>CXWL01004466.1_pt1 | contig 60645 bp, 58 predicted proteins | sample 590931 | NCBI WGS metagenome assembly CXWL01 (sample SAMEA3498368, study PRJEB10139) | groundwater metagenome | biome: water well; material: biofilm material | place: Germany | collected 2015-04-27 | reverse complement strand
GATAATGATTGGGTGGCATTCATGGTATTTATTTTATCTATCGTTACAGCTGTACAAAAAGAATCAGGAGCCCGACAAACAATCCCGCTAGACTGACGAGAACAATCAGCACTGTATTCAACACTACCATGGACTGAATAGAAGCCTTGGCAAGCGGATTGCGCCCTACCGAAATAATACTGTCCTTCATATTCGAACCGAAACTCCGAAATGCGACATAGATAGAGCCGATGACGACAAGGGCCGCAAGCATGTATTTTATTAAAGTAGCAAGCGGTGTGGACACTCCTAACACATTCAGGAGACCTGCTGTCGGGTCTCCTGTCGCATCGCCAGTACCAGCTGACCCTTCAGCATCTACTGATTTCGGACCTATAGCGAGCAGTACACGGATTGAGCCTCCATCCACCGTCGATGTATTCATTGCAGTTGTTGTGCTAGTCGGTAGTGTAGGGAAAGAATCCAGAGCGGTGCCGACGATAAAGGACGTGGAAAAATCAGCTCTCTGACCCTTGCCGGGGATAGGTGATGACGTGATACTGTCTCCGGCACTAATCGGACCGTTAACTGTCGTCACTTGTACAGACACCTCGCCAGAACTGACGAGCGGAACGCCTTCCGTACTAGTGCGAAGCAGTATTGCCGGATTAGTGACGACAACTCCAAATAGATTCGGATCACTTTCCTCCAATGTAAGATGAAAAGTTTGCGTAGTCCGGTCAAACGATACCAGATCACCAAACTCCGCTTTGTCTCCAGAAATGAGATACGTTTTTGCAATCGTGGTGTCGCCGAACTGTGCGTACGTTGTGGAAGGGATAACAAGTGCGGGAAAGCTTACTAGAAAGACTGCAAGACTTGCTATGACAGTCACAGGCGTTCGGTGGGAATGATGCGTGCTGATGGTCATATTTATTGGGCGCCATATGCGAATACACTCGCCACCTGCGCAGGGATACGTGCAGTAGCATTAGAGAGATTGTCGCCAATGCTTATGAGAATTTGTACCGTCACATGCGCGATTACTGGTGCGGCCGCGGCAATACCGTACGCAAGAGCCACATCAGCAGCAATGACAGCGTGCGTCGCTGCTATCACGAATTCGCCAAGTGCGAGAGGTATTCGACTAATGTTTCCCGGAAGCATCTGCAGTGTGTCCATCGACTGTGAGAACACTGGTGATTTGACTGCAGTTATTCCAAATCCAAAGACTGTAATTGCACCAAGAACAAGAAGCATGCTCATGAATACCCTCATTCTCCATTTTGGATAATGAGGGTGCGGACTACTAGAAACGCTTTTTTGATGTGCTGTTAGGGTACTGGACTGTATGGAAGGCAACGTTACTGGCCCAATCGATACACGATGTGTGACGTGTTCCTGCGGTACATGCGGATGTGCGGATGTGCGGATGCTTTTGACGTCCTCTTTCCCCCGATGTTCTGTAAAACGCACGAGGGAATCCTGTTCAATAAGCCAACTTCGACCGAGTCGGTGTCCATTGATTTTATTGATACGAATGAGATGTGCGAGATAACTTGGCGTATATTTGAAAAGCCTAGACGCCTCCTTAGTGGTAATAAAACCCTCATGGAGCATCGTAGTGTCATTCATACAGGATCCCAATTACCTGTTATTTTACAGGATATTTTTGAAACAAACACTCCACGTCGTGTGGATAATAATCACAATTCTTATTCACAATCAAAAACTTTTCAAAACTAAAACGTGTTTTATGGAAATATATCTAAAAAGATAGCATCTGCAGTGTATTGCGATAATAATTATACTGCATTGTACAGGCAAGACGAGAAACTCTGTAAATACGCTATTTATTGTAGAGTGTTACCCCGCTAATTATATCAACTTGTCTAAACGATATAACATATGTATCAAAATACCCGCTACCGATTAGTGCAAGAATCGTTAAAATTATTACCGCTAGTGCCCCCAGTAACTTAATTGCTCTGACTGGAAATCTCCCCTCCTCATTTTTTTCTTCTCCATGAGTTGTTATTGCTTGATTGTACTGTTTGTATGCAATATCTTTTTTAATACCAACTGGTAAGAGTTCTCTAGGAAGAGGTTCATATACGACGCGGATAGGAACGTCCACATCGCTATCCTCCTTCCCCCCATCTATACTAAGCTCGTTTTCTTCTTTCTCTGTACCTTGGTTTTCAATATCAGTAGTAGCAGCAGAAACACTTTGTTGTTCAGTACGTACCCCCATATGATCAAACCATGCCCGCCAGGAGTCCTGTAAGAGATGTGCGTCATTTGCGCTCTCCGCTTGCTTGTCTTCGGATGTTTGGTTTGCTGTGTCTTCCGCATCGAGACGTCCGAAGGGGCGCTGAAGACGATTTACAGAAGGAAGTATATCTACTGGAGATGCTTCATAATGCGGTGTCTCCCACGTAGTAGAGGTTTTTGATTCAGGTGCTGGAACATCGGCTTGTATATCTACATCTTGCTCAGCTTGATTATCGCCAAAGCGATGATCCTTAATCGCCGTTTCAAGAACATACCAACTACGCCCGACGAGCCGCGCCGGTACCCGCCCCTCTCGACAAAGTTGCCCGACATAATCTTTTGCATAGCCGGTCATCTTCGCAGCTCGTTTTGACGATACATACTTCTTTTCTTCTATAAGAATCTCATCCATGAGCGCAGTATAGCCGTATCTTGGCTAGTATGGAAGAGTTGTGCACAGCCTAACTGATTGTTTCTATAATGAGCTTTCGTAGACTCCCCGGATTACCTGCCCCGCCACTTTCCTTCATCGCCTTCCCTACAAGGTACTGAAGGGCTGCTTCCTTGCCGCCTCTATACTCCTGAACCGCTTTCTCTTCCCTTTTAAGTACGATACGCACGACTTCACTGAGTGCTGCAGTGTCATGGACCTGGATGAGATTACGCTCTTTCGCTATGACTTCTGGATCGCCACCCTTCTCAACCATGATGGACAACGTATCTTTAACCCCACGAGAAGAAAGTGTATTTGAAACGGACATATCTATAAGTTTTATGAAAGTATCTGCATCGGGAAAAACACTCTGTACTTTCTCCTTCAGAAGCGCCGTCAAGTCGGTCGTAATATAATTTGCAGCGAGTCGCGCGAAATCAGCGGTCCTGCCAGATACAACTGTCTCGAAAAATGTTCCGAGCTTGCTGTCCTGCATAAAAAGCTCCACGACTTCTTCTTTCAATCCATACTCTGTACGCAACCGATTCCGTTTATCCCACGGCAGTTCCGGCAATGTTGCTTTGAGCTTTTCCGGAGAGAACTCCTGAACCTCCGAGAGAAAAAGTTTCGGGAGATCCGGTTCCGGGAAGTACCGGTAGTCGGCACTTCCCTCCTTAAAACGCTGATGGAAGGTTACTTGTTTCGTTTCGTCCCATCCCCGAGTCTCTTGTACTACCTTCCCGCCACTTTCAATGAGCGCAATCTGGCGTTCAATCTCAAACGCAATAGCTCGTTCGACTGAGCGGAATGAATTGATATTTTTTACTTCCACCTTCGTGCCAAATTTGGTTTCGTCAGATGAAACAGAGATATTCGCTTCGATGCGCATCTCACCTTTTTCGAGATTCGCCTCACTTGCACCAAGCGTGCGCAACAGAAGCTGTAGCTCCCGCGCAAAACGCCCTGCCGTGAGCGCGTCATGAATCACCGGTTCGGTGACCAACTCCATAAGCGGGATACCTGCGCGATTGAAATCAACAAGACTCTTCCCTGCCGTATGGATCGAACGCGCCGTATCCTCTTCAAGATGCACGCGTGTGATGGCAACACCAAGCAGTTCACCGCCAGTGATGAACGGATGTTCATATTGACTGATCTGATAGCCCTTCGGAATGTCGGGATAGAAATAACTCTTACGATCAAATTCACTGAAATCGGCACTCTGTCCTTTAATCGCAGCACCGATGCGCAGGATATGTCGCACTGCTTCCTGGTTGATAACCGGCAACGTGCCCGGGTGTGCCATACAGACCGGACATACGTTCACATTCGGCCGCGATTCGTCCGGATTATTCGCGGAATCACAGAACATCTTAGTCTTGGTTTTAAGTTCGGCATGCACCTCAAGGCCGATAGTAGGGCGATACATGATACTTCGTAGTATGCAGCAGGTTGCAGGAAATGCCAACCCGACAATTTACTTACTTAAGATTTTAATAAGTTGGTCTGAGAATTTTTTAAGTGCTGCAGTATCCTCAACTGAAACCGAGAGCACTTCTCTGCCCGTCTCCTTAGCAAGGAGTCGCATCTTTGCTTCGCACTCTTCTGGCAAAACGAGATCTGTTTTGGAAAGGACGATTATCTCGTGCTTTACACCCAAATCATGTCCGAACGAAACTATCTCTTTATGCACTTCCCCATATGCAGCGATAGGGTCATCTTGGTCTGCCGAGACGAGATGCAATAAAATCCCGGTTCTCTCCACGTGTTTAAGAAATTTAACACCGAGACCTCGTCCAGACGATGCTCCTTCGATAAGGCCGGGAATGTCCGCTAGTATATAACCATAGAGTTCGCCGAGACTTGGTTCGAGCGTCGTGAACGGATAATCACCCACCTTTGACTTTGCTCGTGTAAGAGCATTCAAGAGCGACGACTTCCCCGCATTTGGCAATCCGATGAGCCCTGCGTCTGCAATAATCTTAAGCGTAAGTTCAATTTCTGCACCCTTCCCCTCCTTGCCAGTCGTCTGCTGGAAAGGGTTCTGATTTGAAGGACCTTTGAAACGCGCATTGCCAAGCCCTCCCTTGCCGCCGCGAAACAGAACAATCTGCTCATCCTCCTTCGTGATATCGAACTCCTCGCCCGTGTCTACGACGCGCACCGTTGTTCCGACTGGAACTTTCACCAATACATCTGCACCATCGGCGCCCTGCTTCAATTCCCCCTTCCCTGCCTCGCCATCTTCTGCATAAAATTTCTTCTCGTACCGATAGTGCGCAAGAGCAGCAAGGTCACGGACGCCAACAAGAATGACATCTCCTCCACGGCCGCCATCACCGCCAGAAGGTCCGCCACGCGCGGATTCTTTGGTGCGTAGCCAGCGGATGACGCCATCGCCACCTTTCCCGGCTTTTACGCGTATCCTCGCCTCATCAACAAATGCCATATGATCTCACAATACACTAGAAAACACTCCGAGCCAATGTGCAAGAAATTCGCCCGGAAAAACTACGAAACAAGCTCCCAGCCTTCTGTCAAAAGCGGTTCCGCTTTCTTAAATTTGAGCGTCTGGGTTGCATCACCTTTTTTGATAGTGACGAAATCATTGCGATTATGTTGAAACGTTTTCTTGATGGGCGCTGCTGCACCCCCTTCTTCTTTGCCAGCCGCGAGAGCCGCAGCGCGCACTTTTTCTTCTTCTGCTCGGATACGAGAATCCTCTGACGACACGAGACGCGGCAACGCCTCGACAACTGCGACTCTGATATTCTCTTCAAGTTCTCGAAAGCGCATGAGACCTTCGCGTCGATACTCAATCAGAGGATCTCTCTGACCATACGCCCGGAGTGATACCGATCGGCGCAAATAATCCATAGTCTCGAGATGTTCAAACCAAAACGTATCGATGACCTGTAAAAGGAGACGTCGCAAGTGCGGAATAAAAGTATCGCCGAGTTCAACTTTTTTCGCATCAAAGATTGCCGTCACCGTTTCACTCTCTCCGAGAAATGCCCTGATGAGAGTCTCCATTTCCGCATCACTTCCAAGAAGTGCTGCTCGGCGGCGCGCGTATATGGCCAAACGCTGGGTATTCATCACGTCGTCATACGCCAATACTTGCTTGCGCGAGTCAAAGTTGAATCCTTCAATACGCTCCTGCGCAGTTTCGAGCGACCGAGTAATCATTGAACTCTCAATAGGCTCATCCTCGGGAATGCCGAATGTTCCCATCACTTTCTTCAGGGTTTCGGAGGCAAACACCCGCATAAGCTTGTCCTCTAACGAGACATAAAAACGCGTCTCACCTGGATCACCCTGGCGACCGGCACGACCGCGCAACTGATTGTCGATGCGACGCGCATCATGTCGCTCGGTACCGATAACCGCAAGACCGCCTTTCTCGATTATCGCGGCGCGCATTTCACTTGAGGCGAGCGCGCCGCCAAGTTTGATGTCAACACCGCGACCAGCGAGGTTAGTGGCCACCGTTACGCGCCCCTCTTTGCCCGCTTCAGCAATAATCTCGCCCTCGCGCTCATGATTCTTTGCGTTCAGCATCTCGTGCGGCACGCCTGCACCAGTAAGGTACGAGCTCACCATTTCGTTGTCCTCGATAGAAACCGTTCCCACGAGCACCGGTTGTCCGCGCTCATGTCGCTCCTTCACCGCACGCGCGACCGCACGATATTTCCCCGCAGCAGTCTGGAAAATAGCGTCGTCATGATCTTTACGCTTCACCGGTTGATTAGTCGGCACTACGACGACTTCAAGTCCATAGACGGTATAAAATTCTTCTTCGGAGGAGAGTGCAGTACCCGTCATACCGGCGAGACGCTTGTACATACGGAAGAGATTTTGAAATGTCACCGTCGCGTAGGTGCGCGTTTCTTCATGAATCCGAACACCCTCCTTTGCCTCAATCGCTTGATGCAGACCTTCCGACCAGCGGCGACCGGGTTGCATCCTTCCGGTAAACTCGTCCACGATGACGATCTCATTGTCGCGCACCACGTATTCTTTATCTTTATGAAAGAGCGCTTTTGCGCGCACCGCCGTCTCGAGATGGTGTGCATACTTTATCCCGCCTTCAGTATAGAGATTCTCGAGACCAAGTGCGACTTCAGCTTTACGCATTCCCGCCTCGGTAATCTGAATAGCCTTCTGCTTCTCATCAATCGTATAGTCTTCACTCTCGTTCATACTGCGAACGATCTCGGCGAATCGTTCATAGAACATTTGCGTATCGCCAGCGGGTCCTGAAATAATAAGTGGCGTGCGTGCTTCGTCGATGAGAATCGAATCGACTTCGTCGATGATCGCATAATGCTGCTTCCGTTGCACAATTTGCGATGCATCGTAAGCAGTATTGTCGCGCAGATAATCAAAGCCAAGCTCGTTGTTGGTCACGTAGGTAATGTCAGCAGCGTACGCTTCTTTTTTACTTACGGGATGCAGATAATCGTAAAAAACTTTGAACGCGCCTTCGACATCGCGTTCGGCATCTTCTGCCGGAGCGACATGCGACGAGTCATACCGATAGGAACCTGCACCAGTTACGACACCAACCGTCAGTCCAAAATAATCATAGACCTGCCCCATCCATGCGCCATCGCGACGTGCGAGATAGTCATTAACCGTGACGACCTGCACACCATTCCCCGCAAGAGCATGGAAGGTTGCCGGGAGAGTGGCGACGAGCGTCTTGCCCTCGCCGGTGCGCATTTCAGCAATCTTGCCTTCCAAGAGAGCGAGACCTCCGATGAGCTGTACATCGAAATGGGGCTGGCGGAGCGTGCGGCGCGAAGCCTCGCGCACAAGCGCGAACACGAGCGGAATATCAGCTTCCGGCGTTGCACCCACCTCTTGCGCCCGAGTACGCACCTCGAACAATCGATCGCGTACCGCAGCATCAGACAATCCTTTCAGTTCTTCTGAGTGCTGATTTGTCGCTATGACAATTGGTGCCGCAGCCTTTAAAAAGGCCGCGGATTGATTTTTTGCAAAAAAACGCTCGAGTCCAAACATTACGGCGCAGTATATCACTTAGTCTTCCGCCAGACAAAGGAAAAGCGACCGCCATTAGCGGTCGCTTTTCCTTTGTCTGGCTGATGAACTCAAACAGACGGACGACTAACCACGCTTCTTCGCTGCCTTGCGCTTCGTCGTCTTCTTTGCTGCCTTACGCTTTTTTGCTGCCATAGTGAATTCAAATTATAGATGCGGGCTGATAAGTCGACCCGTTCACGCGCAAAAATATTTTTCATGCGCAAACGTTTCTATATAGTATTATCGCGCGTAAAAAAAATTTGTGTAAGGAAATAAAATGAAATGTGGATAACTTTCGCGAAAAAAATTTTCTCCAGAGAATTTTTTTCGCGAAAGTTATTTATTACACACCGAACAATTCCACTTCGCGCTCGATCACAATACCGGTCGCGGCAAAGACACGCGCCGCAACCTCATCTGCAAATGCATCAACCTCTTCCGCGCGCACTCCGGCGCGCGCGACGATGACGAGCGGCTGTTTTTCATACAAACGCACCGCTCCTTTTTCAAATCCTTTGAGCGCAAGCGCATGATCGAGCAGCCATGCGAGCGGAATTTTTACTCTGCCGTCTTTTTGCACAAATTGTGGCGCATCAGGAAACTGTTTTGCGAGGGCGTCAGCGAGTTCCTGTGAAATAACGGGATTCTTAAAAAAAGAACCTGCTGTTCCCTCTCCGCTATTCTGCGGAAACTTCGCGGCGCGTATGGCGCGTATGGCGCGTGCAATTTCGTTCGGCGTTGAAAGCAATACGCCCTCCGCCTGTGCGCGGACAAGATCTGGATACACAATGTTCGGCGCCGCACTCTTCCGGAGGCGCAGGGCGACTCGCATAATGACATATTCGCGATGTTCTTTGAAAAAACTGGTGCGGTATCCGAACGCGGCTTCAGCGCGCGTCAGTCGCCGAGGCAAACCAGTCGCACTATTGATAACGTCGGCATAGACAAAAGTATCTTTGCATTCCGCACCATACGCGCCAATATTCTGTACCGCGGCCCCTCCAATCGTACCCGGAATTCCCGCGAGATTCTCAATGCCGAAGAGGCCGCGCGCGGTGGCATCATCAATCACGTCTTCCCATACAGCGCCTGCATCTGCAATCAACAGCGTCTCATTGCCGTCATTCTCATATGCAATATCGTGCATCGATATCTTTAATACAATTCCGGCAACACCATGATCCGGCACCAATAGATTGCTGCCGCCGCCTAAAGGGTAGATCGAGAGTGTGTGCTCGCGCGCATAAGCAATCGCATCTTCAATATCTTTTTCAGTGAACGCTTCTATAAAAAAGCGTGCTTCCCCACCAATATGAAAGGTCGTAAACGATGCCAGCGGGACGTGTTCTGTTAACTTCATTGCCCAGTCCCCCTCCCTTGTATTTGCGCGATGGCTGCAGCGCCAATGGAAGCCGCATTCGGATCATTCGGATGAAGCGCGATTGCTTTCTTGATTGTCGCAATTGCATTCGTCTTTTCGCCCGCGGTATAGTAGGCCGCCGCAAGGGAAAACCACGCATCAACACTCGCACCAGGTTTTTCTGCACGGAGTTTCCATAAAGAAATGAGACGCGGCCAATCTTTGGTACGGTAGTATGCGACCGCGAGAATATTACTATCAACAGTCAAAGAACCGTAAGCATTCAGCAGGACTTTATCGGCCGCCTTATTGTCGCCGGCGGCGATATCACCGGCAGCGGCATATTCGGCAAGCTCTGTAAATTGAGGACCGAGCGCGTACGCAGTATGAAAAGCCTGTTGCGTCAACTTCATATCCCCTATGTCCCATGCGGTCGCGCCCAACTCAATCCATATCGACTCTTTCCCGGGAGAAAGACTGGCGGCCTCCTGAATTTCCTTGAGCGCGGCGGCATTGTCCCCGGCTATGCGAAACGTATAAGCGAGTTGAAGACGGCTGCGCGCATCAAGCGGATAGGAGGCAACTTGTTTTTGCATTTCGCTGATGGCAAGCGCGACTACCTGCCGCTTCTCCGCATCAGTCGTTTGCGCATTCTGTACGAATGCGCCGGAGAAAGTAACGAGCTGCTCGCGTATTTCTTGTGCGGCAAAGGCAGGACGTGCAACAAGATCTTCAAAAGCGGCAAGATTACCGGAAGGACCGGCGACAGAAGGCGACAAGGCGGTAATAAGCTTAGATGCTACCCGTATGCCGGTAATGTTTACATACCAGATGAGCGCGATTAGAGTAATGCTTGCAATCGGAAGTGCATAGGTCACACCGCTTACAGGTTCAAGCTCCGGCGTATGCTCAAGCTGTTCGATAGGCCGCGCGACCTGTGAGTCGATGAGCGCGAGCAATGCAAAGAAATATATATATGAATAAAGATTGTCGAAGACGAAAAGATTGTGGATGGCATAACCGACCAGTGCAGCAGTAAGCGCGATACGCTCAGGACGCGAGAGTTCAGAACTCCGCCAGAGCAATATTAGAGCAGAGCCGAAGAGCGAGAGATAGAGCAGGAATGCCGGCCAGCCTCCTGCGACAAGCCAATCAACAAAGGCATTATGCGCGCGATCAAACCATTGTTCCTGTCGATAGAGCGACGGATTGTAGTATTTATTGAAAACGTAGTTGAATCCCTCCTGTCCCCAACCCACAACAGGACGCTCCAGAACTCCTTTGAACGCCATGTTCCAGATGGTGAAGCGTGTCTGACCATCCCTGAACGAGATGGAAGCGACACGCTGCAGTATGTGATTGTTTTGTACAAAAGTAGAGTTGCGGGCAGTATAGAAGCTACCCACAAGAAGGAGAATGAGAACGAATCCGCCCGCCGCGTAGCGGCGTGCGTGCTTCCCTGCGGTAAGAGCAGTCAGAAGCGCAGCGAGTCCAAACGCAAGTACAAGTCCAATAATGGTACCGCGTGTCTCCGTAAAAAATATGAGCGCACCTTCGAGCGCCGCGAGGACGATCAGCGTCCACTTCAGCCACACACGACTCTCAGTGAGAGCCAACCAAAGCGCGACAAACACACTGAAAAGTAAATATATTGCGAGATATGCGGAATTACCCATTGACGCATCGACGCGAGTCGATCCCTGATGAATAGCATATGCACCAGCGATCTGCAGAAACACGTAGCCGACAATAACGACAGAGACGCCAAGCGACGTCAGGAACCATGCGCGCCATTTCTTCTCTACTCGCAGCACTGCTCCTGCAGCAAAGAAGAATCCGAGCAGATGGATGAGCAGAACCCAACCCTCCATACGCTCGAAGTTGCTCCAGAAGGCCTTCGCCGCATTCGGAGCGAGAGCATCAGCGATAAACATCCATGCGACAAATCCAACGACCGCTGCGCCAATCCAAGAAAATCGCGGGCGGTACTCTTTATCTAGAAATGCAAGCATCCCCCATGCGACAACTGCTATTTCTATCAGAATGCGCAGGTAAAACGCCTTACCGGTGATGAAAGGGAAGAAAAATGTATTAGCGACCACCAGCGGCGCAAGCGGAATTAGGAAAAGAGCCCCAAGTGCCATCCATTTTGCAATTTGTTTCGCAAGACCATCATTCCCCATAATGAGACAAATATAACATAAAGGGCATTATGTTATTTATCCTTTCTGCATCCTATAGAAATAGGAGCTGTGGTTTTGAAGCAATTCATGTGGAGTACCATGTTCTACAATACGACCTTGATTCAAGACGAAGATGGCATCAGCCTCAGCAACCGTTGATGGACGGTGCGCGATAATAAGCACAGTTACCTTTCCATGAAGCGCCCGTATGGACTCATGTATAAGTTTTTCTGACTCGTGATCAAGTGCACTCGTTGCTTCATCGAGTATGAGAAGAGATGGTTTCCCAGCAAGCGCGCGAGCAAGAGAAATGCGCTGACGCTGACCACCTGAGAGCATAACTCCTCTATCTCCAGTTTTTGTTTCGAATCCTTCAGGCAATTTCATTATAAAGTCATAAATATTTGCCCGCTTTGCGGCTTCTATAATATCTTCTTTCGAAAGATCAGCTCGATACAGTCGAATATTCTCTTTTAGAGTGTCATTGAAGATAAAGACGTCTTGCGCAACATAGCCTATACGACCCCTCCATCCCTCTATGTTAATTTCATCGGATGGTATTCCATCTAGAAGCAGAGAGCCTTTCGTCGGACGGAACAAGCGCAAAACAATATCAGCAATTGAAGTCTTCCCTGCCCCTGACGGACCAATGAGTCCTACAGTTTCCCCTTGAGCAATCGAAAATGAGACATCTTCTAATACTGACTGAGCCTCGGAATAAGCAAACGCGACATGGTCGAATTGGAGCGATCTATTGAACATAAATGACTTACCCTTCTGTGTAGTTTGTTCACGATGTTCAGAGAGCTTTTTTTTGAAAGTATCAATATTTTCTGCATAGGGCAATAACTCACTCATGCCAAGAAGTGCATTTTGACCGGACTCAAGATACGTAAATATTTTTTGAATAAGATAAAGTGTCGTCGCAAAGGAAACAATATTAAAGCTTGGAGTGTGATACGTCAGCAGGAAAAGCACTACAACAAGAACAATGCTGAACGGCTGGAAGAGGCTGGCGCTGACAGAACGCACAAGTGCTTGCCGTATCGAAAGTGCGCGTAACAAGTGTATGTGTGCAACCCCATCTACAAGGGCGGCACGCTCCACACCAGCCGCCTTAATAGATTTCATCCCTATAATGTGTTCACTGAGGAATTGAGCAAATTGTTTTTCAACCCCCGCGACTTGTTCTCCGATGTTTCGCGCACGACGAAGGAGCGGCCGAACTGCAAAAAGAATCACTGCCCCGCCAGCGAGAGTATAGAGCGTTATGGCCGACGAAATATTGAGAGCAACAAGGAGATACATCAAAAAACCACTGAAAGACTGTACAATCTGTGCGACGACACCTAAGAGCGCTCCTGTATTTTGGATGTCTCGCACCAACGTATTGTGTACCGTACCTATTTTTTGCTTTAAAAGAAACGGCCATGACGCTGCGAGCGTTCTTCGTAACACATCCTCGCTTTCTCTCCCAAGAAAATCAGCCCCTATCCACCCGCGAATATAGCCAAATATCACCATCGAGACAGCGCGCAATATGAAAAGTCCAAGGATAAAACCGAGTAGGTACCGGAAACTGAAGGGTATATTAAGAAAAGAAAATAATGTTTGAATTGCGTTGGTAATAAAGTCCGTTGGACCGCTACTGCCACCCGTAAAAAATGCTATGAGTGGAATAACGGCATTGATACCAATGCCCTCAAGCAATGCGCTCAAGATGCCAAAAACAACGAGGGCTATGATATGCCATTTGTACTTCTTGAAAGTACGAAAGAGGACACGAAGATTTGAAAAAGATGTCATTCTTTTTATGTCAGTATATCTCAAAATATCTAGGAATCTTTCGAGAGCACGTACGACCCAAGAACAAGCACATCAAGGCCACTGGACATGAATGTGCGGATCGCATCGGTCGGAGTCATCACGACTGGCTCTCCCTTAAGGTTAAACGAGGTATTGAGAACAATTGGGATTCCCGACAACCTTTCAAACTCTTTGATGAGTGCGTAGTAGCGGGAATTGGTTGTACGACTTACGGTTTGTAGCCGACCACTACCATCGATATGAGTAACCGCGGGAATCAATGCGCGCTTCTCCTTGCGGATCTGAAACACTCGCTCCATAAATGGAACTTTGGAACCTTTTTTGCATTCGAAATATTCCTCCACACTCTCTTCTAATATCGAGGGCGCGAATGGGCGGAATCCTTCACGATATTTGACGCAACGATTAACAAGATCCTTCATTTCACTACGACGAGGATCAGCAAGGATAGAACGATTCCCAAGCGCACGCTGACCGAACTCCATCTTACCCTGAAACCATCCGACAATCTTCCCGTCGTTTATAAGTGAAGCTACATGTTTTTCAATATTTGGGACATGTGTCGCTCTTAATTTATATTTCTCAATTATCTCCTTAATCTCTTTGTCACTATACCCTGGACCCCAGTAATTATGCTCCTGTGGCTCCATGCGTGGCAACCCTAAAATATCGTGATGCACATACGCAGCTGCGCCAGTCGCAATGCCGCTGTCATCGGGACATGACGAGATAAATACATTCTTAAATGGCGAAAGTGTAGTGATTTTCCCATTGAAAACTGAGTTCATGAACACCCCACCACTAACGACTAGATTTTTTTGCTTTGTTTTTTTATAAAGCCAATGCAACATGTGGGAGAGTGTTTCCTCGGTTATTTGCTGAAGTGCGGCAGATATCTCTTTATGCTGTTGGAGCGTCGGAGCATCCTTCTCGCGCGCTTGCCCAAAGAGCTCAAGAAATTTTGGCGAGTAATAATGCTGTTTATCGTGAAGATAGTAGTCGAAATAACTAAGATCAAGCTCGAACATGCCGTCAGGAAGGAGTTTTAATATCTGTTTGAATTTTTTGTAATACTCATTGTCGCGACTACCATAAGATGCAAGCGCCATGACTTTCCATTCATCAGAGTGCGGATCAAAGCCAAGGAATTGTGTCACTGACGAATAGAAGTTACCAAGCGACTGCGGATGAGCGACTGTTTTGATTGCTGTGATCTTATTATTTTTGCCGATACCGAAGAAGGCTGTTTCATCCTCACCGCGCCCATCTGCGGTTAATATTGCGGACTCTTTGTATGGTGAGAGATAGAAACCATTAGCAGCATGCGCAAGATGATGCGTTACGTATATAATCCTGGTCTCACCTTTAGCGTGTTTGAAAATCTGCTCTACATACGGGACTCGTTTGTCTTTGCGGTGACGCAGAATGCTATTAGGGATATTGTAGAGAAATTCCGCGTGCCAACGGAAGGTTTCGGAAAAACGGCGATTGTAACTCTGTATATGCACACCAGGATTCCACCCGACTGCGATGTAATCGACATCATCTATTTTGATATCACCCTCCTTTAGACAATAATCGATAGCTGCGTGGGGAAATTTGCGCGACATTTTTTCGCGGTTGAAACGCTCTTCCGCAACGCCAGCAACAATCTTGCCATCTGCAAGAAGGACCGCTGAAGAAATCCAGAATTGGGATAGTAGGCCTAGAATACGCATAGGATTTGATTATACATAGGTAAGCTTTTTATAGAAGAGGTCCCTATGATTGATGAGGCGTTCAATATGCCGCACAATACGTGCTGAAGCTCGACCGTCCCCATACGGACTTCTCATTTTATTAACGCGGCGTAAAAAAAATGGACTTGTTGCTTTTTTAATTGCCAGGCGAATACTCGCTTCATCGTAACCAGCATGGACAACATTGACACCATGTTCACGACCAAGTTGGCGGTTACCGACATTTACCGTGGGGATCTTGAAGAACGAACTATCGATAATACCCATACTGGAATTACCGATGAGCAATGTTGTGTATTTAAACAAATTTAGGAAATCTTTACGCGGCATAGTACCGAACATGTGCATCCTCGCCTTGCCGCGATATTTCTCTAGTTCCTTCAGAAAAGTAATACTCCCGGTGTCAGAGTTAGGAAGACTGATAATCTTCTCCCCCACAAGAGTTGCTGCGGCACGAAGAACCCCTTGCACTTGAATTTCAGACGACGCCCTATCGAGGGGTGCTGGATGATGGAGAACCAAATACCAGGGCTGTATGGGATCTAGTCCGTATTTCTTGGCAATAGACTTTTTCGATTCAAAATGGAATTCGCGCATTTCGTCGAGACCCGTGGCGCCTGCCATCATAATACGCCATGACTCCTCGCCAAGAAGTTTGATTCTCTGTGCACTCAACTTAGTTGCTGGAAAATGAAGATGGGAGAATTTTGTGATGGCATGACGAATATACTCATCGACGATGAAACCAGTTTTATCACCCCCATGAAGATGGGCCACTGGAATACCGAGATGCCCGCCGACTATCGCGGCTGCGAATGGTTCATCACGATCGCCCAAAACGAGAATGAGATCGGGTCGGTGCTTATTGCAATACTCCTCTATACCTTTTATCTCTTTGGCGAGTGAGTCAAGCATCGTATCCTCTTCGCCTATCGGCACGACCGCAGCGACCGGTATCCTGTCTGCCTCAATAAAATCGAGAGAGTGACCATAGCTATACAGAGTGTGCATACCGGTCACAAGTACACTGAGTGCGAGCTTTTTACTCTTCATGATTTCACGCATAACCGGACGCAAAAGCCCGTAGTCAGCGCGACCACCTGTCACCACTAACACTGACTTCTTTTTTAATTTCATATGAGATCGGAGCGTTTAAATTCCTGATCTCTCTCAAAAGAATGTTTCGCGCTCTTCCCTACCAACTTATCAGCAAACACCGGTGGCAATCCTGTACCAGGGCGCTTGAACGCTATATCGTTTGCATCTATCTTCTTTCCCTTCTCAATGTTACGAGCGGCAACGATACTTTTGCGTGCCACTTTCGCAATTATTTTCTCGCCAACCGACGGCCCCTTATTGCCCGTACCGAGAATTCGCTCTGTGCGACGTATACTCTGCACAAGCGCACGTAGTTCTTTTGGTTCGAGAGACGCGAAATGATCGGGGCCTAGAGTTTTTTTGTCGAGAGTGATGTGTTTCTCAATCACGCACGCACCAAGCGCCACGGCTGCGATCGCGACATCCGTTCCGGGAGTGTGATCAGAATACCCGACAGGAGTGTGAAAGATATCTCGTATCGTCACCATCGCCTTAAGATTCACGTCTTCATCAACAGTCGGATACGCGGTCGTGCAGTGAAGCACTACAATGTCTTTCATTCCCGCCTTACGTAATACTGCAATCGACTCCTGAACTTCAGCAAGCGTACACATACCCGTCGAAAGTATGATTGGAACGCGAGCGCTCGCCAGAACGCGCAACTGAGGATGATTATTCGCGTCAGAAGAACCAACCTTGAGCACTGGCATATGAAGCTTCACGAGCTCGCGAGCATCTTTAAGAGAAAAAGGTGTTGAGAAAAAAATAATTCTTTTCTTCTTGGCATAGTCCATGAGAGCGCGGTGCTCGCGCACACCAAAGTAATACCTCTTGAGCATGTCATACTGCGATTCTGTCGCCTTGTTACGCTTCTGATACTCCGCTTTTGGTGCCTTTTTGGTTATCATTTCGTCGGGATCACACATTTGAAATTTAACCGCATCCGCCCCAGCAGCAACCGCCACATCGATGAGCTTCTTTGCCTTCGCAATCGAACCATCATGATTGACTCCGATTTCAGCAATGATAAAAACTGGCTGCCCCGAGCCAATTCTCCGTCCATCTATTTTTATCATGCCTTTTTTCATTGGAGTATGAGATACGTGATCGCTCTGAGATACATTTGCATGCCTAATTCCGAATGGTTGCTTTGCGTGAACCCGGATAACTTGACGGTAAATATGTGTAATCGGGCACGAGATGCTGCGGTGTGATGATGTACATCCCCTGAGTCTCCAACATATGAGAACGCTCTTCTTTGGTAAAAAGTTCTTCGTCGAGCTTTTCGCCCGGACGTAACCCAATAAATGTGATCGCTATCTTTTTACCACCGCTGAAGTTCTTAATAAATTCACGAGCAAAGTCAGCAATAAGGCGCTTTTTCATTTTCAGCACAAATATCTCTCCTCCGAGCATAAGTCGGGTGGCATCAAAAATAAGATTAACTGCCTCCGGTATCTCCATAAAAAAACGTTTAACGTTCTTGTGTGTAACGGTGACTGGGCCGCCCTGATCTATCTGTCGACGCCACAAATGAGTAACCGAACCGCGCGAGCCGGTGACATTCCCAAATCGCACGCACGCGAAACGTGTACGATTGCGTCCGACCGTGAGATTTGCCGCCGCGACGAGACGCTCCATCATGAGCTTGGAAGCTCCGAGAACCGATTCCGGATTAACCGCTTTATCCGTTGAAACAGCAATTACCTTTTCGAGATTATTCCTAATTGCGACATCTATTACGTTCTGTGTGCCAATGGCATTCGTCTTAAGTGCCTCAAACGGATTGTACTCGCAAAATGGTACGTGCTTCAGTGCAGCAGCATGAAAACAAATATCTATTCCTTGAAAAGCGAAATCTAAACGATCTTTATCACGAACATCACCTAAAAGAAATGTCACGCGCGGATTTGCTTCGAGATCCTGACGCAATTCGTGTTGTTTGTGCTCATCGCGACTGTAGACACGTATCCTCGCAACATCTGTCTTGAGTAGTTGACGCACAATCTCAGAACCAATGGAGCCAGTACCACCAGTTACAATAATATTTTTATTTTTGAATTGATCGGTCATATACGTGTAGTGTTTTTTTCAAACCTTCTTGAAGCGTTATTCGCGGAGAGAAGCCGGTAAGTTTCTGTAGAGTATCGATATTTCCGATGGTGTTTACCTGCTCTCCTTCAGGACCGACTATCTTAATGAGTTTTTTACCGCTCACACGTTCAAGCATTTTGAACATGTTTCCTATTGTAGTTCCTGTACCTGTCATAATATTTACAACTTGGGACCGCTTCGGGGGCAATTTGAGTAATGCGATTACAGCTGCAACAACATCATCCACATGCACAAAGTCCCTTACTTGATCTTCGCCACTCGTTTGGATTGGTTCGTTTTTATAAAGAGCCTCTATAGCCTTTTGCACAATGCCTTTGTTCTTGGGTCCGCCGTACACATTACCCAGTCGAACTATTGTGAGCGGAACTGTGCTACGACGCAGTATTTCTTCCTCCGCATATTTTTTTCTTGCATATTCAGACGCCGGCGACGGAGAGGCATCCTCATGCTGTGGCTCTTTGCTTGAGCCGTAAACTAATACAGTTGAAGCATAGAGAACGTGTTGAACATTGGAAAGAGCGAGTGCCGAAACGACGTTCATTATACCTTTTTCGTTTGGCTGTGTCAATATTATGAGTGTGTCATACTTTTCGATAATTTCGGCGAGTTTTTGCGGCTCAGTCTCGATATCAATTTCGGCTTGAGTTGGTGCTGTAACATTTCTACCCGCCTCCCGCAAAGCTTTTACAAGCGGCTCACCTATGAATCCACTTCCACCCAGTACTAGTGTTTGACTCATCCTCACCATATTCCTACAACCATATTCCAGGGATTAAGGTTGCCGATTTATACTGTCCAACCGCCATCAATAATCAAATTTTGCCCGGTCATCATTTCTGATGCATCGGATGACAGGAAGACGACTGTCCCACTCACATGCTTAGGGAGAAGCAGCCCCTTACCCAAAAGGAGGTGTTTGTTGTAGGCGTCCACAAATGATTGTGGATACTCACCAACAATACCGCCCGGAGAAATCGCATTTACTCTAATGCCATGTTTACCCAAGAGAGAAGCGAAGTAACGAGTAATCGCGATGATACCGCCCTTGGCGGCTGTATATTCCGCGGGCTGCATCATAGACAATCCCTCATAGAGTTCGAAACGTACTGCAGCAACACCATACATCGAGGACAGGAAAACGATGGAGCCGCTTTTTTGTTCGGTGAATATCGGAGCGAACGCACGCACGACATTGAAGCATATCCGCAAATGCAGTGACGCGTTCTCGAGCATATCGTCGATACTGCCATCTTCAAATTTTCCGTTCTGTTTCACTTTGGTACCTGATGGATAGGCAGCATTTATTACTGCATCGACTTTTTTAAAATCCTTTTTGACTTTACTTGCGAGAGCTTTTACAGCTTCCTCATTTGTTGCGTCAGAACGCATAAAGGTCGCACCTTCTAGGAGCGCAGCGGGTTCATTGATATCCGCCACCACAACGCGCGCGCCCTCGGCTATACACGCGCGTACAAATTCCGAGCCGAGAAGCCCTCCTCCACCCACGACGACAACAACCTTGTTCGATAGAGACATACGTGGCACTATACTACCACAATGAACGAATCCAATATACTCGCACTCATTACCGCACGTGGCGGCTCAAAAGGAATTCCAAGGAAAAATATTCGACTTTTCGCAGGCAAGCCACTCATCGCACATACTATCGAAGTCGCGAAGGCCGCCCCAAGCGTCGGACGTGTTGTCGTATCAACCGATGATGAAGAAATTGCGTCTGTCGCCCTGGAATATGGCGCCGAGGTTCCAATTATGCGCCCCATAGAATTCGCGGGAGATACTAGTGCGCTCATAGACGCTGTATTCCATATGCTCGATTATTTGCGTGACAATGAGAGGTATACCCCTTCACACATACTCTTGCTACAGGCAACTTCGCCAATGCGCGAAGTAGGTGATATTGAACACGCAATTAAGCTTTTGCAGGAACGTGATGGCGACTCGCTTGTAAGTCTCTGTCGTACGGAAAATGGCCTCTTCAGCAAAAACTCTGACGATGTTATTCAAACAGAATATGACGGGTACAAATCAGGTACCAATCGACAGTCGCTTCCAACGCTCTACAAGCTCGATGGCTGTATGATTTATCTGATTAAAACAGACATATTGCGTCGCGAACGCTCCTTTCTCGGTGGCAAACTCATCGGCTATGAAATAGAGCGCTGGAGGGCGGTGGACTTAGACGATCCTCAAGATTTTGTGGTTGGAGAGCTGATATACCAAAATCGCGAGATGATCAAGAAACAAATAAAAGATTTGCTCAGTTAAGCCTCTGAAAACCTGAGTGCGCGACCGGCCCCTCAAGGAGATCTTTCGTCTTCCCTTCTCTGATTGCCGTACCCATGAGTGAAAATACCTCGTCGAGCGCTTTAGCATACTCCGCCACGTGCTCGTCAGTATGCGCATAGGAGGCATAAAATTGCGTCGTCGCGAGTATGCCACGCCTCAACATTTCCTGTACAAATAGCGTCTTCATGATTGCACCATCTCCATCTTTAAATGAGAAAAACAGGAGCGGGAGCACTTCGCTCGAAGTGGTGGTTAGATTGTGGCGAGTGGACGTTGTGTCCCAAATTTCTTTAATCTTGCCACCGATTCGCGCGAGATGATCAGGCAAATGGATTTTCTGCATTTTAGTAATTGCCGCAACTGTTGCTGCGGGCCCTATTGCTTCAGTCCAATAGGTGCTCGATATAAACGTATCTTGAGCAGCCTGCATAATTTCACTTTTACCAACAATGGCCGCCATTGCATAACCATTACTCATGCCTTTGCCGAATATCGCCATGTCCGGTTCAACACCAAGAGTCAGGTGCGCCCCTCCAACAGCAAGCCGGAATCCTATCGTAATTTCATCAAACACTAGCACTGCACCAGTGCGTGTGGCGATTTCTCGCACTTTTTCTAGAAAACCATCGCGGGGATATTCACCGTGCATCGGTTCCATACAGATAGCCGCAAGGTTCGGGTTCTTCGCAACAATAGCTTCAAGTTCCTCTATCTTATTGTAATGGAATGGAAGCATGGTACCTGCCAAACCTTTTGGAACACCTTTCGGTTCTAGTCCTGCGAGCAAATGATCCGCAAGTTCATCTTTCGTACCTAAATTTGTCGCGAGATACCAATCAGCCCAACCGTGATACCCACAGAAAGCAATCGTGTCACGTCCGGTATACGCACGTGCAATACGCGCCGCAACTGCCATAGACTCACCACCTGTGCGCGCGTAACGCACCATCCCCGCCCACGGATGCAGCGAAAGCAGGAGCTCAGCGAGTTCCACTTCCTGCGGAGCATTGAGTGTTGTCATTGAACCTCGACTGATGGCATCAATGACCGCTTTATTCACATCCTTGTCGGCATAGCCGAGCATACAGCTCCCAATTCCCATATTGAGCATATCGAGATATTTGTTCCCGTCGAGATCCCATACGTATGCTCCTTCTGCGCGCGAGTAATAAGCTGGCCACTGTTCCGGAGCGAAGAGCTCCGCCCGCTTCGAGAGTAACTGACTCCCGCCTGGAATGAGCTTTTTCGCTTTCTCCCATAGTTTCTGACCCTTCCCTTTCATAATGACACCCACTATAACAGCTGAACTACATTTGAGATAATATGGATATCATCCTTGGTCGTTGTTAATCGTCCAGAGTTTTTGGTCAGGCAATTCCGGACCACGCTTCACGTTCTTGAAATCAGGACCCGTATACGGAGCAACCACGTGCGTGAGTGCAATTCGATTAAACTCCTCTTCGCTCATATTCATTGCTTTCAAAAAGACGTCGAGACTCGCGGGCCGGAAGCCTTCATACTGCTCAATCATCTTCAATCCCTCTTCGCGAGTCATGCGACCATTCCTGATATCAATCGATGCTAAGTGAGTCATGCGCGACATGCCGCGCTTGATCCACTTCAAGTAATCTTGAACTCCCTGGAATGCATCTTCTATTTTTTCGTACCAGTATCGTTCGTAAGGAATCCCCTCAACCGGTGCACCTTGCCACCCAAGTTCTTTGCGTATTAGTTCAGATTGTTCTCGTGTATCCCACGGAATATAATTTCCGAGACAAATGGAGCGATATTTTATCGCTTTCAAATCTTTGAGAGCTGGGTACGTGTATGGCCAAAGATCGCGCATTGTAACACTGCCATCCAGCATGCCGACCATATCCTCGGCATTGATGCCCATATTCACGACACGATTAAACCTTTTTTCATCCACCATCTCATCTTCATCATACCCGTAATAACTCACATATTCAGATGTCGGTTCACCCCAAATAATGAGTGGGATGTTGAATTTGACCGCAATATGCATAGGATATGCATATATGCCGCAATGCGAATGCCACATGACGTCCCCCTTACGTATAAACGATTCTCGCATCAGTTTTTTTACTGTTTGCCAATCGGGTTTAAATAAGATGTAATCCACCCCTAATTTTTTTATGGTTCGCTCTGTGTTCTCGATGACTTGCGGCCGCATGAATCCATGATCAAATCGAACGATGAGCGGGCGCATGTTGTACTTCCGTGCAAGAGTGTATGCCTGGAAAGTACTGTCCTTCCCTCCGCTGAAAGGGATGATGCAGTCATGCGTACCCTTTCCACGATACTCATCCAACACCCGCACCAATTCCTTTTCGCGTTCTACCCAATCTATTTTTTGCTGCTTATATTCGAGCTGGCGGCAGGTAGCACACACGCCCTCGGTATCAAAACTGATCATGTCTTGAGTCTCGAGCATTACGCATTTCGTACATCTACGCATGGTTGTATATGGTCATTATTATTTGATCGAAAACTCCGTTTGGATAGTGTACCGCCCCAATTTCTCTTTGCACTTCCTTAAAACCCAATTTAACATACGTTTGTACTGCTGCTTCATTTTGCGCCACTACACCTAAATTAACTTCAACTAGCTGCAAATCTTTGAAACAGTAGTCGACAAGGAGAGACATGGCTTCCTGCGCCAAGCCCTTTCCCCACTGCTGTTTGTCTCCAAGCATTATAGCAATGGTGGCTTTTTTATTCACGACATCAATCGAGTCCAATTTTATAGTACCAATATGCGTATCCTTTTCCTTCAAAAAAATTCCAAACAACAGAGTATCCGGTTGAGAATTTTTTGAGGCGATGTATGCGCGCAATTCCGGCACAGTTGCACTTTTGGTAGCAAGATATCTGTTCACCTCTGAATCATTCAGCCAACTAGCGTAACGCTCAGTGGCGTCAGCTTCGGTCATCGGTCGTACGTATATCCTCGCGCCAATGAAAGTTTTCATATGTTAGGTAAGTATGTCATTTGCGCACGGCAAGCCCAGCTTGCTTCATATGCGAATGCGCCTTGAAGATAGTCTGGTCAGTAAAATGAAATATGCTGGCGGCACTAACTGCCGAGGCCTTGCCGATTTTTATGCCGTCCACGAGGTCCTGAATGGTCCCTACGCCGCCCGAGGCGATGACTGGAATAGATACTGCGCCCGTAACTGCACTGATCATATCGAGGTCATACCCAGTCATAGTACCTTCACGATCAATCGATGTGAGTAGAATTTCTCCTGCGCCACGTTGCTCGACCTCTCGAGCCCACGCAACCGGATCTAAGCCGGTTGCTACCGTCCCACGATGCGAGAACACCTCTTTTTCCCCTCTGGCGTTTTTTTTGAAATCTATTGAGACGATTACGGTTGATTTTCCAAAAGCTTTTGAGAGCTCCGTAATGAATTCCGGTGTTTCAATGGCAGCTGAATTAATCGCGATTTTATCTGCACCCTGTTGTAAAATTTCTCGCGCTTGCGCCACATTCTTTATGCCGCCGCCAGCGGTAAGCGGCATAAAGCACTCCTCAGCAACCGTTTTGATTATTTCGAGTAAGAAATGTCGATTTTCTTGCGTCGCGGCAATATCAAGAAAAATAAGTTCATCCGCTTTCTGAGCGTCATATACTTTGGCGACCGTACGGGGATTCCCGACATCGCGATATTCCCCGAACCGTTTCGTTTTTATCATCCTACTGTCTTTAAGAAGTAGGGTTGGAATGAGTCGAACTTTAAGCATACTGGTAAAAATTCTCAAGTAAGGTGAGGCCTGCATCTTGGCTTTTTTCGGGATGAAATTGGACAGCGCAAATATTCTCGCGTTCTATTACCGCTGTAATTTCTTCACCGTATATCGTTGTGGCAACAACGTCCTTCTTATCGGCACAATGCAACTGGTAACTATGTACAAAATAAAAGTCTGCGTCTGACTTTATTTTTTTGAACAATCGCGACTCTTTCTTTAAAGAAAGATCATTCCAACCGATATGCGGGACTTTGAGCCCTTGCTGTTCGACGTCGAGAATCCTAACTTCGCCCTTGATCCAACCGAGACCTGCAGATTCTTCATACTCGTATCCCTTATCGGCGAGAAGTTGCAGTCCGAGACATATCCCAAGAAACGGCTTTTTCTTCCCTAGCACTTCCTCCTCAAGCGTCTCGAGTAAGCCTTCGCTTTTTAAGTTTTGCATGCCGCGAGGAAAGGCTCCAACGCCTGGAAGGACGATGTGGCTCGCATCTTTAAGGTCTTTTGGATCGGCTGAGATGCGGACCGGAATACCAATGCTCTCAAAAGCCTTGGCGACCGAGAAAAGATTACCGAGCCCATAATCGACGATAGTTACCATGGTCTAAAATTACTATTGTTTCTTGTCACCCACAAGCGAGAGGATTAAGTCTGCCATCCGTTCGCTCGCATGCCCATCAAAAACATACTCGCGCTTCAAAAATGCGACTGCGTGCGCAGCGATTTCTGCGCGCACGTCTGGATGCATAGACAACTCTTTGAGAATGTGCGCGAGATCCTCTGTAGTCGTTGCCAGACGCATCGCATTATTTTCTGCATACATGGGGAAATGATGCAGCCCGAAAAGCTTCTCGATGGAGGAGAGACCGAGGTATACCAGCGGCTTACCGCACTGCATCGCCTCTATCGCTGCGGTTGTATAGCCAGATATGACCACATCTGCATTAGAGAAAAGCTCAGAGAGGGGCTCATTGTGAGCGATTATGTAGGGAATGTCACCAAGAGTAGATGCAATAATTCTGCGCGCAAGAACATTCCTGACATTATCTCCTGGGCGAAGTTTTACAATAACGCGCGCATTCGATATGTCCTTAAGTGCAATCGCAATCGCAGAGAAATACTCTTCAAACGCATATGCATCGGCATCAGCGACCGTCTCGATAGCATTCGCGATACAGAGAAAAGATATAGTTTTACCCGGCATCTTTACAGATTTCCAGTTCGCGGATGAAGCATACACATCGAAACGTGGCGAGCCGATTATTATAGGCGTACTACGATTATCGCCCGTTGACTTCATTTCTCTTTGTGTAAACAATCCATACACCCCTATATATTCCGCACTGTGCCGACGAGTAAAGGATCCTGGGCCGTTGTATTCAAGCCCGTGCTGGACCTCAAGAGAAGGGACGTTACGCGCTCGGGCGACTTGGGCGAGAATGACAAAGTGCGTTTGATTGCTAATCGTCGCGCGCAAAAGCACGACGTGTGGCTTGACTCGCTCAAACATACTGTGCGCGTCATCAATGTCTTTAAGAGTCTCAGTCAGAACTTCTGTCACTATAAGGTCGAGCGCTTGAGAAACGAGCGGCCGCAGAGAGATGCCCTGGAAATCGCACATTGGCAGTTCCATATTTTTTCTCAAAGACTGGTACTCTCTTTCAATATAATTACGCGCTACAAAGTACTCCGATGAAACGCCCGAAGAAAATGCGTCGAGATGTAAGAAACGCATACGGAATTTCCAGATATTCGAAAGTCCCGCCTTGAGCGCCTCTTTTCTATCTATGAGTATTATTTCGAGAGAGTCATCAAGATACGCAGCATAGGGCGCAATATTCTTCCAATAATCACTTACGAGCGCACGTATACGCCGCGGACGACGAAGCCTGATGCATGAATTAAGTATTCGTACCCCTACACTGAAGAGTGCTCGCTGCAGCGTAAATGTTACCGACTCAATTTTGGCAGCAGGCGGTATGGGCGCCGCCACAACAATTGATTCAATACCCTTCTCAGTAGCGATACACTTGATCACATCAATAAACACCCTAATTTGAGGACCCGCCAACGTACTACCTTTCACGGGTTCTCCCACAAATGAAGAAAAGGTCACGAGACGCTTAGCATGAGTATGTACAGACAGCACATTCGTCACGATGGCGGCACAATAAATTGTGTAAGCCATATAGCCCTGCAATGGGACGAAATAGAGTTGCGATAAAGATACCCCTCGATAAGTAAAAAACGACCATTGAGTACTTCCAAAAATCGATGTAGCCCATTTCTCAGAAAGAACCATTGTAGAGGCATCTCTTGTGCGATATAGCCTGCCTGAATGAAACGGAATTCCTTTGTCCTTAAGAGCATACTCAATTTCAAGCTCGGTAGGAATGAGAAGGTAACCTTCTTCTCGTATCACAGGATACTCTTCAAAAAACCGCTCGAGCAAATCTATGTGTTTCATTTCTGAAATGAATACGATATTTTGTTCGTTTTGTTTGTGCGACATAAATGATGTTTATACGGAGTACGTAATCTGCAGGTAACAAATGCAACAGAAAGAACTCGTGTGAGGTTACACTATAGAAATTAGACGGATTTTTTGGACCCTCCGTCGACTGGGATATTTGTACCAGTAATACCCGACGCGTCCTCGGACGCTAAATATGCGACAAAATTCCCTAATTCTATCGGATCCATAAAGCGACCGAGGGGTAACGTCGACTCAATACGCGTACGTACGTCCGCGATACTTTTATTTTCTCGCATGGCTGTATCAGCCATGAGCTCCTCAGTTCTCGCAGTAAGAAAACCACTGGGCATCACACTATTCACGGTCACACCGTCTCGAGATACTTCTCCTGCAGTCAGTTTTGCGTACGACGCCAAAGCGGCGCGGAGGACGCTTGATACAGCAAGTGCGGGCGACGGTTCTACCGCGGTCGTAGAAAGAATATTGATGATTCTTCCCCATTTCTGTTGCCGCATATTGGGTAGCACAAGCGCATAGAGGCGCAACGTGGAACGAAATAGTAGATCCAGCCCCTCTTCCCATTCAGACTCCGTAAGCTGGGTCACTGTTTTCGGAGGCGGGCCACCGACATTATTAATAAGAATATCAATGGTAATACCATCCCGAGTGAGCCGTTCTCTTAAACTCTGAATGTCAGCTTCTTTTGATAAGTCGCAAGCATGCACAATAACCTCCCCTTTACCGAGAGCTCTTACTTCGCGCGCTGCTGCTTCAAGATCATGACTATTCCTCGCGCACATCACAACACGATGACCTGAAATGGCAAGCGCTTTACAGCAGCCCAATCCCAATCCCTTACTAGCTCCTCCGATAAGTGCGGTTCGCATGGGATGATTCTAACCTATATCATCATCTTGCAGATAGTCCTTTCCCGCGTAAGACCCAAACATCTGTGCGGCATCCCATGGCGCGTGCCCCGTACCTGGACGCTTGAAAGCTATTTTCCCCATAGTAATAGGTTCACCCTTTTTAAGCGGCTCGGCTGCCACAATGGAACGCCGGATAGAAATCCTTCGACCTTGTTCCGCTGTGGTTAATATTCGTTCTCTGGCGCCCATCATGATCCTAACTTCAGCGAGTTTCTTTAACAGCTCCTGGACATCACTACACAATATAGCGTGTGGCCCATCAGGTAATGCTGACGACATTTCTTCCGCAACATAGACAAATACGGTTTCCGCATCTGCGGCAATCGCTGCAAACAATGCCTCGCGGACGTCTGAATGTTGTCCATAAGCAACGGGAACATTAAATTTTTTAATCAGAAATGGTATGTTGTTCAAATTAAGCATTGAAGCTGGAGTTGGTATTTGTAGCACCGTGTGAATGAGGCGGACATCCGCCTTTGGTTCGGCGGCATGAATGAGATCTATTGCTCGACTAATATCTTCAACCGTTGCTAGACCGGTCGACAAGTAACACGGCAAACCTGTACGCGCCACGGCAATGTGTAACTGTGTGTAAGTCAGATCACTACTCAGAACCTTAAAGAAACATACTCCAGCTTCTACAAGGGGAACCACGTATTCTGGATTTAGAACGGCGGCCCCCATGTTTACTCCGGCATTTTGTCCATATTGGACAACTGCAATGACACCTTCCAGACTGAGGCAGTTTGGCTGTACCGTTTTAATAGCAACAGAATCACGGGTTGTTGATGAGAAATCTACGACCGCCTGGATCGTGATATGCGTCGCCCCTTGTGCATGGAGAGTATCCACCATGCGATACGCGCGCTGCACATCTCCCAAATGATTGAGACCTAGTTCAAAAACAGCCTCCGGCGTTTTCATGGGAGGCATAGTATCACTATCTATTACCTATGACCTCCACATTCGGGACGGTAACAATAAACTTCACACCCTTTTCAAGAAGTGACTTCTCTTTTTCTAAAATTGCATCTTTGAAGTTCCACGCAAGAAGGAGAATGTAATCGGGGGTGTCCGTAAGAAGTTTCTCCGGAGAAACGATCGGGATATGCTGTCCGGGACTATAGAGTCCCTGCTTGAGTGGTGTGGTGTCGGTGAGATACTCGAGAATATCCGGACCGATACCGTAATAATTGAGAAGAGTATTCCCCTTGGCGGGAGCGCCATAACCGACAATTCGCTTCCCTTGCGCTTTCAAGCCTAGAAGGAGCGCTCTGAGTTTCTCTCTGTTGCCGCTTACCTTTTCGCCAAAAGCAATAAAAGTCTTTTCGTCTGTCAGACCTACTTCCCTCTCAAGGTCCAATATATCTTTGACCGAACTCTTCTCAGTTTTATTTTTTCCGGCATATACGCGGAGCGATTGACCTTGCATCGGAACAATTTCTACATCAAACAATTTCATGCCCATTGCTTCGATAAGATATTTAGCAGCATGAAGCGAGTAGAAGCAAAGATGCTCGTGATATATCTGATCAAACGCACCCTCTTCGATGAGGTGTTTGTTCCAATGCACTTCGAATACGAATATCCCATTCTCTCCAATAAGCTTTGCAACACCCTTGAACACATCGCGAATCGGATCGGTATGCGCGAAGACATTGTTCGCTACCACTACCTTCGCAGGACCATATTTCGCGATGAGTTCATCTGCGATTTGCGAGGTAAAAAACGCCGTATAGAATGGGACTCCCTTCCCTTCTGAAATCGAAGCGAGATTATCGGCCGGATCGACGTTCAACACGCGCGCGTAGTCTTTAACGAAACTCAGGAGCACGCCATCATTCCCGCCGATATCTATCACAAGATCATCAGGCGACGTGATGAGTGGGCGTACTACGTCATCGGCATACTTCTTGAAATGTGCGACCGACGGTGAACTCGCACCCGTCAAGAAATGATAATCCTTAAAGAGGATCTCTGGATTCACGACATCTAAGAGATGAGCAAGCGAGCATGTCCTGCAGAAATAGAGCGCTAGAGGAAAGGAAACTTCTGGTGCTCCCAGATTCTCTTCCTTTAGATAAGCATTCGCTGGCGGTGATGAACCTAGATCGAGTATCCTGACAAGGTCGGTCCCTTCACACACGCGACAGGTTGTTTTGTGCAGGTAATCTTGCATACATTAACGCATGGGTTCCCGCCCGACAACAGACCGCAGGAACATGCGTGAGATGATGTCCAGAAACATCGCAATCTTCAAAAAGGGACTGGCGTACGGGTGGTGTTTTTTAAAATACAGCGCGAAACTACGATTTAACTCACGATCAAGCCACAACTTCCCCCGCTTCCGAGCAGATGCCGTCTTTAGATGAATCACTCTTGCATCTGGCACGAGATATATCTTATAACCCTTATCATACAGACGCTTGCACAAATCAATGTCAATCCCAAAGAGGAGAAAATCAGGATCAAGAATATATGAATCAAATGCCGCACGACGAAGCATAAGACCAGCTATGACTGGCTGCTCTAATTCAGAGATCTTCGTAACATCTAAATCCGAGTAATGGTACTGCTTATAGAAATGAAGTGCGAAGAAATATTTATCAAAAAATCTCCCGACTGGAGTCGTGAAGAAGTACAGTAAAGGAGTGAGGGTGCGTCGGTAATAATACTGTGGAGAACCGTCTGGATTGCGCAAATTTGCGGTCGCGGCCCCAGCCTCTGGATGAGTCTCCATAAATTCATAGAGCGCTTTGAGTGCCCCAGGCTGCAAACGCGCATCCGTATCAAGCGTCATGATGTATTTCGCCTGCGAACGTTCCAACATAATGTTCAGAGCGGCTACACCGACATTTACTTCATTTCGTACGAACGAGAAGCGTGGATCATCCTTATATTTTGCGTATATATTTGAATATCCTCCATCCGTGGATGCATCGTCAAGTACGGTGACATCCACATTAAAAGTTCCAGCCGTCGCTACAATTGACTCAAGTGCTTCTTCGAGAATATGAGCAGAATTCCAACAAGAAACTACGATTGAGACATCGGGGATGGGTTTCATTTCACTTTTTTACAAGCAGTGGCGGTAGCGCAACGCCCTCTCTTTCAAGATCAGCAATGAGCATGCAACGTACCAACTCCTTAAATTTTGTCTTTGGTTTCCAACCAAATTTTCGATTGGCTTTTGACGCATCCCCCTTGAGTAACTCGACCTCTGTAGGACGTAAATAGTTTTTATCTATTTTGACGTATTTTTTCCAATCAAGTCCCACGAGTCTAAAAGACTCTTCTACAAATTCACGTACACTATGAACTTCACCCGTCGCAATCACATAATCATTAGGCGTCTCTTGCTGCAGCATGAGCCACATCGCTTCGACATACTCTGGAGCATATCCCCAATCGCGGCGTGCCTCGAGATTCCCAAGATATAACTTATCCTTCTCGCCACGCAATATCTTGGCGATATTGGTTGTAATCTTACGAGTTACAAATGTTTCTCCGCGACGCGGTGATTCATGATTAAAGAGAATACCGCTACTCGCATGCATACCATAGGCCTCTCGATAATTCTTCGTCATTGCAAAAGCAAATACTTTTGCCGCCGCATAGGGGCTTCGTGGATTAAAAGGCGTCTTTTCATTTTGTGGTGTCTCAAGTACCTCTCCGTACATTTCACTTGAGGCGGCATTATAAAAACGTATTGGGAGACCACTATGGCGAATGGCTTCCAAAATACGCAAAGTCCCGATAGCTCCAACTTCGGCAGTATACTCTGGTAAATCGAAACTCACGCGAACGTGACTTTGAGCACCCAGATGATAGACCTCATCCGGTTTATGTTCGAGAATAATTCGGTTAAGTGCATTGGAGTCCTGCAAGTCTCCATAGTGCAGATGGAGGCGAGAGCTGCGGTCATGTAAATCCTTCTGAACGCCTGAGAGACGCTCCGTATTAAATGAGGCTGAACGACGTATAATTCCATGCACCTCATATCCTTTCTCCAAGAGGAATTCAGTTAGATATGAACCATCCTGCCCGGTAATACCGGTGATGAGTGCCTTTTTCCTGCTGAGCTTTGTGCGACTTTTCGAGGTCATATGGGAAGAATCTTAACGATACCTTGTGATAGAATTGTGCGCAATGAATAAGGACTCTCGAATACTGGTGACTGGTGGCCGAGGACTGGTTGGCTCCGCAATATTGCGGACCTTGCGGTCGCAGAATTTTACTAATATCCTCGCACCCACTCGAGAGGACCTTGACTTGATGAATACAGGAGCTGTTGAACACTTCTTTAAAGAGCAGCAGCCGGAATATGTCATTGCAGCCGCAGCACGAGCTGGAGGCATCAAAGCGAGCGGTACCTTCCCCGCAGAATTTCTCTACGAGAATTTGGTCATCCAAAATAACGTTATCTGGCAGGCGTACCGCTCTAATGTACGTAAACTGCTATTCCTAGGATCAAGTTGCATTTATCCTGGCCTCGCTCCACAACCCATGAAAGAAACAGATCTTCTCACTGGGCCATTCGAGCCCAGTAATGAGGGCTACTCGATAGCGAAAATAGCAGGACTAAAGTTATGTGAATACCTATACACGCAATTTGGAAAGGAATTCATCTCATGTATGCCCTGTAATTTGTATGGGGTCGGCGACTACTTTGACCATGATCGCGGACACGTTATCGCTTCTCTCATACTCCGCATGCATGAAGCAAAGAAAAATAACATTTCCGAAGTCGTAGTGTGGGGCACAGGAAATGCACGGCGCGAATTTCTCTATGTAGACGACCTTGCCGATGCACTTCTATTTCTCATGAACCAGTACCATCAAAAAGAATTTATAAATGTAGGTAGTGGCACTGACATTTCGATTCATGACCTTGCGACACTCATTCAGCAAATAGTTGGTTACGAAGGGAAACTCATATTTGACCCAACAAAACCGGAAGGAGTGCCGCGCAAACTTCTAGATGTCAGTAAGATGCACACCCTCGGATGGAGTCCTCGCACGTCCATAGAAGAAGGACTGAAAAAAACCTATGCTGATTTTCAGTCAGCACACTCCTAACTTCTCCGCTCACTACCGATTACTTGAAATAATGGGCATGGCACGATAAATTTTCCCCCTCGTTCGAGAAATGCTTTCTCCCGGCGTACGAATGATTCTATGAAATGCCACGGCAGTACGAGGAGATAGTCTGGATTTGCCTTGCGCATATCCTCGTCTGAGAAAATGGGAATATTGCTGCCAACGGTCTTAAGCCCGTACTTCATTGGTTGACGCTCGGCGATGCCGTCAATAAGGGCGTTGTCGATACTCCACCATTGCAGGAGCGTGTTGCCCTTGGTCGAGGCTCCATACGCCCATATTTTTTTACCTTTAGATTTTTCCGCTTTCAAAAATGCAAGAGTCTCGTCACGTAAGCGAGATGCTTGAGCAAAAAATTCGAGATAAGTTGCAGGATCCTTGAGATTAAGTTCCCGCTCATACGCAAGAATACTTTCCACACGATGCTTCGCAACGTCACGATAAGGGGCAGTAGCAAAAGCGTCAGGACTGGCACCCTTGTTTCGAATATACACACGGAAACTTCCGCCATTAACATCATTGAGCTGGCAGTCAACTATTTCCATATCATGCATATCAAGGAGATATTTCATTGTCTCGAGCGAATAGTACTCAAGGTGCTCATGACAAATGTTATCAAAGGCAAGTTGCCGAAGCATGAGCGGCAAATAGCTCATTTGAACTATCCATAGTCCATCCTTATCCATTACCTCTTTAACATCTTTCACAAATGCGTGAGGGTCTTCGAGATCATAGAACATCGCTATGGTCGTGACTATTTTTGCCTTTTTTGACCCAAGGGGAGAGTTTTTATATGACTTTGCGCTAAAATAATCGTTTACGAAAAGATCGAAATTTTGCTTATTTGCCTCTTCATACGTATTGTGTGCGGGATCAAACCCAACCCTTTTAACTGAAGGATCAACAAAAGAAAGAAGTGTTCCGTCGTTACAAGCAATATCTATAAATACGTCGCCCGCTTCAAGACGCATGAGTTTTGCAGTTGAGGTGGCAATATCCTTAAGCTCAGCAACCATAGCCTCGTTAGTACCCGAGCGATACCAGTAATGCCGATACATGTCATCGAAATTAGCTGTGTGTGCGAGCTGCACCAATCCCGATTTCGGTGCAAGCATCATCACAAGAGGTACTTTTTCTGAACGAGGAGCCCCCTGCGCAGGGAGGAAGTCGGATATGTACATATCGCCCAGAGAGAATAACTCTACGAGAGGCTCCCCCGAAATTCGACAGATCATTCTTTTTTTCATAGATGCAAGGTGTGGAGATACTAGCATGTATTTTCTCTCAATAAAATATTGGCTGACGCCTCATGCTACAATGCCAAGCGCATGCCATTATCTGGATCGTTCGACTCATATCGACAGAAGTTCCATACTCTATATGTGGCCATAAAGAATGCCCACGAGACGTCCCCAAACAAGCACCGTGGTCACGGCCTTGATCACGACGTAGCAGTTGCTCAAATGGCGGTATATATTGCCCCAACATCACGGCTTGCCGACAGCGGTTGGGTCGCTGGACTCATTCACTCTGCCGACCGATTGGTAGGCGCAGATAAGTTTTCCGTACAACTTCGTACATACCTCGATCTCCTGCCCGCAAATTATTTTACAAATGCAGAAGTAGAAGAAATCTATCTTGCGGCACTTGAACATAGTGAGAAGCTGGCCACACACCGAAGCCCAACCCAAGAGGTGCTACAGGATGCAGATAAACTCGTCAATATGCAAGCAACACTCTTCATACGTAACGGTCAACATTTGTCAGACCTGCCAGCGGTGGAACTTTCTTATCTGGAAAAAATTAACCCCCTAAGCACCTACCGTACCCCTAAGAGCTGCTTTGATAATATTCGAATTATTGCGGTCGAATTCCCTGACCTCATTCACACTGAGAAGGGTAAAATTCTAGCGACCCAATATGCGAAACGAATTCAAGAGTTTGAAAGACAGGTTCTTGATGACCATCAATTACTTGGTCTCACCGGAATCAAGTGGTGAGACCCGTACCTTACTTCTTCCATTCGGTCTCTATATAGTCCCGTAGCGCTTCCTTCCACGGACGCATATAGGAAACTTTTGAGGTCATACTCTCATTATTTGGACGATGTGCATTTGATGCGCCGAAGAAACTCGATTCCACTTCCTTGACTTTTGCATTCGAGCCAGTGATCCGAACAATTTCTTTTACGATATCGGCACGTGTCGGAGAGCCAAAGTTCCCCATATGATAAACGCCAGACCTACCCTCTTCAATGAGTCGTCGCATGCCCGCAATCAGATCCTTCCCGTAGGTCGGTGACCCTCGTTTGTTTCCTACCACGTTAATAACTGGTTGATCCAGTTGCTCTAGTATTTTTGCAACAAATTTTTGATCCTTCGACGGCCCTCCGCCAAATACCCAACAGATACGGAGGATGAGGTGTTCACGCAAAATTCCCATCACAGCGAGTTCCCCGAGATATTTTGAGTTGCCATAGATATTTTGTGGAGCAGGAACATCCTCTTCAGTGTACGGTTCAATCTTAGTTCCGTTAAATACACTCGAGGTAGAAATGTAGACCATCTTTGCTCCTACTATTCTTGCTGCTGTCGCCACGTTGTATGCGCCAACAGCATTCACCTGATACGCATGTGTGACATCGTGTTCGCATTGATCGACATCGGTTTCGGCAGCGAGATGGATAATGAGCTTCGGTTTATGCATACCGCACACTTTCAATACTTCTGCGAGATTGGTTACATCGAGTGAGCGATGGTTGGTGCGGATACCAAAATCCATATAACTACCAACCATTCCATCTGCTCCTGTAATAAGTGCCTGGTCGAAAATTGATGGTTCCTTCATAGTATCGGCCACTTTTTATCTTGTTCTGAAAGAATAGGATTTTGCACTGGCCATGCAACATTAAATCGTGGGTCATCATACCGTATACCCCCTGCCAATTCAGGGCGATAATAGTCACTTACCTTGTATTCAACAATAGCTTCGTTTGAGAGTACACAGAAGCCATGGGCATATTTTGCGGGAATGTAGAGCATGTTCTGCTTCTCTCCGGAAAGAGTTACTGCAACAGATTTCCCAAACGTCTCTGAGGCTGGATTATGATCAACGGCAACATCAAATACCTCTCCGGACACACATCGCACAAGCTTCGCTTGTGCATGCGGCGCTTTCTGGAAATGGAGACCCCGCAACACACTCTTCTTTGAGAAAGAAAGATTGTCTTGCACGAAGGAATGGGTGACGCCTGCCTCTACCAAAAACTCTTGATGAAATGTCTCCATGAAAAAACCACGTTCATCGTCCCATTTCTTTGGCTGTATGAGCAATACGCCTGGCAAATCGAGTTCTTCAATTTCAAATAAAGATTTCGCCATATGTTTTATAACTTCTTGCTCCGTACAAATGTTGCAGCCTTGTGCAAGGATTCAAGAGTACCCGCATCGAGCCACTCCTTCTTTACAAAATCGAAAGCCAGCATTCCTTTCTGCAGATATTGATTTATCACGTCGGTCATCTCGAGCTCGCCACGCGCTGAAGGCTTGATAGTTTTTATGATCGGGAAAATGCTTGCATCAAAAAGCCAGAACCCTGTTTGGGCATATGGTGATTTCGGCCTTTTCGGTTTCTCTTCAACGCGCAGTATTTTTCCTCCATCTTTTGAGAATACCGGGACGCCAAAGCGGCTCGGGTCCTTTACTTTTTTTAAAAAAGCGACAGCACCACTCTTAAACTCCTGTACCGCTTCTTTGAAATCATGCTCGAAAATATTATCGCCGAGTATTACGGCAATCGCATCTTCATCCGCAAAATCTTCTGCGTATGAGAGCGCGTCCGCGATGCCGCCGTTATTCGTATCCTGGAGCGCATAGGAGAGTTTTACGCCGTGCTCCTTCCCCGAACCGAGGAATTGCATGAAGTGCCCTGCATGCTCGCGACCGCAGACAATCATAATCTCCGTGATTCCCGAGTTTTTCAATGTCTTGAGCGGATACAGAATCATCGGCTTGTCATACACCGGCAAAAGATGCTTATTGGTTATCTTGGTAAGCGGATGCAGCCGCGTACCTAAGCCACCAGCAAGAATGACTCCTTTCATATGTCGGTAAAACCAGCTCCGCCAAACATCAGAATAGTCGTGTCTCCGAAGCTTTTCATGCCCCTAGGCTACTCTACCAAGACCCTTTAATCAACGGAGCTCCGAAGGAGTCAAAGACGCAATGATCCCCTCATATTTCGGAATAAGAACATCGTAACAATACTCTGTTCGCACCCGTTCTTGCCCAGCGCGTCCAAGTGTTATACGTAATTCTTTGTCAGAAAGAAGTCTACTGAGCTTTTCTACCCACTCTTCTTCAGTACTCGCAAGGTAACCATTTACACCGTCCTGAATAACATATGGCATCTCGCCAAATGAACTGCAGATGGCGACGACACCACATGCCATATATTCGAGATTCTTAAGAGAAGTCTTGCTCTCGTTCCACTCACCATCACTTCGATGTGGTAAGACTCCGATATCAAACTTCTGAATTTCTCGCGGAACACTCTCTGGATTCGCCCAATCCAACGTATCGATAAACTCAACTTTGAGAGCAGGGATTTGTTGAAATAGCTCATACACTTGTTTGTTCTTAAGTGCTCCAATGAGCACAAATTTGAAAGGAGTCGTTGTTCTTGTAACGAGCTTTCTAAAAACAGACGCGAGGATTTGCAAATTATAAATATGTTCAGGCCCTGTTCCTACCCAACCAATAACGAGCGGGTTCTGTATTTTTCCGTAGTCTTTGGTGAATCTTTTGAAAACAGGAAAATCTACTGAGATATGGGCAATGTGAATGTTTGGGTTAAATTTTTTTGCCCACTCCGCTTGTCCGTGAGTACAGACGATGACCGTATCGGCCATGCGCGTAAACGTTTTTGTTTTGAAAAAACTATGCACGTAAACCGGATCGTCAAAATCAAAAATCATCTTCCGCCGAAACACATAAAGATACACGACCATGATGACAAAGAAATATTTATTTGAGATGGTCCTCTGCAAATAGACAATGTCTTCTTTCTTGATTGAAAAGAGAGATCGAATTGTCGCAATGAGTAGTAAGAATTTCTTTGGCCATGGCGTTCTCGACATAAGAACGACTGGTGGCCAATGTATCTCCGTCATAATTCCACGTACGTGCAGCTCTTCCGCTACACGAAACGCTCGTTGCCGTGATGATCCCCCCTTCGCATTACTAAAGGTAAAAAAATGAACGGTCATAGTAATGAAGCTCGTTGAAGCACTTCCTGCACATTGATGGAATTCATACAGTCAGGGTAGTTTTTATACACATGTCCTACATCGGCACAGAGAGCGTCGGAAGAAAAGACTGTGACAGAAGAATGTTCCCCATACTGCTCCGGAAGCCACCAATTTGCTCCGATACAGGTACGCATGACGATAAGTGGTCTATGAAGTTGTGCTGTAATATGCGCCACTCCTGTATCAAGACTCACGACGCCACGACTGTGCACAATGATATTCATAAGTTCTTGAAGCGTAGTATCGCCTGCAACAATGGTGGCAGTGAGATGTTCTGTCATGTGTAACGCTTCTACTTTATTGACTTGCCCACCACTTATCACAAGTGGTGTATCTGGAAATTTTTCAGCAAGCGCGACAAGCAGCTCGCGTTTTTTATCCGGGTGTAGACCTCGTCCCGCACTCCCTGAAAAAAGATGGACTACGATATACTTCCCCGCCTGAAGCTTAAATCGCACCAGCGCGGCATCATCACGCACAAACGAAAGCGTGGGAAACTGCAGTGGTACGAGAATTCCTGCCGCACTCAATGCCGCGCGCTCATGTTCAATGATTGCGGCGTTAGATTGGACAGGGACCACCTGGTCGTAGAGTACGGTATTCCATATTGAAACATCGGCAAAACCAGTGAGACCGCCTCGTTTCGCTAGCACTCGTGCGGCGAGTTTGCTCCCTAGGGAAAAACGTCCTCCAGGCTTTCCCGCATATTGCGTGACGATTAGATCACTGTTGCGAAAATGTCTCCAAAGCCAAAAGAGAGTTCTCGGACTTCGCCGATTTGCCTCTATAACTTCAAGCCATGGATACGCTCTGAATAAGTCGCGAATCATTTCTGCACGACTTGCGACAACAATGCCGAGCCGCGCATCAGGAAATTGTATATGTATATTCTCCAATAGGTACTTCCCCATTAGACAATCGCCGATAGACGAGGCACGGAAAGTAAGAGCTTTGTGTATTTCCATTATTTACACTTTTACGATAAAACACTGGCGCCACGATGACTCAAAAACGGCTTCGGGTTTATTGACCATAAATTCGTCAATAGCCTTGCGGACACCAGGAGCGGTTGAGTAATCGTGCGAAATGAGCACGGCGCCCTTTTCCATACGCGGATAGAAAAACTCAATCGAGTCACGAGTAGCTTCGTATAAATCCACATCGAGATGGACGAAGGAAAAACGTTTTGATTGTACCGGGCCAGCACTCTTTGGAAAGATACCTTTATGCAGAGATACATTTGGATACAATGATAGATAGGTTTTTACTTCGGCGATGTCGGCAGGATACTGTTCGTCGGTAAAATGCGAACGATCTATATCAGTGAGCGGAGGCAAGCCTTCAAAGGTATCGAAAAGATACATATGTTTAGGACTGTCGTCACCACGCGCAATCGCAATAAGTTTTGAAGAGCCGCCACGATACGTGCCGACCTCGGCAATATCACCCGGTATTTTTTTTGTGCGCCGAACTGCCATCATTAGTTGATACGCCTCATGATCTGATATAAGCATTTTCGTCTCGCGACTCACCTGACGAATCGTATCGAGATCGTGACGTCGTGCTTCATCTTGAAAAAAAATAACAACGCCATGCCGCGCACGGATTATGTTAACAATGGCGACGCCGATCTTTGTTCGTAATGAGGAAAGAAATTTCATATGCGGGTATCGTAGCAGGTTACTTCAGTAACGAACGCACCTGTTGGAGTAATTGGTACAATGGGGATTTCCTGACCCAATATTTTAATGCTCGGAAGTTGCCATTTTCATGAATCCGAGCTGGGTAGCGGCGGGACCACTTGGGTAAAACCTGAAGCTTTTCAACATCAAGAGGAAGGTTGTGCCATAGCAAACGACTATAGCCCGAAATACGCAGAGTACCGTCATAGAGTTGAAAGAGTCTCGTCTCATACTCATGGTTGGTATGTAGTGCCTCGATGGAATTATCCTTTATCCCAAACTCCGGAAATAATTCTTTTAGTACGAAAAAAGCATTTACTTCGTTCGCAGCGACTAATTCATACCCTTTTTGTTTTCCTAGCTCCACTAAGGCGCGCAGCGATGAACCTTGGAAGACCTTCATGTTCCGTGGTTGAATAAATATTATGTCATTTGGAATAGTGGGATTGAATTCAACCACCATGACTCGTGGACGATAATCCAAGAGCGATTCCCAAAGATGATATTCGTTCCCATCAATATCCAAAGAAAAAAGATCGAATACCTGCGGTAGGGGTGTCTGGGCAAAAATAGTATCGAGAGATTGCGGCCCTTCAAAAGAAATAAAAGTATTTATGCAGTGAGCACGCTCAAGACCTGCGTATTCCTGCTCTAATTTTTCAAAATAGGTCTGGTCGGCCTCAATCAACACTCCGGACCATCCCCGCTCTTTTATTAGATGCCACACATTGCTGCCATGCACACCATTTAGGGCACCGAGGTCTACACACCATTTAGAACCTTCGCCGATGATTTCAAATATTTTTTTAAGAACACCATCTTCCCCATGTTCAGACATGACAATACTACGGTAAGAAAGTAAGTCTGAATTAGACATGAGTGTGTACGGTAGTATTCTCTTCTATGAATTGCACGATACGCGCGGCACGAGCACTCCACGAAGACTTTTTTGCCAAACGCTGTGCGGCTTCATTCTTTAAGGCGATTCCCGAACCCTGGGTAAGCACTGACTCTAGCACACGCGCAAGATTTTCTGCATCATCTGGCTCGTAGAATGACACTTCGCTTTCTGAAACAATCTCGCGAATAGCAGGGGTATTACTTGCAATAATTGGGCTGCCGGAAGCTAAGTATTCAAAAAGTTTCATAGGCGAAGTATAGCGATACGACTGCATATCGCGGACCGTTCCTAGTACCAGGAGCGCATCCGCTGCCGCAAACCATACCGGTACTTCGCTATGCAGACGACTACCAGCAAAAAACATATTATCAGGTAACACCATCTTTACAATATGAGTAAAATCTTTCTCATCGCCACCGACAAGTTGCCAATGCACAGATGGAGTCAGTATTGCTGCTGCGGGTAAAATCTCCAATCCTTTCCATTCGAAGAATCTTCCGAGATAGAGAACAATCGGCACGCCGTGCGGAAGCCCAAGCTGCGCTCGCGCTTCGTGTTTTTCTATCTGAGAAAATTTTGACACATCGACACCATTCGGCTCAACAAGATAACGCGTTGAGGATTTCGGAAATTTATCTTTCAATTCCTTAGCGATAATCTTATTGATTGCAATAATGCCTTGCGCATTATTAAAGAGTGCCCGCTGCGCAATCGTCTTTGGCTTACCGCCATGCATTTCTGAATAGAGGGGCGCGCCGAGAAATGCGAGTGCCGAGGACGAGTAGTTGTCTAAATCAACAGTATAGAGAACAAACTGTTCGCCCTTTCTTTTCTGGTTCCATAAAAAAAATATATACGAAAACATGAAAGATAGCGAAGCTATCCGGTAGCCAATACGTCCACCCGTATACCAATCAAGCGCCGGAAGACATACGAGCGGAACATCAACGCGGAGTCCGTAGTACTCACGGAGTGAGCGCAAGTCGGTCGTACGGTGTGGAGCAATAAGTGTGACCTCGATTCCAGTCTCTATAAAAGCCTCGCACATTTTGGCTATTTGGATGCCATGCGCTTTTTCGGTCGGCATACGAGCATTGGCAACATAATACAGCTTCATATTCTCTATAATCTCATAGACGGCAAGGAAGTGACACTCCTGCAGGTAGTATACTTGTCTGCATGAATAGAGAGTGGTATACGCAATACAAAAAAGAGATACTTCTTTTTATCGTAGCATTCTGTGTACAAACAATCGTCTTTCTTCTCCTTTGGCAATGGTTTGTCGTCCTAGGACACCTCCCTCAAAGCGCTTCGCACTATCCTGTAAATGAAGGGGATTCGTTAAGTTATCACATTCTGTCGCAGAACCTCTTGCAAGGTAATGGGTATTCTCTTTCCTCCTCATCACCTTTTGTCCCGGAGAGTTTCCGTCTACCAGGGTATCCGTTCTTTTTGTATTTTTTCCAGCTCCTCGGGTTCCCCATCGTCCTCATCATATTTCTCCAAATGATGCTCGGAAGTGGCACAGTCGTACTCACATACCTCCTCGGAAAAAAATTCTTATCTGAGAAAGTTGCTACGGTGGCCTCCGTTCTTCTGTGTATTGAACCAACGTCTGTTTTCTTTTCAACCTTTGTAATGTCCGATACGATATTCGTCTTTACACTACTCCTCTCGATCTATCTTTTTTTTCATAAGCGAGAAAGTTTCAAAAAAGATCTTTATTTTCTATTTCTCAGCGGAGTACTTCTTGGTTTTGCAGTACTGACAAGAACCATTGCACTCTATTTGCCTCCATTACTCATACTTGCCTACAGCGTACTTTACGCTAAAGACTTGCAACCGATATCAAAAAATATCGTGAGGGTTGCAGTCTATGCTGCAGGCATCTTATTGATCATCGCGCCATGGTCGCTTCGCAATTATTCTCTGTACCGCGCATTTGATCTTTCAGCTACGCCTTATGTAAATTTTACACTCTACAATCTTCCACTCTTTTACGCTTATAATCAGCATATTCCTCTGGCAGAGGCGTTCAAAATCTATTACGCCCCATTCGCTTCCACCACACCCCCCGTTCAATCACTAGCGAATAAGGCCGTATTTGAAAAACTAATGGACGATAGTCTGCAAGGAAACTATCTTGCATATCTTAAGTTCCATATAATAAAAACACTCCCTTTCTTTGTGACTGATGGTACGCGCGACATAAATCGAATAACCGGCATTATACCCATTCCACCTGACCAAACTAATTTTAGTGATATGTTACTTCGCAAAGATATCGCGGGCATCATACGCTCTTTCACTTCGCCAAGTCCGAACTTATGGATGCTTCTTGCTGGATCTATCCCATGGATACTTATTACTTCCCTATGGCTCTTTGCACTGACCCATGCGCTCGTGAAGCGATCCTCGTCTCTTTGGTTTATCTGTTTTGCTTCACTGATCATATTGTACTTCGCATTCTTAACTGGACCCGTAACCGAACATCGCTATCGCATTCCAGCAGCTCCTTTTATGCTCTTATTGGCGGTGCAGGGCACATCGATATTGTGGCACATATTGAAAAACAGATATTCACGCATAAGTCCGTAGGTATCTACCTTCGATTATCCTAACTTGAAAAAGAGATGCACAATATCGATTACTCAACAAAACGGTATTTGATGACGGTCCACAGAATCAAAAATCCGTGGCGCCAATTTATTTTTTTGCCCTCCTTGTAGCCTCGCGGATAGTAGTGTATCGGAACATCGATAATATGGTGCCCCCTCTTCAACAGTTTGCACACTAACTCATTATCGAAGTCGAAATTATCAGTTGTAATAGATACCGATCGAAGAACAGAAGCATTAAATGCTTTGTAGCATCCTTCGTATTCTTTTGCGAAATTCAAATACAGCACATTGGTCGTCAGTGTAATAACCATATTACCAAGCCAACCAAGAATCCCTACAGAAAAACGATTGCTTTCTCGTAAACGATTTTCTATTCGTACACCATTAGTTACTTCGGTGATCCCGCGAAGTATGGGATCGATGACTGCTGGATAGTCGTTAGGGTCGTACTCTAAGTCTGCATCTTGAAAAAGAACAATGTCGCCAGTGGATCCTTTGATACCGCATTTAAGTGCCGCGCCCTTCCCTGGACGAGTTTCGTGTAGCACGCGGACACCAGGGAGGGAACCCGCAAGTTTGGCTGTCGAATCGGTCGAATTATTATCGATAACTACTATTTCTTTCTCGAGCGGACCAATGTCGACAGCGGCGACCTTTCGCAAGATTTCCAAAATCGTCTTCTCTTCATTGAACGCAGGAATGAGTACGGATAATTTCTTATACTGCATAGAGACGACCCTGGTTGAAAAACATGGACATCATCTTACGTCATAAATACGCTATAGTACAGAAATTATGAATATACCTAAGTGGATTCAGGCGACCTTACGCTCGCGTTTCCTACGTATCGTCACTATAGGCGCTATTGGGTTTATAGTGCAGACCATCATATTTGAAGTCCTTGGCATCTATCTGCAGATAGTCCCTCCAAGCACCGCAGTTTTGCTTGGTGCGGAAACCGGAATTCTCACAAACTTCTATCTCAACAATCGCTTTTCATTTCATGATCGCCAGCACAACGCTTCATACTTGTCGCGCCTTGCACGCTTCCATATAGTGGTAAGCGGTTCTGTCCTACTTCAATATGTGTTTGTATTCATAACTGAACGCCAGACGAGCAATCAACTTCTCGTCAGTAGTGCTTATCTGGCGGGCGTTATGATCGGGTTCGCTTGGAATTACACGTTCTACCACCTTTTTGTATGGGGAAAGAAAGAATACCGGGAACAGAGTACACTACCCTATAATCTTACCTAAATGAGACTGCTAAGATTCATCGGCTATTTTTCGCGACTCCGTGCGCTCATTGGCTTTAAGGCCACATGTGCTTTTACATTGGCGTATATACAAAACAAAATAAGCCCGCCTCAAGAGAATGCTCTTGCGCACATTCCAGTGGGACCATACATATTTTATTTCCCCTCTATTTCGTATTTTGATGGACTCTTCTCCGAGATTTTTTTAAAAGAGACGTACATTATTCCCTACACTGATAAACCTATCCGGGCAATCGACTGCGGCGCGAATATCGGAGTGTCGCTACTCTACATCAAGGTCCGCGCGCCTCATGCGCATGTCCTTTGTTTTGAACCTAACCCTGCCGCCCGGGCAGTGCTTGAGAAAAATATTGCTGAAAATAATTGGGGAAATGATGTACAAGTCTTTCCCTATGCACTTGGGAAAGAAAAAGGTGCTGCGGAGTTTTTTGTCGAGAACAAAGTTGCTACAAGCAGCGGCGGAAGCATCGCGAGCCACTTAGGGAAGAGAGGTCGTTCCCTCAACTCGTATTCGGTAGAAGTCGATATCCTCTCGCACTACATCACAAGCCACATAGACTTTCTCAAGATAGACATTGAGGGGCCGGAATTCGATGTCTTAGAGGAGTTGGTGACCCACCAAAAATTACGTTCCGTTGCCGAAATACAACTTGAATACCACTACATCCCTGGATTCTTTACTCGACCACTCTCAGAAATGCTCTTCCTGCTTGAGAAGAATGGATTTCATACATTCGTCGAACCGACTGCGTCGCCGCACCAGGTCGTCGGTCACGAGACATCTCACGCCTATATGATATTCGCGTGGCGATAGCAGAAAACCGTTCTTGCTTTTGTAATGTTCTGTTCAATAAATAAAAACACACCCCTCAGGCGAGGGGTGTGTTGCTACGGAGGATGTGAGATGGTGGAGATTGCCCCATTGAGTGCTCATACAATGTAGCTGGACGACTCTGATTGAACGGGATGCCGAGCTTTTCGCGGACATCTGCTTCAAGCTCGTTGCGGCGCTCTACTAAGGTCTTTGGATCCACTGAGTCCGTCCAGACATGGGACGTATACCCGTCTTCTGGATCTCCTTTGTAGTAGTCCGCATCTTTCGTATAGTCGACCTCCTCTTGATAAAGGCGATCACCGTTTTTACAGGTGTACACCCACACCGACTTGCCGCCTTGCGATACCGCGAACGGTGTCGCTTGGTCATAATACGGCGAGCCGGGATACGGAGTGATGACCGATGCGTCGAAATCAAACGGCTTAACCTCAATGAGCCAATCGCGTGTTTGAGCGATCGTCTCTTCCGATTCACCAGGATGCCCGAGAGACATCAAGGCTTTCACTTTGAGGCCGTGTCGATTCGCGATAGTCATGCATCGAGTATTGTCCTCAAGTGCCGCAAGTTTCTGGATATTTTCCAGAATACGCGGCGAACCCGATTCAAACCCGATAAGTATCTGCCGAAAACCAGCTTCGAACATCGCCTGCGCTTGCTCGTCGGTAAATCGCTCGGATTTGATAAATCCGCGCAACTTCCATTCCACCCCAAGTTCCTTCCCTGTCTTGGCAAGTTTTTGCATCAGATCGACCATCTTCGGATTCACATTAAGTTCATCGTCGTAGAACATAAAGCCTTGGTACCCGTATGTTCGGTACAAAAACTTTATCTCTTCAACGATACTCTCATCGCTTCGAGTGCGTATATTCCGTAACATAGGAGATGCTCGCCCTGCGCAAAAACCGCAATTATACGGACACCCGAGTTGCGCAATAAGCGACGTAGCCCGCACCCCGTCAATGGAGTAGTGGTAGCTGTGCAAATCGATAAGATGCCGTGATGGAAACGGAGTCGCATCCAGTCGTGCATCGGTAAGGAACAGCAAAGATTTTCTGTCATCTGCATCGATCAATTTCGGAGCGTTTTCTTCTGCTGCGAGGAAAATAGCCTCTTCCCCGTCACCAGACACAATGACATCAAAATTCGCTTCGAGCTGTTGATACGCGATATTTGCTCGACCAATTTTCTCATGTTTCTTTTCGTATTTGAGCGCCGCGACCACGAGTGTTGCGTGCGTGCCGCCGATGATGATGCGAACATCTTTCCTTACTGTGCGGATTGCTTTCGCAATCTGCACAGCTGCAGGGAATTGTGGGGTCGTCGCAGTAATACCGAAGCATCGGGTCGCCGAACTCCGCACATGATCTTCCACAGCATCGGTAAAGTTTTTTATACCGGAGAGGTCAAGTACCTCGACCGGCCATCGCGCTTCTTCCAACATTGCTGCTACTTTCAGTGGACCGAGAAAAGCGAATACTCGCTCGTCCATGAGGAATGGAGAGGGCGGGATGATCAGACAGACCGAGCGCGCCAATCGTGCCATTTCAATATCCTTTCGTTATAGGTTGTAAAAGAGCTCCGAAGGGAGCTTACCACCTCCTCATTATTTCGCCACGATTACTTAACTTGAGATAAAACAACTAAAGATAGTCTATAGAAAGTGGAGGCCCTTTATCCACTTAAGATACAACCCATATATATATGGGTGTTAGCATAAGCACCAGAGTTGGAATGGTCCGTGATAAGTCGTCTTTTATTTGAATAACTACAACCGAATATGAAAAAGTCTTTATTTGTTATTTCCACAATTCTTTTTGCCGTTCCTGGAATTTCTCTGGCGGCCATAAATTCTCTTAACGGCCTTAACGGTATGGCACAGACGCTCTCCACAACCACCGTGGCTACATCGACCATGCATATGCGCATACTTTCGAGCGGTACCTCGCACTCGTTTCGTTGGGACGGCACGCCTTGGCTCATGAGCCAAGGCGGCACTGGCGCAACCTCATTTGCTACGAGCTCAATCCCGTTTATAAACAACGGAGTATTTCTCAAAATAATCTGCAATTCTTCTGGGATGCGGTAAATAATATTCTGAACATCGGTGGTACCACCACACCTGCTACGAAACTCAGCATTCGTGGCTCTGGTGGCCTCGGACTCCTCAACATTGCTTCTTCTACCGGTTCGTCTCTGTTCTATGTTAGCGGCACCGGAAATGTTGGTATCAGTACCACCTCCCCCTCAGAGAAACTGGACGTGGCCGGAAACGGAAAGTTCTCTGGTTCTCTGCAAGCCAATACACTGAATGTTTCGGCAACTTCGGCAATGGTTGGACCCGTTGGTATTGGGAACTCTAGCCCCCAACATGCGCTTGATGTGTCTGGAGCAATATATAGCCGACTGGTAACTGCGAGTGGTTCAAACATCAATTGGAATGCAGGGAATGTGCAATCATTAACACTTTCGAGTAATCCTACACTCACATTCTCAAATGCTCAGGCAGGTGGGGAGTACAAGCTTATTGTAAAACAAGACGGCACTGGAAACAGAACTGTCACATGGCCTGCCACTGTTAAGTGGTTTGGCGGAGGCATTGCACCTACCCTCACTGGTGCTGCAAACAGCACAGACATGATGAGTTTTGTGTATACGGGTAGCGAATACCTGGGTTCCTTTAATCTCAATGCTTTGGGTACCCCTCCTCCACCACCAGCTATTGTTCGTGACAACCATGCTGTATTTAACTCAGTTACTGCGACATCGTCATATGCGGTTTCTTTTACCATTAACGGAACCAACGATGTAATTCTCTTCGTTGGGTACAATGGTTTTGTTGGTGGCATTGGCACCGACAATATACAAAGTATCACTTGGAACGGCGTAAATATGCAGCGAGACCAATATCAATTTGGTGGAACTGACAATGTTGATGCCGCTATCTACCACCTTGCGGGCGCTTCCTCTGGCACACACGATATCATCGTCACCCTGAACACCGCAGACAACATCCAATTGTACGCGGCCTCCTACACCGGAGCTGAGCAAACGGCTGGTGCACTGACAAATTCAGCAAAAGCTCACAACGGTGCTTCCGGAGGAAATTCCATAAGCGTCTCACTCAATCCACCCAACAATTCATGGGCGTTTGCTACGGCCGACTTTTGGAACTGCGATTTTGTCTCCACGATAGGCAACCACGCTGTTTTGGATAGTCCTGGTAGTGGATGCAGTCGTTCCTTCGACTCAAATGGTCCATTAAGTCCAGGTTCTCAACTTTTTGGGGCAAACTACACCGGTATATCAGGAGCATCTCTCGCTGCGGTGATATTTGGACCAGCGCAGTGACAAATATCCAATCATGTCGGTACTTAAAACATTCATAAAGCTTCTGCTCGGTCGCGGTATCGGAAGTCAATTTGGTGAAGATGCATTTCTTCTCTCAAGATTGCCGGACAAGGGGACGTATGTGGACATAGGTTGTTATCATCCACATCTCTACTCAAACACCTATAAACTCTACCGGAGAGGATGGAAAGGAGTTTCGGTAGATCCTAATCCTGATATGGCTCTGCTATGGCGCATCTTTCGTCCCCGGGACCGCTTCATTAACGCCGCGGTAGGTTCTGGTGGCGACATCACCTACTATCGCTACCGCGATGGGGCCTATAATGGGTTCAGACAGCTCGATAGACCAATTAAAGATCAAGTGCACATACAGACCATACCGCTTGCAGGACTCATCCCGCCACAGGGCATAGATTTCCTCAATATAGATGCCGAGGGTATGGATATGGAAATACTAGAATCGCATGACTGGAAGACCAAGCCCACCGTTATCGCCGTCGAAGGGCGCACTAGCGATGAGCTGCTTAAACAAAAAGGGTATCGACACCTTATAACTCTTGGAGAGACTTCAATATATAGTATTTAAGTCCCGCATTATGATGCTCCCCGTAACTTCTCCACGATTGACCGCATAAGTGCATCGATTCGGAAATACTTCACATAGGCATCGCGTGCATTTCTTTGCATCTCTTCAAAACGCTCTGGCGAGATATTTTTATGAAATTCTGCTATCCGTTCCGGCAAATGCTTAATATCGCGGAAATCAACAATGAGCGCGAAAGAAGAGTAGTCGATTTTTTCACTGAATGGGAAATTGCGCTCGGTATCCACGATGACAGGAATGCGCCCGAGCGATAATGTTTCAAAAAGTCTGGTTGAGTCGTTCGCATCTCCACGTACGTCAAGAGCGTAATCGTTTTGTAAAATAGTATCGACCATCTCCTCTCGCAGTTTGCGCATGTCGCCTTGAGCCGTCTTCGGATTGGCTGAAAAAGAAGTTCGTACGAGAAGATTGAACATCAGTAATGGCGACTTTCTAAGTATTTTAATTGCCTCCTGTCGCCACAACACACCCTTGATGCATGCGCGATACCGACTATCTATAATGCTTCGCAGGCGTATCGGAATTTCTTTTATTATTGTACGAAGATATTGCCTAGGAGAAAGTACTGCCCAACCTGCAAATCCGATACTAGGCTTCCCTTCTCCTTTTTTTCGTACCTCAAGCTTGCCACCTTTGTATCGTTCCAAAAAGTCATCGGCGAGAGGTGGTATTTGTATCCTCCCGCGTTCAGGTAAGAAACGATATCCACCATAGCGTAGAACGTAACTGTTCTCGATATTTATGGGGTATTCAACGTCTGCTATTCCATCGATAAAAAGAGGCAGTCCAGATTCTCGTGCCACTCGTACGCATTCATCAAAAAGATCATTATCGTACTGTAAGAGCCAGTTATGCGAATACGGTGGGAATACCATATCGGCCTGTGCTATGTCGTCAGTAATGCTGTAATACTTGGTATCAAATGAGTAGGTATCAAAAAACTGTTTGGCAAAAATAGACTCTTCAACTATTGGATTCCCCCACCACGGATTCATGAGCGGACTATGAATTCCGTTGCGCCGCCATGCAGGATTGACGTAAAGAGTAAGTGTTTTAATTGGTGCCATACTGACTCTTTCTATAACGAGCGAAGGAGGCTGATGTATGCGTCTGCCGCCTTCGACCAGGAAAACATCCTCGCCCGCGCAAAGCCTTTCTGTACCAAGTCCGCTCGGAGCGCCGGATCGCAGTATATCTTTTCCATAGAATGAGAAATATCCTCCACATCAAAAGGATCGACGAGTAGCGCCGCTCCGCCGGCAACCTCAACCATTGAAGATATTTTTGAAGTAACGACAGGAACCCCAAGACTCATTGCTTCAATCGGTGGCATACCGAAGCCCTCATTGATTGAGGGGAAGATGAATGCAAATGCATTTTTATACAGCGTATATAATTTCGCACCAGTAGTGTAGCCTACGAAATACACATCCGTCGCAAGCTTGTTGTCTTCAAGTTCTTGGATTATTTTTTCATAATATTCACCTCCATAATCACCAGCAATAACAAGTTTCGTAGGCGCAGCGGTTCGTTTCTTAAATGCGATAAAAGCAGAAACGATACCATGCACATTTTTTCGATATTTTACTTTCCCGGCAAAGAAAAAATACGGTTGTAGTTTTAAATCGCCAGGTGGTGCATCCGGTGCAAAATCAGACAGGTCTTGGAAACCATCGTAAATAACAGGAACCTTCTCTGCAGAAAGAGTGTAAAACTGAAGCAGATCTTTTTGTGTTGCCTCAGATGCGGCGATGATCTTTGATGCACGAGCAACGCTGAGACGCATAAGTAATTGATCACGCACGAACGCGTGCACTTTTTCGAGGAAACCTTCCGGCTGTATCTTTTGACTGCCGAGCTCCTGACAGACGATGACCGATTTTATACTACGAGGAATAATAAGCGGTAGGAGTGGTGCGACAAACAATAGAACATCAACTTCTTTTTTGAGGCGAAGGAAAAAAAGAAGTTTGCCAATAAATTTTTTTGGTATGAGAACGTTTTGAAAAGATCCTGGAATATATGCCTTATTCACTGGTCGAGACGAATACACGATCAACTCATTATCTGGACCAGCTGCGGATAAATGCTTCAGTAATTCCAAAACCACATAGCCCATGCCGGAAGCATTTGACTCCTCATACGGCTCAGCGACAAATCCTACTCTCATTAGAAAGGCAAAAGAGACTCTTTGTGTTTTTCCATCCACGCGCGCATTCGTGTAAATCCCTCCAAGAAATTGGTCGCTGGTGACCACCCAAGTCGATCTGTTATAAGACGGGTATCCGCAACAAATATTGGCTGATCACCGGCACGAACAGAGGAGAATGAATACTCGATAGGAATATTCAGCTCACGTTCAAGAAGTGGGAGGAACTCGAGAAGTGAGAGAGTATTCTCGGGACCTCCGCCGACGTTGTATGCGCGACCTTTCACTTTTTTCATATTAGTAATCGCCTTCTCATAGAGTGCAACGAGATCGCCTACATAAAGAACGTCGCGTACTTGCTTGCCCGTACCATAGAGTATAATTGGCTTCTCATGCATAGCCGCGATAGTAAACCACGCTACCCATCCCTGATCTTCAACGCCGAATTGATTCTCACCATAGATACAGGACTGACGAAATACAACCGTATCTAAATCATAGATACGCCCGTAGTCGATGACGTATTGATCTGCTGCGCCTTTACTGCACCCATAAGGCGAATGGAAATCAAGGAGTTCACGTTCGCTTATACCGTACTTCTGTATCTGTTTATTTTTAAAACTATAACGATTCTTGCGATCCTCAACCTCGTAGTGTGGAAGTGCACCATATACTTTATTGGTTGAAGAGTAGAGCAATGCCGGCTTGTGCTTTGATTGTCGTACAGCTTCAAGCACGTTAAAAGTTCCGATGATGTTGATTGAAAGATCGTCGGCAGGAGAAGCTATCGATGTAGTGACCGCGACTTGGGCTGCAAGATGAATAACCGCATCCGCTTTTGCTACCTCCTTTTCAAGAAGGTCAGCATTCTTTACAACATCCCCCCGTACCACACGCCAACCTGTTTTATGTTCATGCTTAAGATTTTCAACATTGATATCGGTTCCCTTGCGCGAGAAGTTATCGAAAATAGTGACTCGCCAACCCTTCTTTAAAAAATGCCGGGCGGTATTGATACCAATAAAGCCTGCCCCGCCCGTAACAAGGAGGTTTTTGCTTTTTGCGCCAGACTTACGAAGTATTTTCTGCATAAAACGTTATGGTAACAGTTTTATTTATCTCGGGAAAGCTCTGCGGACTTTACCCCTACAACAAAAAAATGGTGATAGGAGTTACCGAAAGGCACAAAGTCGTGAAGTATGTCTCCTTGATTTTGTAAGATCTTTTTAACCCTCTGTACAGAATATCCACGCTTACCGAGCTCCCAGTGATGCTGACCGTTAAAAACATGTTTCTTCGGAAATGGGATTTTCCATGCAATGCGTATCTCCGGTACAAACGGAATTTTGAACGAAAAAGAAAGCATCGGTCCGAAGTGCGGAATACTTATGATGATATGGGTGCGGGCGACGCGAGAAAGTTCAGCGACCGCATGATCGAAATCTTCGAACGGCAGATGCTCCAGAACCTCAAACGCACACACCACATCAAACGATTTATCGGGGAACGGGAGTTTCAGAATACTTCCTACGATGTCTGGGTGCAGATCTGCCGCAACATCGACCGAGGTGTATGAGACGGAAGTATTGTTTTTAATAAAATTCCCGAATACACGGTCCCCCACCCCGATTTCAAGTACGGTCGACGGCTCAAGGGCCAATACCTCTTTGAGCTGCCAATAGTAGCTTACAAACCGGCCTTCAAAGGCGTATTTGCCAAACTGATAGTGTGACTTATCGATCTGTGGAATAGAAGGGCTCATGGGACTTGTATAGCCTCTAGTATCGCAGGAATGAGGCGCTGAAGCGAATGGTGCTCTCGTACGTACGTAGTGAGAAATTTGATGTCATTCGAGCGAGCCGCAAGGACCCCTTCTGCGATTGCGTTCGGAGTTGCTAAAACTACCGTAACCGGTAGTTCACCAAGAGTGGCACTCGTCGTAACTACCGGCAGACCACACGCAAGTGCCTCGAGAACCACCTTATCGAGACTTCCTGTTTCGCTTACATGGACGAAGACTCCTGCTCTCCTATACTCTTCTCGCAGTTCCTCTTGCGTATGTGCCCCGAGGAAATGCACACGCGACCCAAGAGATAGATTTGCGGCGAGAGTTTCGAGATGCTGTTTCTCTGGCCCCTCCCCAACAATCCGCACTTCATTTGGAAAATATTCGGCCGATTGAATAACAAGATCATGCCGCTTTGTTGGAGAAAGTCTTCCCGCAGAAAGCACCGCCGTTCCTCGTGACATATTCTCACTAGGCGAAAAGAAATCCACATCGATACCATGCCCCATGACGTGCAATTTTTTCGTGAGGAACCTGAAACTTTCTTTTGAGGCTGTGAAAATGACGTCCGCCAGAAGCGTCGCAAGACGAAGTCTGGCGTTTACGCTTTTGTGCGTATACCACAAAGCAATGCGCTTACTCCACAACCTCCAAAGCAAACCTCCGAGAATGACGTACTCGGGATTCATATGCACAAAAACAGCATCATAATCATGCCGTAGATTCCAGATATATCTATAAAAATTAAATATGTATGTTGCTCGTGACACACCTTTTTCTTTGCCGAGCGAGTGCACGCGGACATTTTTTGGGAGGGAATGCTTCCCTTCTTTGAGACAGATGACTTCGATGCGCTCAACGTGTTTTGCAAACTCCTCTATCCAACGTACGAAAAAACCCAAGACTGGATCCTTCGTGTCTACTGTTTGAGTGACGATGAGTAATCTCATGGTAGTTCAGAAAGAGAACGAATAACCGGCCAGCGCCCATCCCCAGGAGCGCCATCTCGACGCATTTCAAACGAACGAACTCTTGGGCAATGCCTCGACACACTCTCGAGTTCATCGAGAGTGTCGTCTGTAAACACTACCTGTCCTCCATAACTATCTAGGCGTGGTGCGAGGAATGAACCTTTCCGCTCTTCATTCACATAGAGCGCCGAGATACGCGGAATACCCACCAGAGAGCTCGCGACTTTCATTCGCTGGAACTCCGGGTTTCCACGAGTTAAAATAGTCGCCTCGTTACCAAGTAATCGCAAAAATTCGGGAACATCAGGATAGACAAAGCGTGAGAGCTCACCTGCAGAAAATGAAAGAGCTCCAGACTCTGACATGAAACCGAGAGCCTGCAAAATTGGCACCTTAGCATCATCAGTAAATACATGTTCCGTTCCAGGACGTGAGCGCAGATACTCAATGAACGAGTTCGTATCAAAGAGGGTCCGATCAAAATCAAGAAAATACATCATAAAAGCGACATAAGTGCGTCTGCGAGCTTTGCTGCGTCATGACGTACAAGAGAACGCGGCACAGGATCTTCAGGAACCGGAGGAACAATTGCTAGGGAAGCAAGCGAGAGTCGGTGCACCCGAGAATCGGTACCTAGGTCATCGACAATTTCATACTCCCCTTCCTTCGCATAACGCGAAATGGTTTCGACAGGGAAACTGTTCGTACTTACTAAAATCGCGTCAATTTTTCTTCCCGCATAACGCTCTACTTCTGCAACATGCATCATCGCTGAATAGTCTTCGGTTTGTCCTGTTTTCGTAAAAAGATTTAGAATATATACAAGCTTCCCTATGGACGCACGAATAGCTTCCTGAGCACCTTCATGCAGAAGTGCAGCGATGGTTGACGTATATAAGTCACCTGGACCAAGAACAATCATGTCGGCTGTTCTAATAGTCTCGCTTGCTGCCTCTGATATTATTTTCTTTTCAGTGAGTGCAAGTGTTTTAATCCTAGAGCGGCCTGGTGCGCAATCATCGATAGCATGCTCACCTTCGATTGTAGTGCCGTCCTCGAGCGTCGCCAAGAGCTGCGAAGGATGGTCGGACACGGAAAGCACGCGGCCTTTGATACGAAGGATGCGTGAAGCCTCCTCAAGCGCAGCGGAATCCGAACCGAGTAACTGGGAAAGTGCCGTGATGAACAGATTACCGAAATTATGTCCGGCAATATCGCCTTTTGAAAAGCGGTATGCGAAGAGCGTGCGAAGCATCGTGTCTTCTTCGGCGAGCGCGACGAGCGCCTGACGCGCATCCCCGGGTGGGAGGATCCCGAACGCATCGCGCAACCGCCCCGTCGAACCACCGTCGTCCGCCGAAGAGACGATGGCGGCCAGGTCTACATCATTGAACCGGCGAAGACCCGAAAGGACGACGAAAGTGCCTGTACCACCCCCGACAGTGACGATCTTGTGCGAAACAGTCTCGGTCATGAGGGAAGAATCCGCGCCAGGTCGCGCGTGATACGTGTCGAGAGGTCGCCTGCCACAGCAAAATGCTCGCGTGCGGCAGCCTCGGCGCGTATCGGGAGTTCCTGTCGGATTCTATTGTCTTCTATGATCTTGGTGATGTTGCGTGCGAGAGTTTTTGGGTCAGACACTGGCGCGACAAGAGCCTCTAAACCATCCTTGAATACTTCGCCCACGATACCGACATCGGTCGTGATGATGGGAACCTTGGCGAGCGCTGCTTCGATGAGCGTGCGGCCATAACCTTCGTATGCGCTCGCCTGAATAAACGCCTGAGCACTCCTCATAAGCGCCTGAGCGTCAATACGTTCCCCAAGAAAAACGACATACTTCTCAAGACCGAGAGAGAGTGTCATCTGCTCAAGTCGCCGCCGTTCGCGACCATCGCCAACGATAAAGAGCCCAACCGTCGGATAGTGCTTGATAATGAGTTTTAGTGCCGCAAGGATATCTTCAACACGCTTCTCAGATTCCAAACGACCGACCGCAATGAGCGCGAACGTAAACGAATGTGCTGGTAACAGCGCGCGCTCCGGCACCTCGGTCGAGACTGTGATTGGAATGACCGACGGCTCGGGAATGAGCGTACCGTACTGTGCGACAAGCGACGCTTTTACCCGCCCCGAAACGACGCGAATGCCGTTTGCCGCTGGCAAAACACGATTGGCGATTCTACAACGGTACCAATTAAGAAGCTGCATGCGAAGATTGCGCCAATTACCGATCTTCACGAACCACGGTGAAAGGAAATCCGTATGCACCTGAATATGTAATTTGACGCTCGTACCGCGCACGGCCCGTAGCGCCGCGAGCCCGTGTTCAAACGGATCCTGCGCCGAAACTATCTCGATGTTGTATTTCCGGATGAGCTTACGGGCGTGATGAGCTAATACACGCACACGAAAAAGTCTCCATGGGCGCACTGGATGAAGAAATAAGTCACCATCTTGTTCTTCTTTTGCATCCCCGCCTGCGGAAGAAAGAATATGTAGTTCTCCTATTGCAGTAGCATATGTGCGCATGCGTGCGCGCACTGGACTTGTCGCATTAAATATCGTCGGATCATTGGAAATGAAGAGGGCTTTCATAACGATTTGAGAAGCGCATTTGTCCGCATAAGCATGGACTCCATGGAGAACAGTGCTCGCGCGCGCTCCAGTGCCGCAGCAGCGCGCGCCTTTGCAGCGAAAGGGTCGTTCGCAATCTGTTTCAGAGCCTTGTGTAAGGCCTCTTCATCACCGAAAGGTACGAGCAGTCCGGTTTTCCCATCTTCGATGAGCTCAATGTTGCCACCGACGGAAGTGGCGACTATTGGAACATTCAGCATCATTGCCTCAATGAGGGCGTGCGAAAGTCCTTCGTAACTAGAGTTGATGACGAATGCATCGGCAACTCTCGTTCGAGAAAGTGCTTCTGAGCGCGAAAGCCCTTGCAATAGGGTGAAATGCCAGCCAGTCTCACGCGCAACTACGCGCTCGATTGCTTCAAACCCCTTCCAAGGTACCCGACGTCCCGAAGATACAACAAAGAAGCCCTGCGGGCGGCTGGATACTACCATCGACTTCGGCAAGTCTATGCCGTTATAGATAACTTCTATCTTTTCAGATTGGATTCCCCACGTAGATACAATATTCTTCAGATATTCACTCGGAACGATGATGCGCGTGACGCTCCGCGCCACGCGTGTTTGAATTCGTTGCAGTACACGAACTAAAAATGGTACTCGCCTCATCTTCACGAATTCATCGAGATTCTGGGTGATGCCGAATCGCTGTTGCCCTTGCTCCCACGCATAGTCGCCAACAATCTTCACGACAAATGGTTTATTGGCTTTTTTCGCTGCCCACATTGCCGGAAGTCCGACCGATACAGGGTCGAGTGCTAGAACAACATCCGCGCCGCGCGCAGCACGCAGCACACGACGGTAATACACAAAATGTCGGATGAGCTTCGGTAAATGCCGCACCTCGCTGAACTTCACCAAGTCAACCTCAATACCCTTCGCTGGCAATCCCTCAAAAAGCAGTTTTGCATACGTCGCCGGGCCGCCGATTTCTGGTGGATAGAGCGGGGTCGCGATGACGAGCTTCATACGTCGTATTCTACTTGGTTTCGAGCACGCGGTCGAAAAGCTTTTTCATATCCCTAGCAATAAGATTCCAGTCATATTTCTCACGCACAAGCGCGAGAGCATTTTCTCGTACCTGCGACACTTTTTCAGGATTAGTAAGAATCTCTTTTACCGCCATAGCAATTTGCTGAGGAGAATCTTTATCGACCGCCCAACCGGTCGATCCTTTACTAGGGTTTCGTTTCGCGTCAAATAGAAAGTCTGCGATACCTCCTTCCTGCGTCCCTATGACAGGCAAGCCTACTGCCATCGCCTCGATAAAAGAATTACCCATCCCTTCCGAGCGTGAAGGACGAATAAAGATGTGGGCCGTAGCAAACGATCGAGCTAAGTCAGCATGGGAGCTGTGCCCCTTGAAAAGCACCCGACTCGCTACCTTCAAATCTTCGGCAAGTGCGCGTAATTCCCTTTCGTTGGGACCGCTACCGTACACCACAAACTGTACGTTCTCTGGTAAAAGCACGAGCGCTCGGATGACCTCGTCGAGTGCATTTTTGTAGACCAAGCGGGAGGCGGTAATGAGATTAACGACGCCTGCGGTCACAATAGGAGGATGTGGAGCTTCAGTAAAACGTTCGAGATCTACACCGTTTGAAATAACCGTAACCTCTTTTTTGAAGCCCATGTTAGTTGCCCACTGCGCAAGGTAGGTTGAAATCGCTTGCACTACTGATGCGTTTTTAAAACCAATAGAGAGAAGCGGTCGAAATGGAAGAATGAACCAACGATTAAATGTGTCCTCGAAAGGATCCCCTTCTTGAAGCGTTAAAAGGTACGGTGCGCGAATACCTTTCAAACGCAGAAGGACAACCGGGAAAAGCATATAGCTCATCATCGCCCAAAATGCATCGAAATGATGGGTACGATGTAAGGCACGCGCCGCGAGAGCGGCGCGTGCCACAAACAAGATTTTCGAAGGGTACGAGGCGCCGTTCCCTATCCGATGCACGAAGATATTTCCAATCTTTTCTTCCCTCGCTTCCCCGCCGAAATTGAGCGTAAGCATATGGAATTCAATATCAGATATTCGATCGGTAATTTCTTTGAGTGCGACTTCGGCACCACCAACGTGGGGTACATATGCGAGAGAGAAAATAAGAATACGCTTCATTTTTGATGCTTCATCGCACTGTCGAGCGTAAACGAATTTCGGCAATATAGTCTGCGAGACTCCTCTTTGGTGACCACCCGAGTGAGCGAACTTTGGACGTATCAATATCGGAGGTCATACGGTTGCCTTGTGTGGCAGGCTTCATGATTATTTCTCCTCCAAACAGCTGCGCGGCTTCAAGAATTGAATACGCCTGCTCATTACCGATGCCGAAATCATCCCCGATTCCATCAGCACCGACAAGAATAAGTCCATCGATAATATCATCGACATGGGTGAAATTCCGCTTCTGGGTCCCAGGAGCGTTTACGGTAAGCGGCTCGCCCGCCTGATACTTTTGTCTGAAAATCTCAATGACAGTCCCATAGGTTCCCGAACGCTCGCCAGGACCGTAGACGTTGTAGAAATAGGTAATCGCATGAGACAGTCCATACCAAGTACCATAGTTCCTAACTAGTTCAGTATTAGTAGCTTTCGTCCATGCATACGGACTTTGATCACGTCCAAGACCTCCGTCACCAAATTTTGTTGATGAGCCAGCGTACACGAGTTTACCGCCGCGTTTCCGACAAAATTCAAGTACACCAAACGTACCCGCTTTATTGAGATCCCACACAAGCGCTGACTCTTCAAGACTCTTTTCGACACGCGAGTACTCGCCAAGATGATAGATGAGATCGGGTGTTTCGGAAATGTGTTTTTCGATATCTTTGGTATGACCTTCGCGGTACTCGACGCCGGNNCGCGCGCAGAGATGCGAACCAATAAATCCCGTTCCACCGGTGACGAGAATGAGTTTTTGATCGGTCATATTATAAAAGTATGAATGCCGTACCGGCGAGCACCATAACACCAAGAAAGCCGAGAGTCCATGGTGAACTGAAGATACCAGAAACACGACCGTCTGCTGCTGAAGCTAGCTCTTGCTCGAATTCGGGAGACGCAGGAAATGCCGCCCCCACAGCTGCGATTTCTGTCGCCGCTGTGGGGGCTAGTACTGCTTTCCCATATGTTTGAATGTTCGTCTTTGTGTTGATAACCGGCTCGACCGCTTGTACTTTGTTGAAACTCGTCTTGGACACGAAAGGTTGCGTGAGCGGGGCTGACACTGCTGCCAGCGTCTCGGGATAGGAAGCTGCNNCGCCACAATGAAAGATCGAGAGTACGCGAACTATTGTTTGCGAGAGCGATGCCACGAGTGGATACGGAAGCTATTTTAATACTGACGTCCTTTACCGTCATGACACTCTCAATGAACACGTCGCCCCCATCAGAAGTTGTGGCACGCACGACGACAATATACTCGCCCGGACTATAATAAGCATGAAAGACGCTTGCACCAATCCTCCGCATTCCATCACCAAACGACCACGTCACTGTGGCGTCATCACGTTTATTGCCCTTACCGTCATATATAACGGCAGTAAACGCAGTATCAGCGCCAGAGGATATCGTGCGAGCGCCACTAGTAATGATACGAAGTGTCGGAATTGGAATGTATTCGGGCGGCGAACTACTTAACGAGGATGGTGCCGTCGCACTGAGAGTTGTCGATGAAGGATCAGGACTTAAACTTGTATCTAATGACCCGCTCGAAGAAGACGCGAGGGATCCAGTACCCGGCGATGGTGTACCAGCCACAAAAGATGTTCCGGAAACTGAAACACGCTGTAATGCGCTTCCATTGTCAGTAGCCACTTCTATTGGGGAATATGTAAAATCAGATGTCGTATCCGACGAGTCTACGCGAATACCAATAAGCTCGCCC
>CXWL01013221.1_pt1 | contig 61005 bp, 56 predicted proteins | sample 590931 | NCBI WGS metagenome assembly CXWL01 (sample SAMEA3498368, study PRJEB10139) | groundwater metagenome | biome: water well; material: biofilm material | place: Germany | collected 2015-04-27 | reverse complement strand
GAGATATCAGAATAAGCAGCAGGCGCCTATCCTGGACGATCTAGTTTTCTCTAGGGACGGCATAGACATGAGCGCAAGCTCTGTGATTCAATTTGCTCGGTTAGAGAATATTGACAAGCCTATGGACCGGATTGAAATAAACTATCGAGCCCTCTTGGCTGTCGCTGTTGTACTCAATTCGCAACGGGATATGCACAGTCTATGGGGGGCGATTACCGCCGAGATCACCAAGGTCATTCCGTGGGCACGGGCGTCTGTCACCCTGTACGATCATGAGGCCGACGGATTCAGGTTTTATGTTTTCATCACGACCTTACCGCAGGTGGTGCTACAACGGGATGCCGTTATTCCACGTGTTGGAAGCGGTATGGGGTGGACCTACGATCATAAAACTGCACACATTCGTGCTGACCTGAAGCGGGAGCAAGTCTTCCTTGAAGATAAATGGTATGTCGAAGAAGGCCTTGGACGAATGATCAATCTGCCGCTTCTCGTGAGAGACAGGTGTCTCGGCGTTCTCAATATCGGCAGTATGGAGTCGGGTGCTCCCGATCCTGGGGACATCGAGTTTTTGGCGCAAGTGGCGACACAGATTGCCTATGCGATCGATCACGTCCAAGCGTACGAACAGATCGATCGATTGCGAGACCAACTTGCCAAGGAAAACGTCTACCTCGACGAAGAACTGAAGGTCATGAAGAATGCAGGCTCATTGATGGGGGAGAGCCTTGCCTTTCGGCATGTGATAGGGCTTGCACACGACGTGGCGCCCACCCCGTCGACCGTGTTCATTACAGGTGAAACGGGAACTGGCAAGGAACTGATTGCTCAGGCAATCCATGATTGGAGCCCGCGACACTCGAAACCTATGGTTCGGGTCAATTGCGCCGCTTTTCCCGCAGGGTTGGTCGAAAGTGAATTATTTGGCCATGAACGAGGCGCGTTCACTGGGGCCGACCGCGCACGCGAAGGCCGGTTTGAGCTGGCCCATGGTGGAACTCTTTTCTTGGATGAAATCGGTGAAATGCCTTTGGAGACACAGGCCAAGTTGTTACGAGTCTTACAAGATGGCATGATCGATCGACTGGGTGGGAAGCAGCCAGTTCGGGTTGATGTTCGCGTGATAGCCGCCACAAATCGCAACTTGCCTGCCGCCGTCAAAGCCGGCACATTTCGCGCCGATCTTTTTTATCGTCTGAATGTCTTTCAGATCGGCTTGCCTCCACTCAGGAATCGCCCGGAGGATGTCCCCATATTAGCGCGACACTTCCTGAAGCGATACTGCGTGAAACTCGGTCGTTCGTGCAAGGATATTGACCGGGAATCTCTAGAGCGGTTGATTCGCTACACCTGGCCTGGCAATGTTCGTGAATTGGAAAATGTGATTGAGCGAGCGATGATTCTCTCTCATGAACCGATATTGCGGATCGACGAACATGTTTTGGGTTCGCAGGACTCCTCCTTCGCTGCCCCGCCACCATCTGACCTCAAGGAACTCGAGCGGCGGCATATTCTGCAGACCCTCACATTGACAAAATGGCATATCGCAGGTCCGGATGGGGCGGCTGTGCGTTTGGGAATCCCTCCCAGCACGTTGCGCAGCCGGATGAAGCAGTTTGGGATGAAGCGACCGCCTGTTAGCTGAAGAACCAGAATATCAGACCCGCACGATCTCACTACACCATCTCGGAAGGAGTGCACGCGATCGGTCGCGCGCTGAGCCCGCGCGTGGACGCGATCCATCGCGCTTTACCTGCATCTTTCTTCACTTGGTTTTACAGTGGACCGTAAGGAGAGCCAGAATTTCAATGGGTTGCGATCGAGCGGTCAAAAAGAGTTAGAGCGGTACGGCCTGTGCAGTAAGTAGAAACTGTACGCACAATTCAACTCATCACTTCAGATGAGTACTGTTTCTTGGAAGGAGGAACATCATGATGGCTGCCTTGTTGATTAATGGTACGCTGTACGCTTGTTCGGTTGGAGTCTTGGCCATGGCGTGGGGATGGTCGCAGAGAGATAATTCTTGAACGAGATTCGGCGGCGCGCTGAAGGGCACCTGGCACTTCCCTTCCGAGCTTGCTCGTTTTCTGTTCATAGGAGGATAGCCTGTTGCTCTCTTGTGCTCGCGCAACGCGCGGCCTAAGAAGGCCCTCGTTGGACGCGCGCAGTGAGAGAGCAAACAGGCTACCCTCCCGCTCCCCTCATAACGCTCCGAACTTCCGTTCGAAGAACTGCTTGGTGAGGGTCATATGTTGATGGATATCCGACTGTAAATCGCGCGCGCCGGCTTTCCAGTCGTCTTTGGTATAGCCGATACGGCGGGCAAGGGAGATGAACTCCTCCGAATCGGGAGGTGGGAGCACAAGATCCTTGGTGTTCCCCCTGACCATGCGCATTCCATCGACCAGCATCCGGATGAAGATGTAGGCTTTCCGAAGGCCTGCTCCATCGGCGCGCTCGACCAATCCCGCATTCACCAGTTCGGCGAGTGCTTGCAGGGTATTGGGCGTGCGCAGGCTTGGGTGGTCATGCCCATGCGTCACTTGTAAGTATTGCATGGCATATTCGATGTCGATGAGTCCTCCCGCGCTATACTTCACGTTGACCTTCCCCGGCGCGACCAGTTGCTTGATCTGTTGCCTCCGGAGCTCCAACGCCGTGGGAATGTCCCAGGGCGATTTCCCATAGACGAAGGAGTCACGATGGGCTTCCAAGCGATGGCCTAGCGCGGAGTCGCCGGCGATATGCCGTAACTTGATCAGGGCCTGCCGCTCGAACGGCGCGGCAAGTCCTGTCGGACTGTAATAGCGACAGACCTCCTCGAACGCGTTAGCCAGCGCGCCTTTGCATCCGTACGGCCGAAGCCGGACATCGATGCGAAAGATGCCTTCTTGCTTGGCCTCGATCCACCCCAGGAGCTCCTGCGCCAACCGCTCGAAGTATTCACTGTTCTCGATTCCCCGCTTCCCGCTTGTCTTCCCCGATCCACTGTAGACGAACAGGACTTCGATGTCCGAGGCGTAGCCGAGCTCTCGCCCTCCGAACTTTCCTAGGCCCAGGACGGCAAAGGAGCAGGGTTTTTTGTCGGCGAGCTGCGGGCGCCCATACGATTTTTCCAGCTTGGCGCTGCAATCCTCGACGCTCCGTTCCATGATGACTTCCGCCAGTTCCGTAAGCGCAAGCGAAAAATCCGGGAAGTTGGTGGAGGGCTCGACGATGTGCTTGATGTCGATCCTGAACATTTCGCGGTCTTTAAACCGGTTCAACGCCTCTTTTCTCGCTTCGCCTGTCTTGGCGCGCGCGGCCAGGCGATCGAGTTCCTTCCTGAGGGCCGCCTGCGGCCTAATCAGGGGCGCATCCTGGTAGTCCGTGAGCAATGGAAGGAGGTTGTCGTGCTGGCGTCTGAGAAAATCCTCCCACAAGAAGTCGCTGGCGCCGAGCAGCCTGGCGAGCAGGGGGAAACTCTTCTTGTTGCTGACGAAGTCGAGGGACCGGTTTTTCCCCGTTTTGCCATGATCTTTCACGATGAGATCGAGGAACTGGTCGAACGACGCCAGCGCTTTGGCCGGGTCGGAAGCCCAGGTTAAGGCATGCGTGAACTGTTTGATGAGCACGGCGGTCAGCCGCAGTTGCTGCTGATCGGCGGGGTCGAGTAGTTTCTGCCCATCGCGATTTCTGACAAAGAAACGGTCGTGCAGTTTGCCGCCGTGGCATTCGATCTGGGCTTTCGTGATATAGACGTTGCGCATGGCCAAAGCATTCGCGAGCGCATAGAGGAAGGCCGGAGTATCGTCCGATTGGATGTCCATGATCGTGTCTGTCGGCGACTGGCTATTGTCGAAGGTAATCTCCACCGTATCGAGTAGGCCGGTGAAGGCGCTCCGCTGCTTGTCCAAACGTTCGACGAGCCGGCGGTTCACATATTGGCGGGCTTCTTCGAACCGACCGGCATCCAGCAGTTGAACGATCTCGCCGACGGTCTGTCTCAGAGCATTGTGTTGTGGCGCGAAAAAACCTTCGTGGTCCAAGGGATGCACCAGAAAGACATCGACGATTTTTTTTCGGCTGAGGCCTGGGCGGCCTTTGGGGCGGCCGTCCGCCGGTCTGCCTTCTCGGCGCGGCGAGGGGCCGGCCCCCATAAAGGTATAGATCCGCCCTTCTTCAATATTGAGTCCAAAGGCAGAGAGTACACCGCAGAGGGCGGCGAATTCTGAGAAGTAATCGTAGGCGACGATGCTGATTTCAGATCGGCCCGCTCGCTTGTCGACCACCGATAGTTCGCAAGGATGGTCTGGTGTGAGCCTGCCGGCGAGCTGAATATGGCGCGCGATGGTATCCGGTTGGAACCGCTCGAAGTACTCGGGGTCCATCCGAGACACGAAGTCCTGGAGGACGTCGCTGTCGACATCGGGACAGAGGGAGGCCAGGGTCTCGATGATCGACTTGCCTGATCCAGGCCTATCCGTCATAGCGGGGAGTATAGCCGAAGTGCGGTTCATTGTGCGAGCGCCACGGTCTGAGTATAATGCCCGCCTATGACTGCTCGTCTCAAGAAGCCTGCGCCACGCAATCGCCCCGTTCCTACGCTCGATCGGCCTGCTCGCCAGGATCCAACTCCCATCCTCTTGGCGTTCGGGCTGGAACCCTCCCAGGTTGAAGCGATCCTTAGACCCTATGGACTCCAGCGCATTCAGGAAGCCGATGCGAATCTGCAGTCGATGGCAGGCGATCCACACCAGCGGCGTCAGTTGGCAGACATTCTACCCAGGCTGCTTGAGGCCATTGGGAAGACTGCAGATCCGGATCTGGCCTTGAACCAATGGGAGCGTTGGCTCGCGAGCGGAGTTAGCCGCTCGGCCGTGCTGGAATACCTGCGTGGCGACCCCTGCATGGTGGACCTGGTATGTACGATATTCGGAAACAGTAACTCGCTCGCCTCGACCCTCGTCCGCGATCCGCTGCTGCTGTACTGGCTGGCCCAACAGAAGGTGTTGTCCACCGCGCCGAGCAAGGCAGGGATGGAGCATACGCTTAAGCAAAACCTGGGGGCTGTCATCTCCACCGATCTCAAGTTGGACGCGCTCAGACGATTCCGCCGTCGAGAAATATTGCGCATCGGTGTCCGTGATCTTCTCCGGCTGGCCGATGTGGTGGAAACGACCGCTTCTCTTTCGGACTTGGCCTCGGTCCTCATCGATGCCGCCTATCGCATAGTAGATGCCGGTTTACGATCGCAGTACGGCGTTCCCATGCATCGGAATCGTCAGGGGAGGTGGGTGGAGACCGGCTTTACGGTTATTGGGATGGGGAAGTTGGGCGGCCATGAGCTCAATTACAGCTCCGATGTAGACGTGCTCTATATCTGCGAGTCCCATGAGGGAGAAACCAAGCCGGCTGGGCCCAGAGGTGTGAAGGCAAAGGGCTCTTTGCAGGAAGGACTGTCCAACGAAGAATACTTTGAAATTCTGGCTCGGGAATTGACGAAGGCGCTGACCGAACAGACCCACGAGGGGTATCTCTATCGCGTTGATCTCCGTTTGCGGGCAGAAGGTTCGGTGGGGCAGCTCACTCGCTCGCTCGATGAGTACGATAAGTATTATCGGACGAGAGGACAAGTGTGGGAACGGTTGGCCTTGCTGAAGGCCTGGCCCATCGCCGGGTCGCAGGAGGTTGGGCGGTCGTTCGTCAAGCAGGTGCGGCCCTTTGTGCTGGCGTCCCCATCGGAAGGCTCGGCTGTCGAACAGGGGCTCGCGATCGTCGAGGAGGTCCGATCGGTCAAGGAACGAATCGACGCGAAGATGGCGGAACGCGGACATGAGCAACGCAACGTGAAGCTGGGCGGCGGAGGTATCCGGGAGATCGAGTTTTTTGTCCAAACGATCCAAGCGCTTGCCGGTCGTCGATTGCGGGGGATCTTGGATCGAGGGACCATTGGATCGTTAGCGCGACTTCACCACGCGGGCATCCTTTCAGCGAAACAACAGGGCGGCCTTACGCGCGCCTATCAATTTCTCCGTGACGTCGAGCATAAGCTACAGATGGTGCATGATATGCAAACACACGCGCTGCCGGATCGACAGGATAAGCTCGAGCGGTGCGCGATTCGCATGGGTTACATCGGGGCAAGCCGATCGGCCGCCCTCGAGCAGTTTCAAACCGACCATGCTGCCCATAGAGCTCTTGTGCACGAGATCTTCCGCTCGTTCTTCGAAACGCCGAAGACTTCCAAGTTGTTCAAGGCGATGTTGAGAGCCATCAACAAGCGTGACAGGCCGATCAGAAGGCTGAAGCTGGGAAGGCATTCAGGCTGAAGGTCAGAGGTCAGAGGTCAGAATACTTCAGCCATCACACAAACTCATCAGTTCCCATTTCCCCATTACCGAGAGAACCGCCATGATTGTTCATGTGTTGCTGCGTGAATTCACGTAGTTCTTGACTCCCATGCGCGCGGGAATAAGATCATTATAAGAACGATCCTGCAGTCACCTTTGCAGGGCTGCTGCTCACCTCTCCGAAGGAAGGTCGCCGTGAACACCACTATTGAGTCGCCTGGCCCCTCAATCCTCACCGACGAAAAGATCATCGCGGCATTAAAAAAAAGCGGGCCGTTGACAATTGAAGAGATGTCTTCCATACCTGGAATGAGTTGGGTGCGAGTCTTCTCAGCCGTTGACCGGCTCAGTCGCTCAGGTGTGGTGTCTATGCGCAGGATTGGTCTAGGGTACCAGGTGGTCTATAACCAGGCTGCCCCATCGCCGTCAGGATCGCTCCCTCAACCGTCAGCGATAGTTGCCGAAACGCCGCTACACGACTGAGCTTGCCGAAGTCAGATGATCGCGCCTGTCCCTGGGTTCCGTTCGCTGGTCTCCCGCCTGCGTTCCACGATTCCTCTATAGACCGCCATGAAGCATGCGGGTTCGGTTCGCTGCCTGAACAAATCGGTCCCAGGTCGAAGCAACAGGGTAACTTGACTGTGGGCATGGGTGAACTAAGCTTATCGAAGCGCAGATTCCGCAGAGAACTATGAGTAAGGACTTTAACAGAATGACCCGGCTTGCCAGATGGGTATTGATATTTCTCGCTGTAGTCGGAGTGATCTCCGTTGGCGTCTCCCCGCAGGCTGCATCCAATCGACCATTTTGGACGGAACAGGCGATGTTTCGATTTGGGGAGGATTTATTTTTTACGGGGCGGGCGACCTGTGTGTCTTCTACAGAGGACGGGCGACAGCGCGCGTATAATTCGGCGCTTCAAGAGATTCTCAATTACACGCGAACGAAGGAATTGCCTGGTATCCCCATTGAGACGCAGATGGTCTACGAAGAGGATGAGTCTGACAGTTGCCGTTCAGGGCAGGTATCTGTATGGCGGCTCCTCCGAGCGCCTGCGTCGAGATTGGACAAGCTGAACCGCATGGCGTCTGATCAGGCCACTTCTCAAGATTTGCGAACCAGGGGATCGGGTGTATCCGGGAAAGTTCGAGACCTGACGCCAAAAATTGGCATGTACAAAGACGACGCATTTGAGCTATTCGGGCAATCAAAGAGTGTGTCGATGTTTAGAAACGGAACGGAAGTACACTGGGAATATCCCCGATTTGGGCTCACTCTTATTTTTGATGCCAACGGGTATCTTATTCGTTGGAAACAAGTTGGAGCGGGAACACGTCAATTAGGAGAGGGGGCGGTCGCACATCGACAGTCTGAATTTGCGGACTTGGAGGGCAGCGTCGATCCAGCTAAGAAAAAGCAGGCTGAGGATGAAGGGATCGACTTGTCTAAGCGCTTGGAAAAGATGCAGCTTGAATCCAAAAGCCTGGAGAAGGAAACGCATTCGATTCGATTTTGTGAGCGAGCGTACCCTCGCGACTTACAGCTCCAACACTCATGCATTCAATACGAAACAGACAAAAGAAAACTTCTGTCCTTGTCGGGTGGGGGTGGCAGGTCTGATGCCGATCGCGCGGCAAAAGTCATGTGCGAAAGCCGATGGCCTAACAATATGAACGTCCAGGATTCCTGCCAGAAATTCGAACGAGATAGAATTTTGAACCCACCGCAGAGGCGGTACTAATCGCTCCCTCCGCGGGCTCTCGTCGTGAACACAGTCCACTCTGAGAACCGTACTGCGCTGGATCGGAAGGTGTGCGGGTAATCTAAAAATTCTCGCTCGTCGTATCGATTGAGAAAGATGTTGGCGAGCGGGGCTCCAGGCTCACGTGTCGATCGGCCAATCGACACGAAGTAGAAACACGAAGGGCTCAGCGGGTTACCCCACTGAGCCCTTCGCTAAAAACTCCGAGCTATTAGCTATTCGCTCTTTGTATTCTCTTAATACATGCCTTCCATGCCGTGGTTGTGTCCACCACCGCCGCCGCCGGACGGCTCTTTCTTCTCTTCCGGCAGTTCGGTGATCATCACCTCGGTCGTGAGCATCAACCCCGCCACGCTCGCGGCGTTTTGCAACGCGCAACGAGAGACCTTGGTGGGATCGATGATGCCGGCCTTGATCATGTCCACATATTCTTCTGTCGCGGCATTGTAGCCACCGCTGGCATTCTTATCGTTACGCACTTTCTCAACGATGACTGAGCCTTCCATCCCGGCATTGAACGCGATTTGACGGATCGGCTCTTCGAGCGATCGGCGGATGATATTGACACCCACCTGCTGCTCAGCGTTCAGCTTGAGCGAATCCAATGCGCCGATGCAACGGAGATAGGCCGTTCCGCCGCCGGGGACGATTCCTTCTTCGACGGCTGCCTTGGTGGCGTGCAAGGCGTCTTCGACGCGCGCCTTCTTTTCCTTCATTTCAGTTTCGGTCGCGGCGCCGACGTTGATGACGGCCACACCGCCCACGAGCTTTGCAAGGCGCTCTTGGAGCTTCTCCCGGTCGTAGTCGGAGGTTGTCTCGTCGATCTGTGCCTTGATCTGCTTCACGCGGCCCTCGATCTTCTTCGGATCGCCAAAGCCTTCCACGATCGTGGTGTTGTCCTTGTCGACCGTGACGCGCTTGGCGCGGCCGAGGTCCGTGAGTTTCACGTTTTCCAGCTTGATGCCGATGTCTTCAGAAATCACCTGGCCGCCGGTGAGGATTGAGATATCTTCCAGCATGGCTTTGCGGCGATCGCCGAATCCAGGGGCCTTAATGGCCGTCACGTTGAGGGTGCCGCGGAGTTTGTTCACCACGAGGGTCGCTAAGGCTTCGCCTTCCACGTCTTCCGCGAGGATGACGAGGGGCTTGCCCATCTTGGCAACCTGCTCGAGGACCGGCAGCAAGTCCTTCATGCTGCTGATCTTCTTCTCGGAAATGAGGATGAGCGGATCTTCCATGACCGCTTCCATCCGCTCGGCGTTGGTCACGAAGTAGGGGGAGATGTAGCCGCGATCGAACTGCATGCCTTCAACCACGTCCAACGAGGTGGTCATGGACTTGGCTTCCTCGACCGTGATCACGCCGTCTTTGCCGACCTTCTCCATCGCTTCCGCGATGAGGTCGCCGATGGTCTTGTCGTTGTTGGCTGAGATCGTCCCGACCTGGGAAATCTCGGTCTTGTTCTGGCAGGGTTTGCTGAGCTTTTTCAGCTCAGTGATCACCACTTCGACGGCCTTGTTGATCCCGCGTTGAATTTCCATCGGGTTCGCGCCGGCGGTGATGTTCTTCACGCCTTCACGATAGATGGCCTGGGCCAACACGGTCGCGGTCGTGGTCCCGTCACCCGCTGTATCGCTGGTCTTGCTGGCGACTTCTCGCACGAGCTGGGCTCCCATGTTCTCGTACGGGTTCTTGAGCTCGACTTCTTTGGCCACGGTCACGCCGTCTTTCGTGATCGTCGGGGCGCCGAACTTCTTGTCGAGAATTGCGTTGCGGCCTTTCGGACCGAGTGTTGCCTTGACGGCGTCGGCGAGCTGGTTCACCCCTCTGAGGATGGACGCGCGCGCTGCGTCACCGTACATAAGTTGCTTTGCCATAGTCGTTCCCCCTTAATTATTGTCGTAGTGTGTATGTGCGATGATTAGCTGGTGAAGACGCCGAGGATATCCTCTTCCTTCAGAATCAAACATTCCTCGTCCTCAATCCGCAGCTTGCTGCCCGAGTACTTGTCGAAGAGAACCTGTTCGCCGACTTTCACATTCTCGACCTTTTTCCCGATCGCTTGGACGATGCCCCGTTGCGGCTTCTCTTTCGCGCTGTCCGGCACGTAGATCCCGCCCGAAGTCCGATCCAGCTCCTCAGTGTAGGTGACGAACACCCGGTCGCCTAGAGGTTGGAACCCCTTGGCTGCGTTCTTTTTCTCTGTCTTTTCCTTAGCTGCAGTGCTCATAACAACACCCTCCTCGTGAAGTTAACCCAGTGAATATCGATGATGTAGAACAGGTTCGGACTCGATCGTGTAATGGCAGTACTCCAGAACGAGCAGAAGACCTGATCTCTGGACACAGGAGTGGAGATAGCCTCGTGTTCAACCAAGTCAAGGGGGGGCAACAACGAAATTCTTCCACGGCCTTCAGAACGGGAACAAAGGGCATCATAACCTATTGAGTATTTGATATTCCAGGATTTCTTTTGGCAGAATGCTGAAAAAGTCATCCAGCGGCGTTCTCAGCCCATCAAAATCCTCAACGTACCCCTGAGCGTACGCCTCCGGTTTCGATTCGCCCGCGGCCTTGCTGGACAGCCTTTTTGAGCATCCTGCCGAATTAGGCACTAGAACCTGTTGAATTATCGTATTCTCACGGCACCCTGCGGTACATAACCGAGTTTTTCAGCAAACTTTTGGTAGGGAGACGCGGGGTCAATGCCTCAAGTGGTCGAAATCTTTGATGTCCTTTTTAATGTAATCGCGCAGTCGTTTGATGATACGGGCTTCCAGTTGTCTGGTTCGTTCTTTTGTAATGGAGTATTTTGCTCCGAGATCTTCCAGTGTGAGCGGAGTTTCTGAAAGAATCCGGTTACGGAGGATGTCTTCGTCCCGCTCATCGAGCGTCTTGACGAATTCGGCGAGTTTGGCGCGGAAGATCGTCTGTAATTGGGTCTGCGCCAGTTGCTCATCCGCCGGAACCTGTTGGGATGGGAGGATATCCAACAGACTGCCTTCCTGGTCCTCGCCGATCGGTTGATCCAGCGAAAGTTCCCAGTTGCCCAGCCGCTGTCCCATCTCGATGACGTCACGCTCCCGCACATTTAAGCGGTCGGCGAGCAACTTGGTGTCCGGAGCGAACCCTTCCCGTTCGAGCTTAGCCTTCTCTTTTTTAAGGTTATAGAACAACTTCCGTTGATCTTGGGTGGTTCCGACTTTGACGAGCCGATAGTTGTTCAGTAAGTAGCGAAGGATGTAGGCGCGCGACCACCAGGCGGCATAGGCGTAAAAACGCACGTTTTTCGACGGGTCGAATTTTTTGATGGCGTGCATCAGCCCAACGTTACCTTCTTGAATGAGGTCCATATGGTCGGCGCCGGTGTGGAGATATTCGGCGGCAATAGAGATGGACACGCGAAGGTTGGCCATAATGAGCTTCACCGCGGCATCGCGGTTGCCCTGAACTTTATACTCATGGAACAGACGCAGCTCTTCTTCTTTGGAGAGATAGGGATGGAGACGAACCTCGGCTAGATACTGCTGGAGCGCCGTGACCGGCACCACGGCTGTGGAGTCGGCGGCCTGAACATCTCTTGGATCTGGCCGGTAAGATATTTTGTGAGGCGGGGCGATCTCCTCCTCGGATGGGCCTAAGACCTCCGGTTCGATCGGTTCTTTTTCGAGATCCTTCTTGCGCGAATTCATGACGGTCGAGAATATCATAAGACGCGCCAGCCTGGATGCTGAAAAATCCCCCCCCTCACTCGTTCCCTTGCGCGGACGAAACGGCGTCCCCTATGATGGCGTCTCTCGCGCATAGACCAGAAAGACCTGTATGACGATTATGACAGTACTTCGGAGTGGGCATTGGCCGTCTTTGGCCGGAGCGTGGCTGCATTTGACTGTCAGCTTCATGGTTTGGCTTCTGATCGGCGCCATGAGCCTTTCGCTTGCGCGCGATCTGGAACTGAGCGATCAGCAACTGGCTTGGCTGGTGGCACTGCCGCTCCTTGGTGGAGCAGGACTCAGAGTGCCGGCTGGGTGGAGCGCCGACTGGGTCGGCGCTCGGTCCACAGCCCTGGCGATTCTGCTTGCGGAAGTAGCTGCCTTGCTGTGGGGATGGCTGGGTGTGTCCGGATATGGCGAAGCGTTGCTCTTTGCGCTGCTCCTTGGTGTCGCCGGCGCGAGTTTTGCCGTATCGTTGCCGATTGCCGGGCGAGCCTATCCGCCGGCTGCGCGAGGACTTGTGCTGGGTCTGACCGCGTCGGCGAATTTGGGCACTGTGCTGATCTTGTTTCTTGCGCCGCGATGGGCTGCTGTGATGGATTGGCATCGAGTGTGTGCCATGATGGCCGGCGTTGTCGGCGTCACGTTGGTTCTGTTTATGCTTCTCGTGCCGCAGGAACAGTCGAGCCTGGCACCCCATCGCGTCGAGTGGTGGCGCAATGCGGCGGAGTTCATCCGCCGCCGCGCTGCCTATTGGCTTGGCCTCTTGTATGCCGTGACATTCGGCGGGTTTGTCGGTTTCTGTAGTCTGCTGCCGTTGCTGCTGCACGATCTCTATCAGCTGGATGCGGTCATGGCCGGGTCTGTCGCCGCGTTATGCGGACTTTTCGGCAGCCTGATTCGTCCTCTGGGGGGCTATGTGGCGGATCGGCGTGGCGGCCTCCGGATCCTCTATTATGTGTTGCCGGTCATCGTCGGTTCGGTTGTGGCAGTCACAAGTCCTTCGTTTCCCGTGGCTGTGGCCATGATGGTGATTGCAACCGGTGCGATGGGATTCGGGAACGGCGTGGTCTTTCAATTGGTCGCCGAATGGTTTCCTAAAGACATCGGCCTTGCATCCGGTGTTATTGGAGCGGCCGGCGGTTTCGGGGGATTTCTCTTGCCGATCGTCACAGGAACCATCAAGGGGTTCACCGGGAGCTATGACGTGGGTCTCTGGCTCTTTGCGGGCTGTGGTGTCTGTGCCTGGGGGACGGTGATTGTCGCGTTGCGGACTCGGGCAGCCTCCGTCGTAGAGCCCTCCTCCTAACCCACATTGTTCAGGAGCGCTTCTGCTGCAATCGCCGAGTCGATCTGTCGAATGTTCAATGTTGAATTTTGAATGTCCGGAACTCATCAGAAGTTCTCGCGCCGCCAGTTGCCGCCGATCCCGAATTATGCGGGCTAAATGGTTTCTCCGTTGACAATGAGGGGTCAAAATAACGATGTTCAATGTGCAATATTAAATGATAAATTGATCGTTCATTGAACATTCACCATTGAACATTGAAATCTATGCCTACACCATTTCACAGTATCGAAGACGCTGTCAGGGACATCCAACAGGGAAAACTGATTATTCTTGTCGACGATGAAGACCGCGAGAATGAAGGCGATCTTGTTATGGCCGCGCAGCATGTGACGCCCCAGGCCATCAACTTCATGGCCCGGTATGCCCGTGGATTGATCTGTCTCGCCTTGACGCCCCAGCGAGTGGAAGAGCTTCATCTTCCGCAGCAGGCGGTGGAGAATACCGCCACCTTCGGCACGGCCTTCACCGTGTCGATCGATGCCAGGAAAGATATCACGACCGGCATCTCTGCTGCGGATCGGGCCACGACGATTCATGTCGCGATCGATCCCAAGTCCAAGCCCAGCGACCTGGCGCGTCCGGGCCATATTTTCCCCTTGAAGGCGCAGCAGGGCGGGGTGTTGAAGCGGGCGGGGCAGACAGAGGGATCTGTCGACCTGGCGCGGTTGGCCGGGCTTATACCAGCCGGCGTCATCTGCGAAATCATGAACGAGGACGGCACGATGGCGCGGGTGCCGGAGCTGACAAAGTTTGCCAAGGCGCACAAATTGAAGATGATCACGATCAAGGCGCTCATCGAGTACCGCATGCAGCGCGAGCCCTTTGTCCGGAAGATGGCCAGTGCGCGGCTGCCGACGATGTTCGGTGATTTCGAGGCGGTGGCGTTCGAAAACGAGTTGGATGGTGTCACCCATATTGCGTTGGTGAAAGGACGTGTGGAGGGAGGCGATCCCACACTGGTGCGCGTACACTCTGGGTGTTTGACTGCCGATGCCCTGGGATCGTTGCGGTGCGATTGCCGGGATCAGCTCCACAAGGCAATGGAGGTGATTCAGAAGGAGGGGCGCGGGGTTCTGCTCTACCTCAATCAAGAAGGGCGAGGCATCGGCCTGCTTAACAAAATCAGAGCCTATGGGTTGCAAGACCAGGGGAGCGATACGGTTGAAGCGAATTTGAAGCTGGGATTTAAGGCGGATTTGCGCGATTACGGGGTAGGGGCGCAGATTCTCGTCAATCTCGGACTGCACCAGATTAGGCTGATCACGAACAATCCGCGCAAGATCGTCGGCATCGAGGGATATGGGCTGCAAGTCGTCGAGCGTGTCTCGATAGAGATTCAGCCGCGCGCGGCGAATGTAAAATATTTGCGCACCAAAAAGAATAAGATGGGGCACATCTTAAAGAAGGTGTGAGAAGGGCCGGTTGGGTTGGTCTCTTGCTCGCGCAATGCGCGGCCTCAGAAGGGTGAGTAGGGAGCGGCCAGACCATCCTTTTTGCTCGCAGAACGCGCACGATGAGACGGTGCTCGTTCGATGCGCGCAGTAAAGGCTAATCCGGCCACTCCCTTGCGTGAGGGTGTGAGCGAGTGGCAGAAGAAGGCCCTCGCTGGGGAAGGCGACGCGTCTTGGCGCGCCCAGGGTGGGAGGGTGAGAACATGCGCGCAGTTGTAGGGCAAACTGGCCGTCCCCCAGTTCGTGGCGAATGTGCTGGAGGGGAAGAAACAAAGGGATGAAACTGCACAAAGGGTCTCACGATGCGACGGGGTTGCGGTTTGGGATTGTTGTCGCGCGGTTCAATAAGTTCGTCACGAGTAAACTGCTGAGTTCCTGCATTGAGGGGTTGACCAAACAGGGGGTCAAGGCCGACGACATCGAGGCGGTGCGGGTGCCGGGGGCGTTCGAGATTCCGTTGGTGGCTCGGACGATGGCGCGGACGAAGCGGTTCGATGCGGTGATTTGTCTGGGCGCGGTCATTCGCGGCGACACGCCTCATTTCGATTACATCAGCGCGGAGGCCAGCCGCGGAATCGGACAGGCGGCGCTGGATGCAGATGTGCCGATTATCTTCGGCCTGTTGACGACCAATACGATCGCGCAGGCGATCGAGCGTTCCGATCCGGCCAAATTTAACCGTGGCGGGGAGGCGGCCAAGTCCGCGATTGAAATGGCAACGGTCATGCGGCTATTACGGGCAGGTGAAGAGGTTCCGGCGAGCGTGAAGCGTGAAACGTCAGATAAGATACGGGCGCCGCGAAAGCGCAGACTTTAGTTATGGGATCACGCCATCATGCGAGGGAGCGGGCCCTCCAGATTCTATTTCAGTACGATATTCACGGCAGACCGGGTCTATGGCTGGATCGGTTCTGGACAGACAACGAGGCCACAGATGAGGTGAAAGCCTTTGCCGAGCGGCTCGTGGCTGGGGTCTTGGGAAAAAAGACAGAGCTGGATGCGCTCATAGGAAAATATGCCACCAATTGGAAAGTCAGCCGTATGCCGATCGTGGACCGCAATATCCTGCGGGCCGGTGTCTATGAGTTGCTGTGGATGGATGACGTGCCGGCCAAAGTGACGGTGAACGAGGCCATCGAGTTGGCGAAAAGTTTCGGCGACGACGAGGCCTCGAAGTTCGTGAACGGCATTCTGGACAAAGTGCTAGCGACGGAGCCGCAACTGGGACCAAAACGTGACGACGTAGCGCACGTGAAAGGTGAAACGTGAAAGGTGAAAAGTTGAAACCGGGGGCGAGGAATTGGCTGCTGAACGTTTCACGTTTCACGTTTCACGTCTCACAAGGCTGTCATGATTGACCGTTACACCCGTCCCCAAATGAAGGCCATCTGGGACTTGAAGCGGAAGTACGAGATCTGGCTCGCGGTCGAGTTGGCTGCCTGCGCGGCGTTCGAGCGGGCCGGGCAGGTTCCGCGCGGCACTTCTACCCGTATCGGGAAGAAAGCTACGATCGATGTGAAACGGATTGCCAGAATCGAGAAGGTGACGAAACACGACGTCATTGCCTTTCTGGAATCGCTGGTGGATTCGGTCGGGCCGGAGCATCGGTTTCTCCACATGGGGCTGACCTCGTCGGACATTGTAGACACCTCCTTGGCCGTGCAGATGACCGAGGCGTTGGACCTCATCCTCGACGGACTTGATGAACTGATCTCCGTTTTGAAGCGGCAGGCGCTGAAGCACAAGCACACGGTGATGGTCGGTCGCTCGCACGGCATTCACGGCGAACCGATCTCGTTCGGCTTCAAGCTGGCCATTTGGTACGAAGAAGCCTGCCGGCACCGGGAGCGGCTGACGCACGTTCGGCAGGAAATCGCGGTCGGCAAGCTCTCCGGCGCCATGGGCACCTTCGCGCATCAAGGCCCCGAGGTAGAAGCGTTTGTTTGCGCCAAGCTGGGGCTCACGCCGGACCCTGTCTCCAATCAAATCGTGCAGCGCGATCGCCATGCAGCCTATGCCTCGGCGTTGGCGCTGTTGGCCGCCAGCATCGAAAAGTTTGCGACGGAAATTCGCCATCTGCAACGGACTGAAGTGTCGGAGGCGGAAGAGTATTTTTCTGAGGGGCAGAAGGGCTCCTCGGCGATGCCGCACAAACGGAACCCGATCGCTTCGGAGAATCTCTGCGGGCTGGCGCGCATTGTGCGGAGCAATAGTCTTGCGGCAATGGAAAACGTCGCGCTGTGGCATGAGCGCGACATCAGCCATTCGTCCGTCGAGCGCGTGATCATGCCGGACAGCACGATCCTGATCGACTATATGCTGGTGCGGTTTACCGATGTCATCAAGCATCTGGTGGTGTACCCCGCTAATATGAAACGGAACCTCGATCTCACCGGAGGATTGGTCTATTCGCAACGGCTGCTGTTGCGGCTTATCGAGAAGGGCGCGCAGCGCAAAGAATCATATGAAGCAGTCCAACGCAATGCCATGGCTTCATGGAAAGGGGCGGGGGCATTGCAAGAATTAGTCGGCAGGGATCCCTACGTGGCGAAACATCTTACGGCATCGGAAATCAAATCCTGTTTCGATCCCAAGTATTATTTGCGCCATCTCGATAAGATTTTCCGGAGGGTCTTCGGATCGGAGGCGCGTAAACCAGGAAAGGAAAAGAAGCGATGAGGCCATTTTTCTCTGCTTTCATGCGTTGCGCTCTGTCGGCGCTTATCGGTCTGGCGATGGTATCGGCTGTTGAGGCCGCCGATCGCGACAAGTTGCTCAGCGAACCGGGCGTCTACGGCACCTTTGCTTCCTTTAGTCTCGATGCAGATTGGGGGAAACAGAATCAAGCGATGCGCATTGCACAATTGACCGTCCTGAAGGGAGTGGTCGAGCAGCATCGTGAAAAGTTGGCGATCGATGTCTATCTACTTCGCGGGCTGTCCGATCATGCGGATCTGCTCTTTCGTATTCACGCGACCGAGTTGCGCGACACCCAACAGTTTCTCCTGGATCTTCAAAGCAGTCTCTTTGGCAAGCACCTGACCGGCAGCACAATCTTTTCCGGCCTGACGAAAAAGGCCATCTATGTGCCTGGCATGCCGGACAACCTCAAAGCAGAGCTGAAGCTCCCCAGCGAGCCAGGTCCCAAGCCCTACGTGATCGTGATCCCCATTCGGAAGGATGCGGACTGGTGGTCTCTGTCGCAAGAGCAGCGAGCGGCCATGATGCAGGAACATACCGAAGCCGCGTTGCCTTACAGCAAGACGGTGAAGCGAAAGCTATATCATGCGACTGGCCTCGACGATCTGGATTTCATCACCTATTTCGAAACATCGCGGCTGGAGGACTTTCAAAGCTTGATTCTGGCATTGGAGAAGGTGAAGGAGTTCCGGCATAATCGACGCTTCGGTCATCCAACGTTGCTGGGAACGGTCAGAACCTTGGACGAGATCATCGAGGTGTTGGCTCAGTAGCGAGCGGCGAGGGCAGCGTTCGAGCTCCGAGGTTCGAGGTATTCGGAACTTTGAGCCCAGATTGGTTAAGGAACAACTATGGCAACGGGCGCACTACTCTACGAAGGTAAGGCCAAGAAGGTTTTTGCGACTGATAAGCCGGATCAGGTCGTCCAGTACTTTAAGGACGATGCGACGGCGTTCAATGCGCAGAAGCGTGGGACCATCGTGGAGAAAGGCGTCATCAATAATAAAGTGTCCGAGCGGCTTTTTCGGCTGCTGGAACAGGCTGGTGTGCCGACGCATTTTGTCGAGCGGCTGAGCGACCGGGAACTGCTGACGAAGAAGGTGACGATCGTCCCGGTTGAAGTCGTTGTCCGCAATGTCGTGGCAGGCAGCTTGGCCAAGCGGTTGGGCTTGAAGGAAGGCGATCTGATCGAGCCGGCTATCGTGGAGTGGTATTACAAGAACGATGCGCTCGGCGATCCCTTGATTGCCGATGAGCATATTCGATTGATGAAGTTGGCGACGCCGGAGCAAATGACGGAGATCAAGCGGCTTGCATTGAAAGTGAATGGCCTCTTGCAGCCGTTCTTCCATGAGCGTCAGATGATCCTCGTCGATTTCAAATTGGAGTTTGGGCTGCACCACGGCAAGCTGATCCTCGCGGATGAGATTTCGCCGGATACCTGCCGCTTCTGGGACCAGACGACGAAGGAGTCGATGGACAAGGATCGGTTTCGGAAGGATTTGGGGAAGATTGAAGAGGCGTATCGAGAAGTATTGAAGAGGGTCTGTGGATGAGGGGACAGAGGGGATGCGGGGGACGGTGGGACCGTCCTCTTTGCTCGCGCAACGCGCGGTCGCAGACGACCCTCGTTGGACGCGCGCAGGCGAGGACAACCCCACCATCCCCTTGGGAATTCACAATTCCTTCCTTTGTGGGAGGGAGGAGAGAAGTGAAGAGGGGAGAATCGTGAAGGGGTTTCGGAGTTGGTTCATGCATTATGGGTTGGTCTTATCCATTTTGGTGTCAACGTCGCTGGTGGCCTTACTGGCCTATCGTTTGGAAGGCTCACGCTGGCGCTGGCCGATGGTGGCGCTGGCCTTGGGTGGGGTCGGGACAGCCGCGGGGATTTTATGGATCAGGAAATACATCGATAGGCAGCCCAAAGCGACTGATCAGGGGAGTCAAGAGTGAGGGGTAAAGGGTAAGGGGTGAGAGGCAAGCGAAGTAGGGGGAGCATTTCCGCAGGATGCTCAAAAAGGCCGGCAGCAAGGCCGCAGCGAGTGAAGACCGGAGGCGTACCCTCTGGGGTACGTTGAGGATCTGAACGATGCGAGAACGACGCTGGCGGGCTTTTTCAGCATCCTGGTAAGGAGGGGAGCAGTGAAAGCCAAGATTCATGTGACTTTAAAACAGGGTATTTTGGATCCTCAGGGGAAGGCGATCGAGCATGCGCTCGATTCGTTGGGGTTCAAAAATGCGGGTAATGTGCGAGTCGGGAAGTACATGGAAGTAGATGTGAATGAAACGGATAAGGCAAAAGCCGATGCCGCGGTCAAGGCCATGTGCGAGAAGTTGTTGGCGAACACGATCGTGGAAGAATATCGGTACGAACTCACGGCGTAAAACGTGAAACGTTAAACGTGAGACGAGAAGGCTACGGATTATGAAAATCGGAGTGGTGGTTTTCCCGGGCAGCAATTGCGATCACGACTGTCAGCATATCTTCAAGGATGTGCTGGGCCAGTATGTGGAGATGATTTGGCACAAGGAGACGTTGCTCGCGGGGCTGGATGCGATTGTGTTGCCGGGCGGGTTTTCCTACGGCGACTATTTGCGGACCGGCGCCATTGCTCGCTTTTCGCCGGTGATGGGAGCGGTGAAGGAGTTTGCAAAGAAGGGCGGCATGGTGCTCGGCATCTGCAACGGGTTTCAGATTCTGCTCGAAGCAGGGTTGCTGCCAGGGGCCATGCTTCGGAACCGGTCGCTGCATTTCATCTGCAAGGATGTGTCGGTGAAGGTTGAAAATGCCGCCACCTCCTTTACCAGCGCCTATGAGTCCGGCCAGGTGCTCAAGATTCCGATCGCCCATGCGGATGGGAACTACTACACCGATCCGGTCACGCTCGCCTCGATGCAGGCCAATGCGCAGATTGTGCTTCGCTATTGCACCCCGGAGGGGAAGGTGACGCCGGAAGCGAATCCGAACGGCTCACTGGATAACATTGCCGGGATCATCAATGCCGAGGGCAATGTGCTGGGCATGATGCCGCATCCGGAGCGTTGTGCGGAAGCGGTATTGGGGAATGACGAAGGGAAGCTGATCTTCCTGTCGATGCTGGAGTCGCTGAAGGGGAATAAGAAGGAGCTGAAGATGGTGGGGGCTGGGTGAGGGCATGGCCAACCGCTCCTGTGCCTTCGCGGTCACCCTTTCGGAGCCAGCCGGGCGGAAGCCTTCTGGAATTCCTTCCGCCACGGCCTTAGCAGGCCGTGGAGCGTCAGTCAGTTCCAGTTTTCCTTCCCGGCTGACTCTCGATGGGCCCCGACCGCTCTCGGCAAAGTCGCTCTGGCCATGTCCTCACCCAGACTTTCGGAAGGTGAATAGCTATGGCCGTTCCTGAGTACCAAAAGTTTTTCTTGCCGGTTCTCAGGATCGCCGGAGACAAGAAAGATCATTCCTATGGAGAGATGTATAACTTAGTTGCCAAAGAGTTCAATCTCACTGAGGAGGATCGTGCAGAAATGCTTCCTAGTGGCACTGCCAGAAAATTCGAAAATCGGGTCGCTTGGACAATTACCTATCTCAATAAGGCGAAGCTTCTAAATAGAGCGGGACGAGGGATATTTCGAATTTCTGAGAGGGGCCTTCAGGTACTAGAGACAAATCCGACCGAGCTCAACAATAAGTTTCTCAGGCAATTTCCGGAGTTCGTTGAATTTACACGAGGGACGCGGGTTCAAACTAAGAAAGAGGATGAGCCCGAGGAAGATAATATCGGAACACCGTACGAAACTCTTGAAGCGGCTTATCAAAGCTTACGGAAAACGTTGGCTCAGGATCTTCTCGACCGTATTAAAACCTGCTCCCCCAAATTTTTTGAAACGCTAGTCGTGGATCTACTTGTCGCCATTGGTTATGGAGGATCGAGGAAGGATGCGGGGCAGGCGGTAGGGCGTTCCGGAGACGATGGCATTGACGGGATTATCAAAGAAGACAAGCTCGGACTTGACGTGGTTTATATCCAGGCAAAGAGATGGGAAGCAACAGTTGGTAGGCCTGCAGTTCAAGAGTTCGCAGGCAGCCTAGAAGGGCACAGAGCAAGAAAGGGAGTCCTTATTACAACTTCTAGGTTCTCTCAGGACGCGAAGGCGTATGTAGGAAGAATAGAAAAAAAGATTGTGTTGATTGATGGCGAACAACTTACTCAGCTCATGATTGATCATAGAATTGGTGTTACCGAGGTAAGTAGTTACGTGGTAAGCAGGGTAGATTCCGACTACTTTGAAGAAGGTTGATCCTAACCCTGTGCGGATCTGGGATAAATCGCTCAAGAAGCTCTGTGGGCACAATTGCTGGGTGAGCCTCGGGAGTAGTGCCCGGTTCGGAGTTAGTAATTTCTGAGGACCGGAGCTATCCTTGAATACTTCATCGCCAGCATAGTTGGACTGATGATGAGTATACGAAGACGATCAAGGTGCTCGCGCGGGGGGGATTTGCATCGGGATGGACTCATGACTACACGTGCTTTGAAGAGTAAGGCTGGCGATATCGGTCGGATTGCCCGCTTGCATGGGGTGTCGCGGGTGAGGGTGTTCGGTTCTCATGCTGCTGGTCGTGCGAGGCGGACTAGCGATGTGGATTTGCTGATCACGCTGCAATCCGATCGGGATCTCTTAGACCTGGTGGAATTCAAGTTGGACATCCAGGACTTACTGGGCTGTGACGTGGACGTTGTGACCGAGAACGGGCTGAGTCCGCACTTGCGACGAACTATTCTTCGAACGGCGAAGCCTCTATGAAAGATGTGTCCGGTGATCATCAGATGCCTCATCGCGCTCAGGATTTGATGGACCATGAGTTGACGGAAGAGCAGGAGGCTGGAATTCTGGCAAGCTTGGCCGAACTCGATGCGGGCGCAGGCATTACTCTCGCGGATGCGGTTGAAACAATCAGGAGAGGCCTAGGGAGGTCCTAGCTATGGAAATCTTTCCCGGTATCTCGATGGATCCTGGGGTCAGGTTTGGGAAGCCTTGTCTGACAGGGACGCGTATTGATGTGGCGACGGTGGTGGGGGCGCTGGCGGCAGGGGAGAGTATCGAGGCGGTGCAGGACGCCTATGCTGTCACGCGGGAGCAAATCCTTGCCGCGCTTCGCTATGCGGCGCATGTGGCTGAACATATCCCGCCTGCGGTGAAGCAGGCATCTTGAAGATCCTGTTGGATGAGAACTTTCCGTTGCCGCTCTATCATCGGCTCCGGGCTGCGGGATATGATGCCGAGCATATCATTGTGCTGGGGTTGCGCGGCATCAAAGACTCAGAACTCCGCAATCGGCTGGCGAGGGAAGAACTTATCCTTCTCACACAAGATACTGAGTTTGAGGATGTGTCTGCCGATTGCCGAGGTCAGGTCATCATTTCACGTGTCCGGCAAAACTTGCCAATCCAGCGTAGAGTCGATATTTGGTTCAAGGCTCTTCAGGAGTTTATGACTCTCCAGTACCGTGAGAAGTTGTTCGACTTGCTCGAAAACGGACAAATCGTTCCCTGGGAAGTACGGAAAATCGAATGAAATCGCCCAGCCAAGTAATTACCAAAGATCTCATCGCGCAGCATAATCTGACGGATGATGAGTACAAGAAGATCGTCGAGATACTCGGGCGGGAACCGAATATCACTGAGTTGGGGATGTTCTCGGTGATGTGGTCGGAGCATTGCTCCTATAAAAGTTCACGGGTGCACCTTAAAAAATTGCCGACGACAGGGCCGCGTGTGGTTCAGGGGCCTGGGGAAAATGCCGGGGCCGTGGATATCGGCGATGGGCTTTGCGCGGTCTTCAAGATGGAGTCGCACAACCATCCCTCGTTCATCGAGCCTTATCAGGGTGCGGCGACGGGGGTGGGTGGGATTCTGCGCGATATCTTTACGATGGGTGCGCGGCCGATTGCCTTACTCAATGCGCTGCGGTTTGGCGGGCTGGAGACGGCAAAGAATCGCCACCTCATGAAGGGCGTTGTGGCCGGCATCGCGGGCTACGGCAACTGTTTGTCTGGGAAGGAACGCCTCCTTGTTCGGGTTAACGGTCGCACGAGAAACATGACATTTGCTGCACTGGGAAAAGAGTTTTTTAGTGGTACGGGCTATGGAGCACAGGAGGTCGAGCGAGGTCTTCTTCAAGTTCTGTCGTTTGACCCGGTACTGCTTGAGCCACGATGGGTTGGCGTTAGAAAATTCTTTAGGCTCCAGGCTGACCGTCTCATCAGGATCAAGACTACAATGGGTCGAGAGCTGGTAGTGACGCCGGATCATCCCACCATGGTAGTGCAGGATGGAAAGTTCGTGGTTGTCCCTGCTTCTGGCCTGACCGTCGGTGCTGCCGTGCCAGTCCTTACCATGTTGCCCGGAGGTTCGCCGCCGCCGAAAGAGTTTGACTTACTTGATCTGTTCAACGCATCCAAGTTGAACATCTATGTGCGACTTCCACAAACTATCGAGATTCCGCGTGAAACTATGCGACGGGTAATAAAGGGAGTGAGTGACCGATGCCGGTACCGTACGCAGCGGACAATGCCTCTGCGGATCTATCGCCAGATCGAGCAAGAACTTGGACTCTCGCGCGGGGCTGTAGACCTCTATATTCCTAGTGGAAAGGCCAATTACATTCCTGCAGTTCTTCCTCTGACGGGATCTGTGGCGAGGCTGCTAGGGTACTACTTGTCCGAAGGATGCGTGTCGCAAAATGGTAGCACGTACAAGCTTATTTGGACATTTGGGAAACACGAGCAAGAATATGTGGACGACGTCATCAGCATTCTCACGACGCTCAGGATTCGGCATTCCGTCTATCCTAGGAAAAGTACAATTGCGATCACGGTGAGTTCCTGGTGTCTGGGACTCCTGTTCAAGGACCACTGGAAGACTGGGGCCTCCGCAGTCGATAAGGCGGTCCCGGACTTCATCTTCGATTGCTCACCTGAAATTAAGATCGAGCTGTTGAAAGGTTTGTTCAGGGGGGATGGTTCAGTCAGCATCTATCCGTCTGGAAGTAGAGTCAAGGTCCGCTACGCAACATCCAGTCCAACGCTTTTTGATCAGGTTGTTTTGTTGCTGCAAAGCCTGAGTTTGATGCCGTACCTCTATCGTTGGAAACAACAGGATTCGCAGATTGCAGGCAGAGTGATTAAGGGCGGCGGAGAGATTTTTCACATCGAGTTCAACAACTTTGCCGATGTTACTCGATTGTCCGATTGGTTCTCTGAAGCACAGAACCAACGGATTCGAACAGGACTCGCAGCGTATCCCAACCGAGGAACGCGTTTTAGTTACCCTCGATCCCAGTCGCACACTCATTTCTCGACGGTGACTGTCAGAAGCATCGAGCAAGAGGATCACCCGCAAGACGTGTATGATCTAGAGATTGATGACCCGCATCTTTTTGTGACGACGGGAGGGATCATTACGCACAATTGTATGGGCGTGCCGACGGTTGGAGGCGAAATCGTCTTCAACGATATTTACTCGCAGAATCCACTCGTGAATGTGTTTTGCCTCGGCATTGCGCACAAGGACAAGATCTTTCTTGGAACGGCGGCCGGGGTCGGCAATCCGGTGATCTATTTTGGCTCGAAGACGGGCCGCGACGGGATTCATGGGGCGACGATGGCCTCCGATTCCTTCGACGATCAGTCGGAGCAGAAGCGGCCCACGGTGCAGGTGGGCGATCCCTTTACCGAGAAGCTGTTGCTGGAGGCCTGCCTCGAACTGATGTCGGGCGATCTGCTGGTCGGTATTCAGGATATGGGGGCGGCTGGGTTGACCAGTTCGTCCTGTGAAATGGCGTCGCGCGCTGGCAACGGAATCGATCTGGACCTGACCGATGTGCCGAGGCGAGAGCCTGGCATGACAGCGTATGAAATAATGCTGTCGGAATCCCAGGAACGGATGCTGATGGTGGCGCAGGCCGGCAAGGAAGAGGAGTGTATTAGGATCTGTAAGAAGTGGGATCTCGATGTTGCGGTAGTGGGGCGGGTCACGGGTGACGGGATGTTGCGCGTGAGGGATCAGGGCAAGGTAGTGGCAGAGATTCCGGCGAAGTCGCTCGCCGATGACGGGCCCCGCTACGAGCGGCCCTATTCGCCGCCTGGCTATCAGGACATGCTGACCAATCTGAACTACGATGCGCTGCCCGATGTGAAGGATGCGAGTGCGGCGCTGTTGTCACTGTTGGAGTCGCCGACGATTGCGAGTAAACGCTGGGTCTATGAGCAGTACGACCATATGGTGCGAACGAACACGATGGTCCGGCCTGGTTCTGACGCGGCGGTGGTTCGGATCAAGGGCACGAATAAAGCCCTCGCCATGACGGTCGACTGTAATAGCCGCTATTGCCTGCTGCATCCCTATGAGGGGGCGCGTCTTGCGGTGGCCGAGGCGGCGAGGAATCTGGTCTGTTCCGGCGCGGAGCCGATCGGGCTCACGGATTGTTTGAATTTCGGCAATCCCGAGCGGCCCGATATCATGTGGCAATTTGTATTGGCGATTGAGGGGTTAAAGGACGCGTGCGAATTTTTCACAATCCCCATCGTCAGCGGCAATGTGAGTTTCTACAATGAGACCAACGGCCTCTCAATTTATCCCACCCCGATGTTGGGGATGGTGGGGCTGATCGATTCGGCCGATCAGACGATGACGCAGTGGTTCAAGCAGGACGGCGACGCGATCCTTCTTCTGGGCAAGACGAAAGAGGATCTGGGCGGCAGCGAATATCTGAAAGTGCTCCATCACCGGGAACAGGGATCGCCTCCGCTCCTGAGTCTTGAAACGGAGAAGGCCCTCCATGACTTTTTATTGAAGATAATCCGCGAAGGAGTTGTGCAGTCTGCCCATGATTGCTCGGATGGCGGGTTGTCTGTCGCATTGGCGGAATGTTGTATTTCTGCCCCGGACAGCAGGAAAGGGGCTGTGGTACAGTTACCCCTTGATGCCTCGCGGCTGGATGCTCTTCTATTCGGAGAGAGTCAATCACGAGTGGTCCTTTCAGTGAAGCCTGAGATGGCCGATCAGGTCTTGAATCGCGCCTGGGATTCCGGTATTCCAGCGATGAAGATCGGGACCGTGGGAGGCGATCGGTTTGTCCTCGATGTGGAGAAGGGGCAATGGAGCAAGGGCTGCCGTATCGACTTTCCAGTCGATCAACTGTACGACCGGTGGGCCTTTTCGATTGAACGAACACTGAATCAGGCGTAAAACGTGAGACGTACAAAGTGAAACGTGAAGGCATGAATAAGCGAACCAAGAGAGAACTTCCGGTCGTTTCACCTTTCGCTTCTCACTTTTCACGTGAGAGCCCAGACAAGTTCCACGACGAATGTGCGGTCTTCGGCATCTATGGCCATAAGGAAGCGGCAAACCTTACGTACCTTGGGTTGTATGCTTTGCAACATCGGGGGCAGGAAGCTTCCGGCATCGTCTCGGGCGATGGCAGGCAGGTTTTTGTCCATAAGGGGAAGGGGCTCGTCGCGGATATTTATAGCCCCCAAGCGCTCGATCAATTAGTCGGCACAATGGCGATCGGTCACAATCGTTATTCCACGGCAGGGGGTAACGATCTCAAGAACGTGCAGCCCTTCTCGGTCAATTTTGCTTTTGGAAATCTCGCGCTTGCCCATAACGGCAATCTCATCAATGCTCAAGTACTGCGGCACGAGTTGGAAGCGTATGGCGCCATCTTTCAATCCAGTTCAGACAGCGAAGTTATTATTCACCTGATCGCCCATTCACGGGCTGATACATTGTTGGCCCGCATCATCGATGCCTTGAGCCAGGTGCGGGGGGCATTTTCAATCGTCTTGCAGACAGACGACGGGGTCATCGCAGTGCGGGATCCGCATGGGTTCAGGCCTCTCTGTCTCGGACGGCTGGGCGATACCTATCTTGTGGCGTCAGAGACCTGCGCGTTCGATCTGCTCGGCGCCGAGGTTGTTCGAGAGGTCGAGCCTGGCGAATTGGTCCTGCTGGACGACAAGGGCGTCACAAGTTATAAGCCATTCGCTCCGGTCGATCCCGCCATGTGCGTCTTCGAATATGTATACTTTGCCAGGCCGGACAGCAAGATCTTTGGCGCGAACGCCGTGTATGGCACCCGCAAAGCTTTGGGCAGGCAACTAGCGAAGGAATCGCCGGTACCGGCGGATATCGTCATTCCCGTTCCAGACTCCGGGGTGCCTGCATCGCTTGGCTATGCTGAGGGGGCGGGGATTCCGTTTGAGTTTGGGCTGATTCGAAATCACTATGTCGGTCGCACCTTCATTGAACCGGAGCAATCGATTCGCCACTTCGGCGTGAAGGTCAAGCTCAATGCCGTGCCGGAAGTCCTGGAAGGGAAACGGGTCGTCGTTGTCGATGACTCGCTCGTGCGGGGTACGACGAGCCGTAAAATCGTGAAGATGCTTCGTAATGCCGGGGCTAAAGAAGTGCATATGCGCATCAGTTCGCCGCCGATCGTCTCTCCCTGCTTCTATGGCATCGATACTCCCACCAGGAAGGAACTCATCGCATCCAGCCATTCAACCGAAGAGATTCGGAAGTACATCACGGCAGATAGCCTTGCCTATTTAAGCCTCGATGGCATGCTGAACGCTTCCCCCGGCACACCGGGCCAATACTGCAACGCCTGTTTTACCGAACGCTACCCGATCCCTTTGACCCGCGCCGAAGAATGGCAGTTGGGCCTCTTCGAACCCTCCATCTAGCCCGCATTATTCATGAGCGTCTCTGCTGCAATCGCCGATCCGCTGTTGCGACGAGCCTTCGGCCTGCGGGCTCGCCCCTCGAATCCTCACCGTACTGCACGAGTGCGCCTCGGGTTCTCGGGGCTCCGCGCGCCGCTCTCGCGACGCGGCTCAGCGATTTCGCGACGAACCGTCATGAATAATGCGCGCGAATAGACTCATCCTCCCTCGTTTAAGAATCCACTAGAAGCTGGATCTCCCATCCAGGCTTGCTACACTGAACCAGGTATGTTCCAACTCGTAAAAAAGTATTGGACCGTGCTCCATGTGGGCCTGGTTGTGTTGTGGGTTCGTGTCCTGTTGCGGGTCGAGAGTTTGCCTCGAGTGCTTGACCGATTGAATCCTCGCTCGATGATCGGGACACCTAACGAGGCGGTGATGGGGGATTTCGTCTATTACGTGGACCGCTGGCTTCAATTGTTTCCCTATAACAAAAGAGGGAATTGTTTCCCACGGTCATTGGCTCTCTATTGGTTCGCGCGTCGATTGGAGTATCCGGTCCTCTTCCATTGTGGTGTTAGAAAAGAGGTCTTGAGTCTTGACGGCCATGCGTGGCTCACGCTGGATCGCCATCCGTTTTACGAGGTGGGCCAGCATTGGCAACGTTTCACCGTCACCTTTTCGTATCCTCAGGATTCTGCATCCGGCGGAAGGCCGGATGCCACCGTTCAGCATCGGAGAAACAGGCCGACGATATCCTGATGAGGCATTCTTCACATGTCCCTGTCGCAGATGCGCACCTTTCTGATTCGCATACACCCCGTTCTCCTGACGTTCCGCCACGCCCTTTCGTTCGTGTGGCAGAGCAGCCCGAGTTTGGCCGTCGGCAGTATCGTGGTGCGTGTGATCCAAGGCCTCCTTCCCCTCGCGGTGCTGTATTTGACGAAGTTATTGATCGATGCTGTGACCGAAGGGCTCAAGACTCCATCGGCTGAAGCATCGTTCACGCAGATAACCACGATCCTTGCTGGATTAGCTGGTGTCGCGGCGGCCAGCGCCATGCTTACCGTCGTCGCCTCCATTCTTTCCAAGATTCATGCGCAGGTTGTGACTGATCACATGCATGCGCTCCTCCAGGCCAAGTCCGTCGAAGTCGATCTTGAGTACTACGAGAATGCGCAGTATCAAGATACGCTGCATCGCGCTCAGGAAGACGCCCCCTATCGCCCCACTGCGATCCTCAACGACTTGCTCCAGTTTAGCCAGGATGCCATTTCCTTGCTCGCTATTGCAGGCATACTCTGGTGGCTGCATTGGGGGGTGATTCCGGTTTTGATGCTGACGGTCATCCCGTATTTTCTTGTTCGCCTGCAGCAGTCCAACAGGTTGTTTGCCTGGGAGCGGGAGCGGACGCCGCTTGAACGCAAAGCCTGGTATATCAACATGTTGCTGACGCAAGGGACTGCAGCAAAAGAGATCAGGCTATTCGACCTCGGCCCTCGGTTGCGCCAATGGTTCCAAGATGCGCGATCGGTGCTGCGGCGGGAACTGATTGCGTTGGAGCGCCGCTGGGCGCTCGCGGGCCTTGCCTCGCAGATCGTCGGCGTGGCCGGTGTGTTCGGTGTCTACAGTTTTGTGGCGTTTAGAACATTTCAGGGCCTGCTCACCGTGGGCGATCTCGTCATGTTTTTTCAGGCGGTGCAGCGGGCTTCCGGATTCTTGGACAGCTTAGGGCGGAGTATCTCGAGCCTGTACGAGAGCAATCTGTTCCTGACCACGTTGAACGAGTTTCTGGGCATTCAGTCTCGATTGCCGGAATCCGCGCATCCAAAGTCGGTTCCCCGACCGATCAAGCAGGGGATCACGTTCAATCACGTGTCATTCCAATACCCGCATGAAGAACGTGTGGCGATACGGGGCGTCACGCTTACGATCAGCCCCGGTGAGCATGTCGCATTCGTCGGGGCCAATGGTTCAGGGAAAACGACGTTAGTGAAGCTCCTGTGCCGTTTGTACGATCCGACCGGAGGGCATATCACTATTGATGGGGCAGATATTCGGGACTATCCCATTGCCGATGTACGTGGCGCCGTCAGCGGGATCTTTCAGGACTTCGTGAAGTTTCAGTTGTCGGCAAAAGACAACATTTCTTTGGGCGTGAGATCCCCTGACGTCGACCTTTCCGCCATCATTCAGGCGGCCAAACAGGCTGGGGTCCATGAGGCCATCGAGCGCTTGCCAAAGGGGTACGAGTCATTGCTCGGTAAGCTGTTCGATGGTGGGCATGAGCTGAGTATCGGCGAATGGCAAAAGGTGGCGCTGGCAAGAGCGGTGCTTCGCGACTCTCAAATTCTCATTCTCGATGAGCCTACCAGCGCAATGGATGCCAAGGCAGAAGCGGAACTGTTCGAGCGGTTTCACGAACTTGCCCGCGGGCGTATGGCGATTCTGATTAGTCATCGGCTTTCTACTGTAAAAATGGCCGATCGAATCTTTGTCGTTGATCGGGGTGAGCTTGTCGAAGAAGGCACGCATGACGACTTAATGCGCCAACAAGGATTATATGCCAGGCTCTTCCTCACTCAAGCCCAGCATTATCAGTAGCGGCGATGCATCATCCGGCAATCGGGGAGTTGTGTGTGAGGTGGGCGACCGTAGATTCTCCCTCACGAAGGTAAAGAGAATGACGAATCCCTCCCCATTGGAAAGTCGAGTGCTGTTGTCTTGCCTTGCCACAAACAGGACAGCGCAACAGATTCTATCGGAGGTGACTCATCCTCAGCTGTCCTGGGAGAAGTTATTTGATGTTGCTTGCCAGCTTGGAGTCGGGCCCTTGCTGTATGCCCGACTTGGTGAACTTGGTCTGCGGGACAAGATTCCCGGAGACATTGCTCGACGAAGCAAGGAGGAATGTTTTTCCAGTCAAGCCAGAAACATGAGGGTTTATGCGGAGCTGAAAACGGTCTTAGCAGCATTGACCCGTGATGGACTCTCGGTTGTCGTGCTGAAAGGCGCGGCCTTAGCGGAGCTTGTGTATCGGCATATCGGGTTGAGGACGATGGCGGATGTCGATTTACTCGTAGAAAGGAAACATCTCGACAGGGCAGGAGCGATTCTTGAACGACTGGGTTTCATGCCTAACGAGAGCTACCGCAACAAGCAGTGGTATAGAGAGCACCATCACCACATGGTGCCGTACGTCTCTTCTGACGGCTCGATGACGATTGAGATCCATTGGCATATCATTGAGCGCACGGCTCTTATGGATATGCCGATCGATCAATTGTGGGCGAGTGCGCAGCCGGTCTGTATTGCCTCGGTCCCGTGCCTGGCACTATCCGCGGAGCATATGTTGTTGCACTTGGTGCTCCACCTTTCCAGCCCCAATCGATTCCTGGGGCAACTGCGTGGCTTGTATGACGTTGCAGAATTGCTTCGACGCTATGGGCAGGAACTGAATTGGTCGGAACTGCACAGGATGGCGGCCCTTGGCGATGCACACAAGCGTCTGTATGTGGTGCTGTGCCTGGTGCGCGATACATTGGGCGCGCCTGTTCCCGTCGAAGCGTTGAGACAACTGCGGCAAGAATTTTCACTGTTACCGATGGAAGAACGGTTGGTCGCGCACATCGGTCTGAACGCCGCATGTATTGTCGATGTGGAAGAGAATTCATTGTACGAATGGGTATTGCTGGATCTGCTGGCGAATCTTCTGAGTTGCAGAACACACCGTCAAGCCTGTTTCGATGTTATGAGCAAGATCGCTCAGCGTGTGAAAACAGGATTGGCGAACAAGTGGGGCTATCGGGGTAAATGGCCTGCAAGTCGTTTCTAGCCCGTATTATTCATGAGCACTTCTGTTGCAATCGCGGATTCGCTGCTACGATAAGCCTTCGGCGGGCAGGCTCGCCGTTCGCTCCCTCGACGTACTGTTTAAATGCGCCTCGGGCTCTCACATCTCCGCGTGCCCGTCTCGCGACGCGACTGCGCGATTTCACGACGAACTGTCATGAATAATACGGGCTAGCCTTGTCTCACCCTCCTGCCGATTAAGCCGCAGCCTCATTGGCCTTCAACGCGAAGTCCTTCCGGATTCATATTGTTGATTGAAAAGGCCACTGCAATTCGGCTATGTGAGCCGGCGCAATGTGGCGCCTCAATCGTGAGGCCGTGCGATCCCTTGTGCTTCTATGGTACGAAGGCGACTCAGTTTCCTTCTTCGTCCGCACATTAATCCGTAGTCGAACTGACGAACTAAAGTAGGGTGCCGCCCCACTTAATGACAGCTAGGAAGAAATTCGCGGTCAAGGTAGTCTTCACAACAACATGACGCAGTATTTCGACCATGTTGTATGGATAGGCGGATCTGAGGTTTCGCCTGCAGAGGTCACTATGCGCGATCCGGATTCTTGCCGACTCCAAAGATCAGTGGGTAACGCTGACGCACAGGGAGCCGCAATGTAGTGGCGGGAGAACGCCACCGGCTGACTTTTCCAGAATCTGCTAGACACAGGAGCGTATGCCGATGCTGAATCTATTGCCAGTCCCCCCCCCTTCGTCCTCACGAGAGCCTGCCACCGACGAGGTTATGCTTGCCCAGGCCATTCTGACGCCCCACCCCGATGTGCAGAGCACAACCATGGACGGAGAGACGGTGCTGTTAGCTCTGGACACCGGGCGCTATTACACCTTGAACTGCCTGGGTACAGCCATTTGGGACCAATGTACTGGACGCAACACCATGAGAGACATCCATGCGGTCCTGTGTGACCGCTTTGAAGTCTCTCCCGATCGAGCCCTCGACGATCTCGTCGCACTGGCGACCCAGCTCGTCCAAGAGGGGCTACTTTTACCAGAAAGGAGGTAAAGAGGAATGGACACAAAGAAGAAAGAATCGTACGTGCAGCCGGTTCTTGTGAAGCACGAATTGCTGCGGGACATCACCGCGACAAGTTCGGGCTATCGCCAGGGATGGCGATGGCGCAATCGATAACGAACACCCGACTAGGTAAGCCAAGGGAGGTTGGCCGGTTCGACAGAATCGGCCAGCCTTCTTTCTCAGTTCCTATCAGGGGAGCGTGCGGCGACCATAAGTTGAGGAGATGGCATGACGATGAATGTGGTTGAAAATCTCATGACCGAGTATCTGTTCTCCCTCTACGGAACGCCGGTACGATTTGCCACGGCATCGCTTTCGCTAGCCCAACCGGTGAACGAGTTGCTGAGGCATTTTCGGCGGGACTCGATTGGGGCGGCTACCCCGCTCACAATGTGTTTCCAGGCTGTGCAGGACCGATCGGACATTCCGCTGACGATATCAGCCTCGGCGCGCCAACTATCTTTCGGAACGGGCGCAGCAGTCGGGGATCGACGGGAGACTGGGTTGTCCTATGAAGTGGTTCAGGACGGGGGGCGCTTGATCGTCGATTTTTTCGATATCGGAGTCCTGGTGATGGACAATGCGCAGGGCAGGGCTGATGGCTATCTGATCAAGCCGGATACCCTGCATGAGAACATGATCGAGTATTTGTTTCACCTCGCCTTGATCGAACTGTTGCGACGCCAGGGGCTCTACTCGATCCATGCAACCGCGCTGGAGAAACACGGGTGTGGGGTCTTAATTCCAGGAAATAGCGGTCGCGGCAAGACGACGTCCTTTATCTCGCTGCTCCGCTCGGGATATCGTTATCTTTCGGATGATCATCCGTTGATTCGAGACGCTGGGACGCATGTGGAGATGCTTCCCTTTCCCATCAAGATTGGCGTAACTGAAACAACGGCGGCATTTTTCCCTGAGCTGCGGAATGCTCCGGATCACATACTCCATCCCGGTTTGCCTAAGCGGTCTTTTCATGCCGAGGATTTGTATCAGACCTCGGTCGGTGACGCATGCCAGCCAGCCATCATGCTCTTTCCCCATGTAGCCGACATACCGCACAGCTGGCTTGAGCCGTTGCCGAAGAGCCGGGCGCTGGAAGCAATATTGCCGCAGGCCTTGCTTGTATATGACTCGGAGATCGCACGGAGTCAGTTTCAGACATTGACCCGATTGGTGCAGCAAGTCGAGTGCTATCGCCTGCATTTTGGACAAGATGTACTTGAGTTGCCAAAGCTGATTACCCCAATACTAGAGAGGATCGCGGCATAGACTTACCGATAAGTACCGATCGCGTCTCAGGGTTTGTGGAACGATTTAACGAGCACACTTGTGCATCTTTTCGTCGTAGGCTAATCGCAGCTCCGCTAAACTTCTCAGCACCGGCGTGAACTCTGGGATCTTCCGGCAGGGAATCTCTTTTAGTAGGATCTGAATAACTCAGTGTATTCTCCTTCGCCGAATACCCCGTAGCTTCCAGCCTTCGCAGCCGAAGCGAATGCTTCGGCGGAGTAGGCTGCTACGGGGGTTTCACGCATAAAATACCGCTGCAATCTCACAGAATGCCGCTGACAGACTTTCCCAGCATCCTGTTAAATCCGTTTCTGGACTCTACCCGTAGTCCGAACTTTTAAAACTCCCGTTGCCCCTAAAAAAATCTGCATGGTAGGATAGCCACGCAGCAAGAGCTGCGAATGTTGAATGATGAATGAACAATGTTGAATATTCAGACTGGTCAGAAATTGAACCTTCAACATTGAACATTGAGGAGCAGGAGGGCGTCATGATCAAGCTATGGATTGCGTCATTTGCACTGCTGGCTCTCATTGTTGCGCCCCAGATGGCTCTTGCCGGGGGGCTGTTCAAGGTAGGAGAGAAGGCGCCGTCGTTTGCGTTGACGGCTCTCACCGGCGAGACTGTGGGGCTGGATACCTATAAAGGGAAAGTCGTAGTGCTTGGGCTGTTTCATATCTGCGAACCGTGTATGGTGCAAGGGGCTGTGCTCCAAAAGGTGTCTGAGATGACAAAAGGAAAAAACGTGGCGGTGCTCGGCGTCAATTCGTCCGGCGACTCCAAGAAGAATGTTGGGGAGTTCTTGTCTTCCTTTCCGGTGAAAGTCACCTATCCTTATCTGCTCGATCCAGCCAAGGTGACGGATAAGTTGTACGGTGGAGGGAAATTTATTCCCAATGTGTATGTCATCGATCAACAGGGTCTGATTCGGTGGCAGCGAGTCGGCGATATGGACTTGGCCGGTGAAGAGGCGATTGTGGCGGAAGTCGAGAAATTGTTGGCTGGAGCGAATAATAAGATGTAGCGGGTTCTGGCGCCGACCAGCCCAGCCGTCCTCGCACCCCGCCCGGTGTAGGAAGGGAGGGGTAGCCCGTTAGTCTCCTTTGCTCGCGCAACGCGCGGCCTCAGAAGGCCCTCGTTGGACGCGCGCAGTCGGAGATCGGGCCACCCCTTAACAATAAGAGGATAGCTAGAGCGGATGGGCTCCCAGGTCGGCGCCACCCGCGGTGATTCGCTCCAATGGGTGAGAGTGAAAGGAAGTAGATGAATGGATGAGATGGAAGAGGGGAAGCAGAAGTTCTTGGAAGTGGTGAAGGAGACTGATGCCGCGGTACAGGTCGTTATTCCGGTCACGCCTTCGAATAGCATGTTTCTCATTTCCCTCACGAAGGGGCCGAACCGAAAATTCATGACGGTCTCGGAAGACGATATTATCGATCTGCCGAATGAAGTCAGCATCCTGGCTAAGGTGACAAAAACTGTCAAAGATGCCATCGCAGCGCTATGAGCCAGCGCGACGAGCGCGACTGGCGCGAAAGGCGAGTAAATATGAGATGGTAAAGATTGTCCAAGCGAGTCTCGCTTGTCTCGCAAGTCCCGCATGTCGCGCGGTGAAATCATGAAAAACTTGCTTCCTGGAATTTGGCAATGGTCTTGGTTCTCGGAGGAGAAGCAGCTTGATTTCAACGGGCTGTTCTTGACGGTCGGGGAACACAAGATTCTCATCGATCCCCCGACAATGACGGGCGATGCGAGTTCCGTGATTCTCCGCAACGGTCCTGTCGATTACATTGTCGTGACGAATCGGGACCACGCGCGTGATGCGGCAAAGTATCAAGGTGAGTTCCACTGTCAACTGCACGTGCCGGAGGCGGATGCGGCGCAGATGGATCTCAAGCCCACCAAAACATTCAAAGACGGCGAACTACTCACGGGCGGGATCTGGGTCGTCCAATTAACAGGTCAGAAGTCTCCGGGTGAGTCGGCCTTGTTTATTCAGCAGGGCAAAGGTGTATTGATCGTCGGGGATGCCTTGATCGGGAAGCCGTCCGGTTCCGTCAGTCTGCTGCCTGCTGAAAAGTATGCCGATGTCGGGAAGGCCCGAGAGGGATTGCGGCGCCTTCTCAAGTACAATTTCGATAGTCTGCTGGTCGGTGACGGCGTCTCGATTCTCACCGGCGCCAAGCAAGCGGTCGAACGGTTACTCCAGCCCTCATCATGACGCTGCGGAATGGGCTTTCAGAAGAACTCAATCGCCAAGGGAACGAGCACTTTTCGCGCGGGCTCTATACCGATGCCTATACCTGCTATGCGAAGGCCTTGGAATGTGACCGGCTGACCGGGGATCAACGGGCATTGGCGACTACACTGGGAAACCTTGGGAATATTTGTGCGGTCAGCGGGCGCCGCGAGTCGGCGCAGACCTACTATCAAGAGGTGTTGGAGCTTCAGAAGCTTCTTGGGGATGAAAAGGGGATCGGGACGACGTTAGGTAATTTAGGGAATCTCAGAGCCGATGCAGGCGAATGGGACCGCGCCAAGGCCTATTATCTCGAAGCGCTCGATCTGATGAGCAAAAATCAGGACGATGCGGGTAAGGCGGTGTTATTTTCCGATCTCGGGTTGGTGGCGCGCGAGACGAAAGAGTTCGAGCAGGCGATCGGGTACTATGAACAGTCGCTGACCCTGATGCGGCGGATGGGCAATGCCGGCGGCGTCGCCGACGCCTGGCGCATGATCGGTCGAACATTCTTGCTCCAGCAGCGGTACGACGACGCCATTGCCTGCTGCCAAACCAGCCAGTCGGTTGCCGAGCGGTCGCGCGATGAGCTGCGGACGGGCGGGGCTCGGTACGTACTGGTTCAATGTTATGAGGAAACCGGCAAGCTGCGCGAGGCGGCGGATCTCCTTGAGCTGGTAGTGGAGATGGACCGCAAATATCAGTTGCCGAAACTCGAGGAAAACATTCAACGGTTGGCGGCCCTGCGTGCCGGACTTGCCGGTCAGGGCGGGGTCTCGCCTCCCAGAAAGATGCGCATATGAGCGACGAAGCCTCGCCTGCGTGGAGTTCTCTCAGGGTCTCGCTGGCTCCCACATTTCCCCAATTACAGGAGCTGGATGCCGGTGGCGCATTGGCAATGGAGCTTGGCTCCGACGGCTGGCTGCTGGAACTGACACCGGATGGGCGGCTGCTTTGCCAGTATGGTATGGCGCTGGAGGATGTGATGGCATTGCTATCCGATGGAACGCCGGAGGATCTTGGCACCGACGAAATCGCGAAACAGGCCAAATACTACATCCAACCGGCGGTCTCTAAGTACCGTCCGATTCTGTTGAAATCCGGTTTTTCAGAAGAGACCGAGATGAACGACGATTACGTGGCTGCTCGTTTCGAACGAAGCGTGGACCTGACAAACCCCACAGGTATTCAAGACTTGATACGCTGGTGTGTGAAGACGATCGGCGTCGCCCGGTGAACAAGCAGATCGCGACGTTCGATGAGTTTCGTGATGCGATTATGGCCTACCGGTTGCCGCAGGTATTGATCGGCGCCATCGAGTTGAATCTCTTCACGGCTATCGGGACAGACTCCTGGACCATCCCCGATCTGGCTCGTGAGATGAAAGTGAGTGAGCGGGGACTGGCCATTCTCTGCCGGAATCTCGCAATGGCAGGCCTGCTGAAGAAACAGGCCGAGACCTATCGCAACAACCGGTTGGGCGCCACGGCATTGAATGCTAGGCATCCAGCCTATCGGGGAGACTATCTTCGACTGATCACGAGTCATTGGGCTGATTGGGGACGGCTGCTGGAATCGGTGAAGACGGGACTTCCGCTCGATCGCGATGAGCCGGATGAGCCGGACTATCGTCGCCGGTTCACCTGGGCGATGCACCACCGGACTCTGAATACGGCCCCGAAGATTGCGGCCCAGATCGACCTGCGCGGCGCGCGGACCCTACTCGATCTTGGCGGTGGTCCCGGTACCTATGCCATGGCCTTTCTTGCAAAGAATCCCATGCTCCGTGCTACGGTGTGCGACCGCCCCGCTGCGCTCGACGTGGCGAAGGAAATTGCGTCGACTCACAAGGCCGGTGCCCGACTCTCCTATCTGCCGCTGGACTTGCTGACGGAAGCTATTCCCGGTTCCTATGATGTTATCTGGTATTCGAACGTGCTCCACATCTATTCGCCGCAAGATAATCAGGCGCTGTTTCGGCGTGCGCTGGCTGCATTGAATCCCGGAGGGCGCCTGCTGATTCAGGACGCTTTTCTCCACGACAAGGATGGCCTTTTCCCAGAAGAGGCGAGTCTTTTCGCTGTCTCCATGTTGCTGTTCACAGAGCGGGGCAACACCTATTCTGCAGCGGAGACGAAGGCTTGGTTGACGGAAGCAGGGTTTGGACGAATCAAGGTCTTGAAGATGAAGAAGGGGACGGAGGATTGGGAGGACGGGATACTGGAAGCGCGGTCCCCTGGAGTGAATGAAAAAACGCGCGTCCACCGAACAGCATCAATGAAAAATTCACGATCCCGCTCATTGCGCTGAAGAGGAACAGGGCGCCAGGTTCGCTCTGCCCGCCCAGAATACTTGTGATTGTAGCAAGGTCTAGGGCCAGTCCCACCGTGCCATAGATAACGCATACCATGGCAGTCCAGGCCCATCCCATCCACACGAGGCCCGCGAGGGCGATAGGAAATGCGAGGAGATACAGCATCCATCCGACCCGACCGGCGTCCGTCGAAGTCGGTATGAGCTGAACGGTATTGGCGCCGATGAGGCAGAGTCCCGCAAGTAGACCGATAAGCGTCCAGGTATGTCGCATAGACGGGATGATATCTCTGTTTTGCTGCGCACAGCAACAGGTCTATCAGGATGCTGAAAAATCCCCCCAACGTAAGAAGACCGTTATTTGGTTGGTCTCGTTTGTTTGGTTTTTGGGTTGAACGAAGCTAACCAGATGAACGAAATCAACCAATCAAACAAAACAAACCAGATCAACCCGTCCCGCGCGTCTCAGGCCTGCCTTCTGGTCTACGACGGTCAATGCCGTCTCTGCGTTACCGCCAAGAAGGGTCTTGAACGATTGGAGTCTCACGCAGAGGCTAAGCAGGCTTTGGGGAAGAGCTATCTACCAGGCCGCCCTAACGTCGCGTTCCTGGTTCGTCCTGATGGAGAGATCGCCCGTGGACTCGATGCCTTTCTGGCTCTCTTGCCCGGCATCAAGGGTGGGAAGGCCCTCTCAGTTTTCTTGAGTTTCGCACCAGTCAAGCCATTCGGCTATCTGCTGTATTGGTTCATGGCCCGGTTCCGCTATTCGATGTTTGGCCAAGTCTCGCTCGCGAGGGGTTCCAAGAACCCCCGTACAGCAAATCGTAAACTACCACCCATGTAGCCGCGCGTCCGGTAAGCCCGAATTTCACTCGTCTCGCTTTTCCCGCTCGTCCCGCCTGTCTCGCATGGCTATTCCCCTCCCCTCTTTCGAGGGGCTTTCTCCCCACAGTGAGGAATATACCCTGAAGAGCGTCAATGAGAGACTCCAGCACAAGCAAAGGAGAACCTTCATATGACGATCATCCGGCGGTTGTCCGAGACGGTAGGCGAAGCGATGAAGTGGTTCTGGCCGATCGATGGGCATACAACGAGGGCATTCTACGGCGCAGTGATTGCCGGCGCCATGATCGGATCGGGCTTCCCATCGATAGGTTGGACGGCGGATGTATCGTCTCTTGCAACGATGAAACCCAGACAAGTCGTGGCAGCCGGTGTTGGATATGAGAATGCTGAGACAGCAACGATTACTGTCAAGACCTACGATGCCGAGAGCGGCATGATCCTTTCCGATGAAACCTATGAATTGAATGTGCGGGAAGATGCAGCGTCAGCCGACAATCAACCGCGTGAGCGGATTTTTGCAGGCGGAGTCGGTCCTGGGGTTGACGGACTTTCAGCATTCAGGCTTCGTGTGTACGATTCGGCCACTGGTGAGTTTCTCTGGGAAGGTGTTCTGAATCTCGGTGTCGGGAATCAAGAATCCAATTCCGCCCATCGGACCGTAGCTCATCTCACTGCTCCACGGGCAACCGTAGCCCAGGTTCGTAGTCGTGGCGCCGTGGGTGGTCAACCGGAATTTTTCCTTCGCGCTGTCGACCCAGTAACTGGGCAGCTCATATGGGCCGATCATTTCACAACCGGCGCCGGAGCGATTGCGCGCGCGGAACGAATCAGCAGAGCCGTTGTCGGTCAGACAGAGGGATTGATGGGGCCATCGCAACAGATCGAGTTTCGCGTCCAAATGATGGATGATCGAGGCAGGCAGATGATTTGGGAGGACACGATCGAGCCGACCGTGGAGGGGACAGATATGGCCGCTGGGTTCGATGATGAAGCCGAGAACCTGCCGGTTTGGCGTGGCGAGGGGCCGGAGGAAATGAGAAAGGAATCGATCTAACAGGCCGCCCTCATCGTTCGTGAAACGTGAAGCGGCAGTAACCGTAATGCTCAATGTTCAATGTTGAATGTCAATTGAACATTAAGAATTGCGCATTGAACATTCTTTGGAAACACGAGATACGCTTCACGGTTTTCAAGTACGCTGCTAGCCTTTCTTTCCGTGTTCCTGTAACTGATCCATCCACCGAGATTGGAATTGTTCGTAGGACAGCGAGAGCTGCGATAGCATTGCGGCAGAGAACGATTGTCTCGCCTTCAGATGTGCGAGCAGTTGTTGTGTTTGGTGCATACCGAAGCGGTCGATCAGATAATGCACGGCTGAATGCGCCTCCAGATAGGCTACAGTCGCAGCATCGCTGGATAGTCCTCCCCATCCATTCTCCAAGGCAGTCAGAGGGATCGGCGTAAACTGCTGTTTCATAATCTGATCGAGGTCCGACCAGCGATCACCGGACATTTCCATAGCCAAGCCTTCATTGAGCCAGGTAGGGACCGCGCTGCCGGCGGAGCCGAGTTGGTCGTGCAGGAGAGCATGAACGAACTCGTGCCGCAGTACGCGTGTGAGCCAGGCGCGATCTGCCAAGGCATCCTGCGCAGGAACTTGGATGCGCCCGAGCACGGGATCGAACAGGCCGTCGGCCCACGCGGGGCTGCCGGTTGCGCTTTGAAACGTGGATTTGGCGTGCAGGACGACGACGATGGTCTTCGATGGAAAGTGTCCGAACTTCTGTCCGATCTCTCGATAGGCTTCTTCAAGAATTTCCAAGACAACGGCCCAGGTTGCCTGGTCGGCTTCCCCGTCAAATTTTACAGTGAAGTGCGCGCTGTCTCGGCTGGTCAGTCGCGCTTCGCTTTTTTCGGTTCCACGGATTTTGGCGGTGACGGTTCGCAGGTAGGATTGAACGGCGGGGTCTTTGCTCGCCCGGGCGGTAGCTTGATCGAGATGGCGCGCCGCTTCGCCGAGTTGATCTCGCTCTTGGGAAAGATCTGCCAGCGCCAGATGGGGGAAAGGCTCGTTTGGAGCCAACATGACAAGCCGTTCCAGAAAGTCCTGCGTCATGGCCGGGTCGCGCAGTTCCCAGTAGGCATGGGCAAGGTTCAAAAGGACGACGGGATTTTTTGCGTCGAATGAAGCCGCTTTCTTGAAGGCCTTGAGCGAGGCGGCGGTCCCGCCGTGTTTTTCCTGTTGAATGCCCAGATTGTTCCACAGAATGGAGACGTAGGGTCGCGCGCGGTTGTCGTCTGCGACGGCTGCAGGCAGATCGCCTAGTTGTGCTTCCGCGGTGGTTATGTTGCCTTTTTCGATCTCGTCGCGGATGATTTCCAATTGGTCGCGATAGGTCGTATTCGGGACCGCGCCGGGATCGATCAAGCGAGTCTGTTTAGCTTCCAGTTCGGAGGGCCCATCGCGGCGAGGTTCCGATTGTGTTATCGGTGAGTCTTCCACGGCGGTATTAGGCTGACTCGGTGGCGGGGCAGGTAGATAAGTCGGTTTCAACCAAGCCTGATATACGATGAACAGCCCGAGGAGGCCGGCGATGGGAAACAAAATGTGAAAAATATTCCGACGATACATACGAGCCTTTTGAGTTGACCTCACTGTATCACTCTGGGCAGGAGTGACAAAGGAATGTCGGCAAATTGCCACGCGAGCAGGGCTGGTTGATCTGGTTCATTTGGTTAGTTTTGTTCATCTGGTTAGTCTTAGTTCAACCAACCAAACCAAATAGACCGAATAAACCAGATCAACCAGTTCTGCTCGTTGAGGAGTGGAAGAGGCTATGATACGATTCGCCACTGTGATACGGCGCTCTTCCGAGCCCAACCCCCCAGAACAGTTTCAGCGATGGCTGGATCGTGTTGCGCGTCCTATCGAATTCGCCACGCGCGATGCCTTTGCCCATCTGCCTACTGTCAAGAATCTGAATCGTTTTGTCTCCACACAGGTGATGCAGGCCCTGTCCGATCGCGTCTATCCGCGGGCGATTGAAGCGGCCTTACTCCGGTTGCGCGAACTGTTTCTCGAAGACCAGCAGCGTCTTCCAGCGGCGGATCAGCAGCGCCGGCTGCAGGAAGCGATGATCATTCTTGGAGTCTTGCGCAAGGCTTCTCAGGATCCAGCCAGTTCCTGGCAGGCGGCTGAGCCGATCGTGGCGCATGGGCCGGCCATGAATGGCTCTCCATCGCGAACATGGTGGGAACAACCCATCCGTTTCGCGAAGGGTGTCGGCCCAAAGCGTACCTTGATGCTACAGCGGTTTGGGATCGAGACGGTTGAAGATGCCTTGTGGACCCTGCCTTGGCGATATGAAGATCGTTCGGTCATGACTCCGATTGGGCAATTGACGCCCGGTGCGCAGGCCTCAATCTGCGGCACGATTATCCGAAGCGAAGCGAAGCGGGCCCGCAACCGCCGCCTCGCTATCCTCGATATCGTGGTGGAGGATTCCACCGGGCGTCTCCAAGCGGTGTTTTTCAACCAGCCGTTTCTTGAAAATCTCTTCACCGTCGGGACGAGCGTGATGCTGACTGGCCGGATGGTAGCCGGCGCGCAGGGATGGGTGGCGATGAGGATGGATGTGGCGCAGTACGAAGTGGTGGGGGCGGAAGCTGAAGCGCCGTTGCATGTGGGGCGGATTGTGCCCGTGTACCATGAAACCAAAGGGTGGACGTCTCGTCAGATGCGCGCGCTTATCAAGGGCTTGCTGGATGTGTATGCCGCCGAGGCGCAGGAGGTGTTGCCTGTTCCGCTTCGAGCCCGCTATCGGTTGTTACCCATTCAACAAGCCATCCAGGACGTGCATTTTCCTCAGGCCGGGACGGATGGAGGACAGCTCGATCGTGGTCTCACCCCGGCGCATCGCCGCTTGGCATTCGAAGAACTATTTGTGCTCCAACTGGCGTTGGCCTCGCGGCAGCGAGTGACAAAAGAGGAGGTCAAGCAAGTGTCGTTCGATCCAAAAACGCCGCTCCTGGGCAAGCTGGGTCGGGCACTGCCCTACGAGTTGACCGATGCGCAAAAGCGGGTAGTCCGAGAGATTCTGTCGGACATGGCTTCGCGCAAACCCATGAATCGCTTGGTGCAGGGCGATGTTGGGTCCGGCAAAACCGTCGTGGCGGTGCAGGCGATGGTGCTCGCCTGTGGATCGGGCTACCAGGTTGCATTGATGGCGCCAACGGAAATTCTTGCCGAGCAACACTACCGGACCTTGAAGGGGCTCTTGGAACCGCTTGGGCTTGCCGTGGTGCTTGTGAGCGGCGGTGGCCGTGCGGCAGCGCGTAAAGCCGTTCGCGAACAGGTGGCTTCCGGGGCCGCGCAGGTTGTGATCGGAACCCATGCGATTATCCAACAAGGCGTGGTTTTCTCGAAACTTGGGCTTGCCGTGATCGACGAGCAACATCGATTCGGTGTGCTCCAACGGAAGACACTGATGGAGAAGGGGTATAAGCCCGATGTGCTGGTGCTGACCGCGACCCCGATCCCACGCACGCTGGCCATGACGGTCTATGGGGATTTAGATGTCTCGGTAATCGACCAGATGCCGCCAGGGCGCAAGCCGGTGCGGACGTTTCTCTTGAGCGATAGTCAGCGCGGGCGGGCCTATCAGATTCTTCGCGATGAGCTACGGAGTGGCCGACAGGCCTATGTGGTGTATCCTCTCGTCGAGGAATCGGAGAAAACCGATCTGCAGGCTGCGATCCAGGGGGCAGAGCAGTTGCAAGCTGAGGAGTTGGCTGATTTTCGTGTCGGGCTTGTGCATGGCCGGATGAAGTCGGAAGAAAAAGAACAGGTCATGGCATCGTATAAGAAAGGGGAGGTCCAAGTACTGGTCTCAACGACGGTGGTGGAGGTCGGGGTTGATGTGCCCAATGCCACGGTCATGATGATCGAACATGCCGAGCGGTTTGGGCTGGCGCAATTGCATCAACTGCGAGGACGAGTCGGACGAAGCAGCCAACAGTCCTATTGTCTGCTGATGGCATCCGGTGGAGTCATGTCTCGATCGGCAAAACCCAAAGCAGCCGGCGAAGGGCCATCGGCGGCCCGAGAGCGGCTGGAGGCGCTCGTACGCTCGACCGACGGGTTTGTGATTGCAGAAGAAGATCTTCGCATCCGTGGACCAGGCGAGTTTTTTGGATTTAGGCAGTGGGGCATGCCGGAGTTTCGTGCTGCAAATCTGGCGCGGGATACCGATCTGCTCCAGCAGGCGAGGCAGGAGGCCTTTGCGCTATTAAAGCAGGATCCACAGCTGAAGGCGCCGCTGCATCGAGGATTGCGGGATGCGATGTTGCGAAAGTGGGAAAAGAAGTTGGAGTTGGGGTCGGTGAGCTAATAATAGGCGAGGGGCACGAGGCTAGAGGGCAGGGGTGGGACGATGTTTCTCCTCTGGCCCCTAGCCGGGTGGAGGCATGGGTCTTTTACAACGATTGAAACATGACTTGATGGCGGGGTTGGCGACGTTGCGCCATGGTACGGCGCAGGCGGCGATCCGGGCGTTGGAAGAAACGGAAATGCTGCGGATCCGGCTCGAAATCCGCAAGCTCGACCAACAATTGGCCGATCTGTACCGGGATGTCGGCGAGCGGGGGGTTCATCTTCGCGAGGAGGGAGAACCGGTCGAGCGGGTTCTGTACGACACTGAAGTCGGTCGATTGGTCAAAGAGATCCAGGATCTCAAAAGTGCACGCGACAAGCTTGAATCGGAGATAGCGGAGATTCGGAGCGGCGCATGAAAGACTCGTTACGCTCAATGCGTCTCGCCGGCGTAGATATCGGCACACTCACCTGCAGGTTGCTGATTGCCGATTCGCTGCCAGGAGCTCCGCTGAAGGAGGTACGATCAGAACGGCGAATTCTCAGGCTAGGGGAGGGTGTCGATCAGACTAAGCGGCTGAGCGTGGCGGCGATGGATCGGGTGGCGCAGTGCTTAAGGGAATGGCGAGAGCGGATCGATGCCTCTCATGTCCATGCCACAGCTGCTGTCGCGACGAGTGCCGTACGTGACGCGGCGAATCGTGATGAGTTTCTCGATCGCATAAAGCGCGAAACAGGTTTCGAGGTTGAACTGATCTCAGGAGAAGAAGAAGCCAGGCGGACCATGCTCGGCATCCGCTCCGGCTTGCCCCGCGGCGTAACCGACGTGCTGGCTCTAGACATCGGCGGCGGCAGCACTGAATTTATCCTGGATCGACCGAGCCAGCCACCAATCGTTCGTTCAATCGATATCGGAGTTGTGCGTCTTTGCGAGCGTCTCTTACATCACGACCCTCTGACCGAGCAGGAAATCCGGCTAGCCCGCGAGTGGGTCGCAAAAGAAACGAAAGCAGCAGTCGCCGGCATGGGCAACTATCGGACAGCCGCCTTCGTCGGCACAGCCGGAACCGTCACCAGCCTAGCCGCCATGGCACAGAAACTCCCCACCTACGAGCCGGCCAGAATCCACAACTACAGATTACAGCTCGGCACCATTCATGAACTCGAACAAACGCTACTGAGCCTCAAACAAACCGACCGATCCGGTCTGCCAGGCCTAGAAAAAGGCCGCGAAGAAGTCATCGCCCCCGGCGCGATCATCATTCGAACGATCATGGAGACGCTCGGGATGTCGGCGGTGCTTGTCAGCGATCTGGGATTGCGCGAGGGGGTGCTGATCGATCTGGCGAAGCGAATCACGGAGCGGTGAAGCTCTGGCTTGGGCTCACGCAATGTGTGATTGCAAGGCTTGGCCTTCAGTCTGGCCTGTTCAGCGCAGTTGGCAATTCATGCTAGGATGGGCGACGACCAACACGCTGGTGGGCGCTCCTGGTAGTCCCGTCGAAAGCAATGTTGATTCAGCAGCTTGCGCAATCGTCTGTCCTCCGCATGGTCTGGGATTAGCAGACAGTTCCTGCTGGCTTTGCCGAAATGATTCGGACGTCGAATTATAGTTGGGCGTCATAGGGCGCCAGTCGCAACTGAACACGCAACGGAGGTTCTGGTGATGGCGGACGTTGTTGCGCAGGTGACCGTCGAGGTCTTGCAGAATTTCGCCGATGCCTGGAATCGCCACGATGTCGATGCCCTTATGTCATTTATGACCGACGATTGCGTGTTCGAAGCATCTGCCGGTCCCGATGTTTGCGGCACTCGGTATGTCGGCCGTGAGGCTGTTCGAGCTGGCTTCGCCGAAGTCTGGGCGACGTTCCCTGATGCTCACTGGGGTAGTGCGCGCCATTTCGTCGTTGGTGAGACAGGGGTGTCGGAATGGACCTTCACCGGAACACGTGCAGAAGGAACACGCGTCGAAGTTCGTGGCTGCGATCTGTTCACCTTCCGAAACGGAAAGATCGCGCTGAAAAACTCCTACCGCAAGAATCGTCCTCCTGTAAGCAATCCGAAGCGTTGACCCTGCTCGCACCAGTGAGGCTATGCCGCCCAACCATCGGTTGCAGCGGACCCGCTCCGGCGGGCTTCGCCCGCCTACGCCGTCCGCTGAACCGGAACGTTAGGCTTCACCCGGAGTGAGGAAACTCCTTGCGACTCATTGGTATCGACTGTGCTACGGAGGACGCCAAAGTCGGTGTCGCTGCCGGCACGTTCTCATCGGGAGAGCTACTCGTCGTCGACGTTCGTCCGTGCACGCGAGAGATGTCCGCCGCGATCACGGTTTGCGATTGGATCCGATCAGCAGATGGTCCTGTTCTGCTGGCGATAGACGCGCCTCTTGGCTGGCCGGCCGCGATGGGTCCAACGTTGAGCACTCACTCGGCCGGCGACGAGATAACGGTTGCCCCAAACACAATGTTCCGTCGTGCCACGGATCGCTTCTTCAGCAAGAGCTTTGAAAGACATCGCTTGATGTCGTCGCCGATCGGATTGCACGTACAGCCCACGCTGCACTCTCGCTTCTCGGAAGGCTACGCCGCGAGCTAGGAGCTGTTATTCCGTTGGCTTGGTCCCCGCACGATCTGGTTGGAATCTCGGCGATCGAGGTCTACCCAGCAGCCACGCTCGTCGCACACGGCTTTCGATCTACTGGATACAAGAAGCCAGCGCAGATCAAGGAATGTCGCGAGGTACTCGTGAGCCTCGGAGGGATTGCGAGTTTGAGAAGTGGAGGACCTGCAATGGAGGGGAACGCTTTGATCCCTCCAAGCTCGCTCGTTCTCTGTTCAGGGATGGGGGCTGATTGATCTTCCACTGCGCGCAGCTTTCTCACCCGCCCACCCAATGGCACGCCGAGACGTGCCATTAGCCCAGGCGAAGGTCTTCCGAGGCCGCGCGTTGCACGAGCACAAAGGACGATCTGATAGCCCTGGTCTCGCTCCTGTGTTCTCCGAGAAATTGGCGTTCGGAACTCCGCCTAATTATTCGAGTAACAATACGTTGAACGATTGACCTATCAGGAAGTAGGGATCTATTTTCCTGAGAATCTAATTCCAAAGGCTTGGGGGTTCAAGTTCCTAGAAAGGAATTCGGATTCCCATTTGAAATTCATTCGGAACCATCCTTTGCCCTGGCAGACCGCCAAGATTCAGGTTTTGTTGAGGCTGTTAATTCGGCGCAAACGTACGGTCGAGTTCGGAGTTATAGCCGGCACCAAAGCCGGCGCCAATATAGGGTAGAAACTCCGTATTTCCAGCGGAGTAGCGTCCACTGAGTGACGGCACATCGCGGAGCAGTGATCCGGTAGACGGTGTGATGGGCGTTGTGGCAACGTCAATGCCGGTCTTATCCTCTAGAGACAAGACGCTGCCCCTGTTGCCAATGAGAGTGTGGGCAGCGAAAGTTCTATCGGATTGGATCAAGGCCAACGCAATAGTAAGAGAAATAATTCCCAGAATGTTGAAACGAGTGTTCATGACTTGCACCTCCCGGATTGCCATGACAGCTGGTGCCGCCTAGGGTCACCAGAAAAATCTAGCAAGCATATTCTATTCAAAATCTGCCGTGTTTTACAGCTAGTCACGATTTAGCAGAGTTCAAGTGTCAGACGGTGGGTTTATCGAGAAATTTCCTTGTGTCCGATGTGAGACGATCGGAACTAAAGTGTCATGATGTCTGTTGCGAAAAGCTAGTATTCCCTGCTACCGCTGCGAATACCACCGATAGCCTTTATTCTCTGAGAAGCTGGCTTTCGGGGCGCCGCCGGACTAAAAACTAGTCCACTCGTTCCAAGCTCGCTCGTTCCCTCTTCAGGGATGGGGGGTGATTGATCTTCCACTGCGCGCAGCTTCTCGCTTCCCCATTTCGTTTCCAAGGGTAGCCTGGTCGATCCTCGATTGCGCGCGTCGAACGAGCACATTCTTATCGTGCGCGTTCCGCGAGCAGGAGGACGGCCAGAAGACTACCCTTCCCATCCTTCTGAGACCGCGCGTTGCGCGAGCACAGAAGATCATCAGCCTCCATCCCTCTTCTCTGCGCCGTTGTGTTTCCGATCCACGAAGCGTATAGTTCAGATCCCTCACCTATGAGGACAAGGTTCGCGCGTCTCTTCTGCCGAATGAGGAGGTTGTCGATGAGAAAGACCCTTGTGCTCGTCGCGTTGCTCTCGTTCGACCCTGACATGGCAATGGCTGCGGCGCCAGTTGATGACAAGGACGCCAAGAAATTTGCCAAGGCATACAATTTCCTCAAACAACACAAGTATCAGGAGGCGCGCACGGCCTATGAAGTCGGCCTCCAAGACAATCCCTCAGATGTCAGGGCGCACTTTTATCTCGCCGATGCCTGCCGGGGACTGAGAGACTGGGTTTGTGCGGAAGAGCATTACGAGGCTTCGCTGGATCTTGATGCCAAGTCCTCGGTGGCAGGACTGGCCAAACAACGGGGGCGCAAGGCCAAAGTCTGGCGCTTGTTGGATGAAGGGAAGCAGGCTATCAATGAGCCGAGTGCCTCACCCGATCGTCTTGCCCAGGTCGAGGACACACTGGACATTGTGAATAAGCTGGGTCTCGATGACGAACAAGAGGCCCGCTACCGGCAGTTGCGAGAGAAGATTCAGGAGAAGAGCAAAGGGGGTAACGAGACGGCGGCGGCTCCTTTCCTAGACCGTTCGATGGTACTGGTGCCGGCGGGAGAGTTCACGATGGGGAGTTTGGGGGGAGATCCAGACGAGCAACCGGTGCATAAAGTCTATGTGAGCGCTTTTTTCATAGATAAGTACCAAGTAGCAGTGGCGCAGTATGCGAGGTTTTTGGAAGCTACACACCAGGATAGTCCGCCGGAATGGACGATCATGAACAAACAGACGAATCGGAGTCGTCCGGTCGCCAATGTGGATTGGGCGGAAGCGGATGCGTACTGCAAGTGGGCGGGTAAGCGCTTGCCGACCGAGGCGGAATGGGAGAAGGCGGCGCGGGGGACAGATGCCCGGATCTATCCCTGGGGGAATGAGCCCCCGACACGCTTTCACGCGAATGCAGGGAAAGATGTCTGGAGCAACCATTCGGCGCTGTTGCCAGTGGGGACGTTGGAAGGGGGCAAGAGCCCCTATGGCGTCTATGACATGGCCGGGAATGTCTGGGAGTGGGTCAGCGATTGGTATGACCAGGACTATTACAGGACGAGCCCGTCGCAAAACCCGTCAGGACCGCGAAGAGGCGATTCCAAAGTGATTCGTGGGGGATCCTGGGGTAGCGGCGGTCTAACTGACCTGCGTTCCGCAGATCGGGAGACCCATTTGCCATCGTTCCGGGGCTTTGGCACCGGGTTCCGCTGCGCAAAGACTCCGTAGCGTCTAATTTTTTCAACTTACCTCTTTGTCCGATGGTCCGGGAAGTTTGCCTGTCTAGAGCTATGGTGGAGGCCATTCAGTTTTTTCTGGCATCTGATCCGCAAGTGCCCTGCACCCCTTACCCCCTATATCCCTTTACCCCTTCATCCCTGTGCCCCTACTTCTGCGAATACCACCGATAGCCGTTATTCTCCGAGAAACTGGCTTTTGGGGCTCCGCCTGGCTTTTCGAGTAGCAAGACTTTGAAGTCGATGAGCCCGAACCAGGCAGGGTCTGCGACATCGTGGTAGTGGCAGCCGCGGAGTTTGGGGAGCATGTCGCCAAGTGCCTGCTGCAGCTCATTTTCCTGGTAGGCCCGCACAATAAAAGGCTTGTTCATGGCCTGACAGAACCGCTGAATCGTATAGGCAGCGCCGGTGCAGAGCACTTTGGTGTCCGGTTTGAGGGCAAGGAATTGGGGCAAGGAGAGATAGCGTTCTTGAAAACCCAGCCAGCGGACAGCTTGACGCAGGTGGCCGTACTGGACTTCATACTCTGTATGCCCAGGCAATTTGACCGCTGCCGGCCAACCTTCTTCAATCCCAAATTCGGTAAGGAAGGCCCTGCCCCCTGGCTTTAAGACCCGCCACAGTTCTGCCACGAACCGAAAGGGCCCGAGGTTAAAGATGACGTCCTCGGGCAGATCCTGGCCCTGCAGCAGCCTCACGCGTCTGATCCAATCCAATGCTTCCTGGTGCTGAGGCCTATCGCCTATACCATCGAGGAGTTCCTTTCTGGTCAACTTGACCGGTGTCATGTCGGCCATGTTTTCGTTGTCGATGACGAGGTCGACGGAATTGTCTTTGAAGGGCAACCATTCACCGTTGGCGCGGGTGCCGATACCTCCCCAGCCTCCGGCCTTGGCGCGGGTAACTTGTAATCTGAGAAAGGGCTCGGTGATATCGAGAGAGATATACCGGATGGTCTGCTTTTCAAACGGGAGAAGCTCCATGCCCATCTCTCGGGCGAGGTAGCCGAGCCCGCCCCCCACTTCCACGATGATGTGGGGTTTGGGGGTGAACCAACCTAGCTTTCGGAGTTGACGCATGAGTAGCCGGCCGTAGGTCAATCCGTTCAGCGTGGCATTCGGTTCCCGGAAGAGATGCGAGACGGTGGTTTCGATCAGGTCGAAGTGCCCGTCGCCCTCTCCGTTGTCGGTCAGTTCGTGGTGATGAAAAGCTTCAAGATGCTCTTCTCCTTCAAATCCCTCCTGTCCTGACCAGCCTTCCCGAATTTGCTGGAGGAGCAGATCCCACTTGGCCTTATGCCGATGGCCACCCGGAGGTTCCGCCCCGTAATAGCAGAGAGAGAAGGTCGGCAAAGCCCAATGTGCGAGGTGCCATTGACCAGGCTGTCCGTCCGGTCCGCAGACCCGTGCTCCGTATTTCTCCGCCAACGCTCCCACTGATGTGTGGCCGTTCATCGCTTGCAACAGCTCCAGGCCCGTGCGATTCAGCCGTACGATCGGTAAGTTATCATCAAGGGGGGCGACCCACCATTCGTCTTCCTGGTGCTGATAGGCGACGAGGTCGGGAATGTGCCAGGCCAGGAGGTTGAGTGTTTCTCCGGTAAGGCTGAGCGGTTCGTGAACGGCGACAGCTGGCTTCATGATTCGTAGACCAGTGTAAGTGCCGCAGCCTACACGGCAGATCGGGATTCTCGCAAGGCCTGCTCCGAAAGCGGAAGTGTTCGGAATGTTGGACTCTGCCCCTCGGCCTTCCTGGATCCAGTTCAGCATGGCCTTCGTGATGAGGCGAAGGGGGCGCGGCCGGATGCGAGGCCACAGAACCGGAAAAGCCGGAGGTGTACTTGCTTGAATTCATTGAGGATTTTTTTGTGGCCGAGAACGACGCAGATGGTCGGGGATCGTTCGCTGCAACAAAACGGTCAATGTCGGACAGGCTCTTAACCTTGAGACTATCTCACCAAAATATTCATGCCTCTCCCTCTTGACGCCGTAATCTGTTTGTAGGATTCTCCCATCCGCTGGGAGTCAACGTGCTGGACCTGCAATGCAGGATGCTCAAAAAGGCTGTCGGAAAGGCCGCAACGATCTATCACGTACTAAGGGGTGGCAGGGATGGTCCCAACGGTGCGCAATATTCCACCCACCCAACCCTTGGCGCGCCAAGACGCGCTTTATCCCAAGCGAGGGCCTTCTGATTTCTTATGCCTCGTTTGGAGGGGGTGGCCGAGGCTGCCCTCGACTGTGCGCATCGGACGAGCACCGTTTCATCGTGCGCGTTCTGCGAGCAAGGGGATCGTCCCAGCTACCCCGCTCTCTTTTTCAGCATCTTGTTAGAGTGTGAGTTGCAAGATCCTAAAGGTTATGCTAATTGGAGGCGGCGTCAACATCCAACGGATGAGAGAGGAGAAATTCGATGGCAAAGACCAAGAAGAAGTCGGCGAAGAAGACAACTGTGAAGGCGAAAGCCAAGTTAAAACCCGCAGCCAAGAAGACTGCTAAGAAGGCTCCCCGGAAGGTCGGCAAGAAACCTGCCGCTAAGAAAGCCGTCAAGAAGATAGCCAAGAAAGTAGCCAAGAAGGCTGCTAAAAGGGCTACCGGAGCGGCATCCAAGGCGGCCTCGAAAAAACCGGCGGCAATGGCTAGTGCAACTGCTGTATCCAAGCCGATAGCTGCAGCCCCGGATAAAAAGCCCGCGAAGTCATTCGTGGGTGAGGAGCCCCGGAAGCCCTTGGGGGCCTCGCTCCCTAAAGAGGTCGATCTTGACGAAGAATTGGGCGAGGACGATGTGGACATCGCCGTCGAAGCCGATGAGGATGTAGAGGAAGAGCTCACCTTGGACGGGGAAGACGAAGACACGGGCTTCCCTGAAAAACGAGAGGGCTTGTTAGACGACGCAGACGACTACCATACGCACTAATATACGTGCAGAGGATAACCTATCCGGACGATTCCATCGAGTCGTCCGGATGGGTGTGCCATGAGTCTGCTCCCGTTTCATGGCGCATATTCCCTCTCTGTTTGACCTTCCATCTTAAAGCAGCGCAATACACGAAGGCGTCTACTGCCATCGCTACTCGGCTCGTTCCTATTATGAGTCATTTTTTATTCGTAGCCGGTGCTTTGCGTGAGCGCACTTCGGAGGAAAGCGCCGAGCTACAGCTCGGGCACGGCCTCTGGGGACTCTGCACGGGTCTGATTCGGACAAATCTACAGTCCTACCTCGATGCAGAATCGCGAGGGGTTCTGTACGTGCTGAAGGCCGGGCTCTGTGCCGAGTTTCAGATCGTATCGCCCGTGAGAGACTTTTCAGAACTGGACTCGTTCCTAAGCGATGAACTGAGAACAGAGGCCAGATTTGGCTTCGTGCGAATCGCCGAGGTACAACGGTTTGCCTGCTCGTCCGCCGCGAGTCAGGCGCTGTTGCTCAGCGTATTGCAGATTGCCGATCAGGCCGAACTCGCTCGGCGATTGAGGTTGGGCATGCATCGGCTGACGCAAGCAGAGTACGACGCAATCATGCAGGGAGTCACCGTGTAGCAGGATGCTCAAAAAGGGCGCCGGCGTTGGAAGAGCGTTATTTGGTTTGTTTAGTTTGTTTGGTTGAACAACACTAACCAGATAAACCAAATAAACCAAACAAACCAGAGCAACCGGCTTCCTAGATCCGTTGCCCCGTCATCAGTTGATACGCCTCGTCGATCGTGTCGACTTCTTTCACCGTCATATTGAGCTGGTATGCCAACTCGATCAAGTTCCACCGCGAGTCATGCATCTGTCCTCGTGGGACTAACACTGTGCGATAGCCTTCTCGTGCGGCGGCGCGAATCTTATCCGGGATGCTGCCCACCGGGCCGATCTGCCCTCCCGATTCAATGGTTCCGGTCAGGGCTATGCCGCGTTGAATATGGTCGCCTTTGAACAGAGCGATGAATCCCACGGCCATTGCCGCGCCGGCGCTTGGTCCATCGCTGCCTACGGGTCTATAGGCCACTCCCTGTACAGAGACGGTCCCGCTGTGTTGGACCGCCGGCGTGCGTTCGACCGCATAGTGAAAGGCTTGAGCCATGGCGCCTAAATGATCGTTCCCCAGTCGCACGCCAGCTAATAGCCATTGGAGATGAACAGGATTCGGCTCCGGTTTCTTGTCCCACCACATCATCAGAACTTCGAACACGCCCAGATTGTTTTGGCGAATGGCTGCTAGAACGGGAAGTTCGACGACCGTGTCGGCTGAAATAGGGGTTTCCCAAAGAAGGGCGGCAACCAATGCGCAAGTGGCGGTAAAGTGGCGTGACATCGGGGAGCTCCCATCTTAAGAACGTGCTTAAGAACGTGAAAGGTTAGATGTGAAAAGTGAAACGTAGGATTGGCGAGTGCTTTCCTCACGGCCTGTGAAAGTGTAGCAAATCCAGATAGGCAGTAAAGCGAGTGAGTGGTTCTTGCCTTGCGTTGGGCCAGGGCATTTCGTATAAGGGCGTGCATGCTGAATCGAATTCACATCTGGCTTATGGTGGGATGGTTGGCTCTGTCTGGGCTGCCGGTCGGCGCCATTGCCTCGAACTGCCTGGTAGAGACGCATCCATCTGGGCCAGAATCTGCATGGACGCTGCATTTGGGCGCCGATTGCACAGAGCAAGAGCGAGAGGCGCGAGCGGTGGAGGCAGCGCAGCTGGTGCAGGCCTTCCGAGATGGTAAGGGGATCGATCTCTCCGGGGTTGTCGTTCGCGGTGACCTGACTCTGGATACCCTGCCAGTGGGTTCGCTGCCGTCTGAGCTTGAGGGGGCGAAGGATCTCCAGGGGCGCGAGGTCCGAGTGATCACCGGCCCCCTGACGATTGTCGATTCGGTGGTGCGCGGAGCGATCACACATCGATCGGCACAAGGGCTGCTGGTGGTGCAGGGGCCCGTCACGTTCAGCGGAACCAGGTTTGAAGAGCTGGTGGACCTCTCTCGAACGGTATTCATTCAGCTGGTGACGTTATCAGACGCGAGGTTCTTGCATGAAAGCTATTTTGTGCAGGGACGGTTTCTGCGGGGTATGGTTGCTGAAAAAACATCGTTCGGCCCCCATACGAGGTTCCATCGTTCGGTCTTCAATGGTCCGGCAACATTCCAACAGGCGAAGTTCAACGGGCTGGCCGAGTTTTTGGAGGTGGTTTTCGAGAAAGATGTAAATATGTCGCATGCCTACTTCAAATTGGGCACAGGGTTTTCCGGAAGCCGCTTTCAGGGCTTGGGGGATTTCTCCGACGCATTGTTCGACAGTCAGGCCTTTTTTACCTTTAGCCTATTTGAGGGGAACGCGGACTTTCGCCGAGCCACATTTCGATCGACGGCAGATTTTTCCAATGCCCAGTTCAAAGGGCGGGACGACTTCTCTACATCTTCGTTCAAGCAGGGGTCGCAGTTCACCAACGCGACTAGATCGACCCCCGTACAGGTTCCCCCAGAGCGCGACAATGAGACCATACAGTACACCGCTGTCTTCATTTTCCTAACGTTTGGCGCGCTGCTCATTATCTACCGGATTCGGCGCGGCAAGGCGTGACAGGATGCTGAAAAAGCCCGCCAGCATACGAAGATTGTTAGGCCTGAGACGTGAAAAGTTAAAAGTGAAACGTAGGAGCGTCGAAGGCTCTTCCCCTGAAACCTTTCACCTTTCACGAAGAACAAGGAAGGCCTTTTTGAGCATCCTGAGCATTTTGATATCGGCACCGTTAGGTAAGGCTCCAAGGGTGTTTTGTCTAGACCCAGTTCTTCTGCAGTCTGCTAGGTCTCCTCTCCCCTGTACCACTAGTAATAGATAGAGGCTTGCCCTACCTATCCCAAGTCTGGTATAAGCCAACCTGTGGATGACCATTCCGACCTCCCAGAACAAACCGAATTACCCTATCAGGTTCGCATTGAGAACTTTGAGGGGCCGCTCGATCTCTTGCTCCATCTGATTAAGAAGAGCGAGATCAACATCTACGACATTCCCATCCATCTGATTGCCCAGCAATATCTCACCTACATTGAGGCGATGGAGGGCCTAAATCTCACTGTCGCAGGGGAGTTTCTCGTGATGGCGGCCACTCTGCTCCAAATCAAGTCCAAGATGCTGCTTCCGTCCGATGAATCGGTTGCTGATGAGGAAGATGGGCCTGATCCCCGTGAAGAATTGGTGCGACGTCTGCTCGAATACAAGCAGTTCAAAGAGGCGGCCCGTCAGTTGGACGAACATGAACGGTTGTGGCGTGAGATCTATAGTCGTGAACAGAGCCAAGCGGTCGAACTGGAGTCGGATGAGACCTTGTTGGAGAATGTCAGCCTGTTTGAATTAGTGGATGTCTTGCAGGAAATTCTCGATCGCAATCCCGGCAAGAAGCTCATGGAGATCCTGCCCGACAATTTGACGGTTCGCGAACGGATGAACGCGATTTTGGAGAAGCTAGAGGGGCAGGAGTCGGTGAATTTTGTCGAACTGTTCGAGCCGTCCTGCCACAGGCTTGTCATCATTGTCACGTTTTTGGCCTTGCTGGAACTGATGCGGCTTCGAACAGCGCGGGTATTTCAGGCAGAACATTTTGGGCCGATCCTTGTGTCGCGCTGCTTTTCACTCGTACCGGACCCGGCGGAATTGGATGAGGCAGAATGGAGGGGAGCATGAACTCAACAGTGGAACAAGAAATAGATGACATCGTTCTCGCAGAGACCGAACCGGTAGTCGAGAACAACGAGGCACTGGACGATGCGGGGAAGGGCGCCGACGTTGAGACAATGAGCGGCCAAGCCGAAGCCATCAACGCACGGGAACTGAAAGCCATTCTTGAAGCAGTCTTGTTCGTATCGCCCGAACCGGTGCCGGTTGCTCGGCTAATGTCCATATTGGGGACGGTCACAAAAGCCGAAGTCGTTCAGGCGCTGGGAGTACTCGCACACGATTTAGACCGGGAAGGGCGAGGGATTCAACTGGTGCAGGTCGCAGGCGGCTATCGGCTGGTGACGAAGCAGGAGTATGGGCCCTGGCTGAAACGGATGGATAAAACCAAGACAGCGCAAAAGCTCTCGCGCTCCGCGCTCGAATCCCTCGCCATTATCGCCTATAAACAGCCGCTTGTGCGGGCGGAGATCGAAGAGATCCGTGGCGTCGAAACCTCCGGCGTTCTGCGCACGTTGTGCGAGCGTAAGCTGGTGCGGATCGTCGGACGGAAAGACGTGCCGGGTCGGCCGATTATGTATGGAACGACTAAGTTTTTCCTCGAACATTTCGGGTTACAAGACTTGAGCCAGCTCCCGCCGTTGCGTGAATTCAAAGAACTCGGCGAATCCGAGCAGGCCCTCCTGCCGATCGAAGAAGAGTCATTGGTGATGTTCAAGACCCCCGACCCCAGAGACCTCCCCCTCATAGGTGATCTTGCAGAAGGTGAGGCCGGGATGGTTTTCGAAGCAGAAACCAACGGGGCGATGCACCACGAACCGGTCGAACAGTCCTAACAGGCTACTGAAAAAGTCCGCCGCATCGTTCAGATCCTCAACATACCCCTCCCGGGAACAGAGCTGTTCCGACAGCTCGGGGTTGGGCGGGTGGAAGTGCTACGCCTCCGGTTGTGACTCGCCTGCGGCCTCGTTGGATGGCCTTTTTGAGCATCCTGGGCGTGGAAACAAAGTAGACTCACCTTGACCTCATCTCGCCCCTGTATCTCGGCAAGAACAATCTTCCGTGATTGATCAAATCAACTTTGCCTCGACTTCAGCATCCAAAGAGGTAGAGTAATGCAAAGTCAAGCAATGAGGTGGCCTGGATTTTACAGACACCTTTGAACGGGGCCCCTCGTTGCTCTTCACTGCGGTATCGAGTGTCTATATGATCCTTCCAAGCTTGCTTGCCTGTCCTTATTGGGAATGGCATCCGCGGTGGTCCAACTGCGCCCAGAGTGAGACTATAGATGATCCCTCCAAGCTCGCTCATTTTCTCTTCAGGGGATGGGGGCTGAATGATCTTCCACTGCGCGCGTCCAACGAGGGCCTTATGAGGCTCCGCAGTTGCGCAAGCACAAGAGGGGCTCATTGCACCATTTTTTCCCCCTACCCTCCCAGAAACGGGGCTCCTCGCTGCTCTTCACTGCGCGCATCGAGCAATTCTCGTCTATCGAAATAATCCATGCAAGCTCGCTTGCCTCCCTCTCTAGGAATGGCATCCGTCGTGGTCCCACTGCGCCCGTCGAACGAGCACATTCCGATCGTGCGCGTTCCGGGAGCACTGGACCACACGGGTGCCGTTCCCGCTCCCCCGTTGACTCTCTTTCCGCCCCTTTGTTAGACTTCTCAATCCAATTCTAAGTCATTGAAAGACCCCTCGTTTTTCTTACTGACGACTGAAGTAACAGGAAGCACCACCACATGATCAAAGCTTGGCTATTCGACGAAATATTTCGGCGTGATCGCAGACCTCTGACCATCGATGGCACTCTGGGCGAATGGGGCGCCGGCGATTCGATTGCCGCTGAAGAAGAACTTCCAGCGCCACCGGCCAACGTGGTTGCGAAATCGGGAAATGGCCAGGTCACCATTACGTGGGATCCTGTTCCCGATGCTATGTATTACAATCTGTACTTCCAGACCACCAAGGGCGTGATGATCAAGTTCTCCGATCTCACGCGTCCGATTGCCGGCACCGACGATTTTAAAGCCGTCATTGGGGTGAAAAAGGACAAAGCTACCTGTGTGGAAGGGGTTCAAAGTCCCTTTGTCCATGACGATTTGGCCAACGGAACCTGCTACCACTATGTCGTGACGGTGGTCACACAAAAGGGGGAGAGTCTTGAGTCCCAAGAAGTCATGGCCATTCCCTCACCCTACCTGTTGGCCATGATCATCGGACGTGAAGGTGTGGACGACGGGGAGTTTAGTTCGCCCACGGGGATCACGCTCGACAAGGACGGCAATATCTACATTGCCGATACCGATAACCATTCGATTCAAAAGCTCGACAAATCCGGGAAGTTCCTCGCGCGATGGGGCGGCGATCCTTCTTCGCAGGAGGGGAGTTTCTACTATCCGAGGGGATTGGCGGTCGGGCCGAATGACGTGCTGTACATTGCGGACAGCGGCAACAATCGCATTCAGAAGTTCGATTTGAACGGCAATGTCATGCAGGCCTGGGGCAAATTTGGGTTTGCCTGGCGCGGAGCCGATCTGGGCAAGTTCGATGTGCCCTGGGGGCTGGCCACGGACGCAGAAGGGAATCTCTATATTTCCGACACGAGTAACGCGCGGATTCAGAAGTTTACGTCCGACGGACAGGCGTTGCTCAAGTGGGGCCGCGACGGGAGCTTCGACGGCGCCTTCTTTTTCCCCCGCGGCGTGGCAGTGGATTTTGTGGGCAATATCTTTGTCGCCGATGAAAGCAACAATCGCATTCAAAAGTTCGATGCCCGTGGAAGCTTCCTTGCCAAGTGGGGGCGAGAGGGAGCCGGCCCGGGCCAATTCAAGTCTCCCTGGGGGCTCGCCTGCGATGCCCTCGGCAACGTCTATGTGGTCGATACCGGCAACCACCGCATCCAAAAGTTCGACGGCAACGGGACGTTTCTCTGTGCCTGGGGAAACCGTGGAAAGTCGGATGGACAGCTCAATTATCCTTACGGGATCGCGGTCGACAAAGAAGGCGCGGTCTATGTGGTGGACAGCGGCAATGGCCGCATCCTCAAGTATGTGCCGACGGAGGAAGAACTCAATCGTGGGAAGGATGAGACGTCGACCGGCCAGGCGCCGACCGAGACTCCTGCGCCCCGCAGCGTGGCGGTCAAAGCCGGCGATACCGAGGCCTTCCTGAGTTGGATGGAAGTTCCCGGCGCCCAGTCCTATAACCTCTATTTCAATACCGTCCCGAAGCTCACAACCCAAACGGCGACAAAAATCGAGGGGGTGACCAATCCCTATGTACATACAGGTCTCTCGAACGATACCGCCTATCATTATGCCGTGACTGCCGTGTTCGAGACCGGCGCCGAAAGTGAATTATCGAATGAGGTTCTGGCGACGCCCGTCCTCATCGACATTACCGCGCCGCAAAATCCCTATGCCGTGATCAATCACGGCGCGTTCATGACGAACACGCCGGAAGTCATCGTCACGGTCTCAGCCAACGATGTCGATACCGGAGTGGCGGCCTACTATATTTCCGAGGCGCCGATGACGCCCACGGCGGGGACGCCGGGATGGGTGGATGTGACGCCGGCCACCAAGTTCGGCGCGACGATTCCCTATATTTTGTCGCCGGGAGATGGACAGAAGTCGATCTACGTCTGGTTTAAGGATGTGGGTGGGAACGTCTCCACTCCTGCGGGCGCCACGATTCTGGTCAATACGTCGGGGTATCTCTGCGTGGCCGAATGGGGCCGCACGGGCCGCGGCGCATCGTTGCTCCACGGCGGCGAGTTCATGGCGCCGATCTACGGATTGTGTGTCGATCAGCAGGGGGCGTTGTTCGTGGTCGATAACGGCAACAACCGAGTTCAGAAATTCGACAATGCGGGAAACTTTATCATTCTCTGGGGAAACTTCGGCTCGGCCAATTCGAACTTCCATAACCCCACCGGAATTGCCTGCGATGGTAAGGGCGATGTCTGGGTCGTCGATACGAACAATCACCGCGTCCAGAA
>CXWL01003433.1_pt1 | contig 61190 bp, 99 predicted proteins | sample 590931 | NCBI WGS metagenome assembly CXWL01 (sample SAMEA3498368, study PRJEB10139) | groundwater metagenome | biome: water well; material: biofilm material | place: Germany | collected 2015-04-27 | reverse complement strand
ATCGGGAAATCAGGTATCACGAAACTTCGAGGCAGCCCGATTCCATTAGAAGTACCCGGTTTGCCGATTCTGCCTTCTGAGGAAGGCGATACGGTAGATGAAGACGGTAACGTAGAAGTAGGGGCTAATTCGCCGTGATCGGATTCTCGATATTGGTGGGGGCTGGAGTGATCGTTTTATTGATTACTCTCTTGAAAGAATTTGATCTATGGCGTAAGAAAAAACGTGCGGCCTTGCACCGATTTTGGGGTGAAGTCGAAAACCGTTTCAAACAAAAATAAGGGAGCAACACTATGGGTAGGCCCAAGGGAAGTAAAAACAAGAAGACGCTTGAGAAGTTGGAAAAGAAAGCTGTTTCAAAGCCCAGCAAAAAGGGTGCGGTCGAATACGAGGTATCTGCGCCAGGTGAAGAAAATACTGATGCGACTGCGACATTTCAGATTGCGATGCCAGATGGGTTTGTTCCACCTAAGCAAAATGTGCTTGCAGTTCACACTTCTGCGCGGCTCCAAGACTGGAATCGCTACGTGGAAATGAACATTGCTATCGCTGCGACGGGTTCAATTTGTCGATTGCCGGGTTCAGAAATGTGGCCAGCCGAGACGATTGCATTGCGTGTTACTGCCATCGCGAAGGCTGTCACAACCGCGCTTCAGGGTGAATGATGGAACCGGGAGGGGGTCAATTGATTCAGCCGGTGAAGTTCAAAACAGCGGTCATAGATCCGCCCTGGAGCTTCGACAACAAAGCGTCACGCGCCACGGCGGAAAATCACTACGCGACGATTCCGACGCGCCACCTCTACAGGTTTCCAATTGAAGATTGGATGGCTGACGATTCGTCGATGTGGCTGTGGACGACGGCGGCTCATTTGGAATCAGCATTGGATCTCATGAAAAAGTGGGGCTTCGTCTACAAACAAAACGTGGTGTGGATCAAAATCAACGATGGCCGCACGCAAATTGGTTTGGGCAATTACCTGCGCCACGCACACGAGCTTTGCCTCTTCGGTACGAAGGGCAAGCCGAAGATCTTGCGTCATGACGTGCCTTCATTCTTTTGGGCACCAAGGCAAGAACATTCGAAGAAGCCAGAGTGCTTTCAGGATATGATCGAGACGTTTGTAGAAGGGCCGTACTTGGAGTGTTTCGGACGTAGGCAGCGCCCTAACTGGACAGTATGGGGTAACCAAGCATGATTTCACCGTCTAAAAAGCGTAAGTTACTCGCGCGCATCATGCGCAATCTAAAAGCGGCTGAGCAATGGACACTGGTGCTCCACGACGATTCGCTTCCTAAGCGATCGTGTAAAAAAGCGATTCGTACTATTTGTTTGGCAGCGGAACGTGCTCGTTTCGATTCTTCATGCCTTGAAGAAGATCTCTGTAATCCGTGAATCCAATAGTCGTGAATCGAAAATTCAATCCACCCTACGACGTGTATGTGGGGCGACCTTCGGAATTCGGAAATCCTTTCGAGATAGGGCGAGACGGCACACGCTCTGAAGTGATCCAGAAATATCGAGAATACGTCTTAGGTAGCTCACGCCTCATGGCGAAGCTTTCATCTCTTCGGGGTAAAACGCTCGCCTGTTGGTGTGCGCCGTTACCGTGTCATGCTGACGTGTTGTTAGAGTTGGCGAATAAGTAGTTCGAGGGGTGCGTTAACGTGATTGCCGTTCCAACTTTCCCGCCTGGATTTTTACTGCGTTCCAAAGACGGAACGAAAGGTGAAGCTCGTTACAAAGAAACAGTCGTCGCTGACTTTGAAAAGGCAGTGCAGTATTTAGGTCGCGGTCCAGACTGGGATGAACGAGTTATCTGGACGAAGACCAAAGACGGGCGGCTCGTCAACCTCTTCCCCACTGTCGCTGACGTAGAGCGCTTCGTAAGGGGTGCGCAAGGCACCACGGTTGCCTGCGACGTTGAAACAACTGGCGAGGAACCTCTCAATTCAAACCTGATCTGCATCGGTTTCGCGTCCAGCAATGGCACCGCCATTTGCGTTCCGCGCTTGAAACAAGGGGGCCACGCTTATTGGACACAAGGCGATTGGGCGCGAGTGTGTGAGCTTCTCAAGTGGATCTTTTACTCGCCCAATTATTCGCTTGTTTTCCACAACGGCGCATTCGATTTCTTGGTGCTCTGGGCTCACGGTTTCTTTGTCCAGAATTGGACGGGGGACACCATCATCGCCCATCACATTCTCGACTCTGAGCTTCCACACGGGCTGGCTTACGTTGGAAGTCGATTCTTGGAAGTGCCGTACTACAAAGACGACGTGAAGGGCAAAGAAGCCTGGATTGATCTCGACGATAAAACGCTTAGGGCATACAACGCCCGAGACTGCCTAACCACTATTCGTGCTTTGCCGATTCTTTTGGCCCAGATCAGACAACTCAATCAGGAACACTTGTACCGCCGCGAGTTTGCGCTCTCCAAGGTCATGGTGAAGGCGACGTTGAAGGGCTTGCTGGTAGACATGAATCGGCGTGATGATCCGACGCTTGAAACAGCACAAACGATCGTCAAAAAGGGCGGCAAGATAGAGCCCAATCCAGATTTCGGTTACCCGCGTGGACTAGGCCCACGAATGAGGGTGAGACGCACAGAGTCATTGGCCATGTTGCGTAACATTTACGGCGATCAGAATTTCAACCCCGGCTCGCCCATACAGCTTAAGAAATTTCTCTACGAGTATCTGAAATTTCCTGTTGTAAAACGTTCCGAAAAAACGAACCAACCGTCCACAGACAAAGAAGCGATGATGCTGCTCTCGCTCCACGCACAAAAGGGCGAGCAACGCGACGCGCTGAAGAATCTCTCTAAGTGGCGCAAGTGCGACAAGATCCTCGGCACCTGGATTGAAGGCTTGCGTATTCTAGGTGACGGTCGTGTTCATCCGTCGTGGAAGCTGTTTGGCTCAGTTTCCGGGCGCATGGCGTCTTCACCAAATGCGCAGAACCTCAATTCTGCGATCAAGAGAATCTTCTGTGCCCCGCCAGGATCAAAGCTAGTCGGTGTTGACTTGTCACAAGCCGAGCTTCGCGGCATCGCGTACATGGCGAGAGATGAAGAACTTCTTCACGCTTATCAGCTTGGCCTCAACGTCCACACGGTCAACGCTACTCTGCTTTTCAAGGTGCGCAACCCTGGTGAGGATACGAATCAGGCCACTGAGGATTATCTCAAGATGGCGGTGCCGAAGTATTTGGAATGCGATTACGACTCGCTTCCTCAAATGCCAGCTTCCAAATGGTCGCGCACGCGCAGGCTTGCTAAGAATTTTTGTTTTGCGTGCCTCGCCAGCGATACCATTGTGCCTACAGTAGAGGACGGCCCAAAACCAATTTCTGAAGTGTTGGTCGGGGATACTGTTTGGTCCTCTAACGGAAAAACTAAAGTAACTGCCGTGGTCAATAGGGGAGTACGCGCATGTTTGAGACTCAGTGTTTTAGATCAGATAGGAAATTCGCATTCGATCATTGGTACGCCTGAGCACATGATATTGGCGGCAAACGGCACGTACAAAGCGATTGCTGATCTTCAAACGGGAGACGAACTAAAATCATACGCGCGCGGGGTGATAAAAGTTCAGTGTGTAGAACCGTGCGGTGAATTCGAAGTATGGGATCTTGAGGTATCAGATCGTGCGCATAATTTTGTGCTCGCTGCACCGATCATTTCTGGAAATTGCAACTACGGCGCTATGCCAGAGACGATTTACGATGTGATCAAATCAGAGCGAGATCCAGAAACAGATGAAGCGATGTTTCCAGATCTCGAATTGGGTTTGATCGAAGCTTTGAAATTTCAGTGGGAAGATCTCCACCCCTGGATTCCGCGATGGTGGAAAGAGGTATCAACGATGACCAAGGCGCAAGGGCATTACCGCTGCCCTGTATCTGATCGCATTCGATGGTATCGTGGTGGCTTCAAGCAAAACGAAATGGTGAACATGCCGATCCAGACTCTTGTGGCATCTCACATGGAGCGCTTGCTTTTGATTGATCAATATCTTGGCCAGGCGTGTGGCAACGGCTCAACGATCTTGGTCCAGGTGCATGACTCGGTGGTGACTGAGACGGAAGACAAATACGTTGACGTGACGAAAGAGATCATCACCTGGACGTTGAATCAGCCATTCGCCATCCCAGGAATCATGGACCGCGCTGTGCTACCTGCCGACAAGCCTTCAGTTGGTACTTACTTAGACGAGGTATGATCTATGGCTGGTCTGCTCCTGCCTGATCCACGTTTTAGATCCCCAACTGTCGTAGGCGTTCCGCAAGATATCGTTCCGTTCGTTGAACGGTATGTGATGCACAGTGACCACACGTTCAAATTAAACCCCGGTGAAGACAGGTCCATTACCCATATTGCGGTTGAGCCGTCATCACTCTACACGTCATGGGATGGCGCTGACCATCTCCCGCGCCCTTCGCTTGGGAATTTGATTGTGGTGGCAGAAAACGGGCGAACTCAGTTTCGCGGTGATCTTTTGAGCCTCATGGATTCTTTCACGGGGATATCCGCTACAGGCCCAGACAATGCTACCGATGCGATTTCATCAGCGACGGATCAGGTGATAAAGCATTTGTCTGCGCGATCAGACGTTGGTGAGATCGGCGCGTTCTTCTCTGATCTCATGGCAAGGTATTCGCGCGGCTCTGGGCATATTCGGTTGAAGCCGCCAATTTTGTGCGCCAGAAACGAGACGCTTTTGATTAGGGCAGAGAATTACCCTACTTCTGGCGAACTCGCTGTAGTCATTCGCGGCTTGAGTAATCGTGATATTCGTTAAACACTGAACGGATCGTAAGAGTCGCTGATCAACGTCAAGCCGCGAGAAGCCCAAGTCTTGTGCTCGTAATCTACTGTTTGATCGATGCGCCATTCTGCAATGTGGCAAAGCTCATGAAGTAGACCCTTCAGGCTCAACCCGACAATGACGAGCCCAGATTCAACGTAGCTTTGTCCCGCCACTGAGCCTGGGCGGCATTCATTTCCTGAGCAGACAACCCCTTCCCATTTGTCAGTCGGGTTAACTTGAATTTTGACCATGTGTAGCGCTTCAAGAACTTTTTCTCTAGGCCATGGCCCGTCAGTGCAAAGCACTGTGACAGCTTTGTTGACCGCTATGCGCATTTTTTCAGGCGAATGAATTTGACCTGGGTTGTACTTGAAGAGAATCAACCCACCGGCAACGCTGGTCCACAATTTTTCATTGTCCACTGTGCGTCGCCACGCAAAAAGAATGGCGATACCAGCGCCAATGACGGTTGCGACAGTGAGGGCAATTCCTATGACTAATCCAGTTTCCATGATCTCTCCCGTGATGCTCGCAATGCTTCTACATCACGTTCGAAAAAAAGGTGAGCAAGTCCGAATTTGGCGCATGGCGAAATGCGGCCAGCGTTGACCAGTTGTGTAAATCTTGGCTGTGAAATCTGAAGCCTCGATGCAGCGGTCGAGCTTGGGATTGCTGTTTGCCCTGAGCCTTTCGAGATTTCATCGGGTGTGCCTACGAGAATCACCACAACCAAAGCAGGGGTAGGTGCCATGGTTTGAGAGGATAGTGATAGCGCTGAATAGGTCAAGAATATGCGCGGTGCTTCAGTTTGTTGACCCCTTCAACATTTTGAGGTGTCATTGTCTTCATCCCGGCACAAACGGGTTACCTAAAAGGAGAACGACAATGAAGGTCAAGTTTGTTGGTGGTCCGAGTGTGAAGGCTTCAACCATTTCGACTGGCGCTGGCTTCGATGGCATCAGCCGCACCTGCGTCGCGTTCGAGAAGACCAAGGTTGGTCTGCGCTGCGCTCGCTACAAGAAGGGTCGTGGTCATCCGGTGTGCGATTCCCGTCTTGTGGACGGTGGCCGTTCACCTGGGTTGGTGCGTGGCAAGAAGTGCCAGCGCAAGAGCCGTAAGGCGAAGCGCTAAATCACTCGTGCCGGGGCCTGACGGGGCGCGAAGCGCCCCGTCAGATCACGACGGTAAAGTGTTACCTCTTTCTGGAGCGACGCCATGATCGTGAATGAGTATGTAAGATTTTCCAGGTATGGTGGCTTCGGGGCCGAAGCTGGGGCGGTAAAACTTGAACTTTGGCCCGGTGCCGGTGTTGGTTTTAATGAATCATGGGCACGCGATAACTGGTTGGGCGGCTCCTGGCTCAATCACATTAAGCATTGGAACTTGGCTGATTACGAGCCTATTTCTAGCGTGATTTTAGACCGCGCGATTCAAAAGCAGAGCGATTTCATTTCAGTCATCGAATTGGGAAATACAGAAGCCGAAGCAGCATATAACAAGATCATGTCAGAGCTTAAACGCTTGACTAAAGCGATTGATTCTCAAGTCAAAAATGATTTCGATATGTGGGGTAAAGCATCAGACGCGGCCCATGCAAAACACGCTCAATCTTTAACGTCGTTGAATACGTCAATCACCAAATTGGCCAACGCCAAAATTCCGGCATCAGAAGAAGAAATCGAAGCCGCGCAAAAGAAAGCGGATAAAGAAAAAGCAAAATCGGAGAAAAAAAGAGACAAGCCGTATACGCCAGGTCAATCACAATCTGCATTGACATCAGGGGGCGGTGGAACGCGGCCTGATACTTATTATCCGCCGCCCGATAAGGAAAAAAAGGCTGAGTCACCCGCTTGGTTGATCCCAGCCGGAATCGGAGCGGGGGCTTTGTTGCTGGGCGGTATTACGTTCGCGATCGTCCGCAAGAAATCGAATAAGTGATCTGGAGAACCCATGGCAACCATGTATCGAGCCGTGCTGTATCAGAAGGGTGATCGGGGGCAAGAGGTTGCCTTGCTCCAGCAATACCTGACGCGAGCCGGATATGACACCAAAGGCATTGACGGGGTATTCGGTGCCAACACTGAGGCGGCGGTAAAGGCGATTCAGAATGCAACTGGCCTGACAGCCGATGGCCTGGTCTGGCCAGAGACGTTTGAGGCTATTGCCAACGCCAAACCCATCAGAAGTACGCCCGCTGCACCGCCTGTTGTTCCAGTCCGCGAAGAGTCTGTTGCGAAAATCGAACCGGCTGGAGCACACCCCCTACTAGGGGCCAAAGTGCCGCCTTGGCTTGTACCGGCTGGCGTTGGTGCTGTAGCGCTTGCTGCCTTGCTGATCTTCATGCCATCCAACAAATCCCCGGCGCTGGCCGGTCACTCGCGTAGAAAGTCGAGGCGGTAAATCATGCACGTCATCATGAACACTCTCGGTCGGATGGGTCGGCTTGGTGCTTACAGTATAGGGGGGTACGTCGGATCTGATGGTACTTTATACACTGGGCCTTCAAGTCCCTTCTACACTGCGCCGCCCAATTACGTGATGCAGTCTTCGGGTAACGCACCTGTTGAGGGATCATGGACCAAGACTGCCACTTACGAGCCACCGCCTGCATCAGTGCCAGTGGGTGATTCGGCAGGTAGCGTTTCATGGGGTAGCGGGATAGCAACTTTCTTGAAGGGCCTGGGTACCGGCCTTTCGAATGTGCTTGGTCCACAAGGTCAACAACTATCACCCGCTGATATCGCGGCAATGCAAGCTGCGCAGGGCAAACCCCGTAGCGAAATTCCGAATTGGGCCATTTATGCGCTGGTTGGCGTTCCGGTTGTCGGTGCAGCCGCGTGGGCTGTGACTCGGAAACCGAAGTCCAGCCCAGCGATGGCTGGTTACCGTAAGAGTCGCCGTATCAAGAGGGCGAGGTAATCCATGATCGTCTTCAGCCATTACGGAGAACGCCCCTCAGGTGGCCAAGCCGGTAGAGCGATTGGTGTTGCGCGGCAGGCACCTTTGTTTGGTACGCGCACTGTCATTACAACAGTGGCGGATCAACCTAAAATGATAGCTACGGGCACTCCTGGAGTGAAACCGCCCGCCCCGGTGCCACTATTGGACGGCACGCCGCTTCAAATTTCGATTGCGCTTGAATCTTTTGGGCTCAAACCGCGCGACGCCAAATACAAGGAACCTGATCCAGCTTTTTTGTATTCGATCCTGGAAGAATTACGGACTGCATTGGGCATACCAGATCCCAAGGTCGATCCGCTTTCAATGAGGAAAGTGATTGATCTCGTGATGCGTAGATCACCGCGCATTCGAGATTTTATTACAGCGGTCTATAATGATCCCGCCACCGAATCCATTCCAATTTGGTTTCCAGATCAACCGCCTAAGTACACTTCTACTGGATCAAGTCAGAGTGCTTTAACGAGTGGGGACGGTGGTACGCGACCGGATGAACAAAAACCATCTGATCCCTACTACCCACCAGAAGAAGAAAAAAAAGCTGCTTTCAGTCCGATTGAATGGGTAAAAGAGAATCCAGGTAAAGCAGCCGGGGTTGGGGCGGCGGGCGTGATGTTGTTGGGCGGAATCGTTTACCTGCTCAAACGGTGAGCACCTAAGGTGAGAGTCAAAACGTGGAAGTCGATATTGCACAACGCCTGGCTTCGTATCTACGCGAGGGCGGCGTATATGGTGCATTGGCTCTCGTAATTTTGTTTTCGGTTTACACAATTCGGCATCTCTACAGCGCTGTCAGAAAAGCCGAAGCCGAGAAGTTTGATCTCGCTATCAGACTCGCACCGTTGGCCAGCAAGCTTCTTGAGATCATCGAGAAGGGTGCTCAAGCCAAGGCCAGACGGGGAGGGAACCAATCTGGGTTCCCCACCTTTTCAACGCCGCCGCCTTCGAATGCGCCGCGTGGGACTCACGCGCCATCTGCGCACGACACGCTTCCAAACCCCGGAAAGGTCGCACCATGAGCCACGCAAAGAAGAAAGAAGAAAAACCAGCTTTGGGGTTGCTCATACCTTTTCCGCTTTCAAAAAAGGCCGCTGCGAAAAAGGTTGTTGACGAGATGGTGGAGGAGACAAAAGAAAAGATGAGCCGCGCAAAGCAAGTGCTCGCGGAATCGGATTTAGACCTGGAAGATCTTACATGGGAGGACGAATTTGGCGGACCTCCGCGTTGAACCAATTCTCAACTCGCTTATCGTCATCGTCTGGTTGGTCGTCGGCGGATATTTCTTCCGTAGGTTTTTGAAGTACAAAAAGACGGTTTCATTGGCGTTGGTGGGTATGAGTTTGGGCTGGCTCATTCTTGGGCTGGCAGATCAGGCTATGGATTTGTTGAATGGTTACCCCCTGAAGACGGTTGCAATCGTCATGGGTTGTTTCGTCGGGTACTCGATTTGGCGCATTGAAATGAAAGGGCAGTAGCGATGCCAACTGACAAGACCAAGAACTATGTGTGGACGCGCAAGCGCACCGCTGCCAAGTCATGTGCTCGTGGCTCAATCCGCACTGTGAAGCAAGGCGACACGCTGTTCCGCGTTTGCTGCCCCAAAGGTGAATGGAAAAACGGCTCTTGCCGGGTAGGCATGAGACTCCAGGCAATCGGAAAACCGATCCAAGGGCACGCAAAACGTGCCCTTGGAGTGGCTTATCCATTGGTGAAGAATATCAAGAAGGTGACTCTGAAATGACGCGGCGTTGCTCAGGTATTCCTGAATTCAAACTCCGCTTGGATCGGGATAGGTGCATTCCAGGCCAAGAGCAGAAGCTCACTACCCCGGATACGGCTGTCCGCATTCTTCGATCCATGGCTGGCGATGATGCGCAAGAATCGTTCATCGGAATTTTCGTTGCCCCGAATAATACGATCCTCGGGACGCAGCGAGTTTCAGTGGGCGGTTTTGCACATACATCGGTTGATCCGAAAGCTCTCTTCGGTGCAGCGATACTTTCTGGCGCATCTGCGATTATCGTCGGCCACAATCACCCGTCAGGCGATGTGCAGCCTTCAGCCGCCGATGATGAAATGACGCAACAGTTACTCAGGGCTGGGCAGGCTTTGACGCTCAAACTTTTGGATCACATTGTCTTTTCACGAGACGATTATTTTTCATACGTCGCCAGCGGAAGGCTGAAATTCTCATGATACACGCGATCGTTTTGGTGCAGGGGGACTACGGAGTACCGCGTAAAGGTAAAAGCCGCGCTTACGATCCGGCTGCCGGGGCCGCTTCACGGCCCCGGCAAACAGAGGGTATGAGCTTGGGAGGTTTTCCGCCCACGGGTAGTGTGTATGAGATGCCTGCCTCCCCCTGGTGGATGGCCGTATTGGCGGTGGGGGCTGGTTTGCTCGCTGTCAAGCCTCGCCCAACAAAGCTGGGACGGGTTGTCCCGTCTGCGATCGCTGCGATCGCCGCCCTCTCATTCCTCTCTTCTAATCCCCCGCTTCGCGGGGGGTTGGCAGGCGTGGATTGTGGGTGTGGCTGCAATGGAGCGCCGGGCGGGTGCGGATCATGAACCCGATTTTGACTTCAGCGGCTTTTGGATTTCTGAAGGGTTACCTCATGGGGGGTAGGAGAGATCCCAGAATTCATCCTTTACACGCAAATCTTGCGGGACCGCTCACTGAGGAAGCCCTGTTTCGGGCAATTCCCCATCACTTGTCCGGGGGAAAGCACAGCCCGGCATCGACGGCGACCCATTTTGCCCTTATGCACATGCCCCAAGAGATCTCGTCTGGGGCATCCGGTGGCAGGGTCGCAATGCGCTTCGCTGACGTGTTCGCGGGCGGGATGCTCTACGAGGCTGCCTATCGGCGGTTCGGCTTCCTGGGGGCTGTTTTGGCCCACGCAGCCCACAACGCCATGTGCAGTGTCGGATCATCTGCTTCGCNNCGCAGCCCACAACGCCATGTGCAGTGTCGGCTCTGCTTCGCGCCCCGCTTCGCGGGGCGCAAAGATGAGGCGTAAGTGAGCGAAAAAAGCGCGAGCGAGTGGGCTGAAGAGATGGCCCGGCTTCGGGGGGAGAAGATCTCACCCCTGAAGCGGTATTGCGGCCAGCGCCAAGATCCTGAGTGTGTGGCCAAATGGCACGCCTTCATGAAGGACTGGAATCGGGCCTACCGGGCGGCGTCCAAGGCCCAAAAGCTTGCTCTGAAGCGCCAATCACAGGTTGCCGTGCCAAACAAGGGACAAAACGAGGGCACGGGGGGCCTGATTTTGTCCCCACGCAGATCAAATCGTAGGTCCAAAAAAACCCGAGACATGCTGTCACATGGCCGCGTTTCATTTACAAAATCAAGACGTTACAGTGATGATTTGGTGGGGACAAAATCAAACAACCCTGAACGGAAATTGGGTCGATATTTGCCATGGGTGCTCGGGGCGGCGGGGCTGGGGGTAATCGGGTTCGTCATCTGGAAAAGGAGTTCCATCGTGTCGGCAATCTCGGATTTCACGAATCGGATCGTCAGTTACGGGCAGGAAGGCGAGTTTTCGAATGCTATCAGCCCAGAAGCCAGGCCCTACGCGGCGTTGATTCTTCAGGTCGCTAAAGAAAAGGGTGTTGATCCGTTCCTGATCGCAGCCGTGGGGCAACGTGAATCAGGTTGGGGGCGCTACTTGAAGCTGTCAGCCAATGGCCCCATCGGTGTTGGTCCCGCTGGCGCTGGAGATTGGACTCCGCGTAACTGGACACCTACTCCGATGCCGCCAGACGGTTTGGGTTGGGGTCGTGGCCTCATGCAGCTTGACTACCTGCACTACAAAGACGCTTTTGATCTCGGGCTGGACTGGCGAGATCCGCTTCAGAATGTCAGGACTGGCGCAGACCGCTTGCTGTCTGCTCAACGAATGCTGTCTAAACAAACAGCGATCAATGGCATTGCTGACGGCAGAGGTTTGGTGACGCTTTCTGCCTCGGCTGCCGCCAAGCGCAATGTCGCGCCGGGGCAGTATCCAGATCCTCGGCCTCTCGTTGGTGAAGCTCTCGTGCGAGCAACATTGGCTGCCTATAATACGGGTGAAGCAAATGCACTGAGATCGTTGGCGGTGGGGTTGGACCCAGATACCACGACGACAGGCGCGAACTACGCTTCGAATGCGATCTCTTCGGCGCTGAAGTATGCGGCTTCTTTCAATCCGGTGGTGGCATGAGCGATTCAAAGAATCCGCCCGCGATGCCGCTTGTAGTTGCAGATCCGATACCGGGTAAAAGCGTCGAGTTGAGGCTTGATTCACTCGAGCAGTCTGTTTTTTCGCTCCAGCGCGACGTGTCCGAGCTTCGCCGTGCGAATGAGCGCATCACCGGAATGTTCATGGAGATCCAACGTTCGCACCAAATCGCATTTGCGCGCATTGACGAAGTGTTGCTCCGCATTGTTGGTCATTTCAAAGCAGTCTGATTCAGTGCGGCCCGGTGGTTTTTCTCTACCCGCATCTCATTGAGCACGGCATCGAAATCGGGGAAAATCTCTCGCCATTTTACTTTGATCGCTTCAGCCTGCTCTAAGCGCGCAATCGATTCGGTTAAACGATCTGCGTAAGCAGCATCACTTTCCGCCAGGAATGGAAAAACGAAATGGTGCCTTAGACAACATACTCTGCGCCCGAGATCATCAAGGTCCGTTTCACCTGCCAGCCAGCGGCAAAATCTTTCCACGCGCGCAGTCATCATGGTACATAGTCCATAGGAGGAACACCTATCATGGCGTTTGGAAAATCGAAAAAGAAGGATCAGAAAGACATTCCCACGGTTGAAATCCCAAAGACGGAAATTCCAAAAGTAGAGCCAAAGAATTCAGCCCCGGCAGTGATCATTCCTCCCGCCCCAGCCGCCCCCGTTGTTCCTGCGAAGATTTCAGAGCGTGAGAAGTGCGCTCGTGAGATTGAAGCGCTTGGCAATGATCGCACTGGCTTTGTCAGGGAAGAGTTTCTGGCGGCTGCGAAGATGCTGCGCTCGAAGTAGATCGCAGCTTCGCTTTCTCCTCGCGCTTTTTCTCTTGCACCATGTTCTTGAGTACAGCGACGAAATCTTTTGTCGGTGTCGGAGTCCCCGTTTCTCTGATCGACACGTACAAGTTGACCGCCCAGTTGTAGATGAATCCTGACTTACTGGTAACGAGCTTCAACGCATCGGGGTGGCGTCTGGCGGCTTTCAGTGCTTTGTACTGATCCTTAAACCATATTTTTTTATCCTCTGCGTAAGTCACGGGTAGGCCCAATCAGGCGGGTGCGGTGATTGCTCAACGTGATGTTGACTGCTCTGCGCCCACGCGAGCAATTCAAGGTGGCGTTCACGTAGCCGGTTGAGCGCCATGAAAACACGCTCTCTATCGCCTGCGTCTTCGCATTGAACCGTGACACCGTTGATCATCACTTCGTTGGTGTCCACGTTACAGGCCACGTCCAGAATTGATTTCGTGTTTGAGATCATTTGAGGGCCATGAGGGTATCAGCCANNGTCGCCCTTCTTTAATCGCTTCAGCCACCGATTTTGACTCAACCCGCGTCGCTGATCGTTCCTTCACGAGATTCAGGAGCGTCGCTACGACTGTTCCGCCTTCACCGTGCGGCCAAACTTCCTTGTAGCGTTTACCCATGAGCACCGCGACAGCTTCGCCAGGCGACAGTCCGCCTCTGCTCGAAAGTTGTTCGATCGATTGATCGTGGTTGATGCGTGCTTGCGCCTCGCAGTCTGCAATAATCTCCCACGGGATAGACGGACCATTTTGAATTGGAAATCTGCGATCAGTGATTTCGGCCCGCCCCACTTTGTGACCTTCTTCGAAAGCTCGCTGAGCGAGCCTAGTTATTTGATCGTCGGAGAAATTGCCGCAACGACAATCCGCTTCAAGAGTAGCGTATTCCGCTTTCCAGTCTGTGATCATTTCTTCTCCAGCTTCTTTTCTTCTGCGCGGGTTCGACGTTTCCGATTCCTGATTTCATTCGGCTCTGACAACCGTTTCTCTTGCAGAATTGAAAATCGATCATGATGCCGAAGTTTGAACCTGCACGGAATGGTGCTTGGCCATCTGCCGCAGTAGTCGCATTTCCCTCCTAGGCGCTCAAGGTAACGCCGCTGAAGTTCTGCCCTAAGTACCTTTTCAGAGTATTCGTCGAGATCTTTGAAGTGGTGGTAACTCATTTCAATTCCTTCTTATCCGGCCATTCGCGGCCTTCTTCGTGCGCGACGAAGGAAGCCAGAATTTCGTCAGCGATCAATTCGCAATCTTTAATGTCTCTGCGCAAAAGCAGATACCAATAATCGCGTTCATTCATATCCCCTCGATAAAGACTGGTGATCCCTGCCTGCTCATCCAATTCAAGCCGCTCAAGAGAGTCTCTTGGCCTAGCTGCAATGAGCGCTACAGTGATTTCGAGTCGAGTCATTTTGAGGCTTGCCCAAATGCCCATTGAAGGCCGCAGGTACAGTCCTTGAGCCCCGCAGACTCCTTGAGCCCCACAGAACGCGGCCCAACGCACGACTTCAGGTGACGCCCGTATCGTTCAAGCGCCCACACCAGGACGGCTTGATTGAAGTCTTTGTCACCAATGTCTTCGGCTGCACGAGTTTCAGCATCAGCTTCTAGTTGTTTCACGTCTTCGAACGGCACTTGGCCTGAGATTCTAAAACTCATCACTTACCCCTCAACCGTTTGGTACTCCACTTTTTGACCATCGCCTCATGCCCAGCGTTCGCGTCATCGGCTTTGTTGTACGGCGCGAAGTCCATTTGATGCTGCACGCGAATTACATACGGGCAGCATTTGTGTTTTGATTTCTTCGCCCTGAAAACTTCGGTTTCGTAGAGGCGGTCACAACCAATCTGCTCCCAGTTTTTTTCACTCCCCTGGTCTGCATCCGAGTAGCGCGGAATGTATTCCCCTATGGTTGAAACGATAAAACCATTGACGTAGGTGCAGCGTCGGAAGCCGCACTGGTAGGCGCAAATCAAATGTCCAGGGTGGGGCATCTCTATACGCTTGGATTTTTTTACCACGTTGTTGAGCCTCCGCTGTGGGTTCCGCCATGTAGAGTGAGATGCCCTTTCGGTCTTTGACAGACTGCGCCTGTCACTTGGTCTTGTTCACCGCATGTTGTTTCCGTCGCGCGCTCAAGTTCTTCAATCACCAGCGCTAGTGCGATTCTGCCAGGGATATCGTCGGCTTCCACTGCACAAATTTCTTTGAGACGTTTGATTACTTCTTGGTTTGTCATTTTGTGCTCACGTCGTTGGTGGGTTTGAAACGTCTCACGAACTTGATCACTTCAGGGGTAACCAGCGAATTGTGGGCGGTCGCGATCAAGACTCCAAGTTTGAGCAGGTTCTTCACATCTCGGCCTGAGATATTCGGATTCTCGGAAACGATTTGAGCGATTTGCCCGCTGGTGAAACTCACCCCCATCACGACGGATAGAATGTCCCAGATCTGCGCCAAGTCAGCCGGTGTTGGTAGCGCGTAGACGAGCCGCGCAATACAGCGTGAGGCAATCGCATCGTCCACAAGGTCAGCCCGGTTGGTCGTCATGAATAGAACGCCAGAGTAGAATTCTAGGACACGAAGAAAGACCCCCACGATGGCGTTTTGTTGCAAGTCAGAGCCGCGCGCTGCCACGTACACGTCAGCTTCGTCCAGCAAGAGGATCGCGTTCCAGCGCTGGGCTCGCGTAAACGACTTGAGCAAGTTTTCTTCCAGCTTCTCAACGTCCGTTCCAAGCTGGGAGCACTGCACCGAATACAGAGCCCGCTTGTCTACCTCGGCGTAGATCTCGGCGGTGAGAGACTTGCCGACGCCTGGAGGACCGGAACACAGCACCGTAGCGCCGCCTCCTTTACCAGCGATAATATCTCGGAAACCTCCCTTGTGCTGTACGAGCATGTCCACCATGGATCTGATCTCGGGCGGCAGTATCAGTTTCTCGCCTAGTTTGGTGTCGTAGACGTATTCAGCCATGCACCGAATGTGGCAGCGTAGGCGTAAGTGACGTTTCAGGTCGAAAGTCGGGACGATGGGAAAGAGCGGCACGACAGGTTCTTCGAAAGTCGATTCATCGTCTTCGTCGCCAGGTTCAATCGTCTCAGGATCATCGTCTTCGTTGGCAGTCAGGTAACTTTTTGAGCGCCAATAGCTTCGATCAAACGGCGTGCGATCCTTGTTTTCTTTTTCGTCACCCTCGTACCGCACGTCAATTACAACGCGGGCCGGTTCGCTGTTTCGCTCCATCGCGAGAGTATCGAAGCCCCATCGAGAAGATTTGTCATTGCCGTCGAGATTCGTAGTACCGAATCCCACCACCGTAAATTGCCGCCCGATTTTGTCGTGGTGCTCCATGAAACGTTTCTTGTCGGTTTCGTATTGGGTGAGCAACTCAGGCGTCTCAATGAGGTAGCCGCCATCAGCCAAGATTTCCGGTACTGTTTTTCCCCGCGCGTCTTCATCGTAGACGAGGATCTTCTCTTCTTCGATCTTGTCCAACTCCAGGTAATAGAGCGAGATTCGGGTGAAGGCTGGACGCACCCCATCGCGTGAAACTTGTTTCTCACTGAAGACAACTGACCCAACGTAATGCGCCGCCCAAAGATCGTGCGTCTTTTGCTTCGTGTAGAGCCAGTGGCGTGGAAGCTTTTGGATGAATTCATGAGCCAGGGCAGCAAAGTGTTTCGTATTCTTGCACTTAACTCCGTCTACACCTTCAACAGCGGCTTCAAGCCAGATTTTCAGGTCTGACAAAACGCTGATCGCTTTAGCGCCCTTCACTTTTTTGTGAGGTTCGATCAATTCCTTGAGCTTCTTGATCGAGGCTGTGTTCTTGTTTCGTAGATCCAGATTGAAAGACGAGTAGTAGCCGCGCTCGTCATCGAAACCGAAAGGAATGAGTTTTTCTTTCCCGATGGCTTCAATCAGCGGCTTCGAGATCTCAATGTCCATGGTCAATCCTCTTCCTTGTCTTTCGCGTATTCGATCACGTCAAAATCATCGCGGGAGATGCGATGCACCGATTTGTACCAACCGCGCTTGAAACAACCGACTGCTATCTTCCCGCCGCGACCGCCCACCTCTACACAGGTCACGCGCATCGTGAGCCCCTTCTTGAACTTGACCCCACCCTTGGTTTCGATATCCCGAATGAGACGGACCCGCGCCCCTTCAAGAGAATGCCGGGCCATGACTCAAAGCTCTGCCCCAGGTTGGATGCCGAGATCTCGACGCGCGGCTTCGAGCATCTTCATTCGAATGTACGTTGAGAGATTCGCCCCCACGAGCACAGCGGCCCGATGGAGCAGGTCTTTCTCGTGTTCACTGAGCCTGAGCGGGAACGTCGCTCGCACGTCTGTATCTTCGGAATCTGATTTCACTTTTTTAGCCATGGTGTCTTTCACTTCGTTTGCTTCGCGGCCCGCTTCTTCGATGCTTCCGTGAACATCTTCTCTAGGCCCTTTAGGTTGGTAGCCTCTGAAGTGCGGAGTAATTCTTCGCCGTCTTCATCCTCGAAAATGATGGTGGGAATACTTTCCACGTCGTATTCATCGGCCAGATCTTCAGCCTTCGATTCTGCCTCGGTAGGGTTCTCCTGGTCCGCCGCAAGATCGATGATCTGCAAATCTATCTCGGGGTGCGCTGCCTTGAACTTCTCCAGCGCCCCGGATCGAGCAAGAGCTTTACAGGGTGCGCACCACGGGGCACCAAACTTCATGACTTTATATTTTGCTTCGCTCATCTTGTGATCTCCATGCTTACGACGCGGTTACCTTCCATCTTGACTGACACTTTCGAATTCAGGCGCATAGCAGCGCCGAGTATTTCATCCAGGGGTGATACTTCTTGGGCCTTCGGAGTCCTACGCAATACGCCCGAATAACGCTTCACCGGCAAATCAACAGGGGCAGGAAAAAGCGGCGGTGGTTCGTGTCCAGTTTCAAATATGGGCGTTTTTGGATCTGTCGCTACGCTTAAAACGAGATCATGATACTTCGCCATTTTTCCATCATTGCGCGGTGCCTTGCCCCGCAAGGCTGTATGAAGAGAAGTCAGAATGTCATTCCCGATCTCTTCCCCGAATTCTGCTTTGATCGCCCTGTTTGTATCCGCCGCGCTTGAGCCCCCAGATAGAAGCGTCTTTGCCAGGTACAGTTTGGCGACCAACCGCTTTCGCTTTGCAGCACGAGAAAAGGACTTGGGCTTTGGTTTAAGACTTTGCGTTGCCAGCACTGGACGCCTACCGCCCATAAAATCAGACGCAGCTTTTTCAACGAGGGGACGCCATTTCGTATCACCCTTAACGGAAGGAAAGCCCCTGCCCGCAAGTGCGGTGCGAAGATCTATAAAGGTCTGCGCCCCCAGCCCACTCTTGAAAATCCGTTTCAGTTTTTTATTAACAGCTTTTTTATTTAGTCCGGCGTCGATGTAAACAGCCGCTTGTAACAACTTGTCCTCGAAATTGTTTGCTCTACCTATCATTGCGCCCTTCCTTCTGCGTTCGATTACGTGATGCGCCACTCTTGGGACTTGAAGATCTCCCAAGCTTTCAATGTGATCTTGTTATATGTGGAGTGCGACCAACGCGCCGTTGAGCATTCCTTGATGTGGTGGGATATTCCGAAGATCACATCGGTAACGTAGTCACCATTTTTTTCGCCCAGCGCTACGGCTTGTGGGTTGATATTGAATATGGAAGTACCGTCACGGTTAACGGTGCCGTAGGTTCCAATTTTTGAACCTTGATTGTGTGTGAGAACGATTGGACACAATATCCCGCCAAAGTCGGAAACGGCTGCGATGAAACCTTGATAATCGAGAACAGATAAAGGAATTACAGTGGGGTTAAACGCAATCCAATCTCTGATTTCTTGGCGCAATGCGCGGTCGAAGCCAGAGACAGTGTAGCGCTGTGCTTTTTCCTTCAACGACATAGGCGGTAATTGAGACTTCCGTTTCGGAAGTACGAATTGAGCATCGCATTCTTCCTTCAGGGCTTGGATGCGAGCCCAGAGGGAGCGCCGCGCTGTGCGGATAGCTACGCGCCCTTTGGAGCCAGCGACCTTCTGTAGCTCGTTGGCCGCTTTGGTGACGTTGCGTATTTTTTCTTCAACGTGCGAGTCAAGTTTAGTCTTGGATCTCATTTTTGGATCTCAGTCTCGATTGCCAGCGTTGACTTGCATGGGCAATCGCGCAATTCGGTTTCGTAGTAACGCGGCCCGTGCCCCGGTTCGTGATCGGTCGTTTTCATGACGCCCACGTATTTGAGCTTGAGCCATTGGGCGCGGGTGTACCGCTTTCCGCACCCACACATTTTTACAATTTCCTGATCTGGTTTCATATTTTCGCTCTAGTGGGAGATCAAAACTCGGGTTTTGCTTTCGTATGTGGGGCACACTTGGCGATTCCCTCACTTTGATCCCCCGCTACAGCGCGCGGGGTGCCCCAAAAGGGCACCCCGCGATCTTCTAGGCTCCTTTCCCTTGAAGGGCCATATCCCGGTGAGCAGCGCCAAGCTGGCCGAGGATCAGCACGCGCGCCTTTGTTGCTTCGCTGAAAAACTTCGACTTTTTGTGATCGGCAAGCGAATACTTCATGAGGCTACGCGCCAGCGCGATTTTCAATTCGTCGCGAGTGAATCGGTTGGCATAGGCCCATGAGGCACAAGGATCTTCAAGCGCGACTTGCGCGACAACGCCCATTGCTGCGATTGACGTTTCGGTATCGGTGGGTACTTTCGCGCCCAAGGGATCGGTGCGGATCTCGTCTTTTGAGGCGAGCTTATGGCGAATACGACGGATCGCTAACCATGCTGCGCTGATCTCGGGGCCTACTGCGCCAGCAAGGCACGCACCAAAGATCGGCGAATCATCTTTGATCCCAGAATCGAGGATCGATGCTCCAAGGGTAAGCGCTCTTACCCACGATCTAGGTGCCCCCCATGGTTTACCAGCGATCCGCGTGCCTTGTGGGGGTTCGATCTGTAGCAGGGAAGGATCAACGCGCATGGTAGCAGCAAGATCTACAGCCAACGCTTGAAGGGTAGACGTTTGACCCGTCAACGCTTCAAGGTATCCGGTCACTTCATCGAGGGTAGGCAACACCCTGATCGACGTAACGCGCCCAAGAGAGGGAAGGGTCTGATCATGCTCGCCACCTTGACCGGGTGGGTTGCTCGCGAGCACAACGCGCGTATTAGGGTGCAAAAGGCTATCGCCTACCTCGTGATCCAGAATGACCGGGTTAAGCGCATTCTGTACATGCGCGGGGGCTTGTAGAAATTCATCGAGAAACAAGATCCCAGGGATAGCGCACGCCTTAGCGAACATACCCACGGGAACGCGCGTAAGGCTAGGCGCTTGCCCTGGTGCGTGAGTTTGCACCCCTAAGCAGATCTCACCCGAATCGGGATAGGTGCCCACGGTAGCGATATAAGCGGGAACGCCCATATCAAAGGCCAATTGCCTCACAATCGCGCTCTTACCGATCCCAGGTGGGCCGATCAGGTGAACGACAGTGTTAGAAGAGAAAGACGCGCCGATCACCTTGCGCGCGTCATTGAGTGTCAAGATCGGTAGATAGTCCATTTTCAGTGTGCCCCATGTTCCCGCGCGCCCAATTGCGCCCGGTACGCTTCCATGCGTTGCGATCTATGTGCCAAGAGATCTAAACGCAAGTCGCAAAGTGATCTATCTGATATCTTTCAGATCTCCTTTTGGCTCCTTTCTTGCGATAAGCCTAAAAGCCGGGTGGGTCAATTTTGACCTTGGCGCGCGTGACGTAGGGTCACACTCGCGTAAGGCCCTGAAATGCCTGTTAAAGAAATATATCTTTCTTTAACATTGTCCTCCCATAGTACACTTTTAGATGTAGGTGGATCCTAAAGTCGTGGTTTCAAGTCGCCTTGAACCGAGAGATCGCACCTTTGGAACGTGAGATCAGATAGATATCTTTTCGATCTCGGTTGGCACCTAGTTCGCATATCACTTTGGAGTCGGTCGCAATCAAGCGCACGATAGCAATGGGGCACACTATGAACCTGGAACACTCAACGATTGTTGTCTTTGACTCTTCTCGTGTGAAGGGGGGCAAGCGCACTAAGACGCGCGTTGTTCGCAATGAACGCGAGGATCAACGCCAAGAGATCGACAAAGAAAGCGAAACTGTCATTGAAAACGTGACGGAGCGCACCGAAGGTGAGGCTATCCGCGCTAAGGCTACCCACGCGATCCGCTCGCGCGCTCAAATGACACCGATCGGTTACGTGCTCACGCCCGATCGCAAGGTCGATCTTCTCGATGCTATGGATCAAGTCGCGCGAGAGGCGCAAGAATTCAACGATCGCGCTACTACCTGCCAAGTCGAGATCAAAGGCTTGTTTCTCCCGATCGAAATTCCCCTTGGGTCTGACGTGGCAAAGGCGATCGCTGATCACGTTAAGGGTGAGCTTATGGCCATGCGTGACGCTTTGAGCAAAGGCGAGATCGCTACCACGCGAAACGTCATCTTGCGCGCAAAGAACCTCGATACTCTCGCGACGGGTGCTCAACGTGACGCGATTGTCTTCGCCTTGCAAAACGCTACTGACGCGCTCTATACGCTCAAGTCACGTACGAAGGATCAGGGTAATGGTGTTTCAGAATCACCCGAATCGGTGGCCAAGGGTCTGGATCTGGCAATGCTCAACGCTGCGATCGGTATGTTCGAATACTAACTCGTTCCCAACCCCCCGCTACGCGGGGGCTTGGAAAGGATTCTGTCATGGCTACGATCCAGGCTGGCGACGCAAAAAAGCGTGTACGCAACGCTATGAGCGCGACGGGTTTCTCCCACCCACACTACTTGATCGCGTGGTCGAGAATCGTCGATCTCTTGACTGAAGATCCCGCGCTACCATCGCAGACCATGGCGATCGCCAGCGACGGAAAGATCATGATCCACCCGGAATTCGTGGCCACACTTCCCGCTGGCCAATTGCCAGGGTGCATCATTCACGAGATCTTGCACCTTGCGCTTGGACACTTCGAGCGCGCGAAAGCTATGGGCTTGATCGGCACCGATGGTATGCCAGCCCCCGGCATGGATCTTCGCCTGCTTTTCCTTTGGAATGTCGCGGGAGATATGGCGATCAATGGGGCTTTGCGTGACGACGGGATCGCCTTGCCCGAATTCGCTGTTTATCCGCCCGCTGAATATCCCTCGAACCTTGGGCGATCGACTGAAGATTATTACTCTTGGCTCCTTCAAAAGATGAAGGAACAAGATCAGGAACAAAAACAAGATCAGCAAGGTAAGCCCCAAGGTGGTCAAGGTGGCAAGCTTGGCAAAAATCAATCGAGCAGATCGGGCGGATCGAGTCTTGACGATATTCTAGGAAAAGATCCCTCTGAACCTTCCAAGGTGGGCGCGGGGTGTGGCGTTACCAAAGGCGAGGGAAAGAACGCTAAAAGCGATCCCAATGCCCAAGATCAAGATCAAGGTGGCCAAGGATCTCAAGGTGACGGGTCACCTATGCCCGGTCAAGGCCCTGCTATTGGCGATCAGCTAGGTGCGGATCTTCGCGCTGGCGCTAAGCTGGTAGGCAAAGGCTCTAGCGCTGTATCGCGTTTACTTGAGCCCAAGGTGGCGCGAATACCTTGGCGCAAGGTGCTCAAGTCGGGTTTCGATACTGCCATGGCAAGGCGTGGCTTGGACGTAGCAAGCCTTGCGCGACCTTCAAGGCGATCCCTTGCGCCCGGTGCAGTCGTAATGCCCGGTCGCATCACTGCCGATCCGAGAATCGCGATCGTGATCGACGTATCTGGATCAATGGATCGAAAATGGGTCGAGCAAATCGTTTCAGAGTGTGAAGCGCTTTGTAAAGTCTATCCGGGGGCAAAGGCCCTACTCGTAACGCACACTGATCAAGTGACGTGGGAAGGGTGGGTTAAGGCCGGTCAATCGGCCAAGCTTGGCGACGCTGTAAACTTCACGGGGGGCACCAATGCCGATCCAGCCTATGCCCGCGTAGGTGAGATCCAAGCTGAAACCCGGCCCTTCGATGCTTTGATTCACTTCACCGATTGCGAGCTAACCCGCTGGCCTGAGAATCCCGCGCGCAAGCTGGTAGTGGGCGCTTTCGGATCTGGCGCGACTAATCCCTACTGCAAGCCCCCACCTAACGCTGAAGTGATCCCTTGCGCTGAAAACGTTTGACCACCTGGAAGGAAACCACGCCATGAAAGAATTCGGACACTCGCACGGGTATGAGATGCGTTTACAAAAGGCCCGCGAATTGGAGCGCGAGGAATCGGATCGAAAACGCGAGATCCGCGAGAAAGAACGCGCGATCTCTGCACATAGAGATCGTTTACATGAATTACATGAAGCCTTGCGAATGATCGCGCACCTACCAGCAATCTTGGCTCGCTATGAAGAAACTGGTGATCACAATCACGGAAAAGGCCCGCTCTCACCGGGTGCGCCTTGCCCTGGTGGCGATTGTCTGGTGGCAAAGGCCCGTGCGCTGATCGCGCTTGGAATCACGCGATGAAAGCGATCGAGGTAGCGAAATTGGCAAAGGCCGAAGGGGTGCATGTTTTCCGCGAACGGAAAGACTCACCTGGGGAATACGACGCAAAACCGTATTTCTCAGGGAATAAACGCGGGTGGGTTGCGCTCGATTCTTTTTCAGCAAGCGCGATCTGCGCTGTGCATGATGGCTTGAACGAAGAGAATCGCGTGAAGTACAGCGCTCTACCGCTCCCTAAGATGGCGCGCGTCGCTTTCAAACTGATCAAATGAGTGATCTCACCGGATACCAAGTCTGCACCATGCGCCTGATGGAATTATTGCGGCAGTTTGGTTACGAGGACATTCTCGTACCGGATAATGACTTGAACAACACAGCGTGGTGGGTGCCCGGTGGCCTGGCCGCGCTCCACTTGAAACTCGAAGCTGAAGTGTTGTTCCTGAGCGGAATTGAGCAAAAGAAGATCTACCGCCAAGCCTTCGCCGGGTACTTCGCGAAAGAGATCAAATAATAGAATGTGGCTCTAACGGGGAAATGAGCACCCTACAAAAAAACGGGCGAAACAAAATGGATCGAGTAAATAAAGAAGCGACAAGCGAAGTGGAAGTGGAGAACGAAGGCGGTAATAGGAGTGCGCCTACCAAGAAGAAGGGGCCTGGAAAGTCACCCACCGTCATCGTGGTTGACCCCCTGGCCATTCAACGCGCAACGATCACTCTCGTAGGCGAAACGCCTTTGCTGATGAACAACTTCAGCAACAAAGGAACGCCGTTCACAACGATGCGTGATCGAATGTTGGGTATCCCTGCACCGAAGAATCGGCCCCCGAAAGATCCGGTTCGCGATTTCATTGGTGCGCTTTATTGCATTGGTGATCCTAAGATCACGGGCACGATGAAGGGTTTCATGGCCGGTAAACCTGTCACCGCGAAGGGAAAGTTCTATCTTCCGTTTTCGATGGTGAAGGGTGCCATCGAGACGGCGGCGACCGATGTTGATGGCGCTTCAAAGGCTGGTGTTCGTCGCGCTGTCAGAATCGTCGAAGACAAGGTGCCTTTGATTGGAGACGATCCTTACATGGTCGAACACGTTGTCCGACTCAGCAACGGCGCTCCCGATATTCGATACCGGGCGCAATTCGACAAGTGGCAAGTGACGTTCGCGGTCGATATTAACACAGCTACGCTATCCGTCGAGCGCTTGGTCAATCTCTTCAATGCAGCGGGTTTTTCGGCTGGTCTTGGGGATTGGCGACCTGAGAAGGGCGGTGAGTTTGGTCGTTTCGCTGTGAAACACGGAAAGCAGCGATAGGCCATGGGGGTAAAACGAAAATTGAAAGCTGGCGATATTTTGGGGCGCAAGCTTTCAAACAAAAAAGCTGCGATGGCCGATGCAGAATTCAAAAAAATTCTGACTCAGCATGGGAGAATCACGCCAAGCGCCGTCGTCAATTGGGCACGCCCCGCTTCGAATCCGCTCCACGAATACTTCGAGTGGAACAAGAACAAGGCGCATGAACGCTATCTCTTAGATCAAGCACAGCGGTTGATCCAAGAAGTCAGCATCATCGTGATGAACGTGAAGAAGAAGCCAGTTCGCGTTCGCGCCTGGGTGAGCACGGTAGACCGCCATGGTCGTCACTACTCTCCCATCATTCCGGTGTTGTCCAAGAAAGAAACGCGAGATCAATTACTCGCGGAAGCGTTACAAGCGTTGGAACATCTCCGAAAAAAATACGAAATACTTTCGGAGTTGGCTGAAGTTTTTGAGTCAGCCCAACGTGTCAGTAAGAAACTCAAAAAAGCTGCATAGTAGTAAACGTTCGTGGCTGGAGCGGTTGGGTTGGGTGCTTCAAGGTATTGGTAAGGCGAGGTCGGGTACGGCTGGACGGGTGTCGTGAGGTCTGATCTGGTCCGGTGACGCGAGTTGAGGTTGGGTGAGGCAAGGCTGGAAAGGTAGGAAACGGCACGTTGCGGTCTGTTTCGGTTGCGCGGCGTCGGGTTTGGCTGGAACAGGTTTGGTCGGGCGTGGTGAGGCACGGATGGTTTGGTACGGCGTGGCTGGTTCAAAGTAGATCGTATTTTTCGAAGAGGGTAGCCCAACGTGAATCTCTTGGACAAATATCCTGAATTTGATCGAATGCCATTCGAACGGGTAAGCGAGATCATGAGGGAGCGCGGTTTCGATTGGTATTCAAGCAAAGGCAAGTTGGTCGATTTTCTGGAATCCGATCCAGAAACCAGCGCATCGCTGGTACTGCGGTACGATTACATCGAACGAGCCAATGTCGAATATGGAAAATCAGCACCGCGCATCGTGAGTCAAAAATCGATCGCTGACCATTTTGCAGCGCACGCAACATACGCCTACAACGTGGGCCACGGCGCTCTAATCGCGAGGTGGGTGATTCAAATATGGGGGACTATTTTCTACCTACCGGATCGAGACATTTTACAGATCTTGAAACAGTCGCTCACCGGGAATGAGGCTCGCCCATGAACCAAGAACCTGCCCCCGTCGCAGCATCTAAGCCTCGCCGCTTTTGTCCAAGGTGCAAGTCGCCCTACGTTTACAGTAGCGATCACGAGAATTCGATCTCGTGTGAAGCGCAGACTCGATACAACGCGCTTCAGGCAGCCGGGTACGTGTGCAGCGCCGATACGTCTACCGCCTCAATCGCAAAAGGGTGGATGCTCGATTTTGGGTACGGGTGGGCGATCAGGAATGAGAAAACCGCCGCGAGCCTTCCGGGTTCCGGCTTAGTTACCCAAGCGTGGGTGCCCGGTTTCGTTGAAAAACTCGTTCACTCATTACGCTGGAATGATCACACTTGGTTCCACAAGAAAAGATCTGAGCAACAAGAGATCGTAAAAGCGGCCCTCGCTGGTGCCCTGGACGGATTCGTTCCACCTGAGATCAAGTAAATGAAACCGTTTGAAGATTGGGCAATGACTAGAGGCTACTGGCGCGTAACGCATATGCGACGCAGCCTTGAAGCTGCGCTCATTGGCCGGGCTGGCGGTACGATTCATCGGTGTGAGATGTGCACAATGCCGCTTCCCTTTGAGCGTGTCTCAATGCGTGCTCGTGAGAAGCATCCAAACTCAGAACGTTGCAAAGCGTATCTAGCAATGGGTGATAAGCACATTTTCATTTTCAATGATGGCAAACCCTTTCAGATGAGCAACCCGGCTTACCTGACCGCCGTGCATGATGCGGGATTACCCATGCGCTCAAGTCCGATTCTGTATTGCAAAAACACCACTACGAATGATCTCAGATTCGCCCCAGCATGGTGGATAGACGAAAGCGTCATGCGCGGCTTGTACGAATTCGAAAAGCTACTTGAAGCTGGCATTTCATTAGATATGACGCAGATCGATTTCTTGCTCGCGTGGTGTGGTAAGGCGGTTCCACAATTCGCAGAGATCTACCCATGAGAACTATCGACAGCCTGGAAAGTGAAGGGCTGGTAAGCGTGCCGAATCGACTCGTGCCGCAAAGCTTGCAGATAGCTCAATTCCTATTGGGCAATGACGAGACACAACACCTCGTCGAAACAGTTCAAGTCAGAGGAACGCACGCGATGCCGCAAACGATCCCTGCCTGGATTCCTCCTCTGTTCAAATTGTCCGAGGAGCTAAGCGACCTATCTCCAGAGGAACGCGGCCAACTTTTGATTGAAATCATCCAAGCTGCCCAAAGTAAAAAAGAGATCAAGAAATGAACCAGCGACCTGAATCAGATCCATCGCCAAGTAAACTCGGTTTCAAACGCTGCACAAAATGCGGAACCTGGAGACGGCCAGACGGCCTGAAGTCAGAATCACCACCGGAAGGTGGGCAAGACGTACCTATCTGTTCTGATCAAGAATTCTGCAACCGTGCTGTTCTGGAAATCGACCCGGACCCATGAGAACGTGATGCCGATCACTTGGGGTTGCGATACTTGCAAAGCGCTGATCGTCAAAGCCGCGCATGGCCGTGTTTGCCCGGTTTGCAACATTCAAAATTTCTACTGCCTCGACATAGACAGTCAGGAATTCAAACGCTTCAAACGGGCTGGCGTTGAAATGACGATCTGCCAGGTAGTTGAACAACGCGGCTATGAGTACAGCTACCCGACAGAACTAAAGCGTTACGGATACCTCACCCGAGCAATGATCGAGCACATTTCAATGTTCGAAGAAGATCAGCGACGCGGCGAGTGGGACAAGCACATGACGCTCAAAGAGTTCGTCTCGGCCTGGTACAGCAAACGTGTCAGGTAAACTGATCTCGGCTAAATGTTTTCTCGGTGCCCATTCTCATGCGAATGAGATTACGAGCGTCGAACAAGCTGGGATCAAGTTCCGTGTCTTGTGTAACTGTCGATCAACCTGTACGTGCAAACCTGAATTCATCACCTACTACGAAAAAGACCGATCTTCGGCTTCCACGCTCAACATAAAGATTTGTCGGTGTAGCAACAAATGCGTATGTGATCCCCTTGAACGCGGCATCGAGATAGATGCTCTGACCTTCGGCTACATCGAAGAATACCGAAAGACGAACCCGCCAGACATGACGCTCGCGCAGTGGCTTGCAGCAATGGACCGCTCTGCGCTGTAGGCCCGGCTTCGGCTCGCCCTAGAGAGTGGGGAGATACTTTTCAGCGTCGATGTTGGTAGCCCGCGCATAGTGCATTGTCGTCACCGGGCTGGCGTGGTTGAGCATCCACTGGATCACAGAGAGCGGCGCGCCGTCGCGCATCATCTTGATCGCAAAAGCGTGGCGCAGCTTGTGGGGTTTCAGGTTCTTCACTCCAGCTTGCTCACCCACGTCTCGGATCAGCCGCCAATAGAGTTGGTACGCTGACTCTTGGCTGGACGGGCTCAAGATCTCCCAAACGTGGGACCATTGGTGGGGCTTCAACGGCTTTTCATTCAATCTTGGGAGTCCAAGAGATGCCTGGACCCCCAAGAGTGACGAAAACAAAGGTTTCGTGTGCTTTGCAGGTAGTGTTTGCTCGATGCCGCCCTTGCGCACCAGGGTCAGGGTGCCATGCCGAGCCGCCGTCTGGATTGCCTGTCTGGGAGCGCCCAGAAGCTCATTGGCGCGCAATCCGAGCGTCAATGGGAGCATAGCGAGGGCTCGCTTCTCGGGGGCCAGCGCGTCGATTACGGCCACCACAGCCTTGATTTCATCTTCCTGAGGAATATCAAGGGCTTTGCGTACCTCGTACTGATCGGGCACGGCCTTGGAGTAAGCCTCAAAAGGGAGCCCGGTTTCCAGGCACCGCCGCTTCAGGGCAGCCTTAAGGAGCTTGCGCTGGGAGGTAGGCCATTGCGAGACGACGTTGGGGCTCAATCTCCCTGATCCGTCGAGAGGGAGATTTCCTAAAGCGCGGTTGATCAATTCCTGGTACTTCTGGGCTGTCTTGGGTGCCAGAGGTTTCATTGGTGCCCACCGTATCAGATTTCAGATCATCGGTTTTGACTGAATCCAATTTACGATTCATCAGCCAAGCCAGATCTTCCTGGTATTCAAGTTCGATTACCGCCATTTCGCACACATCGAATGGCCCACACGCGAGACATTTGATTCGAGCATGGGGGCCAAAATACACGCGAGAATTTTTCGGCAGTGGAGCCCGACAACCACGGCACCAAAACGAAAACACTTCTGGCACGTCTTTGTTGTACGTGCGCTTGTACGGGTTGGTCATTTTTTGGCCAGGGACGTGAGCGGTGGGGAAGTAAAGAAACGCATCGCATGAATGAGCACTGACGTTGCACCAAGCGCTACGATTGGAACCCATGGAATAGATTTCCTGCGCGCTGCCTGGATACCTGCAAACAGCATCACAGCGCCAAAACCCATCCCCGAAAAATCCCAAGCCGTCCATCGACGCGGACAGTTGCAGTTGGCGCGAAGTTCATCTTGCAGAATCACGGGAAGCGGAATCACTTTTTCTGATCCTCCATCGCTTTTTTGATCTCGTCTGGGTATTGCGGCCACGCGAGGTGCCCAAGAATGATGCCCAACGCCAGACCAACACCGACGCCCGCAATTGGATACCGTCCAAAAAAACCGATAGTCGTTTCTGAAATCGTGTCACCAGCGACTTTGTTGGTGGCCACGAAAACGTCCCATACAATCAGCGCAGCGGCGCACGCGAACATCACAGTGATGGTTACCAGCTTGGTAATTCCACTTGGGGGCTTCATACGTTTTCCAAGAGCACTAGGGACGTGTAGCGCATACTGGCAACCGCGCCACCGTTTTTGATTTCCACCCGGTACGTCATATCGGCAGGACGCGGTGCTACAGTCGTAGTGAAACGCTGCATCACCCATGCACCCGCTGTATCGGGAATCGCCCATTGGCCAATGATGACTTCAACGCCAGCGCTGTTTGTTTCAACTACTCGAACTTCTGCCCCAGCGCCGTCCGTCTTGAATTCACCAACAATTTGGCCGAACACCTTGGCTGGAACATTGGCAAAGAAAGCGACGTTCGTAACAGCGCCACCTACGGATGCCCACGCAGGGCTCGCCACGAATTCATTTCCGACGATGGCGGTTGACGCATGGAAAATAGCTTCCCCCTGCGTCTGGCGTTTGAACGTGTAGCCTCTGTCGTCCATGAAACCGTCCAGCGCCGCTCTATCGCTTGGCAATAGAGCGGCGGGGAAGACGAGGGTGGTTTCAATGACAGAAAGGCCAGAGACGACAAGAGGAGAAAGCCCGGTCGAGCCTTGAATTTTTGAGGCGACGTTACCGGCGATGAATCTGTACGTGTAGAATTCAGGCATCGGAGATCTCTTCCCTTTTTAGGGTTGGAACCGGATAGCAGCGGTTAAGTCAGACGCCGAACCCGTTGCTGCCCCACTTGGAGCTTCGCGGGGATCAAACGTGGCTGGGCTGGTAGTCGCGGCGATTGTTGTGGTGAACGTCGTCGGGTGAGTGTCGGTGTCCACGTTCGCTGTGAAGAGATCCAAAGCTTGAGTCGTTCGCGTCCGCATGGTGAATGAGCCCGCCGCTGAGTCTCTGCCGTAGAGGAAGAAGATGCGCCCTGCGGACAGGTTCACTGTGCCTTCAGCCGGGGTAAGGGCATAATTTCCGGCTGCTGGGATAGCAAGCAATGTGATGGTAGCTACCAAGTTAGCGACGCCTGCATTTCCACCTGGAGCTTGGTAAATCAAAAACCGTCCTGTGGGCGCACCGGCCTGGCCTGTAACGCGAATGAGAATGCTCGTGAGCGTGGTGGGTTTATCGAGCGTGTAAGAAGCGCCGTCAAAAACAGTTTGAGCGACGCGGGTTGCATTTCCAGTTGTCGATCCTTCAGGCCAGGGAATTACATCACCCGTAGCTGCCACTTCGGGGGTAAGCGGCGTCCAACTTACGCCATCCGAGAAGCGCACCTTGTCATTGGTGGAGTCGTAGAGCAGGCCACCTTCATTGGCGGCGCTTGCAGCCGGGAAGGAAGCCAAGGCTACCTTCTCCAACAAAATGACGATGCCATAGATGGTAGGCGCAGCTAGAGCAGTCGCAGCCAACAAGAGAACGGCTAACCCTACGCCTCGCTTCGGAAGTTTTCGCATGGCACTTTATTTGGGTTTGGCCAGTTCAGTTTCGTACTTGTCGCGCGACATATGCAGCGCATTTCCAATTGCCGAACTGAATTCTCCAGCATCGGGGGAGAACCGCGTCGCGCATGATCTCTCTCTGGTTAGCTTCCCGCCCCGGTACACATCAGCGCAAGCCGAGATTTGGTACATGGCACCGCCGTCTGGAAGCCCTCTTGCTGAAATCGAGACATTCGAGAATTGGAGCGAGGCATTGTCGCTGGACAACAGGCTTGGCGCAGAACCAGCCGTAACGCCAACTAAGAGAACACCAAGAAGCTTTGCTTTGTCCATGGCTGATTACCTTTGAGAACGAATTCGATAGGTGACAGTGGGAGTTGGGTACAGTGTTGGCGGCGTAGTACAGGCTGTTACGTCAACGATGATTTGCTGATTTGAGTCGGGTGCTACTGAGCAAGCCCCGGAACCAGCAACCGTAGTGGGTGTATCAATCGCCAAAGCACATGGCCAAGTGAACGTACAAGCACCGCCCGTGTGATTTGAAACAATGGTGAAATCCCCGACACCTGTTCCGGCCACTGAAACTGTTACCCCGGCAAAGTCCAAAGAATTGAGTTGGTGCGTTGTGCCAGTGAAAAGGGGTGCGCGGTACTCCGTTAACGTCGTGACGATTGCTACACCGAAAGATGGAAGCTCGAACGTGTAATAATTTTCGGTTTCAACAACAGCAATATCGTCAGATGACCAAGTTGCTCCACCTGAAATCGAAACAGCGAAGGTTCTAGCCCCCGCCGCTGTAAACGCATTGGCAGACGTGAATTGAAATCCAACAGCAGCAATAGCATCAGTTGAATTTTCGGTGATTGCTTTACTTCCGACGCGCACGCCTTGCTGCCATTGGTTCACCCACTCGGAACCAACACCCGTAGTCGTGGAAATGCGAAGCACATCATTCGTGGTGTCATAAGCTGCGCCGCCTTGATTGGCTGTCCCAGCGGCAGGGAGTGACGCGAAGGCTATGTTGTCCAAGAGAAGCACGTTCCCGTATTGGGTCGCAGCAAACGTGCCCGTGAAGGCGAACAGCCCAAAAACGACGGCCCAGAGAAGATTCGTGCGTGCTTGTTTGCTCATCGACCTACCCAAGTTCCGTAGTTCAAATTGGTAATCACGGGAGGCGTTAACGCATTAAGAGCCGCTGCTGTGTAGACCACTCCGTCAATCGAAATCTCACTGGTGACAGTCGTAAAGGTAGATCCAGAAGATAGATTCACCACGGCCCCCTTCGAGGCAAGAATTCCAGTCGTGAGAGTATTGAAAGCCCAAACCGAAGAAGTGATGACGCGGAAAGTACCCTGCGCCTCAATCCCGGTTGCGCAGTTGGTAATCGCCACGGTATCGCCGCCAAAAGTACTTTGCGAGTTGGCTGAGAATGCTTCCACGTAACGAATTCCACGAGTCGTAGAGCCCGCTGCGCACACGACACGGTTGCTGTTGAATTGGATATTCTGCGCCGTTCCTGAAAGACCGACCCCAGCAAGTGACGTGGCCCCCGTGGTTTTCACTTCACCAAGAGCGAAAGTCATACCCGCTGCATTGAGGCTGATCGCGCTAGCCGATGCACCACTCGTCTCGACCATAGAAAAAGCGAAGCTATAAGCCCCGGACAAATTGCCCGCGCTTGAACCACCGCCCAAATTAATCGTAGATGATGACGAGAAGAAGTATGACGTTGTGGCACGCGCGCTACTGCCATTGGTTACGTCCAAAGCTGGAAGAGAGCCGCCCTCAATTCGGCACTGATTGAAGGCCACAAGTTGAGTGCCCCCGGCCACAGCGACACCACGATTGGCTCCACCCGGCGCTGTCTTGATTCTCTCGAAGTAGATATTGGCTGAAAGGACAGCTGCTCCAGGCTGGCGAATCATTGTGTTCCCAGCCACCTGAATCGCCGTCGCGTTTGCACCTGCGAAATTTGGTAGTGCAGGCTGAACTTGCGCCGAAGTAATCGACGTTCCCCAATCTCGAATGGCGTAGGTGCTCCCTGCTACTGGCGAGGTTGTCCAAGTACCAACAATGGTGATGATCGTGGCGGTGTTGGATTCGATGACGCGGAATTGACCGACACCCGTGCCCCCCGTGATTTCCAAAATTTGGCCCTTGAGGTTGTCCACCGTCCACGTTTGGATGCCATCCGACATAGTTCCAAATGTGGAACCTGTACCGGCTGAACCCGCTGTAGCTGTACCTGACGCAGTGCCGGTGGCTGGAACGAAAGCCACATAGGCACCTCGAAACCATAGGTACGCGCCAGCCGTCACGCTTTCCGCGTCAAACGAAAACCCATCTACGAGAAATGGACCGTAGCTACCTGTTGCGGAATCAATGGTGACGGGGTGACGAACCAATTTTGGAACTTTGCTCACTGCACCTTGGAAGGTCAGACACGCATCAGTGCCCGTGGCGGTGCAAGCATTGTTGTCGTTGCCGGTTGGATCTACGAAAAGAGCCAATGACGCATACGTTTGATACTCAGGTTTCCGAAGGAGGTTACCGCGCGAAACGTTTGGGTTGCTGACACCGACGCCTTGGGCTTCAGCCTCAAATGGGAGAGCGGCAACTGCGAACAACGCAGCGACGAAGCTGTATTTCAGAAACCGGAATGCTTCCAACATGGGCGTCCTCTAAAGCTCGTGGGGTGGAACACAAGAACCGTTGGCAAATATTTGCCCTTCAGGGCACGCAGTAGCGGGCTTCATACCTGCATCATGCGCCTTGTGGAACCCGGCATCTGCGCTACCTGAAGATGAACCTTCAAGACTAGAAATGAAAATGCCACCTGCAAGAGCGGCGGCGGCGGCAACGATGAAAACTGTTTTCTTCTCCATTTAAGGCGCACACTGAAAAGTCGTGACGTTGGTGCCAGCGCCATTCGCGATGCACAGCGGCGCGATGGCAGAGGTCAGCGCGTACTGCACGCAATCGCCCGTATTGAGCACATCACCCGCGTTGCCTGAAGCGAAGACGGGAGCAACAGCATCAGCGCGACACTTGATTTGAGCAGAGCCGCCATTCTGAAGTGAGTTGCAGATCTGCACCCAATAGCGCCCAGCGACCTGTGCAGCGGGCACTGTAGTTGACGCTGTACCCACCGAAACATTGGTGTGCGTTGAAGTTGAGCCACACGGGGCGGGACGTACGGTAGTACCGCCATCGGGAGAAGCCGATACAGTTGAGATCGTACCGGTAATTGGCCATGGACCTTGCGTGCCTGGTTTCCCCTGATTCACAACTTGCTGGGCAACAGCAGCTAAAGCCACCGTCGTCAAAGTAAGAATCAGCATCCACTTCGAATTTCGATTCATCTTCATTTCCTCACTTGAAGCGTTTGAACCATTCGAGCAAACCAAAAGCATGAAAAACAGGCTGGGAGCACTCGACGCAGACCTTGGTGTAAATCGGCCCGACTTGAATTTCTGTGGTGGCTGTTCCCCTCTTGCACAACGGACAGAGCGGCCTCGTCACCAAGGCCGCTCCAGGTTTGCTCTTACTCTTCGTCGGAAGCCTTCTTACGGCGGGCAACACAGCAATTTCCTTTACCTGCGTTACCTGCCCCTCCACCACTCGCGTCGGCATGACGCCGTTTAATCCGACGCCGCTTAGGGGTTTCAACTTCATCTTCTTCACGCGGACCCCCAAACATCACGTTGCCGAAGGCCAATAGCAGATGCCCGAGAGCTTTCGTTGTGTATTTTGAATCCATGGATCACTTTCTCCTTACGAGTGACCGCCGTACCAAGCGCGATACCCTTCGAGATCATAATCGCTGGCAATATCTGGGAAGCGAGTATCAACGGCGGGTACATTCTCGGAAACGTCCGGGGTGTGCTTCTGCTCATAGACCGCCTCTTCAACGACGCGACCTTGAGACGTGGTGGGCCTACCAGGCTTCCCTGCGTGCTTGATTATCGCCCGTGTCGCACCCGGCGCTGTCACTCGACGCGGGGTAAACGTTTCCACCACGCCACGAGTCAGAGACGCGATCGCCTCGCCGTAGTTGGCGAGATCGCTATTCATTTTTTCTAGCGCCACACCGACGTTGCTGGCGAGATTTTCAACATTCTGGCTCGCACCACCGGCAGCGTTCATCGCTTCTTTGACGGCACCAGAGACAGAACCAATTTGGTTGGCCAAGTCATTCTGATTCTGCGCAAGTTGATTTACAGCGCTGATCACCTGCTCAAACATCTTGCTCACATCGGCCTGGAATGCCTGGAACGCCAACGCCGGGACACCTTGTTCCATCGCAGCCGGGTTGATCGCCGCCGACACCGATGGAACAGCGCGAGGCATATCTACACGGGCAGTCGGCGGATACCCCGGAAACGGAGGAGGCGTAAAACGCGGAGGTGCCGGGGACATTGGAACGGGAAGCGGTGCCATCACGCGAGTCGGCCTAACACCAGGGGCAACCATGACCTTCTCTTCAGGCTTGCGTACCACCACTGACGAAGCGGGCGGCGCGTTTGCGCTTTGCATGACCCGGTTTGACATGGCCTGCATCGACATGGGCTGTTGCTGCCCCGTCTGGCGAATCATGACGGCGCGACCAGCCGACACGGTGGGGTTGGACGCATTGGGAGATCCCTTCATCACCATGCCAGCGCCAACAGGCACAGCGGCATCGCGCTTCGGGACATTCACTGATCCGGCTGCCACTCCGATTACCTGAGTGTCCGCTTGGGGGGCTCTTTTATTGAAGACGACCATTTCGTTTTCTCCTTTTAATTCTGCAAGTTAGGTTAGGTCAACCGCTGTCTCTTATTTCAATCGAGCGCGTCTTCCGGCTCGTGCTCTGCATACCCGCGACGCTTTTTACCCTTGCGGCGTGACTTGTACCCAGAAAGGCCCTGCTTTACTGATCTCGCCCCCTGCGCGGCGGCTCCCAGCTTCGGGAGCAACCAAATTAGCCCGACAGCAGCGGCGATCCCACCAGCGATCAAGCCAATTGAAATCCCCGCTACCGGATTCGTGATCGCCTTCTGTAAATCTGATCCGGTATCCGCGACAGTGCGAGCCACAGAATCGATCAGTGAGCCTTCATTGAAAAGGACGGCTTGCGCAGTCAAGCCCTTCGCCAATTCGTTCGCTGCGTTGTGCCATTTCTCAACCGGAAGAGTACCCGCGAGGACTTCAGCCCGGCTGGGACCGTCAAGTCGATCAGCGATATTCGAGAGCGTCTTGAGAGCGCTTCGAGTCGCTTCCCGCTGGTTCGAGTCAATGTTCAACATGATGTACGACTTGGCCGTCAATGCGAGAATGCCTCGCCGGATTGCGCCGATGGCATTGCTCATCGCGTCGTTCAACGCATCTTCTTGGGCAGGTGAGAAAGCGCCGAATCGCCCAAGCCCAGACGGAAAGGCATCGCCGTACCCGCCCAATGGATGATTGGGATCTTGGACAATCAATCCCCTGTACCCGTCAAAATCATTTCCGGGATCAGAATCGTCAGTTACCAGAAGACCGCCGTAGGGACCGTATTCCCGAACATCGCCAACAACCATGTGATTCACGCGCATCGCCTGCCTCATTTCTTGATTTCAAAAATGCGATCAAGTGATCGCGTCACTGCCCATACGAAAGCCGCCGTCGTTACCCCCACTGCTACCGATCTCCAAAACGAAGGTGCAGCCTTCCCACCCGCCGATTCGGCTGATTCAGCCGCGACAATTGCGCCGGTCGTTTCAATTGACTGACCAAGACCTTCGACCGGGACATAGCCCTGCCAGTCTTGCCGAATGCGGCGACGCTCCAAGAAAGTTGGCCAGGCCCCGATGATCATTTCGTCGGCTTCTTTCGCACGCAGGTTTTTTCAAATTTGCTGTCGATCCACTCAATGTCGCTTCGACGCTCTACGAACATCTGACGAGCGCGGCTACCCGCCCCGCCGTCATCCATGGATTCAATGTGAGCGAGAGCCTTACCAATAGCCATCCACGCGTCGTCAATCTTCGTACCAGTTTCGAGACAATTACCTTTCTCGTAAGCGTGAGCCGCTGAATCAACATGATGGATCACTGCCCGAAGGTAGTTGCCTGCCTTCGATTCATGATCCGGCGAAGATTCGCCGTATCGCTTTTTGATTTTAGATCGTGCGCTCATGATCGATTACCCGAGACGCCCATACCGGACGCAATCAATGAAACTGCCTATGAGAGTGCCAGCGTTTGAGGCGAAGACGACACCGCCGTCGTCAGCACCGAATTTGTAACCGAGATCCGTAAGAGACTGAGCTTGAAACTGCGTGCCCAAGTCGCCTGCACCGAATGACGCCCACGTTCCCCACGTAATATCGAGTGCTGTGACAGGGGTAGTGATCACCGCTCCAGCCGAATCAAGATCGAAGTCTTGAGTGCTCTGGTAAATCATCCTCACGTCTTCAGGTGCGGCAAGCGTGGCAACTCGCAACCTGAGAATCGTCCGGGTCGGATCAACAGCGAGAATCGGCAAACCCTTTTGCGGGAACGATCCAGTGCCAGTAACAGCTTGAGTCCAAGGGAATCGAATTGGCCAATTCTTCGGTGCGGCTGCCGGTAAAGCAGCCCCACTGACAATGGCAAAACGTTGCCGGTGAAAAATGATTTCAGGATTTCCAGGCCAAAGCACATCTGAGTCTGGGGTCTGGAACACGAGGACAGTAGCCAATCCACCGCCCAACCAACCAAACGGGAGCCCCCACCTGAAACCTGCAAATGAACCAGACTTTGCCCCCGGTGGAATTCCATGAGGACGAACCACCTGACCTGGCTTCAAGATGATCGGAGCGCCTGAACCCTGTTGACCGCCTACATCAAATTGCACCGAGATTGGAGTTTGGCTAGATGGATGAAGACCAATTGCGTAACCAGAAGTCTGCTCACGCTTTGAATCCACAATCGGATCATTTGTAGATTGCAGTAAAATCGCGCGTTCTAGCAAAGTGCTATCGAAGTAACTTTGGTAATCAAACAACCGCGAAAGTTGAATCGCTGAAGCCGGAACGTCAGCCACTACGGGCTGCACAGGTGAATTTTGTAAGCCGCCACCCATCGCGAGTGATCCATACCCAGAGATAGATTTCAGTTTGTTATTCATCGAATCCTCACTTCACGATGACCGACGATACCAAGAATGTTTCTATCCACGGCGCTCACACCTGTTTGTCCGGTCGTCACATCCCACTTTGAAAGGAAAAACGATTTCGGTGGCATGGTTGAATTGACGTTCCAATATCCACCATCTGCCATATTGCAAAGATGCCCAATAGGAGTTGGATCTTTTACAGTATGCCGCCCAATCGAATCACTCATTCGAACCAAAACATCGCGAGTGTATAAGTCCCGTGTGTTAAACGCCTGAGTTACAGGGCGTGCTGAAACGAAACGTTGCAAATTGAGCGGCATGTTGAACGGGTTAACGAGATCTGTTTCGGACGACTCCTCAGAGAAGTTCACCGCCGTATTGATATTGTACCTAACGCCATGGAAAGCCGCCGCCCAGGGCATGTGGATGACTTTTGGTTCATCATTCCCCCTAAGCAACGCCCTACAAACGTATGAAACATCGACGGTCAATGTAGCTGGCGCAGTCGTATCCATCGGCGAATTCAGAAAAGTCGGCGTCAGTAATTCTGTCCCCGGTACAAACATCGGGCGCGGTAATCTCCAGGTGTAAACGTGTTTGGTTGAACCGCTACCAACGTTCAACTGTTTGCAAAACGCGACAGGAGAAACGAACCCATTTGTGAGTGGATCTCGCCCCAACTCGAATTTTGCATAAATGTCATACGGAAATTGAAAACTTGCCAACACGGCAATTCGAATTTCGTCGATATACATCCCTCGCCGAAATGGGCTTTGTAGTGGGGCCGTCGCAGCCTGAATTGCCGCGTTGGCTGGTACAACTACGCTCGTACCCAGAATGAGTGGGTTCGCGATGCTCATAAAGTTTCCTTCCGGTATCCGATCATCGAGATGAACGCCGATGAAAATTGAGTTGCGGTGGCGGTCATACCCGTAATCGAAGCGTAGTATCGCTCTTTTGGCTTCAAGACCTGATTGATAGTCCATGCTCTACGATTCACATCGTAAACCATATTCCACGGTAAGAAATCGCGGACCATGTTTTGACCATACGAATCCTTCATTAAGACTTGAACAGCACCGCCTAATTGATCAAATAAATTCGGCGAAGTCGTTCTATTCATGATGCGCCCCATCAAGCGCTGTACATGAAGGGGTACGAGAAATGGATTCACGAGATTAATATCGGCAGAGGAAGCGGAAGTTGCAACGCCGGGCACCGTTTCAGGTGGTGCAAACAACGCAACGTAAGGAACGTCGATCTCTTTGGGCAAAGGATCTTGCGCCAAACGCCGCCCACTGTAAGACACGTCAATCGTCAAAGTTGTACCCGGAAATCCATCGTCCAAAATTCGTTGGATCGAAGGCACCAATACACTACCAGCGGGCACATAAAGCGGACGCGGTAAGATCCATCTGAAATGACTCAATGTGTACGTAACGCCACCGCCGTCTTCTGCGAATGTGGCTTGCGTTGCTTCCGGTGGTGTCCCTGTGGCAGTTGGATCTTGAATAGCTGGGCCGTACATTCCTACCGGGATAAAATCATGAGACAACTCGATGCGCCCCATTTTGAAACGAGTGCGGACCATACCTGCGAAATTGTAACCCGTCGTCGGTGACGCCGAGGGAAGCAAACCGCGAACAAGGAACTTCACTGAATCAATCATCATTGCTTCGCGAAACGGGCTTTGAAGTGACTGAAGTGGTGGAATACCAGTCGCCCCCGACGCTAGATCAAGACTTGAAGATAAGAGAATAGGAATACCGCCCGCATATTGATCTGTAAACGGGGGCGTGCCACCTGGATTTGGACGCATTGGATTCTGATTCATGATCAGTACCCGCCTTTCATTTCGTGCCAGCCGACCATACTGATCATGGCTTGACCTTGAATTTGGATATTTGCAGGAACGGCGCTCACTGCCTCTCGCGTAAGTACAGCGGTGTAGAATGACTTGGGGGGCAAGATGAAGTCAGCGTCCCACGTTCGAGTAGGACCATCGAATACTTGGCGGAACATCGTTGGTGCCGGAATGACGGGTTCGCCGCGTGAATCCGTCATACGCACTCGTAAAAGTCGGCTCCCCAAATGATTGAAAACTACATCGGAGTTGTTGTTGCCAGCAACGCCAATAATAGAAGTCAAAGCGTACTCATTAATGCGCCCCACAAATCTATGAATGCGAAGCGGCGCATCGAATCGGTTAGTCAGATCTAATTCAGTCGATGAATCTGAATCAGGGGTCAACGATTGAACATCGAATACCTTACTTGCGTAAAAGGCGACATACGGCACGTTGACCTTATTTGGAATTTTGTGATCGATAGGCAATACCCGACACGCATAAGAAATGCGCGTAGTCACATCGATCGGAATCAACCCTCGATGCTGGAAAATTGGCGCAAGAACACCGCCAGGAGGAATCAGCATCGGACGCGGCAGTTTCCAGGTGTACTGGATCGGAATGCTGCGCGACGTTGACGAAACTTCATACTGAAAAGCCCGCCCTGGCCCGAAATTCCATACCGGAACAAAGCCATTCGTAATTGGGATATTTCCCAAATTAAGTTGACACCCCATTACGGCACCAGAAAGAAATGAAGCGCTGGATGGGGTCAACTCCCATTTGATTTCGAGAATTTCGATGTACTGACCAGTCGTGTTTTGCAGGTTCACCGTGTTTGGTGCGGCCTGTGAGTTGGCCTGCACCAACACTGATGCGGTCATGTGCAACGGATCGTAGAACTTTGTCGGAGCCGGGGCTGGCTGTAAAACTGGCATTTCATCATCCTCTGGGTCGCGAGCGGCTAACCCGTCATCTTCGTAAACTTCATCCACAGCTTCAAAGGGAGAGCAAATGCAACCACCCACCCCAACTGCGGTACTGCCTATCACCACGTCTCGCCGGGTCATTTTCATGACCGGAGATCCTACTACGGCAAATGCGTCCACGCCTTTCGATTCACGATGGCGCAAGCCTGCGCCTTTTTGATCCCGTATTTGATCACTATGTCGTCAAGTTCTAACGCGCCGCATTCATACCCAGCGCGCATTTCACGAACTTGATCTTCAGTAAGTTTTGCCCTGTGATGATTCGACCCTGAACTTTTCCGGTGCAATATGATCGAATGGTCAGCGGCATTTCCTAGTTCAACTTGAACGTGTTTCCACGCACCACTATTGATGATGCTTGAAATCGTGCTTATTTCTAAATTGTACTTGTCCGCCAAGCGAATGAGTTCACCGTCGCGCTTCACGTACTCGGCTTTGATTTTTGAAACGATCACATCATCTAAGAGAGCGTTACCGTTTCGATCTCCGCGCGCCGACCGCCCCCGCTTCGCCATGTCCTGCATGTTCTGAAGCTGCGTACCCGCTTCGAGATGATCAGGGTTGACGCATCGACGGTCATCGCACGCGTGCATGACTACCATTCCAACTGGGATGGGGCCTTTGTAAATCAAATGAGACGCTTGGTGCGCCCCCATATCGCGCAGGTCGGAGTTGTACCAAAACATTCCGTACCCGGAAGAACCCTGCCGCGCGGCCTTCCACAACCAACATCCAGTAGCCTGTTGTTTTTCAAATTTCTCTTCGAACCGCTCTTTGATCGATCTCGTTGATTTGCCCGACATAGGTAGCTCCTCCGAGGGCCAAAATGACCCTCGGAGGATTACCCTATCACTTTCTGGTATTAAACCAGAAGAGTAACAAGTACCGCCACTTACGACTATCGCACGTCGCCTTTCGGCGTTCTTATTGAACCGGCTCTTTATCCGGCTCCTCTGTCTTTCGATCAGAGATGAGAGTACATCATACGCTGCTTCAGCGCTCGGGCGCTCTTGGGTCCGATTATTGTTGGCACTCACGGACCTACTCGTTGAACCTTCCACCGACTCATCGCTCATCGCGAGGCCACCGGCGGCTTGGCTGCTGATTGCCCAATCCACGAAGCTTTTCAGCCCGTCACACTTGCCGTTACCAGCTATGTTGTGGGGTTCGTGGTTCATAGGGGTTTCCAGCATTTCACCCGATTTTTCCATTCCGATTAGGCGGCAACCGCCGAAGCAACCGGAAAGCTCGTCAAAGGCGACGCAAGACCGCTGAAGAAATTCTTCAGCAATTTCGCGAGGTTAATAACGAGCGCGTGGAGATTGAACCAGATCAGACAGGGCTGACCAGGATCGGCAGTCACGCTGAACGCGAGAGCCGCGCTCGACGCCACACCGAAGACACCTTCGATGGTGTCAGTACGAGCCACCAGGATGGGCAGCTTCAGACGACGGCCCGAACCCGGCCACCCGTTGTTCATGGTTGCCACGGTGACAGCCGCTTCAGTGGTCGAAATCCCACCGTAAGCCGCGCCAGTCGCCGGGAACATGAACGTCGCACCCGAGATCTGCAACTTGCCCGCGATCTTCAACTGGAAGAACGTCTTGGACAGAATGTCCGAGACTTCCTGTTGACCCGCACCAAACGAACGCAGCGCACCAGCCGAGTCATACGCGCCGTTCTCGATGGTGATACCGATGGCGCGCAACGACGCGTCACCGATTGACGAACCCAATTCACCGGCCTTCGACAGGTTGGTGGTCAACTCGGAGTACGTCCCCTGGTGAGGCGCGATGGTGGTGATCGCGGTTCCCTGGATACGGGGAATCGCCTGGCCCTGCGGAACGGTGAACACCTTCTGCTGACCGGCACCGCCGTTGTTCACGACGATCGCAGAATAGATGTTCTCGTCACGCATGTCGGCCTTACCCTCAACAGCGGTAGGCGACCGGAAACGCGCATCGGGCAGCAACAACTTAGCTCCATTACTCATGTTCACTTCTCCTTCTTTCGGGCCTGAAAAGCCCATTGGTTAAGTTACGACTTTGCACTACGAAAACCCCTTCATTGAACCGCTTCAAAAAAAGAACCCCGGTGGGGGAAGGGGGCTGAAACCCACCGAGGCTCTTGGACGAAAAAATTACTCGTCCATCTCCATCAACTCTTCAACGCCGCTCATGTCATCGCCCATGGAAAGGCCAGCCAACTGCGCCATTCCAGGGTTGTCCGCATAGCCGCCCATTGCAGCGCCACCCGGCCCGATGGCAGGGGTCTGCTCGTTCACGAAGAGTCCGCCCATCGCGCGACCCGGCTCGTCAACGATCAACCCGCCGTAATTGCCCAACTTCAGCGACACCACGTCGGCCAATTCAGGGAACTGGGCCTTGAGGAAGCTCCACGTCTGCACAGCGGCGGCAGCCGCCATTGCACCAACGAGGTGACCTTCCGCACGGGCCTTGTTGCCCTTACGTTGCATTGCGTAGGCAGCCGAACCGGCAGCCACAGCACCGATCGCAGGCATGAAGTTCTGCAACGCAGCAGGCATCATGTCTTGGGCGTACTTGCCCACGAGGTACTTAAACCCCAGCGATCCAACCATGCCAGCGGCAGCCCCAACCAGAACGTCAGTGCTATTGACGTTGCGATCGAAAACCCCGTAGCCCTTGAACGACACGTCCACCATGTTGTGCGACACGTCGCCACCGGCATCTGCGAACTTCGCGCAGCGACGGCCAGCTTCAGTGTTGCGGTAACGAATGCACTTTCGACTCATTGCACATCACCTCATCTTTCTTTCCGAGTAGGGAGAAATTCCCCACCGGTACAACCGCCCTTTCGGGCACCGGATGGGAGATCCACCCGGAAACTGCACCACCACGAAACAACGCTCGATTACTTCTTCAGCTTGGCGCGCATACAGGCGCGAAACGCACGCAGGCTCTTGCCCTTGCAGGCTTTGGCTGCTTTCTTGAACTTCGCACGCTGCGCCATCTTGCCGCCCTTGCGCTTCTTTTTGTAACCGGCAAACGGGGTGGAATATCCTTCGTAGATTGCGATGCGATTCGACATTTTCTTTCTCTCCTTTGAGAAAAGGACTGCGGTTGGTACTGCGACTAGCCTTCTCTCGAAGGCGCACTACGACGTTTCAAAAACAACAAACCGCCCCCAACAATCAAAACTCCCAATCCACCGAGCAAGATCTTGTCTTGCAGAGACAATGGATTTCCCCCGCCGTTAGGCGGGTACTTCTTGAAAAACTCGTCTGGGAAATTTTCCGATCGGCTGGCACTCTGCGCACCGCCCCCGGCTGAAACGTTGAATCCACCCGGCCCGAACGTAAATGTCGGAATGTCGAGGCCAAACCCAAAGCCACGGTAGTTTCCGCTGACTCTCATTGTTTTTTCCTCGATAAAGCCGCCGCCGAACCGGCAATCACAATCGCAATTCCGAAAGCGCCAATTCCAAGGGCAATGTTGGTCAACAACTTACGTTGTCCGCGCGCTGTTTCAGCACCAGTGGCAGCGATGGCAACCGCGCGCTCATAGTCTTGACGCTTTTGCGCTGTAACAGATAGCTCAGCCCCAAGGCGGGGAATGCCGCGTTGGTCAGCACCCCAATCCGTCCACGGCGCTGAACCGGGAAGGCAGATTCCAATTGGGCAGATATTTCCAGGTTTGGAATTGCAACGCACTTCCAACGCTGCATCGTGACCGAATCTGCACTTGCAATATTCTTCCCACGGCACATCAACCTTACACGAAGGCGATGCACCGTAAACGCCATATGTATGTTTGATAATCATCGTTTATTTTACAATTTTTGAAACGAAGACGAGAGCGCCACCAATAACCAAAAGACCCCCGAGCCCGAGCCCGACAAAAACCAGCGGGTTCATTGGGGGCGGTGGGGGAGGTGGTGGCGGCACGTACTCTTCAGTCGGCTTTAACGCATTGCCCACAACCGGAATGACAGCCCCAACTACACTGCCGATGGCGGCAATGATGGGAAGCCAACCAAAGTCGGTTCCGCTATTGCTGTATGGGGACCTAACAATCATCGTTTATTTTCCGAGCTTCGAGACGAAAACGAGAGCGCCGCCAACGATTAAAAGGCCGCCAAGCCCAAGCCCGACGAGTAAAATAGGATTCATCGTCGGTGGGGGCGGTGGGGGAGGTGGTATGTATTCAGGAACCGGCTTTGGAGAGAGCGCACTTCCAATTGCAGGAAGTACAGTCCCAGCTATATTTCCGATAACACCGATGATTGATGTCCAATCAGTATCACCGCCCCCGCTGAACCGCCCCCACGCGCGGCCATCGCTGTCGTAGGCGACTTCGCGAAAGCCCTTGAACTCGGCGCGTACTTGACTGTTTGGATCGATGTAAAACGCAGGTTGAACTTTCATTTTCAGATCACTCCAACCACGCAGTAAGGATTTCACCGTTGGGCGGTTCCCAGCCCACATCTGATTCAGGGACAGTCGTATCGAGGCCGTATGCCTCAGTCGGATCTCGCTTAGGGAGCCCGACTACCGGATAAACGTGGGTGTACTCACCGCTTCCCTTCGGTCCCCATGCTCTGAGCCCAGCGCGGAACCCAATCGCAGCCAGCATCGCGACTACGAGCGCCGTATGGTCATCACAGTCGCCCCCGCACGAGCCGCTAGCGCACATTTGAAGAACACGATTGGGAGCACGAAAGGTATCTGCCCACCGAGGATCAGAAACGTAGCGAACGCCACGCTCCAATCCCTTTACCCGTGGATCGCCGTGCTTGACGGCATTGAATATCGCGTTAACTTCGGCTGCATCATCTCGCGCCGGAAGATCGTTCGTGATCGCCAACGCCGCCATTTGCACGCGGGGGTGCATCGCGGAGCGCTGCGCCAATTCCGCCAAAGCCTTCAAGGCTTGGCGTTGGTCGCTCACGTCATAGACATTCAGTTTGACCACTGACCCCTCTGCGAGCGCACCCGTAGGGTGCGCTCGAAAAGTGTCTGGGCAATGCCGCAATTACGAAACTTTACAGACCCCTATCCGGGGGCGTCAACAAATTGGGGCTGTATGTATGTAAACGGACTGAATAGTCCCCCGCAATACGCCGTCAATTACCTCAAGCGCAAAGCGGGCTGGCATCTTTTTCAGGCGAGCATCATCGAGCAAATCAGTGAAACCCACGCACGAAGGATACGCCGTTTCTTGATCCGTCTCTGGTAGGTGCGTAGTCTTGGTATCCATGATCGTCCACAACTTCAAAGCGTTTCGCGGCTATGCCTCTTACGCTGGTGTGAAATTGCTTCCCCCCGCGCTCGTACCTATTGCCAGATCCTTGCTCCAATCTCAAGGAATTGACGCAAGGGCTGTATCGGACAGCGGCGAAATCGATCCCCAAGCTCTTGTCGCGCTCGCCTTCGACAAGGTGGAGATTCGGACTGCCTACACTGAGCCGATTTTGGTGGACCTGAAGGGACCGCCTGACCCTGAAACAGCTAGGCTCTTGGCCGACATTCGCCCTCAGGTGACGCTTACCGGGCGCGCCGGGAAGGCCGAAATTGCCCCCTATGGGCAAAAAGCCGCTGGCGAATCTTCTGGTTTTCCTTCCCTGAATACCCCGACAGGACGTATAGCGCTAGGCATTGGAGCGGGCGCTATTGGCCTGCTTTTTGTCGGCGCTTTACTCTTCTCGGGGCGGAAATGATCAAACGTAAAAAGGCTGTAACCCGCGACGCCAAGAATGCGAATCTGCCTGGGCCGCTTCAACAAGCGCTTGAGAAGCATGATCGCTCGCACATGGCTACTTCCATAGCCAATGAGGCTTTGAACATGGGAGCGTCTATGCGAGACGCCTTGGCCATGGTTCATGCGAATGTCGAAGAGTGCCGCCGCTCGATGAATTAGTCTTCAGCTTGCGTTTCTTCGAGATCTGATTCATCCGGTATGTGTCCGCTGTCTTCGTCCGGTTCATCACCGCTACCGTCATCAGTCTCATCTTCTTCCTCGAAGATGCCAGATGCAGCGCCAAGCCGGTTAAACTCTTCGAGCACTTGAGCAAGGTAACCAGGGTTGGCCGGGTCTTGCATAGGCCAAGACCCAAGGCGGCGAGCGGCAAGTTCAGGAAATTCATTCCCGACTTCTTCGAGCGCCGTTTGTACTTCAGCCTGCGAGAGCGAATAAATGATGCTCTGCGCCACAAGGCGAGGATCAGAGTGTTCCTCAATCATCGCCATGATCTGGTCGATAACCCCAGGCGGCTCTGGTCGTTCACCTGCATTCGCCCACGTCACGATCTCCTCAGACGCACGCTGCGCGTGCGTCTGCGAAGGGGGTTGAATCGGAGCGATAGGCGAGGTGGCTTTGGCGGCATAATCGCCCATCGCCTGATTATGAAGCGGACCCTTCATGGGGATGGATTGAACGGCGGGCGCTTTGTACGGTTGCTTATGGGGAAATTGAGTCACTGGAACTTGAAGGGTCTGTTGCGGAGCAACGGCACTCTGCCCATTTGCCGGTAACGTCGGGTGGGGCTGTCCAGGTGGAAGCGCTTGAACAGCGCGCTTTTTCTTCAGGGCCGAAGTCTGTACCCCGATCGCCATAGTATTAATCGCCTTCACACCTTCTTTGATCGCCATGAGAATCGGGTGTTCCGATTGCTGGCCCCCACCAATTGTCTCTGCCGCCATTTCAAGTACATCCATCTGCGTGCGCGTCATGACTGAGAGCGCATTGGTCATGTGCGTCATCATCTCAGGCGTATTGTCCTGCTGTTTCTGATTCAAGAGTGCGAGCACAGTTGGATCGATCGGTGGCCGCTCCATCATCTTCCCGAGCAAAAGCTGAGTCGTCTTCGCGTTCTCTTGTTCTGCGCGCATCATCATCACGCGCATCTCGTTTTGCCCTGCGAGCATTCCTTGGACAATTGGAGCAAGAGCACCAACGATTTCGGCAAAGCCGCCACCCGGTTTGACTTCAGATGCGCGAGTCATCTTGGCTTCAAGCTGAGCGAAACGAGCATCACTCTCGCGTCGAGCATTTTCAATCTCGAAACGACGGCGTTCTTCGTCCAACATTCGTTTCGTATTTTCGATTTCAGTTTCTTTGGCTCGAATTGAGGCCAACATTGCTTCGATGCGTGGATCGTAAACCGAACCCCCCACCGGAGAAATGCCCCCTGACACTGGTGATTGCGGCACTGTGCTGGCACCCCCCGGTGGTGGGCTCGCGTTGATAAAGGTGTTGGTTTGAAGCGGTTGCTGATTCGGATCTGGGTAGAGCAATTCGGTAGGGCCATTCCAACCAGGCTGACGCAATGAGGCAACGCGAGGCGGGTCAAATGGTTGGCCGTTAATCTGCACTGCGAGGGCTTGTGCAGCCGGGACAGTGAAATCGCTGGCGTGGAATGCAGTGATTTGGAAAATGGGACCGCCCCCGCAAATCTTAGGGAGCCACATTTCAGGGTTAACGAGGTGGCTGATATTCGCTTCACCGAGGGTGAGAATGTGCTCACCGAATGCGCCCACTTGACGCTTGCGGTAAATCTTGATTCGGAATGAATCGATCTTGGACTTCTCAACTTCTTGCTTCAACCGCTCAATGATCTCTTCGTTCGTCATGAATTTATCAGCCATGGCTCGCGCTCCTTACTTCTTCCACTTTTGGTTGAGCAAGCCTTGACCGATCTGGCCTGCCATGTTGGTCAAAATCGAAATCGCCACCGGAATATGCTTGGTCGCACAACCGCCCTCCCGCACAACGCCATGTTCATCGGCCACCGGGACGAACCACATGCAGTTTGGGCCTTGGCACCCAAGACCCTCACGCCCAGCACCAGGGGCGGCAGGAATACCATTGAGCCCAGCTATCAGCGTTCCGCCTTGCTGCGTTGGCGTTCCAATTCCCATGAGAGAAAGGGGGCAGAGCTTTCCTTGATACGAAGCGAGAAACTGAGCCTGGATCTTCTTCTCTTCGTCAGCGGCTTTTTGTTTCTTCGCCTCGGCTGACTCTACCTCTGAGGGAGTCAACTTGATTTCGCCTTTGTCACCTGAAACGACTTGAAGCGTCACTTTGAATCCCCCTCATCGAGAATCAGGCCGGTTACTTTGGCCAAAAGAAAGTTTGTGCCGCACGTAAAGAAACCAAGATGCAATGCGCTGAACGCCAAAAGCGGTTCACCGGGGATACCGGATTTCAAAATGGTAGCGAGACAACCGATCCAAAAACCCAAACACGCTGGGCACTCCAACAAAGCAACGGCCCATTTACCCACTGTACCAAAGGTAGATAGCCATTCACGTCCCTGTAATGTGATCTTCGAATACCCCAATACGTAGGCAATCCCAAACGCCGCAAAGACGTGAAGTACCAGCGCTACCCAAATCACTTAATTCGCTCTAGCGAGACGCTTATCGAGTGTTTCACGCACAAAACGCGAGACGGTCTGGTCTACTGACTTGGCCTTCTTACCCAAGAGAATCTTGGTCTTCTTGGGAATGTGAATCACCAATGCAACGCGAGCGGCCATCTTCTCAGATTTACGAGCCATTGAAGCCTCCTTTTCAGAACGTGATCTCACACATGGATCACAACCTGTCAAGATTATTTGCGGTCTTTTACTCCAAAATAGACCAGCGTAGCGATCACACCGGCTACAGCGCCCAAGCCCGCCGCTAAACCAAGCCAGCGAGCTTCCGGTACGCCAGCATTCGCTTCGAGCACTTCGATACGCTTGCGCTTGTCAGCAAGCTCTTTTGCATACCCGATGGCATAGGCGTCTGAGAGCCATGAGCCGCCGTCTACGTAGAGCGTTGCTTCACCCCCGTCAGCCTTAATCGTCAAAGCTGCACGCTCTACAGCTACGTAATCCAAAGACGGAATACCGCCGTCTTCAGCCCCGAGCGCGATTGCCAAACTAAGGGCGAGGAATTTCACCGCTTGAAGATCTCTCGCAGTGCAAAGTCAGCCTCAATCATCGAAGCAAACTTGTCGGTGTAAACCGATTCCACAATGTCAGCGATCACAAAAAGACGCGCCTTTCGAAGAGTCTCGATCGCGAATCTACGAGTCTCTGGCGAGACTCGTAGATTATCGGGGTATTTTGAAAGAAATTCCTTTTCAGCAGTTTCAGTCAAGACTTCCTCGATTTTAGATTTCTCACCGCGAAAAACCCGGTCATAGTTGTTTCGGTACTCTTCAGTACCACCGGGCATGACCGAAAATGATTTCATGCTGTAATTCACGGCTTAGGGCCTTCTTTCAACAAGGCATCGGCAGCCGCCTTATCGCCAATCGCATCGGCAGCAAGCTTACCTGCATCGCGTGACTCGCCAATCTGACGCCACCCAATGAATGCGACAATCGCAGCGCTGGCCACCTTCCACACAAGGCCCAAAATCTCAGTGACAGGAACATGAGCGGCAAGAGCAGTCGTTACGCCACCAATACCAGAGAGGACAAATGGCAATGAGAAAGCCACCAATGGTTTGTTGAAAAAGGCGTCAATGGCAGGACCATATTTTGGAATGTGAATGTCCCATTTACGCAGCGCACCAACCGCCAATGTGATGAACAAACCAAGGGCCATCCACCATTTACCGTCGCGGACATTGGTAATGAGATCCCGTGCCCCACCAATCAACTCAATATCGGTGGAAGGAATCACAACCGGGGCAACGACAGAAGGAGCGGCGATTGCTACCCCAGCGTCTTCAGCACGCGGAGCGCCCATCCAGAAAATCGCCAAGAAAAGACCGAGAGGGAGGAAAACACCCCAGAAGAACCGCTCCCACTTCGCAATACCGTATGATTCACGTTCGTAGTGCTTCATTTTTGTTTCCCTCCCAACAATCGGTGGCTCCCAAAATACGGAGACGGTGATCTAACACTTGATTGAGCACGACTCTACATTTGTCACAAATATTTGGACGTTGGACGCTGAAATCTTGATCGTATCGGCGCGCGACGAATTCATCGATCGAACCCAAGAGCCAATCAATAGCACCGCACTGGTGCATTGGTTCATCTCTACGAACCAACCCCTTTATTGCCGTCGTGATCTGCTCAAGCATGGCTACAACTGGCGACCAGCGGCCTTGTTCAAAATCATGTCATAGTTCGATGTGCCAAGGCGTTCGAGATCGCGATCCTTCGGGGTAAATAAGCCTTGCGGATTTTGCGGTGTGACAACTTCATCTGGGCACGTCCCGAGCGGGTGGACAATGATCGCGCTTTCGCCATCTATCTCTGTGAGGGGACGGCATATCCCCATGAGACTGAGCGCGTGCTCCACATCCATTCCGCCATCTTCCCCAGGTGATTGCTCAATAAGCTTGGCGTTACCCGTATCGAGCAATGCAGCGCGAAGGCCGTTGATCTCAAGACGCTTCTCTTTATTCGTCGAAAACTCACATGCGCGTCGGTAATTCTTGAAGTCGTCAGTTGAAAAATTTTTACATTGGAAGCACTTCGAGCGGAATGTGACAGCGGCTTCAAGCGCGCTCATCTCAGCGACGATCTCACCGGGAATGTGCCCGACGTGTCTGCCGCTCTGCATCGAAGCTTCAACGTCAGTGGTGATAACCCGCTTCACCATTTGCTGTTCAGGCTCGATCGGTGTGCCATTTATGTCTATGGGCGCATGTTGGATCTTCAAAACGTCAGATTTGATTTTCAGACTCAAGCTGTTACCCCCTCATTGGTTCGAACGTTCCAGTATTCAACAGCAGAAAAGTTTTGAGGTTGCGCCGTGAATTGCTCTACACATGAAACCGAGCAAAAAGGCAGACTGATGCAGCGAATGATGCCGGTAATTTGATCCTGCATCCAAGGACTAAAGAGACTCCAACCGAGCGGCGCTTGAATTGGTGCTCTACTTTCGAGCAAGTTCTTTGTAAGAAAAGTTTCAGCCGACTTCTGACAATTAGTGCAGACGTGAGTGATCGTTTTCATGGCGGCGCTTCATACCATGGAGTCTGCGTCTCTGGAAGATCAAATTGCGGTTCGTTTGATTTTTTTCGAAGTTCGATATTGTCCTTTTCGTACTCTGCCACCAACTCACTTAGGAAAGCTGAAATCCGCCTGGATAGAGTCCTTCGCGTTTCCCACAACGCTTGTTCGCGAGCTTGCAATGGCGTGGCGTCCACGGCCACGGAGCTAAGCGCGATTCTAATCAAAAGTGAAATTGCCTGCGAGCGCGATTCGATGTTCTCGGTACGCATGAAGCTTTGCAACGCGCGGGCTACATCTTCATTGAGTGAAACTCCAAAATGTGTGGGGAAGAAACTTCCGGTTGCGGCTAAAATTCTCTCTTCGGCTCGTGATGGTTTCTTCTTAGGGGCCAAGTGATCACTTCTCTCTCTCGGCTAGGTACTCGGCAAGCGCTCGCATGGATTCTGATTCGGCGGTTCCAACGCATCTCTTAAATGCTGTTGTCATTTCTCGAATCCCTTCCTTGTACGCAATGGAATAGAGCCCCGAGTCTGAAAGAGATCCCGCCTGAATTGATCCAAGTTTGGCAAGCACACGAATTGCCGCTGATGCGGTGCCACCATTGACAGCCAAAAACTCCAAGAGTATGGCTTTCAACTCATGATCAAGACGTAGGTTTACCTTCTCCCCGACGTGCCTGGTCATGCGCGGCGCTCGCTCCGAGGAAACTTCGACTTCAAGATGATCTCGCCTACTTCACGGGCGGTGAGGTGAAAGGTACGCGCGAGTCGTTGTAAAGTCAAGAGCCGTGGGGTGTTTTCCCCCGTTTCGAGGTGGCCGATCTGCGACTGCGCGATACCGACTTTCTTTCCAAAGTCAGCCTGCGACAGACCGTGCTTGGTCCGGTAGTCCGTGATCAACTTCGATAGGGTTTCCATCGCTTTTTTCATCCTTTTCGCAAAAAAAAGTACCTACCGGCACTCAATGGTTTAGCAAGGTGTCGTACTTGGTTTATAGGCTCGATCTCTTTTGAGTACAAGTTTTGTCTCACGTCCAGATTTCTGGACGGTTGAAAGCTTGTTTTCCGTTGTCATTAAAAAAAGTCTGCCATGTGGATCATACAAACTATGACATTTCAGGTTTTTTACCCCAAGGTGTCATATTAGGCTACTGACACCTTGGCCCTATAACGGTTCGTTTTGCTTAACTAAATTGCAAGGTGTCATAAGGTGTCATACTCATTTTATGACACCTTTGGGCCTTCCTTCTCTTCCATACCCTTATTTTTATTAAAAAAAAAAACTAATAGACCAAGGTGTCATATTTTTAGGGGGGTATCCCTAGACAGGAGGCAGAGAACCCCCCCCTAAAAATATGACACCTTGCATAAAGCCGCAATTTAATTAAACAAAAATTAGAGAGGTGTCGAAGGTGTCATATTTTTCGAACCTGCCCTAGTAAAATCAAGTACCTTCAAACGGAACAGAGGCCACATAAACGAACGAAGTGCCGCCATTCGACGTAGCCTCTTTAGCGATCGCTCCAATTTGAATTAGAGATTCGATTGTACGAGCCAATTCGTCAGAATTTAGGTTGAATCTACGAAGCACTGCACGGCGGGTAGCCCCATCGTCACCTGTATCTGAGATGAACTTCCACACTTTTCGGTGAAGCTTCGAGGAAGACGAACCAACGCACCGCGTTAAAGTATCCTTGAAGGTGACGTAGGCTCGCGAGGCAAAGCCGATCGCCTTGTCCATGGCGGCTACACCAATTGGCTTGACTTCATCTTCGTCGATTTGGTACAGAAGCGCCCACTTCATTACGCTGTTGAGTAGCCGCTCCCTCTGAGCGACTATGGCAGGTTCGTCATCTGTATCAGTGACGGATTTGACGTAATTCGTGTATAGTGCCATCGCCGCTGGGTCAGTGACCATCGCGCCGGGCTGTTTTTCCAATTTGTCCCTCAGATCCATGAGCGTAATCCGCATTGCGTCTCTGGCTTGCGTTTGTATAGCCGGAAGGGCCAGGTAAGGGGGTGGCCGCGTTTCGCCCTTCACAAAGGCAATGCGCGCGAAGAAACCGCCTTCCCAATCGACAGGACTGGCGTACTTCTCCATCATTCCGTAGGCACACCCGGCCAGCATGTTGAACCGGGGGTGTTTCACGAGCATGGGCTTCTTGCCAGAACGTTGACGAACAATCGTATCGCCGTCGTAAAGCTGGCAGAGCATGGAGCCGAGCCCTGAAGCGTAAGACTTTCCAGCGGTTGCCAAATGGTTCCCGAATTCAGGCAGTGCGACGATGATTTTATTGCGTGGTTTCTTGCCAGGCTTCTTCCTCAGTGTGAACATGATTCCTTCTGGGGTGAAGTCTGACGGCCCTATGCGATCCGGTTCAATGTCCTGAATTAGATCCATGATCAGATTTATGGAATGCGATTTTCTGTCTCTTGAGGACGGTCCTACGAGCATGAAGAAGCAATTTGGGTGGAGTCCATTGTTCAACCACCGACGACCGAGCGCGATTGTGCTCAAGGCCATTAATCCAGCGGCGTGCCCGAATTCCATGGGCGCGTCTGTGCGACTTGCAACGTAAGCTTGATAGGGCGCAAGGAACTGACTCATGTGTTTTGGATCCCCTCGTTCGAGTTTGAAGCGCGGCAGGATACGGATCGAAAAAAGAAAAGCAAGCACCAAAACGAAATTCACTTGACGAGCTATTCACTCCGCTGATACACACTGCGCCACGAGGGCAAATCACCGCTTCTCGATGGAAGTGATCTGTTTTGTAGAGGGCGGATTGTGAAAATTGACGCTGACCTAATCTCTCGCTTCGAGCGAAGAGTGACGAAGCTCTATCGCATTAAGCGATCGGCTTATGGTCACCCGTTCACCGTGCTCGATTTCTCCGCGTGTTGGGTCTGGTCGGGCCAGCGATCACACAACGGTTACGGCTTCCTCTGGGTTGAAGGCAAGAAGGTGAAGGCGCATCGGTTTGCTTACCGGCTTGAACGTGGGCGATGGCCAGACCGGGGGAGAGTGATTGCCCATTCGTGCGACAACCGCCTCTGCGTCAACCCGCGCCACCTTCGGGCTGCAACACATTCCTCGAACATGCAGGACGCCAAGAAGCGAAAGCGTTTGATAGCCAAGGGCGGTAAGATCCAGTGTCTCACCCTGGAAAAGCGTGAGCAAATTCTCAAGCTCGTGAAAGAAGGTCATTCCTTCACGAAGACGGCTCGAATGTCAGCTACGTCGCGTAAGACTGTCGCAAAGATCGCAAAGAGAGGGTGAGCATGGCCGCATTGGTTAAAGCGAACATTGATTACACGTCTGGATGGGTACAGCTTCGATTTCCGTACAACCCGCAAACGGTCGCGATCCTGAAAGAGAATCCCGGCTCGAAGTGGGATCCGAATTTTAGGTGTTGGTGGGTGCCTCTTCACGGGTGGGCGGTTATCTCGAAACAGATCCAGTTCGAAGTCCCAATGACAGTGGAGCGCCGAGCGGAAATCCCGTCCTCAGTCAGCGCTCGCTTACGTGACTACCAAGTCGAAGCCGCGCACAAGTTGATCGCCAATGCTGGTTTCTTACTCACCATGGAACAACGCGTGGGCAAAACGCCAACAGCAATCGCAGCGCTTACCGCGCTCATGGGGTCCAACCAAGCGCGTGGGGCGGTTGTCACATTTCCAGGCTCAGTGAAGGGCGAATGGAAACGTCAACTGAAGCAATGGGCGAACCTTGATCTCGTGGTTCTCGAAGGCAAGAAGTCCATTGACGAAAAAGAGATCGCGCGTCTACACCAAATTCCCTATCTCGTTCTTGGGTGCGGTTACGAAGTGCTTGACGCTCACGCAGACGGTATCTCGAAGGTCTTCTTCGGCACACCACACGTCATCATCGGTGACGAGCTACAGCGAGCGAAGAATCGTAAGGGCGGCATCTACCGGGGCTTCAAAAAGCTCGCAGACAATCAAGGCGTCGTAGCGCGTTGGGGCCTCTCAGGTACTCCGATGCGGAATTCACCGCGCGATCTCTGGGCGATGTTTGATCTCACATTGCCGGGTTCGATGGGCTCCTACTGGAAATACGCGATCGCGTATTGTGCCGCTGTCGAGGGTGACTACGGGTGGGAAGACAAGGGTATTTCGAATCCAGAAATACTCGAAGCGAGGCTTCGCGCGCACTCGTATCGAAAGACTCGTGCCGAAGTTGCAGCCCACCTACCGAAGTCAGACCGGGCCGTCATTCAGTGCGAAGTTCGCGATTCGAAGGTGATGAAGCACTACAAGAAACTCGAACGCGCACTTGCCACGTCAGTATCGAAGGGCCTCGCGGGTGCAGACCCATCGTCGAACCAATACGAAGCAATTCGTCAACTCTGTCAGGTAACCTCGCAGGGAAAAATACCAACCGCTCTTGAGCGTATCTCGCTTCATTTGGCTCGTGGGGTAAAGGTTCTCGTCTTCGCTCACTTCCACGAGACGTTGAAGCTCTTGGAAAAGCGGCTGGCTGAAGACGCGCAAAACGGGCTGTTTCCGTATCCAGTATTCTGTGCGGGTGGTTGGGATACGATCAATAAACGCTTGAAGACGATCCAGGAATGGAAAGATACTCAAGGCCCAGCCGTCATCTTGCTCAACTCTGTAGCGTCAGGAATCGGAATCGATCTCTCAGACGCAGAAGTTGCCATATTTCTGGAACTCGAATGGGTGCCAGCCGATTTCCGACAGGCTGAAGATCGCATTCAAGATGTTCACTTGGGAAAACGTACTACCCCACCGCTCTATGAGTATTTGATCGTCAAAGATACAATCGATGAACGCATGGCAGCGACGTTGCTTCGCAAGATCCGAAACAACTATCAGGTCACCGGGAAAAACGACGTTGAATCGCAACACGTCGCGGCCACTTTGCGACAATCTGGTGTGATCGACGTTGGGCGCATGGGCCTTGAAAATACCGACAAGGAAACTGTACAGGCAGCGATTCAGTCTGCCGTTAGCCGGTGGCTCAGTGCCGACGATGATGTAGAGAAGTCAGACAGCGATGAACTCGCAGGCGACTTTTCAGACTGGGATGATGAACCCAAAGAAACGGAAGAGGCGGCTGTATGAAATTCACAGCACAACCGGTGCAGGCTCCATCACTCGCGCAAGCGTGGGCGACCTACGATCCAGCGGACGGTGCAGACCTTGCTCGTGTCCAGCGGGAAGACAAGTTACTCGTGGTGGGTAAACCGCCAGTTTCGCGTTCTCCGATTGAGACAGTGCAGCTTGCACAACCGATCATGCCGGTGGTCAATTCGTTGGCTGAGATGTTTTCAGGCGGGGCATCGGCACGCGGTTTCCATTCAGTTTCGAAATTTTTGGCGTGCCCAGAGAGATCCAGACTCCAGGCTGAAGGTTGGCAGAAAAAGAAGCGTGAAGTTTTTGATACGCCAGATGGGCAGTACCAAGAAGAGTTAGACGCTCTCGGTATCGGTACAGCGGTTCATTACCTTTTAGCTTTGCGCGTTTCGCATGGTATGGGCCTGGTAGAAACGATCATTGGAGATCTCAATGTCGAAAGCGCAGGACTCGGATTTTCAGAGCAGGACAAGCTTAAGCTCCTCAACATTGTGCGTACCTACGACAACAATTTTCCATTTGGGTCTGACCCATGGCGGTACATCTCGCTTGAAGGTGAAGTTGTCACCGATATTGGCGACGGGTTCGGTGGTTCATGCCCCCGAAGTGCGCGTTACGACGCTGTGGTACAGCACATAGATCCGCAAACCGGATACGCAAAGCGCGGAGTATTTTCGCTGGAGAAAAAAACAGCCGCCAGATCCGGTGGTGGGGCAATGGAAGTCTACATGCCTCAATTNNTACCCCCGGATGCTGCACTCATGTTGGGACCGTTATCGAGCCTGCGAATACGTAAACCTTTGTTGGGAAGGGTCTTTTGGCGACTACGAAGTAAAATAACTTTGACGCTTGACACGCTGTAAAAAACACGGCATTAGAACTTGAAGAGGGCGCAAACAAAATGACGAACGCAAACAACTATGGACTGACCGGGCTCACGTCCGCAGGTGTAGAACCAATGGAACCACCGTCTTTGGTGGTGATTGGAAAAGAAAAATCTGGGAAGTCGGCTTTGACGATCACATTGCAAGATTGGCCAGCGCCGGGTTGCCGTCCGCTGGTGATTGCAGCCGATCCAGCCGGAATAGATTCGTGTGCGTCGCTTGGATACGCAGCGTCATGTATCAAAGTGAAAGATGCGCTGGGTCAAACTTTCTTCGAAAAGTTTACCAACGTGGTGAGTAACATAGAGGGTGCATTCAAGAACCGTGGTGCGAATTTTCCGTTCACGTCATTGGTTGTTGATTGCACTTCGACGTTGACCGACAAACTCTTGCGCGAAGCGAAAGCCAAGTACGCAGATGGCCGTGCAGCATATGGGCAGGTGAACGATCAAACGCTCTACATCATGTGGAAGCTCAAAGACATTGGCGTTCCGGTAATCTGGTATGCGTGGTTGAAAGAGCCCTTCACTCAAGAATCTGGTTCTGGAAACCAAAAGCGCAGGAAGACGACTCTTGGTGGGCCATTGATCGACGGCGAACAGCTTCGAGGCAAGCTCGCAGGTAACGCCACGCAGATCATGTTGCTCGACAAGGTGAACGTTGGGCAAGGTCAACAAGGTGCCGATGCGCAAGGTTACCGCCGAGAGTTACGTACCCGTACTTTCGACAACATCGAGTGTGGTGGGCGATACAACCAATATCTTCCAGATCCGTGCCCGCCCCATCTTGGCATGGTGCTCACACAACTGATGACGCGTGGTCAGGCATACCCCCATTTAGTCAATCCCAATTTCGGTTTCGTCGCGCCCGCCATCCCGCAAAGCGGGATGCCGGGATCGGTGAATGGAGTTTGAGAATCTGATCTCACAAAGTATTCGCCGTGGTGTTTTCGCGTCCAGCCACGACGATGGATAGAAGGGCGCTAACCAAATTGAACAGAAAGGCAGTCCAGAATGAAACTGAAGAATGCGAAGGAATTTTTCGAGTTGGCCCCTGAAGGCCGTCACCGGATCAAGATTGTGGAGACTGAAGCTAAGACTGCAAGCTCTGGTGCTCCGATGATTGCGATTACCGTTGAGATTCGCGAAGGTAGCGAATTCGATGGGCAACAGTCTTACGACAACATGATCACCTCTGAAGAGTACAAGGGTGCAGGTTTCGGCAAGCGCAAGCTGCGCGGCCTGGGAATTGACGTGGAGCGCGAAGTGGCTGACGAGCAGATTGCCACCGAGCTTCTTGGCCGCGAGTTGTGGGCCAATTTCACGCATGAGCAGATGATGGACAAGAATCCTGCCACTGGGAAGTACGACATTGGTAAGTTCTACGCGGGCAAGAACGGCGAGAAGTTGCCTTCGATGAAGTTGGTTCCGACTGACTACTTCACCACCAACACTGGCGCTGCCGTCGTGCAGAGCCAAACTCAGGTGCAGGCTCCGATTCAAAACGTTGCTCCTATTGCGCAAGTGCAGGCCCCCGTGCAGTACGCACAGCCCGTGCAAACGCAGTTGCCGATCCAGAATCAAGGTCAGTTTGCACAGCCGCAATTCCAGGGTCAGCAGTTCCAGGGCTTCCCCCAACAGGGTGGTTTTGCGAACGGTGGTAACCAGGCTGTTCCGCCTTGGGCTATGCAGAACCAGGGGCAGGCTCCTATTCAGGAAGCGGCCACTGGCGGTAAGCGAGTCAAGAAGACCACCTAAAGGGGAGTTGGTTTTCAAACGTTCTGGGCGAACGTTTCAGGTTTGAAGTTGGGGAAACAGGGTTTAATGGTTCTCGTCTTGAAGAATCCAGATCCAGCGGTCGCCCTCCGCTGAGTTTGACCACAAAGCCCTGTTTCCCCATTCTGATATTCGGTAGCCGCTTCGATGCAGCCTCGTGTCTCCATCGAACTACCGACTAGGGCACACCAAGGATTCGATACCTGGCGGTTCGAATCGCGTGTAGCCCGGTCAGCCAGGCTCATTGGGGAGCCGTCTCGATTCAATTCGAGACACCCGGTTCGAATCCGAGTGGTTGACTTGCAGTAGGTGAGAGGGCGAAAAAAATGAAATTCGATAATTTCCGCATGGTGCGGCGATCGAAGGACGTATGGTTTGGTTTCCGATCTCCAGCCTGGGAACCAACGTTGACGATTGAGCTTAAGAACGTTCCGGTTCGTGCATGGGATCCAGAAACGAAAACGTGGTGGTTTCCAATGCGCTGGTATCACATTGTTCGATCACTCGCGGAGCCGTACTTCAAGGGTGAATACTGGCCTTCTGTAGAAGAAATGGAAGGCCAAGATAGCCACGCGCAAAATTTCATTCGGAGTATGGCTAGCGTTGCCGGATACAACGCTGCGCTCTCGAAAGAAACCCCAGATGAATATTTAGGTCGCTGGATACATGAGCGTAAGAGCGAGCGCATGATCACCAAAACTTCAACGGGTACGCAAGTGGGAGGATTCTGAAAATGGAACAACCCAAAATTCCCAACGAAGAATCAGCCGTGGCCAGTGGAATCTGCGTCAAATGCAAACGCCGCACATTGATCAATCGTGGCGGGAGATGCCTGGCTTGTTTTACCGATGGAACATTGAGTGGGCTGGAAAGAAACGTCAATACGTCTGTATTACCTCGAATGAACCGCGATGGAGCGAAGTCATGATCGTTAAGGTTCAATTGTCGTTGGTGACTACTGGCTTCATGCCGCATGTCCTTATCTACGATCAGGACAAGAAATACATTTACGAAGGCCCAGATGAAGACGGCGAGATTGCCAAGCTATTGGGCGGACGTGCGAAGGCATATTTCGATGCGGAAGTGATCGACGAAAAGTTTTCGATCAACGAAGAAACGGCCCAGCAAGAATGGTGATGCCATGTCCGGTTACGATCCAATCAAAATGGGGTGTCTCTGCAACGATTGTCCATTGCAGGGAAAACGTGTGGTGCCGCCAACGGGTAACTACGAGGCTGACGTAGTAATCGTGGGTGAAGCGCCGGGCTACATGGAAGAACAAAAGGGAATGCCTTTTGTCGGCCCAGCCGGGGCTGAGTTAAATTCGATTCTAGACCGTGTGGGTCTTTCCAGAGAACGGATCTTCACTTCCTATGCCCTGCTTTGCCGTCCTGAAGTACCCAATCTAACTGGAGCAAAACAATATGATCTCCCCACCTACCTTGCTTGGGTACGGAAAGAAAATGTCATTCGTAAAAAAGCAGCCAAAGCCGCTAAAACTACGCCAGAGCTACTTTCCAACCCTCTCGATTGTTGCGCTCCGAGACTTACCCGCGAGCTTATGTGGTTTGACGGGCAAGCCAGAAAACGCGGGCGTCCAAATGGAGTGGTTGTCGTCCCCGTTGGAAACTTCGCGGCGCTCTCTGTA
>CXWL01001517.1_pt1 | contig 61266 bp, 56 predicted proteins | sample 590931 | NCBI WGS metagenome assembly CXWL01 (sample SAMEA3498368, study PRJEB10139) | groundwater metagenome | biome: water well; material: biofilm material | place: Germany | collected 2015-04-27 | reverse complement strand
TCTGCGCCACCCTGGTCGAGAAGAAATTCAAATCCCACGACCAGATGGTCGAGCGGTTGATCGGGCAGGGTTACACCAGCACGGACATCGCCTCGGCCCTGATCCATCTGCTGCAAGGCGCGGTGAACGAACCGCCGGCCAAGGCGGCCGGCAAGACCAAGGCCGAACGCATCGCGCTGAATGAAGCGCCGCCCAGCGCCAAGCCGGCGGGACCGGCGGCCAAGGGGGAGCGCGCGCCCTCCGGCGCGATTCCGGCCAAGGACGTTCGGCCCAGGGAATTTCCTTCCGGCGACAAATTCGCCGCGCAGAAACGCACCTACGAGCGCAAGGCCCGCACCGGCCGTGAACCGGGTTTCACCACGATTTCATTCAACGTCGGCCGCGCGCAGCTGGTCACGCCGGCGGATCTCGTGGGCAAGATCGCCGGGGTCACGCGCCTGCCGGCCAGCGTCGTGGGGGCGATCGATATTCACGAGGAGCACACGAACGTGGATGTGGCGACGGAGCACGCGGCGGCGGTGATCGCCAAACTCGCGGGCATCCGGGTCAAGAACCAGTCGCTGAAACCCGCGATCGTGCCGCCCGGGGCGGAATGAGCCATGGCCGGTCGCCCGTTGACACCCGAGCATCTGACCGCGTGGGAGGTCGTGCGGCTGCTCAAGCTGGAGCCGCTCGACCAGGAGGGCGGCTATTTCCGCCGGACGGGTGAATCCGCGACGATCCTGCCCGGCGGTCAGCGCGCGTGGTCGATGATCCATTCTCTCATCACCCCCGAGGGATTCTCGGCATTGCACCGGTTGGGCAAGGAGGAGGTCTGGTGCTTTCATGCGGGTGATCCGCTGGAGTCGTTGCGGCTGAGGCCGGATGGCAGCGGTGAATGGGTGAAACTGGGGTTGAATCTGGCGCGCGGTGAACGGCCGCAGGATGTCGTGCCGGCGCAGATCTGGCAGGGCACCCGGCTCGCCGCGGGCGGCCGCTGGGCGCTCGTGACCTGCGTGGTCGCGCCGGAATTCGTGTGGAGCGATTTTGAACTCGGCCCGCGCGAAGCACTGGTCGCGTCTCATGCCGGGTTTGCCGCTGACATCCTGGCGCTCACGCGGGCGCAGCCGCCGTCGGGTGAGAAGTAGCATCCTCATTGCGGCGACGAACTTCGCAAAACCGTCGCGGCGCGTGACTTGACAGGGGGTGGCGGCATCAATATCTCAAAAGCCCGTTGTCCATGGAAGCCGCCCTTGATCAGCCCGTGCTCGTGCTCAACCGCCTCTGGCAGGCGGTGAACGTGATTGGGGCCCGCCGGGCCTTCGCGTTGCTGGCCCGCGAGCACGCGCAGGTCGTCCACCAGACCGAGGAAGCGTTCCGCACCTACTCGCTGATGGATTGGATCGATTTCTCGGTCTACAATCCGCCGGTTGATGCGTTGGAGACGGTGCACACCGTCAACCGCAACATCCGCCTGCCCCGCGTCATCCTGCTGACTTTTTTCGACAAGCTGCCCTGCAAGGAGCTGAAGCTCACCCGCAACAACGTCTTCGAGCGCGACAACGAGAAGTGCCAGTATTGCGGCCGCGGCTTCAAGCGCGAACAGCTGAACCTCGACCACGTCATCCCGCGCCACTACGGCGGGAAAACGACGTGGGAGAACATCGTCTGCTCGTGCATCAAGTGCAATTCGCGCAAGGCCAACCGGCTCCCGCACGAGGCGCACATGCGGCTCATCCGCAAGCCCTCGCGTCCGAAGTGGCGGCCGGTCATCTCCCTCGTGCTCGGGAACCACAATCACGAGAAATGGAAGGACTTCCTCGACGTCGCCTACTGGAACGTCGAGCTGGAGGANNGTGACGCCGCCGGGGATGAGCGCGACCATGCCCGGTTCGAGCACCTTGGTCTCGGGGCCGACGGTGAATTGGAAACGACCCTCGAGCACATAAGTGACCTGTTCGTGGGGATGCTGGTGCAGCGGGACCGTGAGGCCGGCCTGCAGCGCAACTTCGCCGACGGTCAAGCGGGTGAGATGGGCGTAATGGCCGCGAACGGCGCCGCCGAAGATTTCCTTGGCGGGGAGGGAGGTCAGGGCGGCAAAACTCATGGGGATGGAAGGTTCAATTTTTGAGGAGAGGCAGGGTGATACGCATGGTGGTGCCGCGCGCGCCGGTGTGGCGCAATGTGAGTTCGCCGCGGTGGTCTTGCATGATCCGCCGCGCAATGGCCAAGCCGAGGCCGGTGCCGTCGGCCCGCCCGGATAGAAATGACTCAAAAATGCGCGGGCGGATGGACTCGGGGATGCCGGTGCCCGTATCGGTGAGGTCCACCTGCACGACGCGGCTGTTCACCGTGGTTTCCTCCGTGCAGACCAAGGTGAGCTGGCCGCCCTGCGGCATCGCCTGCAGGGAATTGAGGGCGAGGTTCAAAACCACCTGTTGCAACTGGCCCTTGCTGCCCTCCACGAGCAACGAGCGCGCGGGCGCGGAGTAGTGCAGCTGCACCCCGGCCTGGGCCAGCTTGGCGCGCAGCAGGACGAGAGTGTCGTCGAGGATTTCCGCCAGCGCCCAGCGCGAATGCAGCGCAGCCGGAGCGCGGGCGAAGGTGAGCACGCGGGAAACGATGCCTTCAAGCTGTTCGATTTTCTCGGTGATAACCTGAAAGTCACGCCGCCGCGGGTCAGCGGGCGGGAAATCGACACCCATGGTGCCGTGCAGGAGCTTGATGACGGTGAGCGGGTTCCGGATCTCGTGGGCGATCTCGGCGGCAAGCAGGCCGAGGGTGATGAGGGTCTCGTTCTTGCGCAGGATTTCCTCGGACTGGAATACGCGGGCGTAGAGCGTGGCGTTCTGGAGGGCCACGGCCGCGAAGCTGGCGAGGGCGGTGAAGAGCCGTTTTTCATCGTCGGTAAAGCGGTGCGGCTGGTCGCGAAAGACCGACAACACCCCCGTGGGGGTGCCCTCCAGCACCAGGGGCACGGCCAACACGGAACGGAGCGCCGGGTCGCGCGGCAAATCGGCGGCCTCGCGGAAGCCGGGGCCGTCGATGTGTTGAAACTCGGTGGCGCGGCCCGAGCGGATGGCTGCAATGAGGAGCGAGGCATCAGCCGGCACGGTCTGCTGTTGCAGGGTCAGGCTGGCAACGGCGGCGTCGCCCGCTGCCGCCCAGGCGTGCAGCCGCAGTTCGTGCCGGGTGTCGTCGTAGTCGTGCAAAAGGCACAGGCGGGCATTGAACAGCGCGCGGCCGCTTTGGGTCAGGGTGGACAGCAGCTCCTCGGGTTCCAGTTGGGCGACAAGCGCATGGCCCAACTCCACGAGCGTGGTGAGCTGCGTGGAATTCGCGCGCAGCCGCTCGTATTGCCACAGGCGGTGCAGCACGGCGCCGGCCTCGGCGGCGCAGCGGGCCAGCTGTCCGAGAGCGGTGGGGGTGAACGCCGCGAGCCGGTCGGCGTCGAGGTTGATCACCCCGATGGTGTGACCGTCCACGATCAGCGGGGCGGCCATCTCACTGCGGACACCGGCGCGGGCCGCAATATAGCGCGGTTCAGCGGCGATGTCGGCCACCAGCAAAGGTTTGCCATGCAAGGCGACCCAGCCCGTGACACCTTGGCCGGGCTTGAGGGCAAAGTCACCGATATCGGGGGGCAGGCCGTGCTGGATGCAAATCTCCAGCAGACCGGTCTCGGGGCTGAGGAGTGCGAGCGATCCGCTGTCGGCGGGGAAAGCGGCCATGATGGTCGCGAGGATCCGGCCTTGGGCGGAAGCCGCATCAGGGGCGCTGTTCGCCAGAGAGGCGATCCGGTAGAGGACCCCGATTTCGGATTGGGGATTGGGGATTGGGGATTGAGAGTCGGAATCGGCCATGAGGTGGCTAACGGCGGGATTTGGCGGTGCGCATGGAGGCGACGACCATGGACAGTATCTCGACGCCTTCCTGCTTCAACAAGGCTACTTTGTCCGCTTTGACGCGGTCGCTGTCGACCAATAGTTCCAGCCAGTGGATAGTCTCGTCGCATTCCTCCTCCACAATCGCCATCTTGGCGATGAAATCGGCGCGGGACTTGGCGCGACCAGCGGCCCGATAATTTGCGCTGACCGAGCAGCCGGCCCGCAGGAGTTGGTGGCCAAGCGTGCGGGCTACGTCATCCTTGGGCAGCGAATCGATCAGCCGGATGATCCGCAATGAATAGGCCTTGGTGCGGGCGATGAATGCCGTCGAATCCACCTCCACACGCTAGTGCGGATAATCCGCAATCCGCAATCCACGATCCGCAATTCAGACGGCCGCCACTGGGGTGATGACGGCCCGCAGGGCATCACGCAACGCGTGCAACCGGGTGGGATCCACCGCCCCGGCCCCGGGTTGTTCGGGTTCGATGTAGAATGTGTCGATGGCGACGGTGCGCTCGGTATTGATGCGCGCAAAGGTGGTATCGAAGCCGTGGTCGGAGATCGTCTTCACCAAGCGGTAAAGCAGACCGATCTGATCATGAGCCTGCACCTCGACGATGATGCGGTTAAGGGAGGGTTCGTGATAGACCTCGACCGTCGGGGGGAAGGAAGCGGACAATTCCGAGACGGGGGAGGCATAGCGGGTGGCCTCGGCGAATTTCCTGGCCTGCGCGGTGATGTCCGGCAGGAGTTCCTTGTTGTTCATCAGGGCCTCATCGACCGTGCGAGCAAACGTGTCCATTGCCTTCCGGTTCTGCACCACGCCGCGACCGGGCTCGACGACGTGGAATGTGTCGATGGCGATGTGGTCGGAGCGGGTGGTGATGCGCGCGGACAGGATGCTGAGCCCGGCCACGCTGAACGCGCCGGCGAGCTTGTAGAACAGACCGGCCCGGTCCCAAGTGACCACATTCACGGTGGTGTAGCTGCGGTTGATGTCGTCCTTCCACTCGATGATGGGCCGCAGAGCGCCGAGGGAGTCGGCGGCGGAGATGGAGTGCAGCAGCTGGTTGACCATCCTGATATGCAGCCTGATCTCCTCGGCTTCGGCCTGGATGAAATAACGCTCCGGGAGGAGATTGAAGTGCGCGGTGATCTCATCCGGGCTGATGCCGGGGATGGTCTGGGCGATGAGAGTCTGGCGGGTCATTTCAATGCGCTCCTGGAGGCGGGTGTCGACTTTGTCGCCCAGGGTCAGACGCTCGAGCGTGGTCTCGAACAACCGCCGGTGGAGGGAGTTCTTGTAGCCGTTCCACAGGCCGGCCGCGGTGCCGCGGGCGTCGCAATAAGTGTGGACGTAGAGGTAGCGCAGCTGGTCGGGCTCCGGCACAAGCTCGGCAAAGGTGGCGGAGGTCTGGGGATCATCCAGGTCATGCTTCTGCCAGAACCGTGCCATCATCAGGTGATTCTTGATGATAAAATTAATGGTCTCGCGGCTGCCCGCATCGACCCGCAGGCGGTCGAGCACCGTGCCGGCGATCGTCACGCCGGATTCGGCATGGCCTTGGATGCCCTCGCTCTTGCCGATGTCGTGCAGCAGCAGGATCAGGTAGAGCAGGGCGGGGCTGGCAGTCTTGTGCAGCTCGGTGCGGTAATTCTCCGCGATGGGATCGGCCGAGGTGAAGATGGCGTCGAGTTCGCGGATGGCGCTCAGGGTATGAATGTCCGCGGTGTAACGGTGGTAGTATTCGTGCTGCACGAGACAGGTCAGCGGGGCGAACTCCGGCATGAACTTCCCGAGCACGCCAAGTTCATGCATCAGGACGAGCGGCGGATGCACCTGGCCCACTTCCTCGAGCAGGGTGCGGAAGCTCAGGTTGGCGTCGCCTGAGGCGATCACCTGTTTGCTGATGAGTTTGAGCGAACCGCGGATGAGCGCGGCCAGATCAACGTCGGGCGAGCAACCGAGCTGCTGGCAGTGGCGGAAGACCCGGATGAGACGGACGGGATCCTCCTTGAAGATATCGGGGTTTTCGGCCGCCAGCTCACGTCCGCGCAGGACGAAGCCGTCGAGGCGCTTGGTGCGGTCCGCGCGGCGGGCCAGGAGCAGGTTTTTCAACGAGCCGACGAAGCCGGGGCCGGCGGCGATGGTCAGGGCCAGACGTTGCTCGATGATTTGCGCGATGCGGTAGATGGCTTGCGCGTGGCCGTAGTAGTCCTGCATGAACGCCTCGACGCGGGCCAGGAGGGCCTTCTGGGTGTAGCCCAGGTTGGCGGCAAGTCTCGGCTGCGTGTCGAGGTTGAGCACATCCGTCGGGTGCTTGCTCATGTAGTGGAGTTCATTGCGCACCCGGAGCAGGAAGTGATAGCCGCGCTGGAAGGCGCGGAGCTCGGCGGGCTGCAGGTAATGCTGCTTCACCAATTCGTCCAGGCGGGTGATGCCGAGGCGCACTCGGGCCATCCACAGAGCGTTCTGGTAATCGCGCAGGCCGCCGACGCCGTTCTTGATGTCCGGCTCCTGCATGAAAACGGTATCGCCATGCTGCGCGCGGCGGGAAGCCTGGTCGGCGAGGCGCGCGGCGATATAGGCCTTGGGGTTGTCGGTGAGGTAATGCTTGCGGTAGGCAGCCGCGAAATTCTCGTAGAGCGACTCGGTCCCGGCGATGAGGCGCGACTCGAGCAGGGAGGTCTGGGTGCGGATGTCGCGTGCGGCCTCCGCGAAGACGTCATTAAGGGTGCGGGAGGAATGGCCGATCTTCAACCGCAGATCCCAGAGCGGATAGAGGACCCCGTTGGTGAGATGCTCTTGGAATTTCCCGAGGCCCTTCACGTTGGAAGGGTAGAGAAACATCACGTCGATGTCGCTCAACGGGCTGAGTTCGCCACGCCCATAACCGCCCAAGGCGATGAGGCAGACGGGGGTCGGCGGCTCGCCATGCTCCTGGCGCCAGGCCTCCAGCGCGGCGGCGAACAGGGGTTGGAGCAGCCGGTCCATGCGACTGGCGAGGGCGTGCGCTATTTTGTGGCCCGGTGCGCCAGACTTGTGCAGCTGATTGATACGCTCACTCTCGGCCGCAAAGTAGGCCTTGCAGGCGGCCAGCCGTTCCGCGACAGGACTAGCGCCCGAGAATACAGGCTGTGGGCAGGTGGAAGGCTTGGCGCGGACGGTCATGGGAGGGAGTTACATGAGCAGTGCAACCTGCTGGGGAAAAGCTGGAAATGCGCCAGGAGTGGCCGATAATGCGAAATAATAATCTGGTTGACGGGCAAATCCGGGGTCGAATACTCCGCCTCTCTTCCGCGGGAGTAGCTCAGTTGGTAGAGCACCACCTTGCCAAGGTGGACGTCGAGAGTTCGAGTCTCTTCTCCCGCTCCAATTTGGAAAAGCGTCCAGTGATGTCACTGGGCGCTTTTTCGTGCCTAGACGAGTCAGTTGCAGCGGATTGTGAAAGTTGCGGTGAAAGACACGTGGAGACAGGCGACGACTCAAAATGTCCCAAAACGACCCCAGTTTGTGTGCCTCCTTGTGTGCATACTGGGGTGGAGAGGTGCGACCTCTCTGCGCCTTTTTTGCCGATTTGGAATGACGGCAGTCGCGCGGTTTCCTGTATGATCGGAAGCTGCGTTACGTCCGTATAAACGCCCATCGTCAGCTTCATGTCGCTGTGCCGCATCAGCTCCATGGCGACACGCGGTGAAACGCCGCTGGAGGCCAGCAAGGTGCCAAACGTTTTGCGCAGCGCATGGATGTCCACCCGGCGCCCGCGCGCGTCCTGAAACGGAATCTCGGCCGCGGCTAGGTCTTTCTTGAAGGTGTGCACGCGCGGAATAAGGCCCCGAAACACCCAGTCTGCAGGTTTCGGGTTAGCAGGTCGCATGGCGGTGATCGTGTGCGCCAGTTCCGGCCGGAGGTAGTGAATCGATTCCTTCCTGTTTTTGGAAAGGGAAGAAGGCACCCTCAATTGTGGCGGGTTCGCCTCAAAATCAAAATCGCCCCACTTGAGCCCGTGGAGTTCGTTCCGACGCAGCCCGGTATAGATCATCGCCAGGTAGACGCGGGCCCGGTGCGGCGGGGATTTCTCCAGCAGCCGCCGGACGTCGTCCGACGAGAGTGCGCGCCGGTAGCTGCCCACGCCCGGATTGGCGACTTTGCGAACGTCGGCCAGTGGATCGGCGAGGATCAGGCGCTGGCGCTTCATCCAAAGCAGAAACGTGCGCATGCTCCCAAGGAGATCGTTGACCGACTTGGGCGACAGACCGCTGCCATCCCGCCAGCTTGTGAACGAGCCGGCTGTTACGTCGCGGATCGTCGTCCAACCGCAGCGCGTGAAAAGCTTGGGCAGACTGTGGCGATATTTGTCCAGGGTGTTGGCGGAAAGCTTGGCGGCCTCACCGGCCTTGAGGAACGCCTGGTGGTGGGTGGTCAAAGGCGTCCGCCAAGCTTCCCGTGTGGGCCGGGGAATGCCGACGCCATGGGTTTCGCGTTCGAGTTCGCTGACGAGTTCGCGCAGTCGCTGATCGGCGACGCGCTTGTCGGTCACGTGCAAAGGGAAGGTCCGGGCGCGCGCCCACTCATCGAGCCTGACACGCGCCGACCAGAGGCGCGATTTCTCGCCGCGCCGGGAATGTTGGAAAAGAAAGGAGATCATGACGTGCCGAGTTTGTCGCCGCGCTGGCGGCGGAGTTGTTCAAGATAGAGGGTGAGGTCCTCGCGAGAAACACGCGAAGATCGGCCGATTTTCAATGGCGCGGGGAAGGCCCCGCCGGCGATGAGACGATCCAAGGTGCGCTTCGAAATCGAAAGCGCGTGCGCTGTTTGTCGCAATGTTAGGAGCGATGGCTCTCCGACTGGGGGAATGGCAGGTGGAATTGTTGGCATAGTCGAACGGGTTGTCGTCAGCCTTCGACGCCCGTTCGATCCGAATACGTGCTGCTACAGCCAACGAATTAATGTGATTTCACGAGGCCAGACTGTGCGACGGCAACCAGTATTTGTGCCCCGTGAGTTACAGGAGAAATCTTATCTGTAAGATCGAAGATTGCGACAGAAATAACTCAAATCGTTCCTCTCGACTGATGTCGCGTTCTAACGCGGACCTTGGCGGAGCACGTTACGAACTGAAAGTGAGCCTAATAACCACAGCTATTGTAGTTTTAGAGAGAGAAATGGAATGCCGAAGGTGAATGGTTGAGAAACTGAACGGGCATTGGGCGGGAGCAGGGGATTCTACAAAGGTGAAATTGGAGATACGGAGGTCCGATTCGGCTCATTTGGCTCACATCCTTTAGTCGGTAGGAGCACTAGCTAACCTAGCGATGCGACCGGCCGCCGAGTTGAAATGTGATCTGGCACTGTTCTATCAAGCGCAGTGCGTGGGGTCGAATGGTTGCCAAGCGTGGATTCCAGATCAGACAGATATCTCGTCGCAATGCGTTGAGTTCGGATCCCGCCAACTTGGTGAAAGTGTTTTGGGGAAGGTCGGCTAGCGCGAGTTCAGGCAATACAGCGGCGAAGCGTCGCGATCTGACCGCTGCCAATACTTGTGGCAACGATTGGCAGGCGAGGGCAGGCCGGAAATTTGGGCCACTTTGGACGGCGATTTCGCGCAGGCGGGTGGTGAATTCTCCTGCAGAAATCTGCATTGCCATAGGGTAGTCACGAAAAACATCTGGAATCATGGGCCGCACCTTTCCCGCAATCAGGGCATTGGGAACCATGAGGCAATACCCCATCCGCCCTAAGTTAACGGAACGCAGTCCTCGCGTTTCAGCTGTTCTTCGCACGAGCCCCAGATCCAGGCGGCATTCGTCCACCTGCTTCACAATATCTGCGGTGCGCATGCTGGTGGTGCCGAGGCGGATTTCCGGCAGTGCATCAACTATGGCTGCCACACGGGGAATTACTAGCCACTGGATCAGGCTATCGCCGGCGCCGATATTATAGGCGATTCGGTCGTTGCGGCAATGTGCGGCCAAATCTTGCATATGCTGCAGAAATTGTCCGGCAGATTTCGCCAATTGAACGCCGTCTTCTGTGAGCGTGATATTTTTGCCTTTTCGTTCAGCCAGCTCACAACCGAAAAACTCGGCCAGTTCCCGCAGCTGCCGACTATGCTGACTGTTGCGGACTGGGTCGCCTGGTGCCGCTCCGGCAATGCTTCCCGCATCGTAGATTTCTACCAACGCGCGCAGGCGCTCTAATGAAATTCCACTCCGGGAAAAGAGCTCGTCAAACATGACTGCATAGTAATGTGAATCTCGCTTATTTAGCTAGCAAAAACAGCTCATTCCCTTATAATTACCGCGAAACCAATTAACTATATGAAACCTGAAGAAACTCCTCCTCCTCCTCCCCATCCCGTTCCTGACCACAAGGTGAAATATCATTATTTCCTGGATGGGACGAAATACGAAACGGAAACCTCCTCGCTAAACGGCTCGGACGTGCGCGCTAAACTTCCGCCTGAAAAGGCTGGATATGCCATTTTCCTTGAATCCCAAGGAAATGAGCCCGACCAGTCGGTCTCCGACGGTGACAGCTTTTCTTTGGAAAAGAAGCCGCTGCGGTTCTATAGCGTTCCTCCCGCCAATTTCGGCCGCGAATGACCACGTTGGAAGAGCAGTTTAATGCGGTGAAGGAGCGCCATCCCGGTGCCACCTGCGATCAGCTACGAGACGGATCGTTCCTCATCAGTGTGCCGGATGTTCCTATCGCTGATGGGTGGACGGCGAAAACCGCACACATTCGGTTTATCGCTCCGGTGCAATTCCCTACCGCTCGTCCGGATTGCTTCTGGGCGGACCCGGCCTTGAAACTGGCTGACGGCCGGAACCCCCAGAACACGGGTGACAATCCGATACCCGGAGGTTCACCGGTTCCGCTCCGCTGGTATTCCTGGCACGTTACGCAATGGAGCCCCAACGCGGACACCCTGACCACCTATCTCAACGTGGTGCGGAAGCGCTTCGCGGACCCACGATGAGCCGGTTGGTCCTATCGTCCGCAATGCTCGCCGAATTGCGGGCATCTTTGCTCGCGGATCCACGGGAGACTTGCGCGGTTCTGTTTGGTCGCGCGGTCTCTCAAGATGGTCGACTGGTGCGCGTGGTGATTCGGGAAGTGGTGCACCCGGAAGACAAGGATTACGAAAGCCGCACATCCATTGCTGCTCAGCTCCGACCGGCATTTGTTGCAAAAGTCGCGCAGCGCGCACGCCAGTCGGGCGAATCGCTACTGTTTGCGCATTCTCATCCATTCCCGCTGAATCAATTTTCGCCGATAGATGATTGTGGCGAGCGTGCGCTAGCTGACTTCCTTGCTGGCCGGACACCGGATCGCTGGCATGGGGCGCTTCTCGTTACACCAGAAGTCACTTTGGCGCGGGGCCTTGGCAACGGAGTGAATTTGCCCGTCATGGGTATTGGCCCAACGTTGGTTTTCGGTCAATCAGACGAGGGCAGGGTAACGGAAGCAGATCGCTTCAACCGCCAGGTGAAGATGTTTGGAGCCGCTGGCCAGGAGCGTTTGCGACGCATCCGGGTTGGGGTGGTTGGCTTGGGTGGTACCGGTTCGATCGTTGCCGAACAGCTGGCCCATCTCGGAGTGGGCAGCTTTTGTCTGATCGATCCCGATGTTGTCGAAGTTACGAATCTCAATCGCTTGGTAGGTGCAGGCGATGGCGACGTTGGCCGCTCCAAGGTGGCTGTTGCAGTGGACTTGATTGCTCGCATTGCACCCGCGGCGACGGTGTCCACACATCAGGAGAGTGTTCTGTTGGCCAAGGTTGCGGCGCGCCTCCTCGACGTGGATTTTGTTTTCTGCTGCACCGATTCCCAAGGTAGCCGGTCGGTGCTCAACCAACTGGCACATCAGTTCCTAATTCCAATGATTGATCAGGGAGTTAGCATTGTCGTTACCCAACAGCACATCAGCCACATCGTTGGTCGCGCCAACATGCTCGCTCCCGGGCTGGGATGCTTCGTTTGTGGCAACCTCCTGGATCCGGAAGCTGTGCGGGTGGATTTGCTGACTGACTTTGAGCGGAATGCGGACCCTTACATCGCCGGCGCACACGAGGCCGCGCCCGCCGTGATTTCGCTTAACGGGACAATGGCTTCTATGGCTGTCACGATGTTTCTCAATGCCGTGCTCGGCCTGCCCGGCCAGGCTCGCTATCTGAATTACAACGCCATTTCTGGGGCCACTCGCGCTGCGGCGATTACAATCCACCCCACTTGCGTGGTCTGTTCCCGCAAGGGAGCATCTGCGCGCGCAAATGAATGGCCGCTGCCCGGTCGGCTAGCATGAAGGCACCCGATCGGGATCAGATTCTTGTTGCCGGCCAGCGTCCGGTAAACTGGCACTCGTTTGCGGTTCGTGGCCTTCGCGAGACCCGGGTTGATTTGTCGACTATTGATGACCCTACGCTGGCTAGTGCTCGCGGCATCCTAGTCGCCGAAGTTCCTGGGAAATTTTCCCAGCTCAGTGCACTTCTCAATGGTGTGTTTCGCCGCGCCTGCGCGTTAGGCGTGAAATCCGTTTATTGGCCGGCCGACGCAGAAGGAGAGGCGCGGCTTCGGTATTTTCTAAAGCGGATACCGAATGCGGGGAAAAAATATAGCGCGCTCGATTGGATCTACCTGCACAAAGACTTGGAGAAAATTGCAGAAGTGTTGCGACGGCACGAAACAGGCCCGGGACTCGGACATGCAACCATCCGCTACCTAGATGAGCGGCATACCTTGAGTGACTTTCAGGCCTGCTTGCTGCAGAGAGCATTCGCTGACGCGCAAGATCTGGTCGTCGAAAAGTTAACAGGCGGAAGGACCGCCGAAGCTTTCCGCGTCCATGCAACACTGGCTGGATTGGAAAGAGGGCCTCAGCCCATGCCCTTCGTTTTTAAGGTCGGCGAGCCTCAGAAGATCGAAGATGAGAAGGAGAACTATCGTGAACGCGCGACGCCTTTCATCCCCTTCCATTTGCGGCCAGGTCTTGATGAGGTTCGCTGCGTCACCACCCCAACCGGCGCTGCGTTGGTATGCAATTTTGTGGATAGTGCGACTCCGCTGGAGACAGCCCTGATGAATCGACAGGGAGCCGGAGTGATCTTTGCGCTTTTCGAGACTACATTGCGCGGTCTGCGGGCGCACACGCTGGCCTCTACTCCCCAAGTGGATGCCATCCACGATTTCATTTTAGAACGGGTAAAGGCTGCACGCATCCGCAAGGACGCTACCACTTCAGCACGGATTGGTGTCGCGCACGGGAAGCAGTTTGTCGGTCAGCCTGAAGAACTGGAAGCTGAACTATTAAGGGCGGCTTGCGGCATGAGCGCTCGGCGTGGAACCTATCATGGCGATCTCCATGTGGGTAATGTGATGGCCCGCCAGCGGGACGCGATAGTTATAGATTTTGGATCAATGACTTCCATTGGCCCCGTGACAGCTGATCCCGCGTTTCTGGAGGTGAGCATTGTATTTGGCACGCGGCTGGGCGACGCGCCCTCCCTTCAAGACGAGTGGTTTCGCTTCGTGGACAAACTCTATGAGTTTCCGCTCGATCCCCCTCTGCCCACTGCGGATTATATTCATTTTGCGTGGGTGGGGCGCGCGATCCGAGAATTGCGGCATGTTGTTCATTGTTGCGGTGTGAGCCCGCGGGAGGCACTGCTCGTGCTTGCTGCCACATTGCTTCGCTTTGCCGGCCTATCGCCTTACGACTTCGAGGAAAAATCGCTGGTTATCTTGTCAGAAGAGCGCCGGGCTTATGCTCTCGTGATGGCGCAACGTGTTCATAAGCTAGCTCTCAAATGGCCCGCGTAGAACACATTCACCTGCTCGGGAAATTTCCGACTCACGATGCCGGTGTGAGGGTGCTCAAGCAGCCTGGTGATGCCGTGTTGATTGAGCGAGGGGTCCCGCGATTACTCCTCCTCCAGTGTCCGTGTGGTTGTGGTGACAACCTGACAATCAATTTGGATCGGCGAGTCGGACCGGCATGGCGCCATTATCTTCGTGGGGAAAATTTGTCTCTCTATCCTTCCTATTGGCGCGATTCACATTGTGGCTCGCATTTCATTCTCTGGAACAACCAAGTATATTGGTGCGATTGGGATGACGACCGGTATTGGCGCGGCACGGCGCATCTTGAGTCCCAGGTCTGGACGGCGTTGACCAGCGACTTCATAAATTACGAAACTCTCGCGGACCAGCTCGGTGAAATCCCGTGGGATGTGCTGCAGGCATGTTACGCCCTGGTGCGCGGGGGACGAGCGGTGCAGCACCCCGACCGCCGGGCTGGAGCGTTTCGCCGCAGCAGTGGACGATAGCCAGCGCCTTGCGCACGAAAAATGCGCCCGGGCAGTTTCTTTGCATAATTTGACTCAGTCATGTGGCTTGGCGTGTAGCGATACGCTCCTCCGCGCTTGGGGCCAATTGGTGGACAGGAAGTAGTGTGTAGCTGACGGTGCCCGCTAGGGGGTCATCTGTGGCAAGATAACGGCATTCGGCTCGGCGAAGAAATATTCGACGGCCTCAAGCAGGCTGGCATCAACCCGCATGTCTTTCGCATCGATGATCATCACATCACAGTCAGAGGTTCCGAGCGGGAAGGGGCCTGTCGCGATGGCGACAACCTGGCGGAGGCCTAGTTTGTGGGCGAAGGCGCGGGCCAGGTTGAATAAGGCGGCTTGTCGCTCCTTCCGGGAGCCTTCGATCGCCAAGAGAAAGTATCCTTCGTCATGGGCGTCAAATTTCATTCCCCGGAAGGCCATTCCATTCTTTTGGGCACGCTCGATTTTCTCGGCGAATCCAGCGGCGAGATGAACCCGGTCGCGTCGGCGCAGTTTTGCCAGTTCCGGAATAATGCGTTGAAAGGCTTCGATGGATCCCGCCGGCAACAATTGCTTGGTCTTAGCGACAAGTTCCTCGTTCACCTCCCCATTACGGCCGAGACCCGCATACAATTGCTCAATCAGCCAGTCGACGAAGTAACTCGGTTTTTCGGCTTCCTCCAAACGGGCCATGGATTCCACATGCCGATCGCGCAGGCCGGCAATGTTGGACGGTGCCTTTGACTTCATTAGCTCGAGCAACCGAGCAGGCTCGAAGGTGGCCAGAGCCCAGACATAGCCAGGCAGGGTTTGCGCTGAAATCAGGTTCTGCTGATGCAGCAGGTTTCGCACATCAAGGAAGAGCAGGAAATCCGGGAAAGTATCCAACACGGATGTCAGAAACCGAAACTCGGACATCGAGAACAGATGGATCGGTATGCCGTCGTCCGGGAAACAGCTTTGATTGAACCTAAGCGCAGTCGTCGAAAGCTGCCCGTCCGGTGCGACCAGTCCATAGACGACGATTGCGACGATCTTCTGAATTTCCGTCTTGGCGACCTTCAATTCGCAACCCCGTGCGTTCACGAATGTGTGAAAAGTCGGGTCGCGGGCCGCTTCCAGCATGGCGCGAAGCTGATCTACCGCCTTGCCGACCGCGTTGGTGGCACGCTTCAGGTCATTCTCGGTCAGCGCAACCTCCGCATCGCTCACCATTTTTGTCTTCACCTGCAGCACCAACAACGTGCCGCGGAAAAACACGAGAATGTCGGCTGCTTCCTTGGTTTGTCCATCTGCCTTGCGATACTTCGGGCTCCGGATGGTGAAATCCGCCAGAAAAGTCGCGGCGCAAAGTTGTTCGACCCAGTCTTCTGCGATCGGACCTAAGTTTGGAGGTGGAGCTTCCATTCAAAAATGGCATAGTCCGTGCCCGAGAGTTGGACAAGCGTCCAAGCGCTTCTGCAAGGAGCGCACGCCTAGGCTCATGTTCCGTGAAGCAACGGGAAATGAATCGGCCATTGTCATGGCCGTTCATGTTGGCCGGTTTCCGGCGAGTTGCCTTGCTGCGCTGCGGATCAGAATTACGGGACCTGGGACGGAGCTGGGTATCGCGGGCAGCAAGTCTGCGGCATTTTTAGAGGGACTGTAATAGCAATTGCCAAGAACGACATATCTGACAGACGGTATTTGATATTCCCGAGGGCCGACGGGAGTATATTTTTGTCGCCCGATTTCCAGTCCATGGCCCCCAGAAAGAACAAGAAGAGTTCGCACGCTATTCCCGCATACGCCGGCTTCGCGGCGCAGCCGACCCGCATGGCTTTACTGCTGCTACAGGCCAATCCGGGCGCGACGGTCAGTTTGGAGCTGTTCGATGACGTAGCGGTCGAGACGCCCGATGGTACCGTCGTGGCGACCCAGATGAAATCCGGCATGAAGAAAAATCCGGTCAGCGACCGTGCGGTTGAGCTATGGAAGACGTTTGCGAACTGGGTGCGGCAGGTGCGGGCCGGGGAACTCGATTCCACCCGGACGGTTTTCGAACTCTATGTACGGAAGGATTTCGCCGGTGCGCTGGTGCGAAAATTCGCGGCGGCGAAGACCAAGGAAAGCGTCGCACAGGCATTCGCGGATGCCCGGTGTGCCCTTTGGGGCGATCCGCCGCAATACTTGAAGAAACCCCATGTGGCCCATGAACTGCAGCCGCATCTCGAGGAAGTGTTCGGGACCGAGGCGGGTGCCCGTGCGTTCCGGGCGATCATCGAGCGTTTCCAGTTCACGGTTTCAAAAGCCACCCCGACGGAAGCCTTGCACGGCCATGTCGCGAACTTCATGGCCGTGGAAAGTGCGGCCGTCGAGAAAGTGGTCTGCTTCTTCCAGGGCTGGGTGAAACAGGAAACCGACCGGCAGATCGACGCCACCGGGCGTGCGCCGGCGATCGCCCGGGACGTTGCCTGGAAGGAATTCACCACCTTCTACAACTCCATCGTGTCGGGTGGCAATTTGCCGGATGTCGCCGACCAGCCTAAGCCGGAAGACTACGGGCAACTTCTCGGCCTGCCGTTTGTGCGGCAACTCGGCCTGATCAAACTGGCGACGGAGTCCCAGCGATATGCGATGACTTGCTACTTCCGGGCCGCTTCCGCGCGCACGCGTTGGGTCGATCACGACCTTGTGCGCAAGGAATCTCTCACCGAGTTGGAAGGCTCGTTGGCGCAGGCCCACCGGGACTTGAGCGAGAAGGTCTACGCCATGGCGCATGCGGAGGAGCTGAAGGGGCGTCTCCTGCTCGCTGAGTGCAACCAGCACCGCTGTCCGCTGGAGGGCAAGGACACGCCCGGCTATTTTATTCCCGGCTGCTTTCACTCCCTCGCCGATCGCCTGTTGGTGGGGTGGCATCCCCGGTTTTCGGAACTCATGAAAAGCGTGGCATGAATGTCCTGACGCAGGAAATCGAAATGATGCAGAATCCGGCCCTGGGCGCCGTATTGCTCTGGCGTTTCACCAAGGCCTACACCGAAGCCCATCCCCAGAAGGCCGGTCCGCCGCTTCCGCTGGCCTTTCTTGTCCTCCCGCTGCTCTGGCACGTCGGAACGGCCGAGCCGCTGGCCAGCACCCGCACGGCATCGGGCCTGCGCCTGTTTGCCGGGAAGTTCAACGAACCGAGCGGCGGCGCGCGGGACGTGCTCTTGGCCGTGCAGGACCGGGCGATCCGTTGGCGCGAGAAAACTGCGGCTAGCCTCCGGGTGGCTTATGCCACCGGCTTGGTGGAACTAGGGGAGAACGGCCACCTTCAGGCACCAGCGACCATTCGGGAGCCCGACCAAAATCGCACCGTTGCAACGATGGTCGATGGCGCCGAGAAGTTGGGCGTCTGGTTCGCCGCCCTGAGCCTCGACGAGATCTCCCTCATCCTTTACGTCCGATTCTAAGCCATGCATTTCCAAGTCATCAAGATCGTGCTCTGGGCCCATAATCGGGATCTGGCTCCGCGGGTGGTAAATTTCGAGCCAAAGATGGTGAATGTTGTGATGGGCCTGTCACGCACCGGCAAGTCGGCCCTGATCCCCATCATGGACTACTGCTTTGGGGCGGCGACCTGTGCCATCCCCAAGAAGGTCATCCGGGCCGCCTGCTCTTGGTTTGGCGTGGTCGTTGAGACTGCCGAGGGGCAGAAGCTGTTCGCGCGGCGTGAGCCCGGCGAACAGGCCGCGACGGACGACATGTTCGTCCTGGAGGCCATTGAGGTTGAGGTCCCGCCTTTCATCCCGGAGGCGAATACTTCCGTGCGGAACGTGAAACGCCGGCTCGATGAGTTGTCCGCTCTGAGCCACCTGGCTTTTGCCTCGGGCGAGGGCGCTGACTCCTTCGACCACCGTCCCTCGTTCCGCGACCTGATGGCCTTTGTCTTCCAGCCGCAGAACGTCGTGGCCAACCCCGACGTCCTGTTTTACCGGACCGACCAGCTCAAGCACCGGGTGAAACTGGCGCGCAACGTCTTACCGTATGTCCTGGGGGCGGTGTCGTCCGAGGTGCTTGCCGCCCAGCATGAAATCGACCGTCTGGAGAAGAACTTGCGGCGCAAAGAGCGCGATTTCGAGGCGGCGCAAGCCGCCTCTTCCCGTTGGGAATCCGAAATTGCCGGGCATCTCTCGCGGGCTTCCGAGTTGGGGTTGATCGAGCCCGACGCCGACCTCGATTTGAAGCCGGACGCGATGCTGGAGCTGCTGCGCAAGGTGGCAAAGAAGACCGTGGCTGACTTCAAGACGGACAGTTCAACCATAACTCGTTCCATCGAGGAGCTCGCGGCGCTCGAACAAGTGGAGAACAAGCTGGCGGAGGAGCTGGCCGTCTTCAAGGAGCGCCAGACTGAGTTGAGCCGACTGCGGGAAGGCGCCGGGGGCTATCACGATGCCCTGCACAAGCAGCGTGACCGCCTCGGGGTGGCCGATTGGCTCATGACCCAGCCTGACGGACAAGGCTGCCCCACGTGCGGCCACGCCCTGTCCGGCGAACGCAAGAAACTGGAGGTACTCCAGCAGCACCTGAAAGAGATCGAAAGCACGGCCGCCAAACTGGAGGCGTTGCCGAGCGCGGTCGACCGCGAGGTGCACCAGTTGCGGCAGGGCACCGATGAAGTGGTCGAGAAACTCGCGAATGTCCGGCGGAAAAAGCAGGCCTTGACCGGGAATTCCGAGGAAGCGCGGCAGCGGCAGTTCCAATCCTTGGGCGTGGCCCATTTCCTTGGGCGGCTACAACAGGCGATATACCTCTATGATGAGACTCACGATGGTGGTGAACTCGCCTCCGAAATCGCGGACCTGAAGCAACAAATTGCCCAGCAGCGCCAGCAGGTGGATTTGGCCGGCATCGCCAAGCGCCAGCAGGCCGCGGTCGAGCGCATCGGAGCCTATATTGCCCAGTTCATGCCGCAGCTCGACAACGACCATCCCAACGATCCGGCGCTCTTGGTGGTTGAGGACTTAACCCTGCGGATCAACACGGCGGACGGAATAAGTTTTCTCTGGAGCATTGGTAGCGGATCGAACCACCTTTCCTACCATATCGCCACTCTGCTGGCCTTGCATTGCTTCTTCCTCAGCAATGGCCGGAGTTCGGTGCCAGGCCTCATGGTCCTTGACCAGCCCAGCCAGGTCTACTTCCCGGAACAAGTGCGCCGCCGGCACGACGCCAAGGAGGATCCAAAATGGGAGGACGAGGACTGCCGGGCGGTGCGCAAGATTTTCGAACTGCTGGGCAAGGTGGTCGCGAGTAGCGGGGGGAACATTCAGGTCATCGTCCTCGACCATGCGCCTAGCGAAGTGTGGGGCGACCTGAAGGCGGTGACGCTGTCGGAGGACTGGCGCAATTCGGGCCGCAAGCTGGTGCCGGCTAACTGGCCGGGCGCCCAAGAATAGCCGGCGGTGCCGGCCTAAGGTCCAGGCCGTCGTTACACCTGAAGGCCAAACCGTTCCTTCATCAGCTCGGTCTTGGCCCACGGTTCGCCCGGGATTCGGACAATAAAGTGAGTGAACACCTTTGTGAAAGCCGCCTTAGTCGAGGCCTCGTTCAACTTCTCCGCCTGATCAGCCGGCAACAGCGGGCGCATGTCCGTCAGAAACGCCGGATTGGCCAGCTTGGCGAACATCCGGTTCTCGGCCTCGGCGCGAGAGATTCGCTGGTTGGCCTGTTTCAGGTAGAGGCCGAAGCATTCGACCACGCGCGCGGCATTCAGCCCGCCGAAAACATCAAGGGCGTGGGCGAGATCGAAGAGGTCGCGACCTTTGTTGCGCTGCAGCAAGGCGCGTAGCTTGGTGGTCAGCATTTCTTCGCGCGAGAATGTCGGCACCTCCGTTTCTCCCGTGAACCACGGGTTCTTCACGCGGAAGGGCAGGGCCGGCGGCGGATCGAGGGCGGTGATTTCCCGGGTATTGATTTCGACCTTCAGGCGGATTTGCACCCCGCCTTCCTCGGCCGGCACCCGGAAGCGCAGCTTCGGGGCGACCGGGCTTTGGTCAAAGCCCGAGGAACCGAGCCAGGGCTCCAAGACCAGACGAATGCCATCCAGCAACGGCCCGATTGGGCCCGCCGTGGTCCGCACCAGATCAATGTCTTCCGAGTACCTCAACGGCGCCGGAAAATGGAGCTTGTTCAGCGCCGTGCCCCCGCGGAACCGAAGCTCGGCGCGCAGAAAGGGATCGCTGAAAATCGCCACGATCGCCCGGCTGATGATGAGATCTTGTTCGACCTGCTTGGGCTCGGCCCACGGGACAACCTGCCCCCAAGCGGTGAGATTCGCGCCGGGGATCATGCGTCAGCCTCCGGCAGTCGCCGCACGATCACGCGCCAGCGCGGGTCGCGGTCGACGGGCTCCGGCGAGAATTCCGGATCAGTCGCCGTCAGCGGATCCAGTTCGACCCAAAGGGTTGGCGCCAGCCCGGGAAGAAGCACCTCGGCCGTCCGCGTGTGTCCGGCCCGTGTGAGCAAGTAGCCCAGGCGTTGTCTCACCGACCGTTCGAAGGCCGGAGCCAGGAGCGCCAGTCGGCCCCCATCGAGCTTGGGGCCCAAGTCGGCCAGCACGGTTGCGATATTGTCGAGGCCGCCGGCCGCGCGCGGATAGCGCAGGAGATCGAGCGCGGTCAGTTCAACCGACGAGATGCGCATCTTGCCGGTATCGGTTTTTCGTTCCTCGATGCCGCCTTCCACGGCGGCGATCTTTCGACGGTAATAAAATGCGATGGCGGAACGGCCGGCCCGAAGTTTGGGCATTCGCTTCTCCGTTATCACCTGGAATTCCATCACTGCCTGGTGGGCGGCCTCATGCAGCTCCGCGGCTTTCAGCAGGCCCACATAATAAGGGCTCCCTTCCTGACGCATCAGGTCATCGATGAACCACGCTGGAGGCGGCGAGCCCCAACTCATGAATTGCGGCGGCACAATGACGTAGAATCCCCTCCGGGGGTGGAGCAGGCGGCCTTTCTTCTGCAAGCGTGCGGCCATGTCCAGAAACGGGCGACGCATGATGCCAAGTGCCTGCTCCGCTTCCTGTCGGGAAAAAACCAACCGGCCGCCCGCCTGCAGGTCGGCGAGATAAGAGGAGAGTCTTTTGCCTGTAAGTGACATCGCGTATAATTATCCGCCTAAAAAGCGTATATTTCAACACGAAACACTTTATTTCAATAATCCGTGTTCATTAATCACTTAATAACACGGAGTATATTACATGATACATTGTTTGGTGATTTTAGGCCAAGTTACTTGGGCCGACCAGTACGGCGGGACCTGTTGGTTTATCCCAGAGCCGATATGGATATCTTAGTTCAGTCAATCCGGTTGTCCCGGCAGCCATGTCCAGAAGCAGCTGCACCACCGCGCGCTTGCCCGTGCCATCCAGCCGGCAGTAGCAGTCCGCGAGATCCACGCTCCGGCCCGTCTGCAGATTCTGGAGCAATTCCCACGCCGCGCGTTCGCCCGACGACGCGCCCGGATGCCCTCGCGCCATTCGACGCAACACGGCGAGGGCGTCCTGGCTGGCTGGGCTCATCGGGCAAGACTCCCCGTTTGCGCAGCCAGCACGACATTTCCTCTGCCCGCGATACCCAGCCTCCGCAACGCGCCGGTCACAGCCACAGGGGTGAAGACTGCGACCATGACCGGCGCGGACATAAGGAAAGCCAGCGGGCGGCTACTCACCCGGCAGCCACGCCCACCCCGGCCCGAGGTGCGGCCAGTGCCTGGCGGTTCTGGCGGTCCATTTCCCGCAGGACTTCCCCGACAAAGGCCTTGTCCTGGAAATAAGGGTTCACGCCCTTGAGCCGCTCGTCGATCCGCAGTTTGATCTCGGGCGCCTGTTTGTCGTAGAATTCCCGCGCGCCCGGGAGCTGCCGCAGGACGATCTTCAGGTCGGTCTCGTATTTTTTCTGATCCTTGTAGATCAGGGTACGAACGGCGCGGTCGGGGTTTTCCTTCACGAGCCGGTTGTAATATTCGAAGTCGCCGGGTCGCGCCGCGATGTGCGAGTCGATCTTCTTCTCGACCTCAGGGTTGGTGCGATAGGCCGGCTGTTCGTCAGCGGGCAGTTCAACAGTCTCGGGGTTGTTTTTGGTTCGGATAGCCATGGGAATCATGATTTGCGCCGGCCACTTCGGGATGTGCGGGCCGGCGACGGGAGGCACTGGCGGATTCGGTCCGCCGTTAAAGTCACTTGAGGACCTGGTTGGGCATCTCGGGCACGCCGATGCCGCGCACGGCGCGGAGCAGCAGCTCGAATTGTCCGCACAGGTCGGCCGCGTCGTGGCGGGCCATGACGAAGGCCATGAGGGCCTTGGCGTCGAGGGGAGGGTTCATGGTGCTGAACTCGCGGTTCAGACGGTCAGCCGCTTCGAAGTATTCGGCGGCCACGGGTTCGGGGACAGTCACGGATAGTGTGATCATGGTGATTCCTTAATTATGTAGTTATGCGAATATGTCAACAAAGAACCGGCCCGCGCCGGGTGTCGGGACGGGAGGGAGCCAGCCCAGGCCGGCCCGGAGTGGGGGGCGGATGCAACGGAGGGCCCCGGCCGGCGCAGCGAACGGACGCGCCCGACTGCCGGCGCAACTGCCGATGCACTGCGGCCTGAAACGGGGGCCGGGCGAGCCCCGAGCCCGGGCTGCGTTTCCCCTTTCTGGCTCAGCAGGCGAATAGTGATGAGGGCTTGGGTGAAGGCCCAGCCGTCGCCGTGCAATTCGACCTGTTCGAGGAACGCGCCAGGCTGGCGTTCCAATGCGGTAACGCCGGCCAGAACCTCCAGCCAGTCGTCCGGCCGCGACCCGGCCAGGGACGCCAGCCATCGACCGCTTTTATCGGCTTGCCAGGACCAGTGCGGGCCAAGCTGGGCTTTCAAGTCGGCCAAGGGCACGGGCACGACCCGGCGGGCGAGCTGGTCGCGTTCGGTCCGCATTCGTGAGCGGGTGACGTCATCATTCGTCCGAAGCGCCTCATGCTCAGCTTGGAGCGCGGCAAATTCTCCGTCGGCAAGGTGCGGGGGCGGCCACCAGTGATAACCGGCGAACACGCCCCCGCACAGCACAACACTACCAACCAAACGAATCCACTGCCACGTTGTGATCGCCCGTTTCATGGAGAGAGGCCCCGGAGGGTGAACGCCCCATCGGGCTCGAGCGCGTAGTGGACGTCAGGCCCGAGCTGTTTGGCCCACGGTTCGGCGGCTCCCGGCTTCGCCCACCCGTTCACCGTGAACGCCTCGGCCTTAACCTGGAGGGTGGTCACAACCACTTCCGGCGGGACCGTGGTCGCGACCTTGCGGAGGAATTCAGCAACCCGCGGGCTCTGCCGGCTCAAGGCGGCGATCTCCGCGCGCAGCGCGGAGATTTCGGCGTGGTTGGCGCGGAGGTGCTCGACCTCGCCCTGCAACTGCCGCTGCGCAACCACTCGCTCCGCCTCATTCACCCACGCTTGGGACCAAGCGCGCGCATAGCCGGTTCCGCCGACCAAGGCGGCGAGAGCAAGCACCAGCGTGGCCGCAGTCACTACCCTGGGACCGGTGAAACGCGGGACGGGCGGCAGCAACTGGGCCGGGTGTTGCGACGGCAAGGGGACGGGTCTGGCCAGCGCCTCCTGCAGGGTGAAGATGCCGACCACTTGGTTGCCCTGAAGCGCCATGCGCTCTTCCAACGTGGTTATCAGCGCCTCATCAGTCGCCACGCACAGGATGAATTCCGCCGGATTCGCCGCGACCATCGGCTGCAATTGTGCGATCAGGGCTTCCAGTGCGCCGTTGCCCTGCCCGGTGTGGACCGTGCGGGCGCCGGCTGCCGAATACCGGTAGATGCAAAACCGGTCGGCATGGAGCGCGAAGATGGTGATGGCACCAGAGTCCGTCAGGTCGGGCGGCAGCGCGTTAAGCCAGGTGGGCAGCGGCCAGACGCTGTTTACGGCGAAGCCCTCTTCCTCGAGTTGCTGAACCAGTGCGAACAGCGCCGGCCGGGTTTCGTGGTGAAGCAGCGTGCTGAAGGATTCACCGGCGGGCAGGATCGGCTCGTAGCCCCATACCAGACCGGGGTGGCACACCACCGGGTGCTCCTCGGCCAATGCGAGCTTCAAGGTCGCCCGATTGGTGTTGGGGCAGACCGCGGGCACGGTGGCAAAGTCCTCCGGCTGGTAGATGATGCGCAACCGGCGGGTCTTTTCGGGCCACGCTGCGGCCAGCATGGCGGCGGCTTGGTCCATTCCGGCGAAAGGCACCGGCATTTTCTGACGCGGCAGCCACCAGCGGTCGCCCCAGAGAAGAATGGTGATCATGTCAGAGGGTGACGATGTAGATATGCACGTCGGTCACGCCGTTGACTGGCGCCGCATAGGCGACCATTCCCGTATCGGAAGCCGCGCCTTCCACGGGGGCGAATTGCGCCCCGTTCATGGCGAGTGCCAGTTCATACGCGTCTTTGGCCGGACAGGCCGGGATGACGAGATAGGCAACGACATAGTTTGCATTGATGCCGGTCGTAGTCCCATCGAGGCGGAAGTTGGCCCCTTGGGCCGCCGAGGGCAGCAGCGCGGGATTGGCGGTGCGGGCCTCGACGCGGGTCACCGCCGACCAGTTGCGCAGAGGCGCGCCGTCCGGGGTCATGACGAAGGCCTGGAGTGCCTGGCTCCAGGCCATCTCGTTGCCGGAGCCGGTGGAGGCATAGACCTGCGTGCCCATCCGCAGCGACAGCGGCCGTTCCAGTTTGCCGACGCCGAGCAGCACGGCGTCGAGTCGCGCGCCGTTGCCTTTGGCGGTGTCGGTGGCCCCGGAGAGCGCCGCTCCGGAGCAGGGGACACCCGTGCCCTCGGTACGCGGCAGGCTACCGTTGCCGCCGGGCATCGAGATGTAGTCGGTCAGCGCGGTCTTGAGCGTATCGACCGTCTTGGCGACCTGTTGGATGCGGGCGTTGCGCAACGCATCAAAGCCCTTGGGCAGCAGCAGTCCGACCAGGACGGAGATGATGGCTAGGGCGAGGACGAGTTCGAGGAGCGAGTAGCCCCGGATATTGTGCGGAGGTTTGTTTTTCATGGGATGTTTGTGGTTTGTGGGCCTTCCGGCCCGGTGAAGATCACAGGACCCGGGCCACCTGTTCGATGGTGGTGAGTCCGGCGCCGGCGGCGGTGAGCCCGTTCTGCCACAGCGTGGCGTGGCCCTCGTGGGCGCGGAGCGCGGCCAATTCCTCGAAGGGCGCATTGGCGGCGATGAGGGGCAGGAATTTTTGAGCCGGGATGACCTCGTGGATCGCCAGCCGGCTGCGGTAACCGCGCCCCCGGCACGCCTTGCAGCCGACGGCCCGGTGGAAGTGTGCCTCCGGCAACCGGTGGGTTGCCCTCAGCCGGTCGTTGTCCGGACGCAGTTCCTTGCACTCGGGGCAAAGTTTCCGCACCAGCCGTTGCGCCGCGAGAAGCCGGAGCGACGCGGCGAGCAGAAAACTTTCCACCCCAAGGTCGCGCAGTCGCGGCACCGCCGAGAGCGCATCGTTGGTGTGCAGCGTCGAAAGCACCAGATGCCCCGTGAGGGCGGCGCGGATCGCGAGCTGCGCCGTCTCGGCGTCGCGCGTTTCACCGACCAGGATCACGTCGGGATTCTGGCGGAGCAGGGAGCGGAGCGACGTGGCGAAGGTGAGGCCGATTTTTTCGCGGATCTCCGTCTGGCGGATGCCGGGGAATTCATACTCGACCGGATCCTCCAGCGTGTGGATCGCCCGGTCGCGATGGTCCAGCAGGTGCAGCGCGGAATGGAGCGTGGTGGTCTTGCCCGAGCCGGTCGGTCCGGTGAGGTAGATGAGTCCGGCGGGTCCGGTGAGGGCCGTGTGCAGGGCCTCAGCCTGGGCGGGAGCAAGTCCCAATGCGGCAAACGACTGGTTTGGCATCGTCTGGTCCAAGAGCCGGATGACAAGGCTCTCGCCGTGGACCGTGGGCAGGGTGCTCAATCGCAGATGAAACTGCTGGCCGTTCTCGCGGAACACGGCGCGGCCGTCCTGCGGCAGCCGTTTTTCCGTGATGTCCATCCCGCCAAAAATCTTGGCTCGCGCCAGCACCGGGTCCCGTTGGGGCAACGGCAGCGTCGTGTGGTCGCGCATTTCGCCATCGAGGCGGAACCGGATAAGCAGACCGTATTCCTTGGGTTCGCAGTGGATGTCGCTGGCGCTCTCAGCGATACCGGCGCGCAGCAGCCGCTCGAAGGTGCGCGTCGTGTCGTCGCTGACGATGCCGGCCGTTATCGCCGGTTTGCTGACTTTGAGGAAATCGAGCATCAGCGGGGGATGAGCCGGGGCGTGAGGAAAATCACGAGCTCCGTGCGGTTGCGTAAGGTCGCCTTGCTCTTGAAGGCGCGGCCAACGACCGGCAGCGCACCCAGAAAAGGCACGGACCGGGTGGACTCCCCGGATTCCTCGGAGATCAGTCCGCCGATGATGGCGGTTTCGCCGTCTTTCAACCGGACGATGGTCGAGGCCTGTTTTACCTCGGTGACAGGGGCCGTCTGACGTCCGTCCGGGCTCGTCACGATAGACTGCAGCCGCGTGATCGCTGGCAGCACATCGAGCGTGATGACCCCGTTGGCATCAATCTGCGGAGTGACCGCCAGGATGGTGCCGATGGTGATAGTGGAAACGGAGAAGCTCTCCTGGGTTTGGTTGTAGGGCGTGGTCGTGCCTCCCTGGTTGAACGTGGTCGATTGCTGGAGCCGGAAGAACGGTCGGTCCTCCCCAACTTTGATAAATGCGGTCTGGTTGTTGAGGGCGCGCAGCCGCGGCTGGGCGACGGTCTTCAGGTCTCCTTGCTGCTTGAGGGCGTTGATCATGGCGGTGGCGCGGCCGATCCCGAGATTCGCCGAGAAAGTGTTCGCGGTGAGCAAGGTCCCGCCCACGCCAGCGAGATCGACCGGCGCACCGGCGGTGAGGGTGCTGCCTCCGCCCAGTGAGACGGCCGCCAGATCCCAATCGACGCCCAGCTTCTGTTCATCATGCAACGTCACCTCGACCAACCGGGCCTCGATTTCCACCTGCTGGGTGATGCGGTGGTTGACCAGCTCAAGGAAGGCCCGGACGACTTCATGCCGGGAAAGAGGCGCCGTCACCTGGGCGACACCGCTGAAACGATTCAGGACGAGGCTGTCCCCGTCCTTCAGCATCGCGCGGAGTTCCGCCTCCAGCGAGGTCCAGAACGTGTTTTGGTTTTCCTGGGAGATGGAGATCTGGGTTGCATCGGCGGCGGCGCCGTTGACGCCGAGAGCGTGAGCTTGCTGGGCGGTGATTGCGCCCGTGAGGCCTGTACCTGCATTACCGTTGTTGGCCCCGCCGAGCGTGATCGACGCGCTGCCGGAGCCGCTGCGGGTGAGCTGCGGATAGTCGACCGGATAGAGGACCGTCTTGAGCCGCCGGACCATAAGGGTGCCGTCCATCTCCTCAAAATAGAGACCGAGCGGTCCGGTGAGACTCGCAAGCGTTCCGCGCAAGGGTCCGGCGGGTAGTTCGACGGTGATTTTGCCCGCGAGGTCGGGCTCCGCCAGAATCGTGGTCTGGCTGGCCCGGGCCAGCATCCGCAGGGCGGCGGGCAGCGTTGCGTTGTCGAAGCGGAGCGATGGCACCGGGCGGTCAAGCGGTGATTCGACGGCAAAGGCCGCGCTGGTCAGGAGCAGGCAAAGGAAAATTCTCATGGGAGGAAGGGTCAGGGTTTTTCGAGGACAAAGGGTGCGGTGCCGGTCACGGCGCTGTCCTGGAGCAGGGTGCGGCCGGCGGAGCGGTATTTAAGGAAAGCAGCCGCCACGGCGTTAAAGGTCTGCGTGACATTGGCGGCCGGGAGATACGTCGCATCGCCGGGTTGGCCCGCCTGCACTGTTACCGAGCCCGGCCCGGTGATGGTGAGTTGATTGCCACTAACCGCGGCGGGGCCGCTCAAGACCGTGTAGCTGATGGGCAGTCCCGACGAAGCACTGCCACCCAGGGTGAACGTCGGTCCCCCGACCGGCTGGTTGCCCGGCGAGGCAAAAGTGATCGTCTGCGTGGTCTTGGTCGTGAAGACCGCTTGCACGTTCAGGGGACTCGTCAGCGTGAGCAGGATGCTTGGCGCGGTGCCGGTGGCATCGCCGGCCCAGCCGATGAACTGGTGGGTTGCATCCGGTGTCGCGGATACCGTGACACTCGTGCCGTAAGGATAGCTGCCGCCGGGCGTGACACTGCCGCCCGTGGTCGCGCTGGTCGTCAGCGCAAAAGCCTTGGGCGAGAAATTGGCCTGCACCGCCTTGTTGCGGTCGAGGGTGAGACTGACCGGATTGCTGGTGCCCGCTGCGTCGCCACTCCAACCGGCAAAGTCGTGGGTGCTGTCGGGTGTCGCGGTGGCGGTCACCATCGTGCCCGCATTGTAGGTGCCGCCGGGCGAAACCGTGCCGCCTGAGCCTGCGGTCGTAACGAACGCATACTGCACCGGCGGTGGAGTGACGACCGTGATTGCCACTGTGGCCGATTGCACCCAGCCGCTGCCGTCATACGCCGCCGAACGCACATAGTAGGTGCCGACGTCAGTGAAGGTGAAGTTCGCGGTGCGGGTCGAATCCGCCCCGCTGCCGACGGGGCCGCCCTGGTAGGGCTCGCCGGTGGCGAACCCGCCTTGGAAATTCCAGTCACCGGCGGGCCGTTGGAGGTCGAGGTTGTGGCCGGTGAGGTTGCCGTCGGGGTCGGTGGCGTGGCTCGTGATGGTCAGCGTCGTGCCCACTGTGATCGTTTGCCCGGCCGGCGCGACCAGCGTCACGGCCGGCGGCGTGTTGGCGGGCGCGGCGATGGTGATGACATGGGTGATGACCGGCGACAGCGCGCCGTCGGCATCGACCGCCTGCGCGGTGAAAGTGATCGTTTGCGGCCCGCTGTCACTGGTGGTATTGCCCGCGTCTCCGTCGGTGCCGTTGCCGCCCCCGGCAAAGGCGAAGGGTTGCCCGTTCTTCCAGAGGTTCACCTGGACCAGGTTGCCGTCATCGTCGTGGCCGTGGGCGGAAATAGTATACGACTGGGCCTGGGCCGCAGTTCCCGGAGTTGAGGTCCACGCGATGCTCGGGGCCTGGTTGGCCGCAGGCCCGACCTGCAGGTAATTGTCCAGTTGCTGCCAGGTGCTGCCCGACTGGGGTGCCGCGTAGCCGAAGCCGTGCCACACCTGCCAGACGCCCGGTTCATTGAGGACGACATCAACGCTCGAAAACCCGTCGGGGTAGTCTAGGCCGAAATGGGTGTCTTCGGAATACCATTGCCCGCTGGGACTGAGCAGGGACGTCGAGCGCCATGACTGGATGCCGTCCGGGGTGGTGTCGTGTGACGATTCCACGGTGCTCACGGTGCCCAGCGGAACGTTGGTGGTCTGGGCGGCCAGCGGCGCACCCAGCAGCAATGCGACTAACAGGAAGAGTGAATGTTTCATTGGACGGTGATGGTGGGGTTTTCGCGGAGCCGGAACCGGAGCGCCTCGACGCCCGGCAGGCTCGTGCCGCGGTTGATGGTGATGAGGCGCCCGCCGAGGATCTCCGGGGTGACATTGGCCCCGGAATTCGCCGGGGCGGTGAACGCGGGTGAGGTGTTGTTGAACGAAACGTAAGCCGAGTCGGTCGCGTGGTTGTTGTTCACCGTGACGGTGAACTTCGGCAGCACGATCCGGCGGACACAGAGCCGGTAGACTTGGGTCAATCCGCTGCCGCCCTGCGTCCACGCCGCGAGTTGCGCGGGGGTGAGCTTGCCGGTCCAGTAAGCCGGCGGCTGCGCCGTCCGGCTTTCCCAGTCGCTGTTCCACAGCGCGTCGAACCACGCGGCCGAAGCTTCGAAGGCGGGCAGGGTTAGTTGTTCCGACCGGGCGGTCAGGCTGATAAGCAGGAACCGTTGCCGTCCGGCTTCACTCGGTCCCGTCAACAGGAGCCGCGGATTGCCGGTCGGATTGAATGCGATCTGGGCGAGTGCGGGTTGCGCGGCCGTCGTCGGGGCCACCCCAATCTGAGGGGTGAGTCCGCGAGCTCGCGCGACCTTGGCGAACCAGTCCGCCGCGGCAGTGGTAGCGGACGTGGCGGTGGTCGAGGTGGAGAACCGGGTGGCGGTGTCGCCGGCGCCGATCGTGCCCGGCAACGCCGCGACATTGTCGTTGGTCAGATCGGTGGCGTCGAATGTTGTGGCGATGGTGACCGCGAGTTCATCGAGGGTTCTCGCCTCAGCGTCACGCCGGGTCCGCTCGATCACTTCACGAAGCGAGGGCGCGATGGCGGCGACGAGGATGCCGAGGACGAAGATCACCAGGACGATTTCAAGGAGGGAGAAGGCCCGCAGGGCGCGGAGCCCATGGGTCCGCAGCGCGGAATTTCTGGCGAGATAAGAGTAGAAAACCATGGTCAGCGGGTGTTGATCCCGCCCAGGAGCGAGAAAAGCGGGAGGAAGAAGGAGAGGGCCATGAGCCCCACGATGGCGGTGAGTCCGGCGAGAAGCATGGGCTCCAGCAGCGCCAGCACCGTGGCGAGCCGCTCGCGCGCCCGGCGCGCGGCGTAGATTTCGATGTGGCGCAGCGCGAGGCCGAGTTGGCCGGTCGTTTCGCCCGACTTGAGCGCTGGAATGATGAAGCCCGGGAAGGCATGGTTCTTGGGCAGCGACGCGTAAAGCGGACGGCCAACGGCGACGCCTTCGCGCGCCGCGAGGAGATCGCGCGCGAGCACCGCGTGGTTCATCAGCTCGGCGCCTGTCGCAAGGGTGTCGAGGAGCGCCACGCCCGCCCCGTGCAGCAGCCGGCAGTGCGAAGCGAACCGTGCGGTGGCGAGGCAGCGGATGGTCTCGCCGAGCACCGGCACGCGCAGGAGCGCCGCGTCGCGCAGGTAGCGCAGTCTCGGGGTTCGCGCCGCGAACACGGCGCCGAGGGGCAAGGCGACGGCTAGGGCGAGGAGCACCGGCCAGCCGGTCCGGACCAGTTCGCTCGTGCGGATCATGGCGACCGTGAGCGCGGGCAGGGTCAGGTGCAGGGACAGGAAGATTTCCGCGAACTTCGGCACGACCCCGCCGAGCAGAAACACGATGAGTCCCGCGACGGCCACCAGCACGATCAGGGGATAGATGAGGGCACGCTTCGCCGTTCGGCGGATTTCCTCGGCGTTTTCCAGGTGTTCGGCGAGCGCACGGAGCGATTCTGGCAATTGCGCTGAGGCTTCGCCGGCCGCGATGACCGCGGCCAGATGCGGCGGAAACTGCCGACCGAAGAACCGGCACGCCTCATGGATTGGCCGGCCCTGCGCCACCTGCTCGTGAATGTGGGTCAGCATCGTCCGCATGGCGCCCGCCGGTGCATCCTCGGCCAATTGCAGGAGCGCCACATCAGCGGTGACCCCGGCGCGGAGTTGCATTTCCAACTGGTGGAGCAGCGGCACAAAGTCACCGGACGGCAGCTTCAGCCGCGCGAGCTTCCGCTCGGGCGCGACGGGCTGGATTTGGACCGGCCACAGTTCCCGGGCGCGCAGTTTCTGGCGCAACTGCGCCTCATCGGGCGCGGCCTCCTGGAGTGACCGGCGGATCCCGCTCCGGTCGATGGCACTGACGGCGTAGGCGGGCATGTTACAAGGGCAGCCGCACTCGCACGGGTTTGTCCGTCGGCGGAATCCGCAAGCGAAAGGATTCGCCGCGCAGAATCACTGCTTCCGGCTCGATGCGGTCCAACCGCAGTGATTCGACTGTATCGCCAGGCGCACACATCCGCTCGTTGATCAGCGCGCAAGCGTTCGGGCCGGCCGCAATGCCCTGTACGAGCAGGGTGATCTCCCGCCGGGGCTCCGTTGCGACGGCCCGCAAGGCGAACGGGTTGACGGACGCACCGGGCGCTCCGGCAGGAATGGAAAGGTCGATCAGACCGTCGGCGTTCGGAGTATGCAGCGGAAGCCCCGGTTTGGGATCCTCGGCCGGAGACACCGCCGCCGCCAGGGGCAACGAAACATTCGGGACCGTGGTCACAGGCGGCGGGATGGCCGCCGGAGCCGGCGGCCGTTCAGTGGCTCGCAGCTTTTCCGCCAGCACGTCGTTTTGTTCGATCAAGGCGGCCATCAGCCGCGATTGCTGGGTCAGCTTGTGTTCGGCCCCGGTTGGTGCGACGGTGGGCGGGGATGCAACCGGCGGGGCTTTCGCGACCGGAGTCACGGGTTCCGGCGGCGTCGGACGCGAAGCCGACTGGCAGCCGGCGCAAAGCAGGAGGCTCAGGAGAATCAGGCTAGTTTTCATGCGGGGACGGAGTTTGCTCTCCACGGCGGGCCTGATCCGCGTTGAGCGATTGAGTGACGTAGAGGTAGAAAGGTTTGCCCGCGGGCACGCGGACGTAGAAACCGTCGCGGGCGATGGCCTCCTTGAGCCGGTCGGCGTATTCGCGAAGAATGGCCCCGGTGCCGGCGAGCGTCGCGTTCCGCACCGTGGCCGCCGGGGCGATCACCTCACCCAGGACGCCCGCGCTGGTGCGGGTGCTTTGGAGGGCGGCCGTGGCGGTGGCGACAAAGGTCGCCGCGAAAAGCTTCAGCTCCCGGTCGTCGACCGTGCGGAGGATCTCGCCGCGCAGTCCGGCCGAGCCGTCATGGAGTCCCCACGTTCCCGTCACGGGATCCCGCTCCCGGTCGAGGGCCAGCCCCTGCACGGGCAATTCTTCGCCGTTCCGGCCGTCGGCCGTGCGCCAGACGATGATCCATTGGCCGGCGACCGCGAGCCGTTCGCGCGCGCGGTCCAGCGACGCCCGTCCGTGGACCTCGGCACCCGCCGGGATGACGATCCGGCCTCCGGCCCAAACGTCCTCAGTGACGAGTCCGATGACGGGCGTTTCGAGCCGGTTGGACTCAATAGTCACCACCGTCTCGCAGGGGATCAGCCGTCCGTAGGGAGCAACGAGCGTGGCCGATTTGCGCGGGGCATCCTCGGGCGTCGCCGCCATCAATGAAAGCGGCAGGACGGACGGTGGCTTCGGCCCGGTGGCCGCGACCAACGTTGGTCCCGGCCGAGTGGATGGATTGACCGGGACGGTTTCCGCCGGTCTTGGGGCCAGGTCCGGGAGTTTGAACCGGGCGCCCTCGCGCGTAAAAGTTTTCGGTCCCGCCGGCGGCGCAATGGCGGCCGGCTTGGGCAACGGGGGCTGCTGCTGCCGGAACCGCTGGAGCGCAATTGCGCCGCCGCCGGCTGCGATGACCACAGCGATCAGCACCAGGTGCCCGGTGGACGTCGTAAAAAATTGCGGGTTGAACTTCATGCGGGGCGCGGCACGAGGATCGAAAACAGGTTTTCCACCGACAGGTTGGCCCGGCCGCCCTCCGGCGCGCTGGTGATGGCGATGAACGCCACGGTCGAGGCCCGCGGCGGAATTACGCCGGAGGCTTCCGTGAGCGCGGCCGGATAGATCGTTTGTCCCGTCCGCACGGCCAGCTGACCGGCATCATAGCGCACCGGGGCATCCGTGGTATTCTCGAAGCGCAGCCGCAGGACCAGGGTATCCTCGGCATCGAACCGGCAGACTTCCTCCACCGTCACCGAGAATCCGCGGTAGCTGCTGACCGTGCCGGGAGCGGCGCGGTCGATCGCTTGGGCCAGGGCGGGATGCTGCGCCTGCAACAGTGGGAATGCCTTGGTGCGCGCGATGAGCGCCGTGAGCATCTCCGGCGTCGTGCGCCGCGTCCCGGTTCCGGCGGTCAGCGGCTCTTCCGCGAACGAGATTGAGCGGTCCGGGGTCGCAACCGCCACAAAGTTGAGCACGAACACGTGTCCACGATAGACCACGTTGGCGGCGGCGTGCGCTTCGGGCGCGAGGGCACGCACCGAGAAAAATGCAGTGCCCGGCTGGTGCGACAGCAGCACGGGGGGCCGGTCTTCCGGCTTGGCAGACAGATTGGCGGCTTCCAGTGCGGTGAGCGGACCGGGAAACAGGCAGGTGGTGGGGGCGTCACCGCCGATGCCAATCGTATAGACCGTCCGCTCATCGAGCGGATAGCTCTTGATGACGGCGGCCGGAAGGACGCCGGTTGATGCCGCCAGCAGGAGGATTACTGGGAGACGTCGTATTTCCATACGGCAAGGGGATAGCGGCCGTTGGCGGCCAAGTTGGGATTCCGCGTCAGGGTGAAGCGCACCTTGAACGCGGGGGATTCGTTAAAAAGCTGGCCCTGGAAGAGCCCGGTACGGATCAATTGCCCCTCGGCCTGGACGAGGACAACACTCTCGCGGGTTTCGAGGACCGTGACTTTCAGGACCTCGACTTTTTGGTGCAGCGCCTTCTGGGTAAACTCCTCTGCGGCGCCGGAAGCCTCCGTGCGCGCCTGCTTGAGCGCCTCCGGCAGGAAGAGTTTTTCCAGCAGCTCCGGGTAGTCGAAACCCGCCGGTCCCCGCTGGAAGAGGGCGAGACAGGCGAGCAGCGCCTGACTTTCGTGCAGCTTGCCCGCCTCCTCGAATCCGAGGAGCGGACTCAGGTGATACGTGCCGCTGCCGTCGAGAATGACGACGCGCTCGCGGGTGCGATAGGCCCCGATGATGAGGTAAGGCTGCAGGAGGGCGCAGCCCACCGCGGCGACCGCGACCAGAAACCACAGCCGGGCGGCGACCGCGTGGTCCGTGAACAGTTGCAGCGGATGGAAAGGCGGCTTCGGCCGTTGAGCCGGGTCCGGCCGAACGTGCGGTGCAGGGGTGGTGCGCAGGGAGTCGCTCATGGTCAGATCGTGGTCCGGGGGGTGGGGAGCTGCGCCTGGGCGCGGACCGCCGTGGCCTGACGGTCGCCGCCCGGGTCGGCCGCTGCGGGTGCCGACCCGGGTTGCGCGGGAGCAGCGGGCGACGGCGGAAGCTTTGCTGTTCCGCTGGCGCCGCCTGAGCCGCCGGAAGAGCCACCGGCAGCGCTGGCACCCTTCTGGGCCACCATGACGGCCGCCGCGGCGCCGCCGGTCTTGACCGACTTCACCATCCAGGCGACTTGCTGCATCGTGTAGAGCTGTTGCAGGGCGGACTGCCCGCCACCGGAGACCGGGGAGCCGGAGCAGAAGAGCATCTGCATCAGGACCGGCGTCCCCAGCGTGCCGATAACGAGCCACAACACCCCCAAGATTCCGCCGAGGATGCTCGCGAGCGAGGACGCGTCGATCTGGCCCGGAGTCAGGCCGTCCGCGATGGCAAGGTTGGTCTGGTAGCCGACCACGAGGTTGAACGTCACCAGTTCGGTCACTGCGAACCCGATGGGCCACGCCAGCACCGCAAGGGTTTGCTGCACATAGCGCACGGCCAGCGATGACAGCGACGGCACCATGAACAGGGCCAGCGCGACCGGCAGGAACAGGTAGCACAGGAGTTTCAGGATATGCAGCAGCAGCAGGAACGGCAGTTGCAGGACGCTGCCGACGAGGACAATCAGCTTGGCGGCGGCCCACAGGAACGCCTTGTAGAACGACTCGTGAATCCGCGTCAGGCTGAAGGCGCTGTCGCTGTCCTTCACTGTGTCGCGGACCAGGCTGGCGGCCTGCATCGGATGCTCGGCGTAGCCGCGGTTCACCGTGTCGGCGACGCCAAGCAACAACCGTTCGGTGAGTTCAAACCAATGGGGCAGGGTGGCGACCAGCGCCACGACCACGATGGCGCGGACCAGCGGCTCCATCAGGCTTTCGGCTTCCTGGCGTGCCTTGCTTACCTGCACCATGAGACCGGTCACGCACACGAAGAACACCACCACCCGCAGCTCGCCGGTGATTGCGATGATGTTTTCCTTAAAACCTGGCATGAAACTGTCCATCAGTTCCGCCCCTCCTGCGGTCGCTGCCGCTCTTCTTCCTGCTGGAGTTTTTCCAGCAAGGCGCGTTCGCGGTCCGTCGCCGAGGAATAGCCGGTTGGCGTGGCCAGTCGGATTGAACGCTGCCACGTGTCGACCGCCCCGAGTTCCGTCTTGGGCTCGGCCGGCTCCAAGGGTGCCCGGCGGATTTCCCGGCGGAGAATCCAGCTGGAAACGGCGACCCCGAGCAGGAAAATAATGGCGAATGGGATCATCTTCCTCATGGCCGCTGGTAGGACGTCGGCGTGAGTTTCAAGCCGGACTGCCATGCACCAAAGGAGGCCAGCGTGGCGCGCTCCTCGGCGATTTGCTTTTCCAGCAGGTCCTGCCGCTCCTTGGCGGCTTGGTTTTCATTTAAGATCTGCTGGGCCTGCAATTGGGCCGCAGCCTGGCGCTGCTGTGAATCAACGGCCGCAAGCTGTCCGTTGAGCGCGCTGATTTTGGCTTGGAGCTTGTCCACCTCGGCCTGCGTTCCGGCCGCCTGCAACCGCTCCATGGTTTCAGCCAAGTCGCGTTGCAGGGCGATCCGGCGTGTTTCTGCCTGCGTCTGCACGCTCTCGAAATTGGCCGCCACTTGTTCCACCGCGGCAAATCGCCGGTAGGGTCCGGTTTGCCGGACAAACGGCCGGCCGAGCGCGGTCCGGTCGTCCAATGGCGCGAAAATGTCATCCATGGTGTTTCGTAGTGACTCCGCCGAATCCACCAACCGGCGCAACGCGGTGGTGGTTTCGCCGTAGGCACGGCCCAGCTCATCGGCACCCAGCTCACGCAGGACGATTCCGGCACCGGCGGCCGACGGGTCGCCCAGCACTTCGCGCATGTGACGCACCTCGGCCAACTGGTCGCGCAGGTGACGGATCTGATCATTGAGCCGGTCGATCTGCTGCGCCCATTGCCGAAGGATTTCGGCGTGTTGGGCAACCTGGTTGCCCTGGATGGCCGTGTTGACTGCGGTGTTGATGGGGTCATTCACCACCCACTGCGCGAAGGCGGTGCCGCTGAAGAAAAGAAAGAGAAGGAATGTTTTCATGGGTGATCGAGTTGGATGACGGTGGGCACGCGGCGAGCGCCGTCCTCAATGCGCTCCGGCAGCCGGATGGCCACGCTCCGGCGCGGCCCGGTCTGCTGGGCCGCCTGCATTCGCCAGTAGCGTTCCTTGACGGCGGCATTGGCGCGCAGCTCGTCCGGGGAAGGAGCGGGCGGGGTGGTGCAACTGGTGATCAGCAGCAGGCTAAGCGGCAGAAGTAATCGCATGGGGAGCCTCCTGGATGTGGCGGAGCGTGCCGCAGAGCGGCGGTTGAGTGGTGGGAGCGTGATAGCAGAGCGAGGAGAACTTCCCGCCGGCGGGCAGTTGTTCCGGCAATGGGTAGCTCTGGATGGCGTCGATGGCGCTTTCGGGCAGGGCGAGATCGCGGGCTACGTCGGCCAGGTCGGCGCGGTCATGCTGCCGCATGAGAAAGAACTGCTTGGCGTTGCCGATCACGGCCGGACGGATGCGCGAGGTCTTGAACATCGCGTACTGCTGGACGACCGAGACCACCCAGCAGTTGAACTTGCGGAGCTGCGCGTAGCCCTCGGCGATCAACTGGTCGCCACCGGGCACATCGTGCAGCCGGGCGACTTCCTCGAAAAGGATCCGTTTCCGCTGGGCGCGCGGCAGGGTCAGGATGTGCTGCCGGGTGAAACCCGAGACCAGCAGTCCGGCCGCCGCCTTGAGCGCGGTCGCGTGCTCGGGGATCAACCCCAGCTCGAAATGCGCCACCTTCCGCTCCAGCGACACATTGGTGGTGCCGTCAAACAGCCGGCCGTATTGTCCTCCCGCGGTCCACGCCCGCAGCAGCGTGGCGAGCCGGTCCAGCTCGTCCTTGGGATGTTCGGGGAACCGACCGTAGGCGAGCAGTTCGACGAGCGCGCTGTGGGTAGGGTAGTCCTCGGGTGCGTAGAACGCGCAGGCGGTCTGGCTCACCAACCGCGCCGTGGCCGGATCGCGGACAAATCGGGTGATACCCTCCTCCGCCAGCCCGGCGATGAACTCCGCGGCCTCGCCCGTCGCGCGTCGGTCGCGCAGTTCGGCGAAAGCCTCCAACGGCGTTGCGCCTGCGGGCATTTTCTCCCGCCAGCGATGGACGGCACACGCGAAACGTTCGACCTCGCGAGCCCGTTCGGGAAACCGCCGCACCCAGTCGGCAAAGGTATCCTGGTAAAGCTGGTGCAGGTATTGCGCGAGCTGGGCCTGGCGCAGCGCGAGTTTTTCGGCGTCGTCGGGCTCGCCAATCATGCGCGAGAGCAAAGCCACCGCGCTGGCCAGTTGCAGTTGGGTGAGGGGCAGGCCGCGCGTATCGAGGTAGTTGAGTGTCAGCGGTGCGTCCGGATGGATGATGATGGGGGTCTCGCCCAATTCCTCCGTGAATTGTTTGTGCGACAGCCCTTCCTCGACGATGACCGTATAGGCGTAGCTGCCGGCCGTCTGGAGAAAGAGGTCGCGCAAGGCCTCCGACTTGCCCGCTCCGGTCATGCCGAACAGCACCGCGTGCTGGGGGGAGCCGCCTACGAAGGTGTTCACGCCGACCAGATTTCCCTGACTGCCGTCGTAGAGGGCCTCGGCCGTGGCGAGATGCCCGGTGAAGGTCGCCGAGAAAGGCAGCAGATCGGACAGGTAGGTGTCCTCGGCGTAGAGTTCGCGGTGTCGGTAGCTGGACTGGGTCCAACCGGGCCAGGAGCTGAAGAAAAGTTTTTTGGCGGTGGTCGGCAGCGCACATTCGCAATACTGCGCGCCATCCATCGCGTTGATCGCCGCCTTGACCGCCGCGACCTTGTCGCGCAACCCGTCCTGCGTCGGATCCCACACCCGCACGAGGTAGGTGACAAAGAACGGCCGGGCAAAGCCGCCGGCGAGGCTCTCGATCTTGCGTTCTTTCTTGCGCAGCGCCACGAGGAGGGAATGTCGCCGCTGGTCGGCGTATTCGCCTTCGAGCCGCTCGACCGCCCGCTCTTCCTTGCGAATCTCGCCCACGGCGGTGCCAGGAGTAAGATTGACGGTGATTTGATAATCGAGAAACGGCAGCCCGGTCAGATGCACGACAATCCCCGGTCGGGTGCGCTGCGGCCAGCGGGAGAGCGCGAGGACACAATGAAAATGGCCGTCCAGATAGAATCCGCCGCCCGGCTGGCCGACGCCTTCGCTGTGCCAGCAGTTTTCCTGCAACGTCAGGGTTGGGTCGAAGAGTGCCGCCGGCTCCTGATCCGTCCGGCCCGATAGGCTCGGGTTCAGGAACCGCTGCACGTAGGCGAAATGGTCGTGGTCCGACATGGGCCGGACCGCCGTTTCCGGGGAAAACAGCCGGCGGAGAGTCTCGCCGAATTCGGCCAACTGGCCGCGCAGTTGCGCGAGCTGCCGCTCGTAGTGCGTTTGCAGACCCGCTTTGGTGCGAACATTGCCGGAATAGGCGGTGATTTCGACGGATAGGAACAGGGCGAGACGTTCCCGGCGGAGTCCGCGGGCCTGCATCCGCTGCCAGTAGCGGGTGAACCGTTCGTGCCGGATGCGCCGCACGGCCGGTTCGGTGATTTGCTGGGTCTCGGCGTAGTATCGTTCCAGTTCGGCGCGATAGTCCGCGTCGCACGACCATTGCACCTGGAGGCGACAGCCCGCTGTAACGAGTGCGAGCAGCGCGCGCAGCTTGTCCTGAAATTCATTCAGCCGGGCGTAGCTGGCCCCGCGCAGGTCGGGCGGTTCGATCCAGAAGCCGCGCGCGGCACTGGCTCCTCGTTCGGGCGACCCGAAGAGAATGAGGTCGTCAACGAACCGTCCGTTGGGGGCGCGATCGTGGGGTTTCATGGCGCATCCTCCCGCTGTTGCGCGGCGACCGGTGCGAAGCCGCCGCCGGCCAGGTATTCCAAAAAGTCGCGGTCATAGCCGGACGGCCGGCCTTTCTTGAGGCACAGCGCCCACGCCACGGTCAGGAAGAATGGCGCGGCGGCGAAAAGGCCGGCAGCCACGAGGGAAAGGCCAATGATGAAGGCGAGCGCGGCAAACAGCCCGACCCCGGCCAGAGCTGCCGCCACCACCGGCAAATACAGGTTCCCATCGAGGCCGAAGGCCCGGCCGGCCGCATCGTCGGCCGCATTGGTGTCGGTGAAGCGCAGGTCCATGTCAGAAGCGGGGGGTGAGCACGGCGTCCTGCAGGCCGAAGATGTAGAACAGGGCGCCCATGATGGCAGCCGACGCCGCTATGATGATGCCGGCGACGATGCCGGACTTGCCGTCCGCATCGCCCTTGGAGATCGCGTTGGCCCCGGCCCAGATTTTCGTCACGCCCCAGATGAATCCGACCATGAAGAGCACCCCGAGCGCAGCCCCGAAGCCGTCGCGCAGCTGGGTGATCTGCGCCAGAGATGGCCGGAGAAGCGCGGCGGGCGGCAAAGCGGTAAGTGGTAGCATAAGCGCATAATCGCATAACCACATTGCGCTTGTCAAGGAGGTTTATGCGAATATGCCTTTAGTCATGAAAAAGCAGCTCGGAGCCAGGGCGGTGGCAGCCGTGAATCAGCGGGTGGGATTCTCCTTCTACACGGAGGATCTGACTGCCCTGCGCGGACTGGTGGCCGGACTGCGCGAGCACGGGGTCCGGGTCAAGCGGACCTTCCTGGTGCGTGCGTTGGCGCACCTCGTGCCCGAGGATGAAATCTTCGCCCATGGGGTCGCGCGCCACCGGCAGGAAGCGGCCGGCAAGGCCGGGGCGGCGGGCGAGGTCGACCAGTGCCTGGCCTTCGAAGTTCTCCAGGATGACGTGGACAAGCTGGAGCGGGTGGGGGACCGCCTGTCGGAGAAGAAGTTTCCCGGTGGGCGCTCCTTTCTGTTACGGGCGCTGCTGCACGCCCCGTGGAATCTGGATGAACTGGCCCGCGACGTGCGAAGGTTTCAGAAGGAGTTCCCCGATGCACGCACGCTCGCCGGACGGGCGCTGAAACATGGCTGAATCCGCCGCAGTAGAGCGGCTCCGGGGCATGCCGGAGCACCTGCGGGCTCGCATCCGCGGGCAGGATCATGTGCTGTCCCGCGTTTGCGGCGTTTTCCAGCGTGGCGAATTGGGTCTCGCCGATCCCACCCGGCCGCGTGGATCGCTGTTATTGGCTGGCCCCACCGGCACCGGCAAGACGGAGACCTTCACCTGTGCGACTGAGTATGTGTTCGGGCCGGGTCATTTCGTGATCTTTGACATGTCCGAGTATGCGGAGGAATCTGCACTCGGCAAGTTGCTCGGCACCGGTTGCACCGACCCCGGATTGCTCGGGCATGCGCTCGCAAAGTTGGATCACGGGGCGGTGCTCTTCGACGAATTTGAAAAAGCCCATCCGCGTTTGTGGGATGTGTTCCTGCAAATTCTGTGGCCTGGACGGGTCACCCTCGCCACCGGGCAGGTCATCGACTTCACCCGGCACTACATTGGCTTTACCACCAACGTCGGAGGCGTTGAAGCAATCAGGATGGAGCGCTCCTGCCCTGCCAGCGTCGAGCAGATGGTATTGCGACGCCTGGGGCAGTCGTTTCGGCCGGAGTTTCTGGGGCGTTTGGATGAGCGGTTAGTCTTTTCGCAACTGTCGCATGAGGTGCAGCGGGAGATCTGCGGGTTGGAAGTGACACGGGAGTCGTCCCGATTGCGTCGCCTGGGCTATGACTTGGAGATCACTCGCGAGGCCTTGGAGTGGCTGACGCGCGAGGGCTTCCATCCGCATCTCGGCGCAAGGCCGACGCGCAAGGCAGTCGAGCAACATTTGCAGCAGGCGGTCGTGCGCTCTTTGTTTGCCACGGGTTCGGCCTCGGGGAAGGTGGCCTTAAAAGAAGATCGTGGCGGGCTTGTTGTCCTGCCAGGAGAATCGGGCAGGGTGAGTCAATGATCACGAGAGCATTTATCGCTTTATTGGTTCCAGAACACCTCGATCTCCGGTGCCACGAGATCGCTGTTGCTGATCGTGCCGACGACTAGATTATTGATGTTCTGATACCATTTCGGCGAACAACTAGACTTTAGGTTAGCGCGGCAGAGTTTTTTTGATTAAGCAACCAACCTTCGCCGATGAACTGGGCCACGCGCGCGCCACTTTACCGCAGCGGTTCGAGTTCGGCCGGCTCGCGTGGTTCAATGTGCTCGATACGCGCCAGTATCGCACGGATCAGCCAGCCGGTCCCCGGTTCCAAGCGGTGGGTCCGAAATTGCAGGAGTCCGCGGCCACCCTGCTGGGCCCGGATCAACGCGCGTGGCTGTTCGAGGGCCTCGATCACTCCTTGGCGCAATGGAACGTGCTGGCCCAGCAGGCCCTGATGGCGCCGGTCGATCGCGTGTCCGGTCCGGACGAGGTCGTGGATGTGGACAAGTGGGCGGGATATGAATCCGAGCGGCGCCGGTTGTTGCGACACTTCCACTAAAAGAACATTTCCAACCCGGTCGTCCTTACCGGCGATAAGCACAATAACTGGGCGAACGAACTGCTGATAGACTTCGACGATTCCGTCGAACGGCCTGTCGGCGTCGAATTCCTCGGCACTTCGATCACTTCCGGAGGCGACGGAGTGGATCAACCCGACTACGCTGCGGCGCTACTCGCCGAGAATCCTTTCGTGAAATACCACAACAACGAACGCGGTTACGTTCACTGCGAGATAACCCGCAAAAGCTGGCGCACCAATTTCCAGACCATTCCTTATGTGACCCGTAGTGGTGCCCCGTTGAAGACGCGTGCATCCTTCGTGGTTGAAACCGGTGACCCGCGACTGCATGGCCCGTGAGGCGCTTGCAGTATCTCGAGCGTCACCTTGCAATCATTTCAATGCAGCGAGATCCGCGCCGAAATTGAGATGAAGGGTCTGGCCGTCGATAACGAGGGCGGGCACGGATTTGACACCAGCTTTCTCAGCTTCAGCCAGGCGGTTCTTGGCGCTTCCGAGGTGGATGATCTCAAGATCAACCCTTGAATGGTCGATGAGGTGCGTGATCGTAGATTCGGCGGCTAGACAGACAGGGCAGCCGGCGTGATAGAATTTCGCGGTGGATTTCATGGCGGGATGGTTGGATGGTGCTTCTGGGTTGAGGCCGGTCCGTGGAGCGAACCGACGGGATAATCATATCCTGAACCGGGAGCATTCATAGAGGGGACAAATCAGGGTGTAGGCACCGTTTTGTTCCCTCTCGACGGATGTGTGACAGGTGCGTAGTTTTAAGCTGATGAAACCGAAACACTTCACTGTCGTCGAGCGCTCCGCTTATCGTGGCCTCGAAGACGTAGTGGGCTGCAAATGGTCGGCAGCTGTCGTCGGCGCGATCAGACGTGGTATTACCCGTCCCGGCAAACTGGAGCGCTACATCCCGGGTATCTCGACAAAAGTGCTTACCGAGCGACTGCGCAAGTTGCTGGCATATGGTTTGATCATCCGGGAAGACTATTCTGGGACGGTATTGCATGTGGAATATCGGCTGACACCTGCGGGCGCGCGTCTCGCAACGATCATCGATCAACTTCATGTGCTCCAAAAAGAACACACTGCTCGTATCGAGCAGGTCGAGAAGCTTCCCGGGCTCCGTCAAAGAAATTCATCACTATGAGATTTTTCGGGATACTGGTTGAGTCGCCGTTCGCCTCGCCGGCTCATTGCTGAATCGATCCAATGGACCACGCGTGGATTTCTATTCCTGCAAGCTGCTGGTCACGGGGGCTTTGTTGGCAAAGCAACTGAAGCGGCGCTGCGGATTGCGCACAATGCATCCCGGCCTGTAACTTCCGGTCCGCCGCGGCATCGAATGATCCGGTGAACGCTACCTTGATGGATACCAACGACTTTCATCCTGAGATCAGTGATCTGCAGGCCATCGATGAGGTGAACCTGGCTACCGCGAAATGTTCGAGGTATTGGTGCGGCGCTACAACAGTCGTCTCTTCCGTATCGGCCTCAGCTTCCTGCGACGGCACGAGCAGACGGAGGACGCCATGCAGAACACATCCTCAAGGCCTTTGTGCACCTAGCAGGCTGCTGAAAAAGTCGGCATTTTGAATTTCGCTTTCGCAAGTTGTTGAAAATGCCATGTGGATTTTTCGTTTATGAAGCACTTGCGAAACTGGAAATCTTTTTGGTGCCTTTTTCAGCAGCCTGCTAGGGAATTTCCAGCGCAACGCCTCCATCTCCATTTGGCTCACGCGCATCATGATCAACGAGTGCCTCATGATGCGCCGCCGCCGGGGCGGGTCTCGGCCGCGGCCCTGGTGCGCGGCAGCGCGGCGAGGGCGAAGCCGGCCGCGAGGGATTGAATGACTTCACGCCGGGTCAGTTTGGTTTTCATGGGACAACTCGGGAGTTCGACGAAGTTCAGGCGGGAAATTTCACCCACTTGGCGCCGAGCCTGGCGCTGCGCACGGCGGTCTCGATGAACTGCATGCCCTCGATGCCGTCGGCGATGGTCGGGAAATCCAGATCGCGCGGCGGTTTCCTGCCCGCCACCTCGGCGGCGATGGCGCGGAACGCCTCGCGGTAGATATTGCCGAAAGCCTCGAGGTAACCCTCGGGATGCCCGGGCGGGATGCGGGACGCCTTCGCCGCGGCGGGGCCGTTGTAACCGTTGCCGCGCCGCCAGGTCTCGGCGGGCTTGTCGGGATACCTGACGACCAATTCGTTCGGATGCTCCTGCTTCCACTCGAGCCCAGCCTTCTCGCCCCAGACGCGGATGCTCAGGTTGTTCTCCTCGCCGACGGAAATCTGCGAGGCATGCAGCACGCCCTTGGCACCGCCGCGGAAGCGGACAAGGATGTTGCCGTCGTCATCGAGCTTCCGGCCGGGCACGAAGCTGGTGAGGTCGGCGCAAAGCTCGGCGATGTGCAGGCCGGTGACGTAGCGCGCGAGGTTCTCGGCATGCGTGCCGATGTCGCCCATCGCACCCGCTGCGCCGCTTTTCTTCGGATCCGAGCGCCACGCCGCCTGCTTCTGGCCGGTGGCCTCGAGCCGGGTGGACAGCCAGCCCTGCGGATACTCCACGACCACCTTGCGGATCTTGCCCAGATGGCCGGCGGCGACGAGCGCGCGCGCCTGCTTCACCATGGCGTTGCCGGTGTAGTTGTGGGTCAGGACGAAGACCTTTTTCGTCCGCTTCACAATCGCCGCGAGCTTCTTCGCCTCGGCGAGGTTGAGCGTGACGGGCTTGTCGCAGACGACGTTGAAGCCCTTTTCGAGAAACAGCTTCGCCGGAGGGAAGTGCTGGTGGTTGGGCGTGACAATGACGACGAAGTCGAGCCGCTCATGGGCCGGCCGCTTCGCCTCGGCGCGCGCCATCTCCTGGTAGCTGCCGTAAACGCGTGAAGGGTCGAGGTGCAGGTCGGCGCCAGAGGCGCGCGAGCGGGCGGCGTCGCTGGAGAAAGCGCCGGCGACCAGCTCGGCTTCCCCGTCCATCCGGGCGGCGATGCGGTGCACGGCGCCGATGAAGGCCCCGCGGCCGCCGCCGATCATGCCAAAGCGAAGTTTACGATTCATTGGTTCTTTTTGTCGAAGGCCGCGTCGAAGGCCACGGTGCTGCGGGCAAAGTCGAGTTTCCGCACGAAGGCGGCCGCCTCGGTGGCGCCGTGCACGCGGTCCATGCGGATGTCCTCCCACTCCACCGAGAGCGGGCCGGCATAACCGGCGTCATTGAGCGCGACGATGATATCCTCGAATTTGATGTCACCGCGGCCGGGCGAGCGGAAATCCCAGAAACGCCGGGCATCGCCGAAGCCCGCGTGGCCGCCGAAGACGCCGACGCTGCCGTCGCCATGGCCCCACCAGACATCCTTCACGTGCATGTGGAAGATGCGGCTGCCGAGCGTCCGGATGAAGCCGACATAATCGACGCCCTGGTAACCGAGGTGCGACGGGTCGTAGTTGAATCCGAAACGCTTGTGACCCTGCACCGCCGCCATCGCGCGTTGCGCCGTGGCCGTGTCGAAGGCGATCTCGGTCGGGTGCACCTCGAGGGCGAAATTGACGTTCAGCTTGTCGTAGGCCTCGAGGATCGGGCCGAAGCGTTTCGCGAAGTCCTGGAAGCCGCGCTCCCAATATTCCGCGGAGGTCGGCGGGAAGGCGTAGATCGAGTGCCAGATCGAGGAACCGGTGAAACCGTTGACGGTGGCCGGCGCCTTGGCGGCGAACTTGCCGGGCTTGGCATCGAAGAAGGCCCGCGCGGCCTGGCCGGTCGTGATCATCTTCTTCGCCGCGCGCTTGCGCACGCCTTCGGGGTCGCCGTTGCCCCAGACATCAGAGGGCAGGATCGACTTGTGACGTTCGTCGATGAGGTCGCACACGGCCTGGCCGACGAGGTGGGCCGAGACGGCGTGGCAGCTCAGGGCGTGGTCGGCCAGCAGCGCCCATTTCTCCTTGCGGTATTTCGCGGACGAAGCCGCGGCATCGACGTCGAAGTGGTCGCCCCAGCAGGCGAGTTCGAGGCCGTCGTAGCCCATTTTCTTCGCAAGCGGCACAAGTTTCTCCAGGGGCAGGTCGGCCCACTGGCCGGTGAAAAGCGTGACGGGTCTCGGCATGACGGGAACGGGGTTGAGGCAGATCAGGGAGTAAAGTTTTCTTACTCCGTCATTCTGAGCGGAGCGAAGAATCCAGTTGAACATCCGGGGCTCTGGCAGGTGGCGGATATCATGATGGATTCGCTCCGCTCAGAATGACAGGATAGGGATATTTCAAGGCACGCTAAGTCAGCTCTTGCCGAGGATGGCCTCGATTTTGGCGAGCTCGGCGGCGGCCAGCGGCGGCTGGCTCAGGCCGGCATGGATGTCATCGATCTGCGCGACCTTGCTGGCGCCGATGAGGACGGTCGTGATTTCGGGCCGGCGGAGGAGCCAGACGGTGGCCAGCTGCGCGAGGGTGGCGCCACGGGCCTTGGCGACCTCGTTGAGCGCCTGGATCTTCGCCAGCACCGTGGGCGTGATCTGGCCGGGCTTGAGGAAGACGCCGGACTTCACGGCGCGCGAATCGGCCGGGATGCCCGCGAGATAGCGGTTGGTCAGCAGGCCCTGCGCGAGCGGCGAGAACGGGATGCAACCCGCGCCGACCTCCGCGAGCGTGGGCAGCAGCTCCGGCTCCACCCAGCGGTTGAACATGTTGTAGACCGGCTGGTGGATGAGCAGCGGCACGCCAAGGCTTTTGAGGATGACGGCCGCCTGCCGGGTCTGGGCGGCGTTGTAGTTCGAGATGCCGGCATAGAGCGCGCGACCCGAACGCACGGCGTCAGCCACCGCGGTCAACGATTCCTCCATCGGCGTATCGGGATCGGGCCGGTGGTGATAGAAGATGTCCACGTAGGGCAGGCCCATCCGCTTCAGGCTCTGGTCCAGCGAGGCCAGGATGTATTTGCGCGAGCCCCACTCGCCGTAGGGACCGGGCCACATCAGGTAGCCGGCCTTGGTCGAGATGATGAGTTCGTCACGATGAGCGGCAAAATCCTCCCGCAGGATGCGACCGAAGTTCTCCTCGGCCGAGCCGGGCGGCGGGCCATAGTTGTTGGCTAGGTCGAAATGGGTGATGCCGAGGTCGAAGGAGCGCCGCAGCAGCGCGCGCTGGTTGTCGATCGGATCGGCCCCGCCAAAGTTGTGCCAGAGGCCGAGGGAGAGCCGGGGAAGCTTGAGGCCGCTGCGGCCGCAACGGGCATACTGGATCGACTCGTAACGCCTCGGATCGGGATTATAGCTATTCACAAGAGGATGCTTGCCGCTGCTGCGGCGATGGAAAACGAAAACCGCGTGATGGTGTGTCGGCTCTGCGATAAAGATATCTGGCCACGATGATCAATGGAGACATCGGCACCGCGACAACCCGGCAGCAGTGGCCCATGGAAATGCCACATGGGATATACCAGTCGGAAAGGGTCCATGGCATGCAATCGGGAGAGAACTTACTTGATGGCGGGGGCCCAGGCGCGCTCGCCCTGGCGATAGGGGAGGTCGCCGTCGTAGCGGCCTGGCACCTCGGCGTATTGGAGCGCCTGGTTGCAGCCGATTTCGGAGGTGAAGTAGCCGAGGAGCGTGAGTTCCTTCAGGATGCGGAAATACCGCGGCCGGGCGCGGTCGAGCTCGGTGAGGAAGGAGGTGCGATCAGCCGCGCGGCCGGTGGCGAAAGGCCCCTGGTGCCGGGCGGCGTAGTCGGCGTCGAGTTGGGTCAGGCCCGAGCGGACCGCGGCCTGATCATCGGTCTCATAACAGTCCTGCACCATCATGGCGATGAAAGCGCCGACTGCGGCGGCCTTCGCTCCGGGCACCGTGGTCGGCGGGATGATGGTGTCGGCGATATCGTCGAGGAGGGCGATCTGGGCGGCGGTGAAGGCGGCGGGCGCGCCGGAGGAGGCGCCGAAATTCCCGGCCAGCAGGCGGGGGCCGAGGGCGGTGGCGCCCATGAGCATCGCCATTTTGATGACAGCTTCGCGTCGGTTCATATGCATGGTAGGCAGGGGGTCAGAGGTTGTGACGCTTGAGCTCGGCGACGGCGAAGTCCGCCGCGCGCGCGGTGAGCGCCATATAGGTGAGAGAGGGGTTGACGCAGGCGGCGGAGGTCATGCATGCGCCGTCGGTCACGAAGACATTCGGAGCATCCCACACTTGGTTGTGGCCGTTGAGCACGGAGGTCTTCGGATCGCGGCCCATGCGGGCAGGGCCCATCTCGTGGATGCCGCCGCCCAGCACGTAGCGGTCGTCCTTCATGCGCACATTCTTCACGCCGCCGGCCTCAAGCATCTCGGCGGCGTCGTTTTTCATGTCCAGGCGCATCTTGCGCTCATTGTCCCGGATTTCGCCGTCCATCACGAGGACAGGCAGGCCCCATTTATCCTTCACCGAACGGTCGAGGGTGATGCGGTTGTCGTGATAGGGCAGGATCTCGCCGAAGCCGGTCATGCCGACGCTCCACTCGCCGGGCTCGCGGAGAGACTCCTTGAAGTCGGCACCGATGCCGAGTTCGGCGACACCGCGGGCCCAGCCGGCGCGGTCGGCGTTGCCTTGGTAGCCGAAACTGCGGAGGTAGTCACGCCGATCATCCCCGGTATTGCGGAAGCGCGGGATATAAAAGCCGGTGGGGCGGCGACCGTAGGTGGTGCGCTCCACAAAACCCTCCATCTGGCCGGAGGCGCCGGCCCGGAAGTGGTGGTCCATGACGTTGTGCCCGAGTTCGCCGCTGCTGCTACCGAGGCCGCCGGGCCAGACGTCGGTGGCGGAGTTCATCAGCACCCAGGCCGAGTTGAGGGCGGAGGCGCAGAGAAAGACGATCTTCGAGGTGAATTCAAAGGTCTGGTTCGTCTCGGCATCGAGCACCTCGACGCCGCGGGCGCGCTTGGTGTCCCGGTCGTAGAGCACGCGGGTGACGATCGAGAAGGGCCGGAGGGTGAGGTTGCCGGTGGCGACGGCGGCGGGCAGGGTGGAGGATTGAGTGCTGAAATACGCGCCGAAGGGGCAACCGAGCCAGCACTTGCTGCGATACTGGCAGTTCGCGCGGTTGCCGGTCGGTTCGGTGAGGTTGGCGGTGCGCCCGATGATGAGCCGGCGGGTGTCGTTGAAAGCGACCTTGATACGGGCGGCGACGTGTTTCTCGACGACGTTCAGCTCCATCGGTGGCATGAACTGGCCGTCGGGGAGGTGCGGGAGGCCTTCCTTGGAGCCGCTGATCCCGGCGAAACGCTCGACATGGTCATACCACGGCGCGAGGTCGGCGTAGCGGATGGGCCAGTCGACGGCGACGCCGTCGCGCGTATTGGCTTCGAAATCCACGTCGCTCCACCGGTAGCTCTGCCGGCCCCACATGAGCGAGCGCCCGCCGACATGGTAGCCGCGGAACCAGTCGAAGGGCTTCTTTTCGACATAGGGGCTCTTGGTCTCGTCGGCCCACCAGTCGATGTTCATCTCGTTGAGGATGTAGTCGCGCTTCTGCACGGGGTGCGCACTTTTCATTGCGACCGTGTCGCGCCCGCGGTGCGGCACCTCCCAGGGGGCGCGGAGGGCGTTCACGTAGTCCTTGATGTGTTCGATATTCTTACCGCGCTCCAGCAGCAGGACCTTGAGCCCTTTTTCGGCGAGTTCCTTGGCGGCCCAGCCACCGCTGATGCCCGAGCCGACCACGATGGCGTCGTAATGAGAGGTGGATGTCATGAGGAGATTGCGGGCCAGAGGGAGGGGCTTATTGGGGCAGGCTCAGCGCGAGCGGCTGATCGGCAAACAGCGCGCCCGGACGCTACCGGCGAGCGCACACTTGAATCGACAGTGTAGAGAGTGGCGGCCAATGAACAATCCACGTAAATCCGGGGTGTCGGACCAACGTCCCCATGCCTTTGGGCTGTCATTGCGCGCTACGCACGCCTCTCGATGGCACCGCCCCAAGCTGCTGGCCCGTAGATGACATGAAGCCGACAGGCGGCGCCAAACGCGTCAACCTGTCGACTGTATGCAAACTATCACTAACGAGACAGAGACTAAGCTGGAACGTGCTTCCGTCGAGGCGGGAGTGACCATCAAGTTGGGTTTGGACGTGCATGCCGGGCAGATCACGATGTGCCGACAGGACGGCGGGCTGATTAGCCTGTGATTTTCCAACAATCTTGTTTCGACGGAGTTTTTCTTCAGCCTGAGTTGGCCATAAGAGGTGAAGGCATCCTGCATCCCCTCTCCTGACGCCAGCCCTAAATTCCCCGCGCCACCCTGTCATAAGCGAACCCGCGGCCCGCCCCCGGCGTCTTGTCCCTGTTGTCATTTCCCCTTTTGCCTTCCGTCACTTTCCGCCCACCCTGCCCCGTCCCATGAAAAAACTGCTCGCGCTGGCTTGCGCCGTGCCCCTAGCCGCCCAGCTCAACCTGCCCGACCTGGTGGTGAGCGCCTCGCGCTCGGCCGAGCCGCGCGCGCAGGTGCCGTTCGCCGTGACCGTCCTAGCCGGCCCGCAGCTGCGCGCCGCGCCCTCCGCCACGCTGGACGGCGCCCTGCGTGGCGTCCCGGGTTTCAGCCTTTTCCGGCGCAGCGACAGCCTGACGGCCAACCCGACCGCGCAGGGCGTGTCGCTGCGCGGCCTCGGCCCCAGCGGGGCCAGCCGCTCGCTCGTGCTGCTCGACGGCGTGCCGCTCAACGATCCGTTCGGCGGCTGGGTGACCTGGAGCAAGGTGTCGCGCGAATCGCTCATCGGCGCGGAGCTCATCCGCGGCGGCGGCGCCACGGCCTGGGGCAACGCCGCGCTCGGCGGCGTCGTGCAGCTGGTGACGGTATCGCCTGTAGGGCCGGCGCTTGTCGGCGGACCGCGGCCCGGCGACAAGCGCCGGCCCTACATTTCCGAGGGCAAACTTGCGGCCACCTTGGGCGACTTTTCCACGCGCAGCGCCGAACTCAGCCTCACGCAGCGGGCCGGTCCGGGCATCTTGCAACTGACCGGCCGCGATTTCGCCACCGACGGATTCGCCCTCGTTGCGCCGGAGGACCGCGGTCCGGTGGACCTTGCCGCGTGGAGCAAACACCGCTGGCTGTCCGCCCGCTGGTCGCAAGCGGTCGGCGAACACGCCACGCTTACCGTCACCGGCCGGAGCTTTCGCGAACAGCGCGGCAACGGCACGGCCTACCAGCGCAACGCCTCGGACGAGGACTTTGGCTCGGTCGCGCTCACGACGCAGTCCGGAAAGGATTTCTCGTGGACCGCCCTCGCCTACGCCCAGGACCAGTCGTTCAACAGCACGTTCGGCTCGGTGAACACGACGCGCACGGCCGAGACGCCGGCTAGCAACCAGTTTGCCGTGCCCGCCACTGCGCTCGGCGCAGCGTGGACCGGAACCTGGACGCACCCCGGCGACGCCCGCACCAGTGCCGGGCTCGATCTGCGCCGGGTGCGGGGTGAAACGCAGGAGCACTTCACGTTCAGCGCCGGCGACTTCACCCGCCAGCGCGTCGCCGGCGGCACGCAGGAATTCGCCGGCCTGTTCGCGCTGCACGAGCGGGCCTTCGCTCCCGATTGGCGTCTCACCCTCGGCACCCGGCTCGACGTCTGGCGCGAGACCGACGGTCATCGCCGGGAGACCGACCGCGCCACCGCGGCCGTCCTGCGCGACGACCACTACACCGACCGCGACGGCCTGGAATTCAGCCCCAGCGCCGGGTTGGTCTGGACGCCCGCGAAAGCATGGCGGCTGCGTGCCGCCGCCCAGCAGGCCTTCCGCCGGCCCACGCTCAACGAGCTCTACCGCCCTTTCCGCGTTGGCAATGTCATCACCGAGGCGAACGCCGCCCTCGACACCGAGCGCGTGACCAGCGCGGAACTCGGCGCCGACTACGCGCGCGGCGGACTCACGGTCGGCGCCGCCGTCTTCTGGAACGAGCTGCATGACGCGGTGGGCAACGTGACCATCGCCCGCGGCCCCGGCACCTTCCCGATCGTCGGCTTCGTTCCCGCCGGCGGCACCGGCCGCCAGCGGCTCAACCTCGACCGTCTGAGCGTCCGCGGGCTCGAGCTCACCGCCGAATGGCGACCCGTTCCGTCTCTCTCGCTCAACGCCGCCTACCTCTACAACGACGCCACGGTGCAACGTTCCGCGCTCGCCCCGACGCTCGCCGGCAAAAGGCTGGCCCAGGTGCCGCGCCACAGCGCTGCGCTCGGTGCCGAATGGCGCGCCGGCAAGCTGACCCTCACGCCGCGCCTCCGTGTCATCGGCCGGCAGTTCGAGGACGACGAGAACCAGCTCATCCTCGGCACCGTGGTCATCGCCGACCTCGGCGCCAGTTACAGCCTTGGTCGCGGTGAGTTGTTCCTCGCCATCGAGAACCTCGGCGATGCCCGCATCGAGACCGGCCGCAGCGCCGACGGCCTCGTCAACACCGGCACCCCGCGCCTCGCCGTCGCCGGCTTCAGGTGCGTCTGGTAGGCTCGGGAAATTTGTAACGTAATACCAACGTCCCTTAAGTAATAGACTTTAGATTGGCGCGCCAGTGTTTAGTCCATCGAGCAGCCAGCCTTGGCCGATTAGCCCCGCGACTTTGGTTCCATCGGTGCGCCAAGGGCGGAGGGCCCCAAGGATCCGGTCCTCCAGTTTGCGCAGGGACGGATAGAGGCGGTTGCAGACCTGGTCTTTCACCAGATCACCGAGTTTCTCCACCGGGTTGAGTTCGGGACTATAGGGTGGTAGCGGCAGCAGTCGCACGTTGGCGGGCAGGCGGGGATCCGCGGCCCCGACGTGAAACCCGGCTTGGTCCTGGATGACGACATGCACCGCGTCCGGCTCGTGCCGGCTGATCTGTTGGAGAAAGAGCCCGTGCACGTCCTGATCGATGCAGGGCGTGAACAACAGTTCCATGGCGTTGGCCCCGTCCACTTCCATCGCCTCATGGAGGTAGCCCCACTGGTAGCGGGTCGCATACGGCGCATGCACCCGGACGCCCTTCAGCGCCCAGCACCGGCGGATCACCGGTAACAAGCCGTAGCGGTGTTCATCGAGCACCCACAGCCGGACCTTTTGGCCGGACCGGGCCGCCGGACCGGCGAGTTCCTCCAACTTGGCCGGCAGTTCCATTTTGAACGCGGCGGCCTTGGCGGGATCTTTTTTGACGTGGCTCTTGCGCGGCACTTTCAGTTTCCCGCCCAGCCGGCGCAGCACCTTGCGGACGCCGCTCTCGGTCAGGGTCCGCCGTGTCCGTTTCTTGATCCACGCTTGGGCGTCCTTGGCCCGGCGGAACTTGCCCGCCGCCAAGTGCTGGAGAAACTCCGCTTGCACCGCGCCCCGCCCCGCGGGTTGGACCCCCGGAGCTTGACCACGGTGCAACAGCTCAGCCACGCCCCCAGCGACGACTTTGTCCCGGTAGACGAAAACCGTCTGCCGGCAGACATCCGCCGCCCGCATGATCTGCGCTACCGTCAGCTCATGCTGGGCGATCAAACGCACCACCAGCAATCGCCGGCGCGCCCAGTCAGGCTGGGGCTGGGCCCAAGCCGCTTCGATCTCCGCCACCACTGCTTTGCCCAGTTCCGGAAGGTATCTTGCCATGTCCTTTTCTGACCCAATCCGAGCGGCTTGTATGGTCTATTTATCTCAGGACGTTGGTATTATGCCCCGATAAGGTGGGCGTCGGTTTCCAAACCGACGCCGTCGCCGGTATGGAAACCGGCGACCACCACTCTCAATCCGTCGGGGTGTAAAACCCCTCCCACAGTAAACATCACCTCAACCTTCCCGATAATCCTCGCCGGTGAACAGGCGGCTCTGCGCAGCGTATTCCTGCAGCTCGATCAGGTTGCCGTCGGGATCCTTGACCCAGGCCTGCCGCGAGCGGAATCACCGCCGCTGGGCCCGCACGACTGGTCGAGTTGGCGCAACCGGACCGTGGCGCCGAACTCAACGCGGTAGAACGCCGTCATCCGCCCAAACTGGCTGGTCTTGAGGCAGAGGTGGGCGAGTTGCTTGATCATGACGGCCCTTTCCGCGGTCACTCGGCCGGCGCGAGCCGGGCGATGCGCTTCGGGAGCAGCACGTAGAGCGCGCCGTCGCGGCCCGTGATCACGTGGCGGATGCGGCCGAGACCCTTGAAGACGACCTCCTCGGCGACGACCTTGTCGCCGTCGAGTTCGAGGCGGTGCAGTTCCTCCACGGCGAGCGAGGCGACGAAGAGGTGGTTTTTCCATTTAGGGAACAGGCCGCCGGTGTAGAAATTCATGCCGCAGGGCGCGATCGAGGGCACCCAATAGTGGACTGGTTGCTCGAGGCCGGGCTTGGCGGTGGCCTCGGCGAGGGGCAAGCCATTGTAGTCCATGCCGTAGGAGATGACAGGCCAGCCGTAGTTGCGGCCGGGGCGCACAAGGTTGATCTCGTCGCCGCCGCGCGGGCCGTGCTCGGCATCATAGAGCGCGCCGGTGCCCGGGTGGAAGGCGAGGCCCTGAGGGTTGCGGTGGCCGTAGCTCCAGATGGTGGGATCGGCCTTGGGGTCCTTGGCGAAGGGATTGTCGGGCGGCACGCGGCCGTCGTCGAAGACGCGGTGGACCTTGCCCATCGGGACGCGGAGGTCCTGGGCGTTCTCCATCCGGCCGCGCTCGCCGATGGTGAAATAAAGGTAGCCGGCGCGGTCGACGGCGATGCGTCCGCCGAAGTGCACGCCGCCCGACGACGGGTAGTCGGCGAGCGGGGCCTCGAAGATCACCTGCTGGTCCGTCAGCGTGTTGTCGCGCAGCTTGCCGCGGATGATGCGGGTGAGGCTGACGGATTTGCCGGCGGTGTTGGTGCGCGGCTGGCTGTAGGCGAGGTAGATCCAGCCGTTGCGCGCGTAGTCCGGGTGCGGCACCACGTCGAAGAGGCCGGCCTGGTTGCGATTGTCCACCTCGGGCACGCCGCGCACGGGCTCCGCGGCGAGCTGGCCGTTTTCGATGACAGTCAGGCGACCCTTCTTTTCGGTCACAAGGGCGCGGCCGTCGGGCAGGAAGGCGAGCGACCAAGGACCGTCGAGGCCGGCGACCCAGGTGTTGAGCTGGTAGTCGTGCAGCCGGCTCCTGACGGTGATCGATTCGGCAGGCTTGGCGACTTCGGCCTGGCTGGCCCTGGCGCGCTGCTCGCGGATGAAGATGACCATCGCGCGGATTTCCTGCGGGGACATCATGGCCGACCAGGCCGGCATGCCCTTCTCCACGTTGCCCGTGCTGATGCTGCGGGCGAGGCTCCCGTCATCGCCGCCGTTGACCCAGATGTCGTCGAGCATGGAGGGGGCGGAGCCGCCTTCCATGCGTGCGCCGTGGCAGCTCGCGCAGTTTGTGGCATAAAATTCGTTGACCCGCCCGGGGCGTTGGACCTGGGCGGGCAGGGCGAGGGCACTGGTCAGGAGGGCCGTAAGGAGCAGGGCGGAACCGGGCGTGGAGCGGAGGTGCATGAAATGGGGAAGGTGGTTGCGGATGCGGACAAGGCAATCGTTGCTGACCCCATATCGAATCCCCATCAATTCTCTAAAATCCATTTTGGACAGCAGTGATTCTGACCCCATATCGATTCTTGCCGGCCAGCAGGCGCGGGCCGAGGGCGGTGGCGCCCATGAACACCGCCATCCTGATGACGGCTTCGCGTCGGTTCATATGCATGGTTGGTCAGGGGTCAGAGGTTACGGCGCTTGAGCTCGGCGACGGCGAAGTCCGCCGCGCGCGCGGTGAGGGCCATGTAGGTGAGGGAGGGGTTGACGCTGGCGGAGGAGGTCATGCTGGCGCCGTCGGTCACGAAGACGTTTGGCGCGTCCCACACCTGGTTGTGGCCGTTGAGCACGGAGGTCTCCGGATCGCGGCCCATGCGCGCGGTGCCCATCTCGTGGAGGGCCCGCCCGATGGTGTAGCCCCGGTCCTCCTTGCGGACATCCTTCACGCCGGCGGCCTCGAGCATTTCCGCGGCGTCGGTCATCATGTCCTCGCGCATCTTGCGCTCATTTTCCCGTATTTCGGCGTTGATGGCAAGGACGGGCAGGCCCCATTTGTCCTTCACCGAACGGTCGAGGGTGATGCGGTTCTCGTGATAAGGCAGGATTTCGCCGAAACCGATCATGCCCATGCTCCATTCCCCGGGCTGGCACAGGGCCTCCTTGAAGTCGGCGCCGACGCCGAGTTCGGCGACGCCGCGAGCCCAGTTGGCGCGATCAGTCTGGCCCTCATAGCCGAAACTGCGGAGGTAGTCGCGCCGATCGGTCCCGGTATTGCGGAAGCGCGGGATGTAATAGCCCGTCGGGCGGCGGCCGAAGGTCGTGTGGTCGGTGAAGCCCTCGACCCGGCCGGAGGCGCCGGCCCGCATGTGGTGGTCCATGACGTTGTGGCCGAGTTCGCCGCTGCTGCTGCCCAGACCGCCGGGCCAGACGTCGGTGGCTGAGTTCATCAGCAGCCAGGTCGAGTTGAAGGAGGAGGCGCAGAGGAAGACGATGGGCGCGGTAAACTCATGGGTCTGGTTCGTCACGGCATCGAGGATCTCGACGCCGCGGGCGCGCTTCGCGTCCTTGTCGTAGAGCACGCGCGTGGCAATCGAGAACGGACGGAGGGTGAGGTTGCCGGTGGCGACGGCGGCGGGCAGGGTGGAGGACTGGGTGCTGAAATACCCGCCGAAAGGGCAGCCGAGCCAGCACTTGTCGCGATACTGGCAGTTCACGCGGTTGCCGGTCGGTTGGGTGAGGTTGGCGGTGCGGCCGATGATGAGCCGGCGGGTGTCGTTGAAGGCGTCCTTGATGCGGGCGGCGGCGTGTTTCTCGACGACGTTCAGCTCCATCGGCGGCTGGAACTGGCCGTCCGGAAGGTGCGGGAGGCCTTCCTTGGAACCGCTGATCCCGGCGAAGCGCTCGACGTGGTCATACCAAGGCGCAAGGTCGGCGTAGCGGATGGGCCAATCGACGGCAATACCCTCCCGGGCGTTGGCCTCGAAGTCCAGGTCGCTCAAGCGCAGGCTCAGGCGGCCCCACATGAGCGAGCGGCCGCCGACCTGGTAGCCGCGGAGCCAATGGAAGGGTTTTTGCTCGACGTAGGGATTTTCGGCATCGCTGGCCCACCAGTCGCTGTTTGATTCGGTGAAGATGCGTTCGGAAAGTTTGACTGAATGTTTGGCTTTCAGCGCGAGCGGGGTTCGACCGCGGTGGGGCACCTCCCAAGGTGGGCGGAGGGCGTTCACATAGTCCTTGATGTGTTCGATATTCCGGCCGCGTTCCAGGAGCAGGACCTTGAGGCCCTTTTCGGTCAGTTCCTTGGCGGCCCAGCCGCCGCTGATGCCGGAGCCGACGACGATGGCGTCATAATGGGTGGTGGGGGTCATGGGATAAATGCGCGTGTGGTGGGTTATACCAGATACTGCTTGGTTTCGGATTTTGCAGGGCTGCCGCTTGCGGCATGCCTTGCGGGAAAAGGTGCAGCGCAAGCGCCGACCCTACGGTCCGGAAGTAATGTGTAACTGGTATGACAGGCGGGAGGCGACGATCGGTTCAAGGCAGGATGGTGAAGCGTGCGGTGAGCGGGCCGACAAAAAGGTCGAAATCGCCGGGCTCGACCACGCGCCGCATCTGGCGGTTGTAGAGCGCGAGTTGGTCGGGCGGAATGACCAGTGCGACGGTCCGCGTCTCGCCGGGCGCGAGCGTGAGGCGCTGATAGGCCTGCAGTTCGCGCACGGGCACGGTGACGCTGGCGACGACATCGTTGACGTAGGCGAGCACGACCTCATCGCCCTCGCGGGTGCCGGTGTTGGTGACGTCCACCGAGAGGGTTAGGTCGATACCGGGTGCGATGCGGGCGGGAACCCGAAGGTTGGAGTAGCGGAAGGACGTGTAGCTCAGGCCGTGACCGAAAGAGAAAACCGGGCCGGTCGGGCCCAGGACATATTTGCGGTAATAAAGCGGCGGCTTGAGGTTATAGGCCACGGGGATGTGGCCGGCGTGGCGCGGGAAGCTCATCGGGAGGCGGCCGCCCGGGTTGCTGACGCCGAAGAGCGCCTCCGCGATGGCCTGGCCACCCTTCGATCCCGGCTCCCACGCATAAACGATGGCGGGCACATGGCCGGCGATCCATTCGAGGTTGTTGGGCCGCCCGCTGATGACGACCACGACGACCGGTTTGCCGGTGGCGGCGAGGGCCTGCACCAATTCGAGCTGCTGGCCGGGCAGATCGATGTCGCTGCGGTCGCGGTTCTCGCCGATGGTGCGATCCGAGTCCTCGTAGCGCAACGGATTCTCCCCGACGAAGACCACGGCGACATCGGCGGTCTGGGCCTGGGCGGCGGCTGCGGCGATGGCTGCGGCGTCCGTGTGGCGGACGGTGCGGCTGACGTCGGCGAAAACGATCTCGACGCCCGCCGGCGCGAGGGCGCGCAGGCCGGCGAGGGGCGTGGTCGTGTTGGCGGCCGGTTGGGCGTGGGTCCAGTCGCCCAGGAGGGCGGTGCTGTCGGCGAGCGGTCCGGTCACCAGCACGCGGCGGTGGCGTTTCCCGTCCAGCGGCAGCAGGGCCCCCTCATTTCTCATGAGCACCAAGCTCTTTCGGGCGGCTTCGAGCGCGGTCCGTTGATGGGCGGGCTGGAACAGCACGGTGTCCTTCCGTGCGGGATCGACCAAGGCTTGTTCAAAGAGGCCCAGCTGGAACTTGGTCTTCAGGATGCGGGCCACCGATTGGTCGATGCGCGCCTCGGAAATGCGCCCGGCGCGGACGAGCTTAAACAGGGATTCGGGAAAACCGGGGCCCTGCATATTGAGGTCGAGTCCAGCGCTGACGGACTGGTAGACGGCGTCGTCGCGGTCGGTTGCGACCCGGTGGAGGGTGGCGACCCGCTCGACGTCGGTCCAGTCGCTGACGAAGAAGCCGTCGAAGCCGGCCTCGCCGCGCAGGACATCCTCCATCAGCCAAGAGTTGACGTGACTGGGGACGCCGTCGACGGCGGCGTGCGCCAGCATGACGGAGCCGACGCCAGCCTTCACGGCGGCGAGAAAGGGCGGGAGATGCAACGAGCGGAGGGCGCGCTCGGAAACCTCGGCGGGCGCGAAATTGAGGCCGGCGATGGTCGCGCTATCGGCGAGGTAGCCCTTGGCGCAAGCGAGCACGCTGTCCGGGCCGAAGGCGCCACGATGCTGGTAGCCCTGGATGAGGGCGCTGGCAATCCGGCCGGTGAGGAAGGGATCCTCACCGAAATTCTCCCCGATCCGGCCCCAGCGCGGATCGCGGGAGACGTTCATCATCGGCGACAAGTTCCACTGCGTGCCGAGGGCCCGCACTTCGAGGGCGACCTGCCGGCCCATCTCCTCGACGAGTGGGTCGTCGAAGGTGGCGGCGAGGCTGATCATAGTCGGATAGACCGTGGCGCCGCTGATTTCGGTGTTGCCGTGGATGGCGTCGATGCAGAGGAGGAGCGGGATGCCGAGACGGCTTTCCGCCGCGAGGCGCTGCAGCGTGTTGGCCTCCTCCACGGTCATGATGTTGATGAACGAGCCGGCGCGGCCCTCGCGGACCAGCCGGAGCAGGTCGCCCGTGCTCAAGGTGGGATAGAAGGCGCGGGTGTCGTCGGTCGCCTGCGGATCCTTGGCGCGGGCCACCCGGCGCAATTGTTCGGGTCCGACAAACTGCGCCATCTGGCCGATCTTCTCCTCCAGGGTCAGGCGCAGCAGCAGGTCGGCCACCCGGGCCGCAGGGGAGAGCGCGGGATCGCGGTAGGTGGGCGGAGCGTCGGCGGCGGCGAAGACGGGTTGGGCCGCGAACAGAAGGGCGACGCTGAGGGCAGGGCAGAGGAAACCCGCGCGCCGGGCTGTCCGCGGAGCGGAGCAGGACCGCCGGGCGTCCCCGGGCGGTCCTTGGCGGGAACTTTCGGGGTTGCAACGGCTGGTGGAAAACTTGGGGGTATGGGGCATGTTCAACCGGAGGTGGGAATCCGCCTCTCTCCGTCCCGCATAAACCGGTCGGACGCGCATGGGGGGTGCGCAGGCAAGGCATAAATTCAGCGTAGCGGCGATCAGGATGGAGGACAATCCACGTATTTCCGGGGAGCCGGGTTCGCGGTTCGGCCGTCGTGCGTCCGGCGGACACAAGCTGCCTGTCTTACGGCTGCGAAGTGGCAGGCCGCCCGAATTGACCGACGGATGAGAATCGCATGCATCGGCCGAAGGCGAAATGCGCCAGAGGACCCGTTCAAGGACGCTCAAGTTCAAAGACGACACCGTCATAGGCGCGCTCCAGGGTTACGGGGAAATCTTCTTCCGCCAGTTGCCGGCCGGTGAGGGTGTGTGCCCTCCGGGGCCAACTTCACGGCGTATTCAGAGGCGGGGGGCAGGTAGCACGAAAGGGTGTCCGGTCGCGCGTGTGCTACACTGCTGGACTAGACGCCCTATGCTCTACACTGGAATCGACTATCATAAAAAATGAGCCCCACAAGCCAACCGGTGAAGACCAGCGTGCCAACAAGTGAAAATAAACGCTTGGAACAGCTTCTCAGCTACAATCCTCCCGCAAGAGAGACCAACAAACACGGACCGCCGCATCTTCGATTTCATCGCCGAGGGGAGGGTGAAGCCGGCTGCTCAGAATTGGCTCACCGCCCCGGCCTGATCGAGATGTGGCGGGACGGTGGGAAATCCTGAGCGTGTCCGGCGCGAACTGCGTCGAGTTGGACCGCAACGGCAGGCCCATGCGCCCGCCGAATTGGACAATGAGCGTCTACAGATGGAACTGGAAGGAACGCCGGTCCGCGACCGCTCTTTCCCTCGGATGGGCGTCAGCCGCTGATCCGCAGGACGAGTTCGTGGGCGAGGGTGATGTGCTTGGCGG
>CXWL01123051.1_pt1 | contig 61569 bp, 56 predicted proteins | sample 590931 | NCBI WGS metagenome assembly CXWL01 (sample SAMEA3498368, study PRJEB10139) | groundwater metagenome | biome: water well; material: biofilm material | place: Germany | collected 2015-04-27 | reverse complement strand
AATTTCGGCGTGGTCGCTTCCCAGGTTGCCGTTGAAATTGCCCGACGCGATATATCAAGAAACCGCGCCGGCCATTATCCAACGCTTGATCTGATCGCCAGCTCAGGACGCACTGGACTGAGTGGCCAGCTTGCCGGCAATGGAACCACCAAGGCTAACACGGTAGGCCTGCAGTGGAATATCCCGATTTTTTCAGGTTTTGCGGTAGATAGCCGCGTCCGTGAAGCGATCGCGCTCGAAGACAAGGCCAGAAACGATCTGGAAACGGCCCGCCGCGCAGCAGCGCAGGGCTCGCGACAAGCGTATCTTGGCGTCACCAGCGGCCTGGCGCAGATCAAAGCGCTGGAAGCGGCGGAGATTTCAAGTCAGTCCGCCTTGGATTCGAATAAACTCGGTTATCAGGTTGGCGTGCGTATCAATATCGACGTGTTGAATGCGCAGCAGCAGCTGTCCACCACGCGCCAGAATCTGGCAAAAGCGCGCTATGACGCGATCATGAACGGCCTGCGCCTGAAGTCTGCCGCGGGTATTCTGAAAGAACAGGATTTGTCTGAAGTAAATGCCTTACTGCAAAACTAACTCTCGTTTGCCGTAACAGCAGCCCGCTTTTAGCGGGCTTTTTTTTGATGGCGCTGATGCGGTAAGCGGTAAGTGGCTGCAACTTGCCCTGGTTAAGATTCTGTCTCAAGCAGCAAATCGATCAGCTGATGCAGGCCATCAGTGAGCGCGCGCACTGAGCCTTGCATGTCCCAGTTATCATCGCCGATCTTGACCAGGTTGGAGACCGCACGCAGTTGCAGGAAGCGCTGGTTTTCCTGCAGGCAGACATGGAAAAAAGCCGCGCCTTCCATGTTCTCGATATCGACTTCCTGCGTATCGACAAACGGTGCCATCGCTGCGTTGAGCGAGATGCTGCGGGCGAGCGGAAACGGTGTTCCCAATGGCAGTTGCGGACAGCTTAAAGTATGGCGGCGTGCAAAATCCATATCGATGGGCAGGTGCGCCAGATGTACGAAGCCATCGGGCGTAAAAAATCCTAAATCGCCTTCCACTTCCGTCTGCACCAGTAGCACGTCGCCGATTTTGAAGGGCGCATGCGGGAACACGCCCGCGATCCCCGCCAGGATCAGGATGTCGGGTCGGTCTTGCTGTATCGCCTTGATCGTCGCTAGTGTAGTGGCGGTCAAGCCCACGCCAGAAATGACGACCTTGACATCGTCACGCTGAAATAAACTGGCTTCGGTTTTGGTGGGGAATAAAACGCTGATTTTCATCTGTCAATCTCGGAAAAGCGGGAAAAATCCAAATAGTGGCAGGCCCACAGCGCAATCCCCGTGCGGCTTGCAGGCCGGAGTGGTTGTAAACCCGCATGGATAGTGCGCTGTGGGCCTGCCCTATTTGAGTTTACTTTTCCGCTACGCATGCATGGCTATTGTTGTTGTACTTTTCTGAGGGCCGAATGCATATACCAGCATCGCCAATAAGCTTAGGCACCAGACGATCAGCGCGCCGGAAGGCAGATCAAAAATAGTCGATAACACCAGGCCGATGGCATAGCCGCCAACCCCGATCACATAGGCCAGTGGCAAGCGGCGTTTGCTGGCATAGTTGCGCACCGCCAGGCTAGGTACGATCAAGCTGGTGAACACCAGATACACGCCAACCAGTTGCACGGAGGCCGTCACCGCCAGGGCAAAGATCAGGTAAAACCCCAGCCGGCTCATGCGTTGATTGAACCAAAACAGCAGCGCCACGATCACCGCGGTACCTATCGCAGGGATCAGCAGTTGCTCGTAGCGTACCCACAAAATTTGCCCGGCCAGCAGGTCCTGCAGATGCTCGCCGCCATGCGGATTATGTGCCACCAATAACAGCCCTGCGGTTGCCGCCAGAATGAACAGTACGCCGATTTGCGCTTCCTGCACTTCGGGCCAGCGCTTCTCGGTCCAGGTCAGAAAGAGGGCGCCAAGAACGGCCGCCGCCGCTGCAGCTGCCTGCACTGGCCAGCCTTGCGGATCAAAACCGCCGGTACCTGCAATGATCACGCCCAATGCCGCGATCTGGGCGATCGCCAGATCGATGAACACGATGCCGCGCTTGAGCACCTGGGCTCCCAAGGGAATGTGCGTGATCAGCACCAGGATGCCGGCCAGCAGCGCCGGCAGTATGATCGTCAGGTCTAGCGATTCAGGCATCATTTGGCGGCCTCCAGCAAACGCTGCACGGTCAGATCAAACAGGCTGAAAAGATCCTTGGCCTTGTCGTCGCCGCCGACCGTAAATGGCAGCACGGTTGCCGGGATACGGGCGCGCTCCGAGAGCCATTGCGAGGCGCGGCCATCCTGATAGGCTGCACGCATCACCAGCTTGGCCGGTTGCCGCTGCAATAGCGCTAACAGTTCATTCAAATGCGCCGCGCTCGGCTCGACACCCGGCTTGGCCTCCAGCGTACCGAGCGGGCGCAGGCCCAGCCAATGCAACAGATACTCCATGTTCTTGTGATGCTCTACGATGGCGATGCCTTTCAGCGGCGCGGCCTGCTGTTCCCATTTCAGCATCGCCGTGTTCCAGCGTGCCGAAAAGTCCTTGTGGCGGGCCTGGTAGTAAGCCGCATTTGCCGTATCGACTTCAGCCAGACGCTTGACCAGCGCATCCGCCACCCGCGCAATATTGTGCGGGTCTTGCTGGATATGCGGGTTGCCGGCGGCATGCACGTCACCTTCACTGCGATCAAGCCTGGTCGGTACATCGATGCGCGGCACAAACTGGCCCGCTTCAAAATGGCCGGGCTGGCCTTCTGCAATTTTAGAGTTGCCCGATTGCTGCAGCAACACCGGCAGCCAGCCGGCTTCCAGCTCCAGCCCGGTGCAGACCAGCAAATCGGCATTGCGGGTCTTGGCGATCAGGCTGGGCCGCGCTTCGATTCTGTGCGGATCTTGCAGGGCGGTGGTGGCACTGGACACCTTCACCTTGTCGCCGCCCAACTCAGTCACCAGCGCAGCCCATTCTGGCTCACAGGTGAGTACGTTCAGTGCGGCATGAACCGGCGCACTCATTAACACTATCGCTGATGCCAGCAGGGAGTGGCGGAATAAAGTATGCATAGTGGCCTCCTAGAAAGCGTGGGCGCCGTGGGCACCCAGACTCATGTTGTATTGTAAAAATATCTGATTGTCGACCGCACCGGGGCGCGATTGATCGCGGCCAAATTGCAGACGCAGGCGACTGAATTCAGATAAGGAATAATCGAGCATCAGGCTGCTGCGCGTGGGATGGTAAGGCTGCAGGACAGAAAAATCGGCGGCGCTCAAGCCTGCATTTCTGATCAGGCCTATCTCGGGCGTACCTGAAGATAAGCTGTCATAACGTATACCAAAGCGCCATTGCGGCATGAACTGATAGACGCCCTGTACATACCAGCCGGATTGAACCGCCGCATAGCTATCCGCCGCGCTGGCAGCTGATGCCGTGTCATATGCCAAGGTGCCGCTCTCATTACGCCTGAAATATTCGCCCTGCAGTTTAAAATTGCGCTGGGTAGAATTACCCTCAGGCGCCCACTTGAAAACCGCATCGGCAATCCATGTGCTTGAGCTGCCGCTAAAAGCGTTGCTGATCAGCTCACCGGCCTGATTGCTGTCCTCAAAAGGGCGATTTTGTGCGCTGTTCTTGAGATAAGAAATTCCTGCGCGCCAGCTGGCATTCTCTCCAAGATCGTCACCGGCATGGGCAAACAACGCACCCGCACCAAAGCCATTTTTGTTGCGCTCATTGCCTGGAAAGGCGCCTCCGTTGGTCAGCTCGGCGCCGATTTCGACAAAACGATCAGTCGGCAACAGCCATTTGAACTGCGCGCCATCGGGTTTATATTGACCGCCAAAAAAAGCCTGATAAGCCAGAGGCGCATCGACGAAATCCCAGGTATGCGCATGCTGGCTATTGATGTAGCCTATGGATGACATAAAACGGCCGATTTTCAAATTACTGCCGTTTAATAGGGCTTTGGTTTGAAAGAAACCTTCTTCTACGCTCACGGAATTATCCGGCGACAGCGCAAACGTCAATTGCCCTGAAAAATTGGTATCGACACTGGCGCTCAATGTCAGCTCTGATTCGCCCAAGGAAAAGCTACGTGCGCCCGGACCGGCTTCACCACCAGTGGGCATGAAGCCTTGCAGGCGATATTGCGCCGGATCTTGCGATAAATTGGCCATCGTGCCACTGAGAATCAGCGCCATAGCAGGGTTGAATGCATTGTTTGCCGCCGTCGCGCGTGCCGGACTGCCCGGACTGCTTGTGGCAGGTGCCATCGGCGGCGTGGTTGCTGCAGGCGTTGCTGGTGCAATCGCCGGTAATTGCTGCTGTTGCTCGTTTTTTGCTTCGGCTTGCGCCAGCCGTTTCTCCAGCGCTTGCATGCGCGCTTCATAGCTTTCCTGCATTTGTTTCATTTGCGCACGGATCTCGCCGAGTTCCTGATTGTCCGCAGCCGAGGCGCACATAGGCGCCGTAAACGCGGCAAGCAATGCCGTCGTCAAGACAGTTTTTTTGAACATGATGTCCCTTTGTATTCAGAATAAAACCGAGCCTGCGTCATAGCGCAAGAGCTCAAGATAAGCTTGGTTTATTGCTCAATAAATGCGGGAGGGGCGCGTGATTGAAAGACGCAGATCGTTTTCAGAAAATAGAACTGGGTCGATCTGGTTTGGGGGAGTTCTGAAGTGACAGGCGCAAAGACGAAGACCGGCGGATCAGTCCGCAGGGCAGAGCCAATTTGCGCAAATGCAATGCAGTGTTCGCAGGCGAGTTCGACCGGCAAATGACTGTTTTTTACATTGCTGTAATTGGCGTTGGCAATGTGTGAAATAGCGTGCGCGTAGCCAACCTGCTGCGTAAATAGCAGCAAGAATACCAATAAGATCGACAATAATGGACGGCGGGTTTGCACGGCTAAGAGGCGGTATTCAAAGCGAATCAGGGAGGCCAATTGTAAAGGATAGTCTGATCCCGTACAAATATTTCATATTTTATAAGGTGCTTGTCCTGAACAGACTATTGCGGGTGCGGCGCACTCGGACGTTCATTCTGTAAGTAAATAGGCACCAGTTGTGCTATCAGCATTCCTGCCAACATTAACGCACAGCCAAAAATTGCCCTTGATGACAGGGTCTCCCCGAGTATCAGCCAGGCGGCCAGGGCGCTGAAAACCGATTCCATGCTAAAGATGATGGCCGCATGCGAGGGAATCGCATTGCGCTGCGCGACCACTTGCAGTGTATAGCCAAGGCCAACTGACAGCACGCCGCCATACAGAATGGCAGGTATGGCCTGGCTGACATGTTGTGCCGACATATCTTCAAANNCCTATCAGTTGCATCCAGTCACCCTTGGCAATCGTGAGGTCACCTTGAACGCTTAAAAAATAGGTGCCGATGACTGCCAGGAAAACACCCAGCCAGGTCGACGGATGCATCTTGTGGCGCAAAAATATTCCGATTATCGGCACGATAATTACATATAGACCGGTAATAAAACCGGCATTGGCAATCGAGGTAAATTGCAGACCCACCTGCTGCATATTGATGCCAACCGCAATGATCAGGCCGAGTATTGCGCCATCGCGCCACAGGCTTTCAGTAGAGCCATTTTCCGCATGTCCGCGGAAATATACCAGGGGCACCAGTAACAATGCACCCAGAATAAAACGAGAAGCGGAATAGAAAAAAGGCCCGACAGCATCCATCCCAAGGCGCTGGGCCACAAAGGTCGAGCCCCAGATCATGGCAATGAACAACATTAAAAGATCAGCTCGGAAACTCTGGCGTGTCATAACAAGGGGCTTTCTTAAATTAAGTGAGGCATTCTTGATACCTGCACTGATCAATTCAGTTTTTCAACAGAACAATAGACAGCTTGAAAAATTGTTTGATGTAAAGATTAAAAAACCGCACTTTCTTAAAGGAAATGCGGTTTTGGTGTCGTTTTAATAGTTTTAGAGCAAGCAATAATGAGGGACCGGGGGAAGCTCAATTCGCGGGAATAATGGGTCTCCGGCCTACCGTCACAAAATGATGACGATAGTTGCCACATGTTTCTGCTGGTGAAATTATAAGGGGTTTTTCCGAGGGAAATGAGTTCGTTAATATATTTACTTTTTGATTTGATTGTCTATTCGCCAATATTTTTGTTTGTTTCAAATTTTTAGTTTCAGTCGGGAAATTTTACATTTAGATCAAACTCAGTAAGACCAGTATTTTTAAAACATTGAATTTATTCAATATTTTTTATTGGCACAATTGATGCTTGAAGAGAGAGGCTTAAGAATTTTTGATGTAAACACCTACTTTTAATGCCTATTAATAACTTTATAAACAAAGGGAGATTTAAAATGAAAAAACTTCTGACTATTGCCTTATTTTCTATGAGTTGCGTCTTTATGTCAGCTCAGGCAAGCGTAATTGACTGGACAATTCAAGGCGCAACTTTCAATGACGGTGGCACATTAACAGGGACATTTTCGACAGATTCAATAACGGGTGGCTTGGTCGATTATAATTTTGTTACTTCCGCGGGCTCCGCTTTCGGTGGTTTCGCCTACACATCAGCTAGTAGCGATTTTTATGGCAATAATATTTTTGGCCCGAATAATTTTGTCATCGTTCGCACCACTCCTTTTGCCTATCCGCTTTTAAGTTTAATGTTCGTTAATTCATTAAATGTTGCCGGAACGAATAATTTCGTCATTGGCAATTCAACCTGTAACGGTGCCGGCGCAATTGAGTCCAATAACAATTGTACAAACTATCGCTATATTACTGCTGGTGGTGCTTCGACCGATGTTCCAGAACCAGCAACAATCGCATTGTTAGGCCTTGGTCTGTTAGGTTTCGCAGCAGCACGTCGCCGCAAGCAGTAATTAATTCGTAGTGCCGACATAACCCCGCTACGGCGGGGTTTGTCATTTGTAAACCGGTGATTTCATTCCTGCATCAAGCGGAAGAAATTGCCTGAAGTCCTTGAGTTGATGAACTGCGGGGATTCCTCAGTCTTGCTCGTCGCTGTCTTTGGCGTGAGAGTAGGCTCGTTACAGCGATGCCTAGCCAATTTATTTAGTAAGTTGGGCGAGTTAACGCAAAAGCCACTGACGAATCAGTGGCTTAGCGTAATAATGGTGGAGTCGGCGGGAATCGAACCCGCGTCCAGAAGCACTCTACAGACAGTTCTACATACTTAGTGCTGCCATTTAATTTAACCCGGCCAACGCGGACGCACACGCTGTGGAAAGGCGAGTCACCTATTTTTTAATCCTGAGCCAAGTAACCCGGCTTAAGACGATTCCCTATGAATGACTCTACCGCTGTTGCCAGCCCGCCCTAGGGAAGAGACGGTGTAGAGTTAGCAAGCAATTAAGCTGCTAATGCGTACGAGTTATCGTTTGCAGTTATATATTTCTGATTGTATTTACGAGGTAGTCAGGCCTCGGTATGCCCTGCGCTGCTTTGCAACCCCTGTCGAAACCTGGTCGACCCCAAAGCGGTACTCAGTATACTCCAATAGTTGGGACGATGTTTGGAAGTTTCAAGAGGCCGCGGTTTGCAAATATTTGCTGCGTATGAGTTCAAGCAACTCTAACGGGGAGTCGAGTGTGGCGCCGGCTTGCCAGCGTGCCGGTTCTGTAGCGCCGCAATAGCCCCATGCCGCAGCGATGGTTTGCATGCCGGCAGCCTGACCGGCCTGGATATCACGCAGATCGTCGCCGATATACCAGCAATTTTTTGGCTCAACCCGGATGCGGCGGGCGGCTTCCAGCAGCGGCTCTGGATGCGGCTTGGCGTGTGCCGTGGTGTCTCCGGAGATAACGCATGCGGCATCTTGCAATCCCAGTAAAGGGATAAGCGGTGTAGTAAAGCGCATTGCCTTGTTGGTGACGATACCCCAAGGCAGGCCAAGCTCGTCTAAGCCTTCAAGCAAAGTGTTGATATGCGCAAATAAATGACTTTGCTCGGCGATAGCGGATTCGTAATTGTTTAAAAATTCGACACGCATGGCTTCGTATTGAGGATGTTCCGGCGTGATATCGAATCCGGCTGCAAGCAGGCCGCGTGCTCCTGCGGATGCAAAGGGGCGTAAGCTTAGATAAGGGGCGCTAGGAATATTGCGATGGCTGCGCATGAGATTGACCGCGGCCGCCAGGTCTGGAGCCGTATCCGCGAGCGTGCCGTCAAGGTCGAAGAGTATGGCCTGTGGTACTTGCATCATAATTTATTAATGTTGGTCCATGAGATGGTTAAGTCATGGGATTTTGGAATAAGTGATTAGAGCGGGCGGGTGCAGGCAACCAGATAATTGACGCTGGTATCCTGGTTTAGTGAGTAAATTTTGCTTAGCGGGTTGTAACTCATGCCGCGGATCGATTCCACTTGCAGGCCGGCGTTGCGGATGGCTTGAGATAACTCGGCAGGCGTGATGAACTTTTCGTAGTCATGGGTACCTTTTGGCAGTAATTGCAGCAGGTATTCCGCCCCAAGAATAGCAAAAAGGTATGCTTTAGGGTTGCGGTTCAAGGTGGAAAAAAAGACATGTCCGCCTGGTTTTACCAAGGCATGGCAGGCACGGATAATCGATGCCGGATCGGGTACGTGCTCAAGCATCTCCATGCAGGTAACCACATCGTATTGTTCAGTTTCCTGACTTGCCATTTCTTCGGCTGCGATTTTCTTGTATCTGACACTGATTCCGGATTCCAGCCCATGCAGATCGGCAACTTTCAGCGCCTTGTCGGACAGGTCTATCCCCGTGACGATGGCGCCTTTTTTTGCCATGGACTCTGCCAATATGCCTCCGCCACAGCCTACGTCTATGACTTTCTTGCCAGCTAAAGAGATTCGATTGTTGATCCATTCCAGGCGCAGGGGATTAATTTCGTGCAGCGGGCGAAATTCCGAGGTCGGATCCCACCATCTGTGGGCTAAGTCACTGAATTTTTGAATTTCTGCGGGATCGGCGTTCAGTGTGTTCATATAATGGGTCGTGAGTAGACGTGGCGATGGGAGGAGGCTATTTTAGGATACTTGACCTTTTCAGCCAATAAAAAACCCCGCCGAAGCGGGGTTTTTTATTAATTAGTGAAACTGTTAGGTTGCTAATTATTTATTTCTTTACTGTGCGTGTACCGACAACTTCGATTTCTACGCGACGGTTTTGGGCGCGGCCTTCAGCTGTTTTGTTATCAGCAACAGGTTGTTTTTCGCCTTTGCCTTCAGTATAAACACGGTTGTTTTCGATGCCACCATTGCTTACCAGGTAAGCTTTTACGGCTTCAGCGCGTTTTACGGACAATTTTTGATTGTATTCGTCTGAGCCAACTGAATCAGTGTGGCCGACAGCAATCACCACTTCCAGATTGATGCCTTTTAATTTGGATGCCATGTCATCGAGTTTGACTTTGGCTTCTGGCTTCAGTACAGCCTTGTCAAAGTCAAAGAACGCATCTGCTGCAAAAGTGACTTTTTCAGATGTCGGTGCTGGTGGTGCAACTGGTTTTGGCGCGGCAACTGGTGCAGCGACCGGTGCTGCCACTGGTGCAGGAGGCGCAACTTTCTCAACTACGCCATCGCAACCAACAACCGCGTCGGAATCTGCAGGTGTCCAATACCCTGTGCGCCAGCACAGACCGAATGCATCGCGGGCGATTACGCCACGGCCATCTTGAACATAGGCGCTATGAGGTGCTCTAGCCTTGATGTCTGTCATTGTTTGTGCGGAAGCGGACAAAGCGACAACTGCCGACGCTGCGATAACGAGTTTGACTAAAATTTTCATGTTTTTCTTCTCGGTTAAGATTACCGCAGTTAAACTGCGCAAAATACTGCATAAAATTGAATATTACCATGCACTTGATGACAAGACTATTACGTATAGTTACTTACAGTCACTTAATGGACTCGTTTTAGCTTGTATATCTAGCCATGGAAAATATTCGATATGATTATTTTGCCATAAGATTTGCGCCTAAGCTTGAACAGATAAAATGGTAAAAGTAACATTCTATGAATTGTGTCGCTTTCCCGCCACAATCCTCAGAATTGTGGCTTCGGGTACATTGTTTTTGATTATTTAGCCAATCCTCGACCCTCAATCACCACGCGACGATTGGGTGCCAGGCACTCAGCTAGTTTTGTTTTTGATAGCTTTTCATCGCAAAATTTGATTTGTTGCGTTTTCCCCATCCCCATGGTGTCGATTGTGGCGGTGACGCCCTTGCTCGTAAGGTATGTGGCGACCGCATCGGCGCGTTTTTCAGATAATTTTTGATTATATTGATGATTGCCAACCAGGTCAGTATGGCCAGTCACAATGACTAGATCAAGTTTTGCGCAAGTTGCTAGCTTATCCATGACGTCCTTGTCAATTCTTTGCTTGGCTCCGTTTTTGAGAATGGCCTTGCCAAAGTCAAATGTTTCGTCGCTTTGTAAGGTCACGGCGAAGTCGCAGCGTTTTGGTGCCGCAGGTTTTGCTGCGGCCGGAGCTGGTGCAGCCGCAGCTGGCGCAACTACTTGTGGGGTTGTCGGTTTTGCGACTGGTGCCGCCAATTCGCCATCGCAGCCGGGAGTTGAATCTGCCGGAGCCCAATAGCCGGTGCGCCAGCATAAGCCAGAGCCGCTGCGTGCAATTTTGCCGCGAGCATCCTGGACATAGGCGCTGTTTGGAGTTGCTGCCTGAATGTCAGTCTGCGCAAGAACGGGTAGCGTCAAACTCGTGATCAGGCATGCAAAAGCGATTTTCGGGATCATGTTAAGTCTCCTTTTGTGTTGGGGGTGAAAGGTGTTTTTATAGTTGTCAGGCTGAGATTACATCACGGAAGCCTAAAGTAACACTGTCATCCGAACGACACTTGCCGGTTTGTATGTGAGCTGCAAAAACGATGTTTGTACAGGGTAGGCGTGTTAGAATCACAGGCTAAGTGCTAAAAAATGCTTGTCACTGGATACATTCTTTGGATGCCATTCAAAAATGTATTTTTCGTGCACGATTCCAACATGGTGTTTGACCAATGCCAATTGTTGGCTCGCTATTATTAACCAAGCTTTACATTTGCCGGCCTGCCAATGGATCAATTCGCTAAAGAAACACTCCCGATTTCCCTTGAAGAAGAAATGCGCAAGAGCTACCTCGATTACGCCATGAGCGTGATTGTCGGTCGTGCCTTGCCAGATGTGCGTGATGGTTTAAAACCTGTGCACCGACGCGTCTTGTTTGCGATGCACGAAATGAACAACGTCTACAATCGTCCGTTCGTCAAGTGCGCCCGTGTGGTTGGTGAAACCATGGGTAAGTATCACCCGCATGGCGATGCCTCCATTTACGATACGCTGGTGCGGATGGCGCAGGATTTCTCACTACGCTATACCCTGGTCGATGGTCAGGGTAACTTTGGCTCGGTCGACGGCGACAATGCTGCGGCGATGCGTTACACCGAATGTCGTCTGGATAAGATCGCAAACGAAATTCTGGCGGATATCGAAAAAGAAACGGTCGATTTCGTTCCCAACTACGACGGCAAGGAAAAAGAGCCATCAGTTTTGCCGACCCGCATCCCTAACCTGCTGATCAACGGTGCATCGGGTATTGCGGTCGGTATGGCGACCAATATTCCACCCCATAATATTACTGAAATCATCAACGGTGCCTTGCATGTCTTGCGTAATCAGGATTGCACGATTGATGAACTGATCGAAATTATCCCTGCGCCAGATTTCCCTACCGGGGGCATTATTTATGGCGTTTCCGGTGTGCGTGACGGTTACCGTACCGGCCGCGGCCGCGTGGTGATGCGCGCCAAGACGCATTTTGAAGAATTCGGCAAAGAAGGTCGCACGGCGATCATCGTCGACGAGTTGCCATATCAGGTAAACAAAAAATCCTTGCTGGAACGTATCGCCGAGAATGTGCGCGACAAGAAGCTGGAAGGCATTTCTGATATCCGCGATGAATCCGATAAGTCCGGCATGCGCGTGGTGATCGAGCTCAAGCGCGGCGAAGTGCCGGAAGTTGTCCTGAACAACTTGTACAAGCAGACCCAGTTGCAAGACACCTTTGGTATGAACATGGTGGCGCTGGTTAACGGCCAGCCTAAGTTGCTGAACCTGAAGCAGATGCTGGAATGCTTCCTGTCGCATCGTCGTGAAGTGGTGACGCGTCGTACTGTGTTTGAATTGCGCAAAGCGCGCGAACGCGGCCATGTGCTGGAAGGCCTGGCCGTTGCGCTGGCAAATATTGATGACTTTATCGCCATCATCAAGGCAGCGCCTACGCCGCCTGTAGCGAAATCCGAGTTAATGACGCGCGCCTGGGATAGCTCTATGGTGCGCGAGATGCTGATGCGCACTGCGGCGGATAATCCTGCCGGTGTCGACGCTTTCCGCCCGGAGAACCTGCCTAAGCATTACGGTATCCAGAAGGACGGTTTGTATAAGTTGTCCGACGATCAAGCGCAAGAAATCTTGCAAATGCGCTTGCAGCGCCTGACTGGTCTGGAGCAAGACAAGATCGTCAATGAGTACAAGGAAGTGATGTCTGAAATCGCTGATTTGCTCGATATTCTGGCCAAACCTGAACGTGTTACCGTCATCATTACTGATGAATTAACTGTCTGCATGAATGAATACGGCGCCGGCAACAAAGACGTGCGCCGTTCCGAGATTACGCATAATGCGACCGATCTGGAAACCGAAGATCTCATTACGCCACTCGATATGGTAGTCACCTTATCGCATACCGGTTACATGAAATCGCAACCTGTATCCGAATACCGTGCGCAGAAGCGTGGCGGTCGTGGCAAGCAGGCGATGGCAACCAAGGATGACGACTGGATCGAGCAGTTATTTGTCGCCAATACCCACGATTACATCCTGTGTTTCAGCAACCGTGGCCGTCTCTACTGGCTGAAGGTATGGGAAGTGCCGCAGGGCTCGCGTAACTCACGCGGCAAGCCTATCGTGAACATGTTCCCGCTGCTGGATGGCGAAAAGATCACCGTGATCCTGCCTTTGTCTGGCGATAACCGCAGCTTCCCTGAAGACCATTACATCTTCATGGCGACCAGTCTGGGCACCGTGAAAAAATCGCCATTGAACGATTTCAGCAACCCGCGCAAGGCCGGCATTATTGCGGTGGCGCTGGACGAAGGGGATTTCCTGATCGGTGCGGCGTTGACCGATGGCAAGCACGACGTCATGCTGTTCTCCGATTCGGGCAAGGCGGTGCGCTTCGATGAAAACGATGTCCGTCCTATGGGCCGCACTGCACGCGGCGTGCGCGGCATGAACCTGGAAGAAGGGCAGCAGGTGATTGCACTGCTGGTGGCAGAAAACGAACAGCAATCGGTTCTCACTGCCACTGAAAATGGTTACGGCAAGCGTACGCCTATCGTTGAATACACCCGTCACGGCCGTGGCACCAAGGGCATGATTGCGATTCAGACATCTGAACGTAACGGCAAGGTTGTCGCCGCCACTTTAGTCGATACCGCAGACGAGATCATGCTCATTACCACTGGCGGCGTGTTGATCCGCACCCGTGTTTCCGAGATTCGCGAAATGGGCCGCGCAACGCAAGGCGTGACGCTGATCGCGGTGGAAGACGGCACCAAACTGTCTGGCTTGCAACGCATAGTGGAAACCGATGCCGACGTTGATGTCGATATTGAAGCAGGGGCTGATGCTGCATCGTCCAATGTGGATACAGAGAGCGGAGCGGCGGAGTAATACTATGACGATGATATTCAATTTTTCTGCCGGCCCGGCCGTGTTGCCTAAAGAAGTGTTGCAGCAGGCTGCTGCAGAAATGTTGGATTGGCACGGTAGCGGCATGTCGGTGATGGAAATGAGTCACCGCGGCGCCGAGTTCATGTCGATTATTGCGGCAGCACAAAACGATTTGCGCGAATTGCTGGCGGTGCCCGATAATTACAAAATCCTGTTTATGCAGGGTGGCGGCTTGGGTGAGAATGCCATCGTCCCCATGAACCTGATGGGGCGCAAGCCGCAGCCTGCTGCCGCAGATTTCGTCCACACGGGATCCTGGTCGGGTAAGTCGATCAAGGAGGCGCAAAAGTACGGCAAGGTGAATGTTGCCGCTTCCGCTGAATCGACAGGGTTTACCGCAGTTCCGCCAAGGGATAGCTGGAAGTTGTCGAAAGATGCGGCGTATCTGCATCTTTGTACCAACGAAACCATAGACGGTGTCGAGTATCAATTGGCGCCCGATGTGCTCTTGGATGCCGGCGACGCCCCCATCGTTGCCGACATGTCTTCGCATATTTTGTCACGCGTCATTGATGTCTCCCAATACGGTGTGATCTTCGGCGGTGCACAGAAAAATATCGGCCCTGCCGGTTTAACTATTGTCATCGTGCGGGAAGATCTGCTCGGACATGCCTTGCCTTGTTGTCCGTCAGCGTTTGACTGGAAAATTGTCGCGGACAATGATTCCATGTACAACACGCCTCCGACTTACGCCATCTATATTGCCGGACTGGTATTTCAGTGGCTGAAACGGCAAGGCGGGGTGGTGGCGATCGAGCAAAAAAATATTGCCAAGGCCAAGCTGCTTTATGACTATCTGGATGCGACAGATTTTTACGAAAATCGCGTCGCCAAAGATTGCAGATCGCGCATGAATGTGCCGTTTTATCTCAAGGACGAAACGTACAATGCAGAATTTCTGGCTGCTGCAAAGGCGCGAGGATTGTTGCAATTGAAAGGCCATAAGTCGGTAGGGGGCATGCGTGCCTCTATCTACAATGCAATGCCGATTGAGGGCGTGCAAGCGCTGGTCGGCTTCATGCAGGAGTTTGCGCAGACGCATGCATGAGCATGTGTTTAGGGTGTGTGGCATGAAAGCGACGCATCAGTAAAAGTGAAATAGTGAATTTCTTCCACCGTCAGCCCTTTCTTCGCATGGACAACACCATCACCTGGAAACCGTGGCGCTGACGGACCAAGCCAAAAGCTTGGCGGAATAGTGGTGAGTTGGCACTGATATTAGCGCTTGAGCGCTTCGTCGGTGTGATAAAAACGGTTTTTAGGTTACCTATGAGCGACAATAAATTACTTCCCTTGCGTCTCCAGATTGACGCGATCGATGCACAGATCCTTGACTTGCTCAATCAGCGCGCCAGAGTTGCTGAAGCGGTTGGACATGTAAAAGCGGAGACCAATGCCCCGGTGTTTCGCCCTGAGCGTGAGGCGCAGGTGTTGCGCAGCGTTGCTGAGCGAAATCCCGGTCCGCTCAATAGCGACGACGTGCAATTGATTTTCCGCGAGATTATGTCGGCCTGCCGCGCGCTCGAGCGCCGCGTTGTAGTGGCGTTTCTTGGGCCAGTCGGCACTTTCAGCGAGCAAGCGGTGTACCAGCAGTTTGGGCATGCGATTCAAGCCTTGCCCTGCGTTTCGATTGACGAGGTATTTCGCGCCACTGAGGCGGGAACCGCTGATTTTGGTGTTGTGCCTATCGAAAATTCTTCCGAAGGGGCGATCAACCGCACGCTGGATTTGTTATTGCAGACCAGTCTGGCGATCAGTGGCGAACTCGCCATTCCGGTCCAGCATAGTCTGATGAGCAAGTCGGGCAATATGGATGGCGTGTCGCGCATTTGCGCTCACTCGCAGGCGTTGGCGCAATGTCAGGCATGGCTGAATCAGCATTATCCACATATTGAACGTCAGGCTGTCGCATCGAATGCGGAAGCGGCACGCATGGCGAGCAATGATTTCAGTGTGGCGGCAATCGCCAGCGAAATCGCCGGGCATCAATACCATCTTGGTATCGTCAGCGCGCATATCCAGGATGATCCGCATAATCGCACCCGTTTTGCGGTGATAGGCCGTCTGCGAACGACACCTAGCGGCAAGGATCAAACCTCGTTGGTACTGGCAGTGCCGAACAAGGCGGGCGCAGTGTACAACTTGCTTGCGCCTTTATCCAAGCACAGTGTTTCCATGACACGCTTCGAATCGCGTCCTGCACGTACGGGCAACTGGGAATACTATTTTTACGTGGATGTCGAAGGGCATGTCATGGATGCCAAAGTCGCTGCCGCGATGGCCGAACTCAATGACAATGCGGCGTTTTTTAAAATTCTTGGATCCTATCCCTGCACGCTGTGATTGCATTTGAGCGGGATTGAAAAGGGAATTTTAAAATTGAACCCGCAGCATCTATGCGCCTTATGGCGTGAAAATGCCTGAAGAGCCGCATGGATGCTGCGTGATTGTTTTCTGATTTAAAAAATATTGAATGGTGTTCGGATGGGCAATTCAGGAAGCATGAAGCCGCAGACTTTCAGGCGCATTGCGATTTTCGGCGTGGGCTTGATAGGTGGCTCTTTCGCATTGGCACTCAAAAAAGCCGCTGCCGTGCAGACCATTGTTGGTGTGGGCCGCAGTCTGGCTTCTTTGCAGCGAGCGCAGCAACTGGGCATCATTGATGAGATCGCCGTTTCGGTAGAGGCGGCGGTGCGCGATGCCGACCTTATCCTGATTGCGGCCCCGGTGGCGCAAACGGCTGCCATTTTATCGTCGATACAGCCACACTTGCAGCCCGGCACCATCGTCACAGACGCCGGCAGCACCAAGAGCGATGTGGTGGTTGCGGCGCAACAGGTCATGGGTGAGAAACTGGCGCAATTCGTGCCGGCCCACCCGATTGCAGGGCGTGAACAGAATGGCCCTGATGCCGCTCTGGTGGATTTGTATGTGGGAAAAAAGACGGTAATTACGCGCCTGCCCGAAAATGCCGATGCTGATGTCGCAAGAGTGGCGAGCGCCTGGCAGCAATGTGGCGCCCTGATTCATTATTTGAGCCCGGCTGAACATGATGCGGTGTTTGCTTCGGTCAGCCATTTGCCGCATCTGCTGGCGTATGCTCTGGTCGATGATATTGCCAGAAAGCAGCACGCCGACAGACTGTTTCAATATGCCGCCAGCGGTTTTCGTGACTTCACCCGCATCGCGGGGTCCTCACCGGAAATGTGGCGTGACATCAGCTTGGCAAATCGCACGGCGATGTTGCAGGAACTCGATTCATATACCGCACAGCTGGCGCGTTTGCGTCATCATCTGCAAAATGCGGATGGCAAAGCGATTGAGGATATCTATGCCAATGCACAGAGGGCGCGACACAATTGGATTAGCGCCATCGAGTCGGCGGAAAAACAGAATAAGGATGGTGGTGACTGAGTCACCGTTTAATTTAAATGCATCAAAAAAGTCTACAACATGAGCCAGCACAATAAACATTATCCCCACTATATTGATTTGCATCCTGTGATGCAGGCGCAGGGTTGCGTGAAGTTGCCCGGATCCAAAAGTATTTCCAATCGTATTTTGTTACTGGCTGCCTTGGCGCAAGGCAGCACCCAGATTCTCGATTTGCTGGCGTCGGATGACACGCTGGTCATGCTAAACGCCCTGCATAGCCTGGGTGTGCATTGGACGCAGGAAGGGGCGACGCAAAATTACACGGTGCAGGGAGTCAATGGGGCTTTGCCGAACCATCAGGCGGATCTGTTCATGGGGAATGCCGGAACGGCAATCCGGCCGCTGGTGGCAGCCCTGGCAGTATTGGGCGGCGATTACACCTTGCATGGCGTGGCGCGCATGCATGAAAGGCCGATAGGCGATCTGGTCGACGCCTTGAATGCGGTCGGCGCACAGATAACTTATACGGGCAATCCCGGCTTTCCTCCCTTGCATATTCGCCGTGGACATATGCATGCGCAGCGCATGCAGGTGAAGGGAAATGTTTCCAGTCAGTTTCTGACGGCCTTGCTGATGGCTGCACCATTGATGGCGCAACATCAGGATGTCGTTATCGAGGTGCTTGGAGAGCTCATTTCCAAACCATACATAGAAATCACCCTGAACCTGATGCAGCGTTTTGGCGTGACCGTGCAGCGTGACGGCTGGCAGGCGTTCACCGTCAAAGCGGGGCAGCATTATGTGTCGCCTGGCGTCATTCATGTCGAAGGCGATGCTTCTTCCGCCTCATATTTCCTGGCGGCCGGCGCGATCGCTGGCGGCCCGGTCCGTGTCGAAGGCGTTGGTCTCAATAGCATCCAGGGCGATGTGCGCTTTGCCGAGGCGCTGGAAAAAATGGGCGCTACCATTACCCGCGGCGACAATTGGATAGAGGCTAAATCGAATGGCGTATTGCAGGCGATTGATATGGATTTCAATCATATTCCAGATGCCGCGATGACGATCGCGGTAGCGGCTTTGTATGCTAATGGCACTACGGTGTTGCGGAATATCGCCAGCTGGCGTGTGAAAGAAACTGACAGGCTCAGCGCAATGGCAACGGAGTTGCGCAAAGTCGGGGCGATCGTGGAGGAGGGGGCGGACTATATGGCCGTAACGCCGCCTGCAACCATGCTCCCCGCGACCATCGATACCTACGATGACCATAGGATGGCAATGTGTTTCTCGTTGGCCACTTTGGATGGCGCGGCGCGGCGCGGTGCTGCCATGCGCATCAACGATCCAAAATGTGTCGCGAAAACTTTCCCGGATTATTTTGAGGCTTTCGCCAAGATAAATCATAAGGAGCTATTTTGACAATCCCGGTAATTACCATCGATGGGCCAACCGCCTCAGGCAAAGGCACGGTGGCGCACAGAGTTGCCAAGCAACTGGGTTTTCATTATCTCGATTCGGGCGCACTATACCGGCTGACGGCACTGTCAGCGATGCGTCAAGGTCTTGCTCTGGACGATGAGGCGGCGCTGGCTGCAATGGCCCGCGTTTTGCCTTGCCAGTTTATTAAAGGGCATGTACTTCTTGATGGAGAGGATGTCACTGAAACCGTGCGGGCGGAAGAAATAGGTGTCGCGGCTTCAAAAATCGCTGTTTTGCCCTTGGTGCGCCAGGCATTGGTGGATCTGCAAATTTCTTTCCGCATCGCCCCGGGACTGGTGGCCGACGGCAGGGATATGGGGACGGTTATTTTCCCAGATGCAATTCAAAAAGTGTACTTAACAGCAAGTGTCGAGGCGCGTGCGAATCGCCGATATAAGCAATTGATTGAAAAGGGTTTTTCTGCTAATATGGAAAACTTGGTAAAAGATTTGACTGAACGCGACGCAAGGGATACTTCCCGAACTAGCGCACCTCTCAAGCCTGCGCCAGGGGCTTACATTCTCGATACATCCAATATGACCGTCGATGAGGCTGTTCATGTTGTACTCGGTTTGTATGCTGATGCAATAAAATTTTCGGTCTGATTATTTTTTTCAGAGATAAACAGTCGAAAATCAGAGTTCTCGTGCCGATGCAAAATCTGCGCGAGATTTTTTAATCTTTCCCGGTAAATAGCGCCTTTGCACTATTCCGGCTAACTCGTGAATATTATGTCTACTGTTTTCATGTCCCAAGATTTCGCTACCGGTGCAGATAGCTTCGCAGCTTTATTCGAAGAATCCCTGTCACGCCAAGATATGCGTTCCGGTGAAGTGATTTCTGCCGAAGTCGTTCGTATCGACCACAATTTCGTGATCGTGAACGCTGGCCTCAAATCTGAAGCCTTTATTCCTGTTGAAGAATTCAAAAACGACCAGGGCGAACTGGAAGTTAACATCGGCGATTTCGTCTCCGTAGCGATTGATTCGCTGGAAAACGGTTTCGGCGACACTATTTTGTCCCGCGACAAAGCAAAACGCCTGGCCTCATGGCTGGCGCTGGAAAAAGCGCTGGAATCAGGCGAAATGGTTATCGGTACTGTCAATGGCAAAGTCAAAGGTGGTCTGACTGTCCTGACAAACGGCATCCGCGCGTTCTTGCCTGGTTCACTGGTCGATACACGTCCAGTAAAAGATACAACGCCGTACGAAGGCAAAACTTTGGAATTCAAAGTTATCAAGCTTGATCGTAAGCGTAACAACGTTGTTCTGTCACGTCGTGCCGTAGTTGAAGCGTCGATGGGCGAAGAGCGTCAAAAATTGATGGAAACACTGAAAGAAGGCACAGTGGTTACTGGTGTTGTTAAAAACATCACTGACTACGGCGCATTCGTTGATCTGGGCGGCATCGATGGTTTGTTGCACATCACTGATCTGGCATGGCGTCGTGTGCGTCACCCTTCAGAAGTATTGACAGTCGGTCAAGAGATCACTGCCAAGATCCTGAAGTTTGATCAAGAGAAAAACCGTGTTTCATTGGGTGTAAAACAATTGGGCGACGATCCATGGACAGGTCTGTCACGTCGTTACCCACAAAATACACGTCTGTTCGGTAAAGTGACTAACCTGACTGACTACGGCGCGTTCGTTGAAGTCGAGCAGGGTATCGAAGGTCTGGTTCACGTTTCTGAAATGGACTGGACTAACAAGAACGTGGCACCAAACAAAGTTGTTCAATTGGGCGATGAAGTTGAAGTCATGGTTCTGGAAATCGACGAAGAGCGTCGTCGTATCAGCTTGGGTATGAAGCAGTGCAAAGCCAATCCATGGGATGACTTCTCGCTGAACTTCAAAAAGGGCGATAAAGTTCGCGGCGCAATCAAATCCATCACCGATTTCGGCGTATTTATCGGTCTGTCAGGCAATATCGACGGTCTGGTGCATTTGTCTGACTTGTCTTGGAACGAAACTGGCGAAGAAGCCGTACGTCGCTTCAAGAAAGGTGACGAACTGGAAGCCATCGTTCTGGCTATCGATGTTGAGCGTGAGCGCGTATCGTTAGGCGTGAAGCAATTGGAAGGCGACCCATTCAACAACTATTGCGCAATGAATGACAAAGGCGCGATTGTGACCGGTACAGTTAAATCTGTTGAAGCCAAAGGCGCAGTGATCCAATTGGCAGACGAAGTTGAAGGCTACNNGATTCCGTTGAAGCTTTGGTTCTGAACATTGATCGTAAGGCACGTGGTATTCAATTGTCTATCAAGGCAAAAGATTCCGCTGAGACACAAGAAGCCATGCAAAAAATGTCTACAGCTGTTGATTCAAATGCAGCTTCAGGCACAACTAGCTTGGGCGCATTGTTGAAAGCAAAGCTCGAAAACAAAAACTAAGCAAAAACTAAGTCATTGAGGTTTTCGATGTTTAAACAACTATGACGAAGTCGGAACTGATTGCTCGTCTGGCGGAGCGATATCCACAACTGGTTGGAAAAGATGTGGATGTCGCTGTCAAAACTATACTGGATGCGATGTCTTCTGCCTTGGCAGTTGGTCAACGAATCGAGATACGTGGTTTTGGCAGTTTTTCGTTAAATAGTCGTCCTCCACGGATAGGGCGTAATCCGAAATCTGGTGACAAGGTGATGGTGCCTGAAAAAAGGGTGCCTCACTTTAAACCAGGTAAAGAGTTGCGCGAACGAGTGGATGCTATGGTGGGGCAACCCATATTGGATGATTAAATGAAGGCGAGCATCTGACGCGAACAAAAAACGGCATAACGGATTTCCGATATGCCGTTTTTTTTCACGTACAATTTCGCTTACCGGTGTGTTTGCTTGCTGCCTATTATTGCGCCCATAATGATACCGTTGATACCGTTATTGGCATGTTATTCGTCTGGACTGTTATAAGGTACTGAAATGAAAATTGTTTCGAGAATTTTTGCAGTGATCCTGTTTGTTTTATTTTTTGGTTTTGCTTTAAAAAATGATCAGATCGTCACCCTGCAATATTTTTTTGGCTATGCACAATCGGCCCCGTTAGTCATTTTATTGCTGGCATTTTTTTTGGTGGGTGCGGTTCTTGGCGTGCTTGCCATGGTCCCTATGGTATTTCGCCATAGAAGAGATATTTCAAACCATAAAAAGACAATTGCCGAAATCGAGAAAGAGCGTTTGGCGGGACAGTTTCCTAACGTGAATATACGACAAGCGGATAGCATCCGAAACACCTGATCCTGATAGGCGAACAAAATAAAATGGAATTTGAGATTTGGCTGTTACTGGGGATTCCCCTGTTTTTTTCATTGGGCTGGATTGCCGCTCGAATTGATATTCGACAACTTTTGTCTGAATCGCGCAGTTTGCCGCAAGGATATTTTAAAGGCTTAAATTTTTTACTTAATGATCAACACGATAAGGCAATTGATGCTTTCATCGAGATCGTTAAGCTTGACCCTGAAACGATAGAGTTACATTTTGCGCTCGGTAATTTATTTCGCCGTCGAGGTGAGACTGAGCGCGCTATTCGTGTCCATCAAAATCTCTTGTCCCGACCTGATATGCCTTTGGAGCAACAGACACAGGCAATGTTTGAACTTGGTCAGGATTATTTGAAGGCTGGATTGCTCGACAGGGCGGAAGAGACTTTCAATCAATTGGTTGCCGGGCAGTATTCGATTCAGGCCAGACGTGCGTTACTCGAAATTTATCAGCGTGAAAAAGAGTGGGCGCGCGCGATCGAGGCGGCGCATGCTTTGCAAGAGTCTGGTGCGGGTGGCCGACAAAAGGAAATTGCCCAATTTTATTGCGAAATAGCACAGGATGAGCTGGTGCACACGCATCCTGAGGCCGCCTTGGCAATGTTGGATAAGGCGCTTGCTACGGACCGTCATAGTGTTCGCGCTGCAATACTGATGGGCGATGTCCATCTCGCGAATGGTGAAACAGAAAGCGCGGTGCTGGCGTGGCGTCGTGTTGAGCAGCAAAGTGTTCCGCATGTTGCCCTGGTTGCGCAGCGCTTAATGGATGGCTACCGTAAATTGGAGAGGCCGCAAGAAGGTTTGAAATTACTGATGGGCTATCTCGCAGAGGCGCCGTCTATCGATTTGCTAGAGGTAGTGTTTAAGGCGACGTTGGAGCTAGATACCGCCGAGGCCGCCAACCAATTGGTTATCGCTGAGTTGCGGCGTACCCCGACCCTGCTGGGATTGGATAAATTGCTGGATGCGCGATTGATGGTGGCGACACCTGATGTGCGTCCCGAGCTATTCCTGGTGAAAAATCTGGTACATGGCTACGCGCAGAAATTGACACGCTACCAATGCTCGCATTGTGGTTTCAAGGCGCGCCAGTTTTATTGGCAGTGTCCGGGATGCAGCCGCTGGGAAACCTATCCGCCCAGACGTACGGAAGAATTGAGCGTCATGAATTAAGACGTGCTGAGAATATGCAAGGCGCGAAGCAGAAAATTATTTTAGGTGTAATCACGAAATGAAAATTACAATTATTGGCACAGGCTATGTTGGCTTGGTGACAGGAGCCTGTCTGGCTGAGCTAGGTAATGATGTTTTTTGCCTGGATGTTGATCAAAGCAAAATTGACCTGTTAAATAATGGCGGTATCCCTATCCATGAGCCAGGCCTGGACGATGTTGTCGCACGTAACCGAGCGGCAGGGCGGATAGTGTTTTCCACTGATATAGAAGCGAGCGTCGCGCACGGAGATGTGCAGTTTATTGCGGTCGGCACGCCGCCTGACGAGGATGGCTCGGCCGATTTGCAATATGTTTTGGCAGCGGCACGTAATATCGGCAAATACATGACTGGATTTAAAGTTATCGTCGATAAGTCGACTGTTCCTGTAGGTACGGCAGAGCGAGTAGCTGCTGCCATCAGGGACGAATTGGCTGCGCGTGAAGCGAATGCTGCGTTCTCGGTTGTGTCTAACCCCGAATTTTTGAAAGAGGGCGCCGCGGTTGAGGATTTCATGCGGCCTGATCGTATCGTGATCGGGTGTGATGCTAATCCGCAGGGAGATATTGCCAGAGAGCGAATGAAGTCGCTGTATGCTCCGTTCAATCGCAATCACGAGCGTACACATTGGATGGATGTACGCTCTGCTGAGTTCACGAAATATGCTGCCAACGCGATGTTGGCGACGCGGATTTCTTTCATGAACGAACTGGCAAACCTGGCCGATCTGGTTGGCGTAGATATTGAAGCAGTAAGACATGGAATAGGTTCTGATCCGCGCATAGGGCATAGTTTTTTGTATGCGGGCTGCGGTTATGGCGGTTCCTGTTTTCCAAAAGATGTGCAGGCATTGGAACGTACCGCACAGGATAACGGCCAGAACTTATTGATCTTGCATGCGGTGGAGGCGGTCAACGCTAAGCAAAAACAGATATTGGGTAGCAAAATCAAGAAACGTTTTGGCACGGATTTAACCGGCAAACATTTTGCTATCTGGGGCTTGGCATTCAAGCCCGATACTGACGATATGCGTGCAGCTTCGTCGCGTGTTTTGTTAAGTGAATTGCTGCTCGCCGGTGCCACCGTTGCGGTCTATGATCCAGTTTCTATGAACGAGGCGAAGCGCGTATTGGCGTTGGACTTCGCTGATATGCCTCAGTTATTGGAAAAAATCCGTTTTGCCGGCGATCCTATGGATGCGTTGGCGCAGGCGGATGCCTTGGCGATCGTGACCGAATGGAAGACATTTAGAAGCCCCGATTTTGACCAGATGAAATTAAAATTAAAACATCCGGTCATTTTTGATGGACGTAATTTGTATGACCCAGCAGCCATGACCGATATCGGTATCGAATATCATGGAATCGGCCGCTCAGTTTTGACTCGGATCTGACATGGATAAGCAAGTTAAGCGTCTGCTCGTGGTGGGTGATGTGATGCTCGACCGTTATTGGTTCGGTGAGGTTAATCGGATTTCACCCGAGGCACCTGTGCCCATCGTGCGGATAGAAAAAAGAGAAGAGCGCTTAGGTGGCGCCGCGAATGTGGCGCGCAACGCGGTTGCCCTGGGTATGGAGGCCGGCTTACTTGGCGTGATTGGCGCAGATGAGGCCGGTAACATTGTTGAAGCTCTATTAAAAGATTCTGGGATACACAGCTATCTGAACCGGGATCAGGCGATTTCCACCATTATCAAATTGCGTGTCATTGGACGGCAGCAGCAATTGTTGCGTATCGATTTTGAGGAAAAGCCAACCGAGTTGGTTTTGCGCGACAAACTGACACGCTTTAATGCACTGATCTCTGATTACGATGTGATTGTTTTGTCTGATTATGCCAAAGGCAGTCTGGTGAATATTGCCGCGATGATTTCGATTGCCAGACAAGCGGGCAAATTGATTTTGGTCGATCCTAAGGGGAGTGATTTTTCTCGCTATGCAGGCGCAACCATGCTGACGCCAAATAAATCTGAAATGAAACAGATTATTGGCGAATGGAGCAGCGAATCAGAGCTGACTGAAAAAGCGCAGGCACTGCGTCGTCAGCTCGATTTAACCGCGCTATTGCTGACACGCTCGGAAGAGGGGATGACGCTGTATACCGAAAACGAGGTGATTCACGTACCTGCGATGGCGAGAGAAGTATTTGATGTATCAGGCGCTGGCGATACCGTGATTGCGACTATGGCGACCATGCTCGCCGAAGGTAAGTCTATGCAGGATGCGGTCTTGATTGCAAACCGTGCAGGCGGTCTGGTGGTTGGTAAATTGGGTACAGCTACGGTCAGCCGGGCAGAATTATTTCCGGAAATGTAGATTATTGTTATTTTTATGGTAAGTTGCTTGTGCCAGTCATCCAAATTTTTGTAGCAGCGTCATGGATGATGAAGTGACTGTCGAGAAGTGCTTCAGTCTTGAAGCATGGCATTGATGTTCAACTCCCAGGCAGCAAAATACTGTACTTAACATTAACCACTTTTGGAGTATTTAAATGTTCAAAAAATTACTAATGGCTACCGTCACTTTGTTTGTCTCTATAGGCTTTGCTTTTGCCGGTGTTGATGTGAATAAAGGCGATCAGGCTGCGTTGGACGGAATAAAAGGGATAGGTCCTGCAACGTCGAAAGCCATCATTGAAGAGCGCAGTAAGGGTGGAAATTTTAAGGACTGGAATGATTTTGAAACCCGTGTCAAAGGTATAGGCGAGAAGAGCGCTGCCAAATTATCCGAGGCAGGCTTGACGGTAAATGGCCAGTCTAAATCTGGCGCCGCCGCAAAAGCGCCGGCTCCTGCAAAAGCCTCGGCAAAGGCGGAAGTGCCTGCAAAAGCTGATACAAAAGCGCCGGTAAAAACGAAAGCCGAATTAAAAGCGGAAGCAAAGGCCGAGGCTAAAGCAAAGAAAGCAGCATCGAAAGCGGAAGCCTCAGCAGCTGCATCAACCAAAGCATCGGCAGCCAAGTAATTTGCCTGTTGAATGTTGATCCTATTGCCGGATCGTCCTGACAGTCTGGATATATGCTAAAAAATCCCCCTTTGTGATTTGTGACACATAGGGGGATTTTTTATTTTTCGATTGAACTGGATTGATAGCAATCAAGCATGATCCCGCGGTAGCGTTTAAAATGGCGTTTTGCCTTACAGAATCTGATGCCATATGACTTACCTGACCATTGAAGACACGATAGGAAATACCCCTCTTGTTATGTTGCAACGCCTTCCCGGTGATGAAATTAAGCGTCGGAACAATATTATTCTTGGCAAATTGGAAGGTAACAATCCGGCGGGGTCAGTCAAAGACAGGCCCGCACTTGCCATGATCAAGCATGCTGAGGAGCGTGGCCAAATCAAACCTGGCGACACCCTGATTGAGGCAACCAGCGGCAATACCGGCATTGCATTGGCAATGGCTGCCGCGATGCGTGGTTATAAAATGGTTTTATTGATGCCGGAAAATCTTAGTGTTGAACGCAGGCAGAGTATGGCAGCCTATGGCGCACAGATTATCCTGACGCCTAAGACCGGCGGCATGGAGTATGCGCGCGATCTGGCTGAGAAAATGCAGAAAGAGGGAAAGGGAACCATACTCGATCAGTTCGGAAACCCGGATAACCCTCTCGCGCACTATGACTCCACCGGCCCTGAAATATGGCGTGACACAGCAGGAAAAATTACCCATTTTGTCAGCGCAATGGGAACCACCGGAACAATTATGGGGGTGTCCCGCTATCTGAAAGAGATGAACCCGGCAATTCAGATTGTTGGCGCACAACCTGAAGATGGCGCGCAAATTCCCGGCATACGAAAATGGCCTGAAGCCTACCTGCCAAAGATTTACGACAAATCCAGAGTCGATCAGCTTGAGTCTGTCAGTCAGTCGTCAGCGGAGCTAATGGCGCGGCGTCTGGCTGCGGAAGAAGGGATATTTTGTGGCATTTCTGCCGCCGGCGCATGTGAAGTTGCGCTCAGGATTGCTGAAACAGTCGAGAACGCGACGATAGTATTTATTGTCTGCGACAGAGGCGATCGTTATTTGTCTACCGGTGTGTTTCCCGCATGAAATTGCGTGCGCGCCAATAAAAAAGCCTGAGACATTTATCTCAGGCTTTTTTGATGTCAGGCGAGAATTTTAGCTGTTCTCGCTGTCTTTAGGTTTGAATTGCTTATCGCTGATGCGAAATTTGGCGCGGCGATCACCCATCAGGCCACGCAAATCTTTGATGCTGAGATCGCTGATTTCGTGCATGCGTATCAACAGCGACGCGCCAACAGGCAATCGACGGTGACGGATTTTACTGATAACTGGCGGTGCTACTTCCAATGCTCTTGACAGAGCCGCATCATTTTTTAAATGTAATTGCTTGATCAGAGTATCCAATAAATTATTTGGATCGTAGTCAATCTCATCAGATTCAAGTTGTGTCAGGTTTGTCATAATTACCTCGCTGTTTATGTTTATTGATGCGCTGGGAATGTTGCTTCAATAAAAAATTATTCAAACGGTAATATTGTAAATTAAAATTGAAATAATTCTTTAATAATAAGTAAAAAAAATGTTAAATCTCTTGACACATTGCTTTTAATGCATGTAATTGTATCATTCGATAATGTTATCGTAGTATAAAACATACTATTTAACAATATTAATTGAAGAATCTTCGAACTTGCCTATGTTTGTTTCAAATTGATACAGTTTGAAATCAAATCGGCTTATTTTGCTCTTGCCTGAGCAATGATTTTTCCTAGGTCGATGACAGACATGGCGTAAAAATAGCTGCGGTTATATTGCGTAATAGCAAAAAAATTGTCCGTAGCTAGCCAGTATTCGGTTGCATCATTTCCATTTTGCAAGTCAACCAGGCCGTATAAAAGATGCTCCGGTGCCTCTACACTCGCCGTGGTAGCCAGCGGTTTGAGTTCAGCCAGGGAATAATTTGCCTTTAAACCTTGTGACAGCGCCAGACTGAGTTTGTCTGCTGGTTTGTCTGTATGGGTTTCTGTGATGACTAGTGTCGCCGGAAAGGCCGTCGGTAAGCCTTTTTTCCAACCGTGCATTGATAGGTAGTTGGCAATACTGCCGATGGCGTCGACAGGGGATGCCAGCAAATCGATTTTTCCGTCGCCGTCAAAATCTACCGCGTAGCTTCGTATACTGCCGGGCATGAACTGGGGCAAGCCTATCGCGCCGGCATACGAACCTTTGAAAGAGAACGGATCTTGCAGGGAATCACGCGACAATAGCAGGATGTTCTCCAGCTCAGTCCGGAAAAATGCCATTCTTGCGAGCCGTGTCGGTGTATCCGGATAGGCAAAAGCAAGTGTGGTTAATGCATCCATCACACGGAAATTACCTGTGTTGCGGCCGTATATGGTTTCGACGCCGATCAGGCCAACGATAATTTCTGCCGGCACTCCGTATTGTCTTTCGGCTTTGTCCAGCGCATCGGCATAGGTATCCCAGAACGCAATGCCGGCGTCAATTCTGCCTGGCTCGACAAAGCGCGCGCGATAGGCTTTCCAGTTCTTGGGGCGTCCTGGTGGCGCAGGCTTGATCAGTTGTATGGCGCTTTCGACCAACCTTGCCTGATCAAAGGTCTTCTCCAGTTGTGGTTTGTCGAACCCATGTCGGGCCACCATTTGATCAATGAATTCAGCGACTTCCTTCCATTGGGAGAAGTGGACAAATTCTGCGCTGGCGGCAGGCGCTTTGGCGGATGCCCGGGTTTTGACAGCTTTCGCTTTTTTCCTGGATTTATTTGCCGCAGTTGCGTCCGGTGAGACGGCGATGATGGCTGAAACAAGGATGGCTAAGACGAGACGGAATGAGGATTTCAAAATAAGCGATGAGTAGATGAATAAAGCCGGCGATATTGCGCCAGCAGGGTTCTTAATTGCTGGATGGCGCTTGCCTCGGGCAGGGTCTGTTTGCCATATTTGCTTGCAATGTACAGGGCGAAAAATTGTCGTAAGAATGCATATTGCGCTTCGGGCAGAAGGGTTTGCAGACGCTGCATAAAGGCAGTCGGGCCTTCGTGGGCGGCCCTGACTATGCCTTTGCCCTCCAGCCTCTGGCACATCGATAAGTATAGCTGATCAAGCGCAGAAATTTGCGGCCGATTGCGCATTAAGGGCAGGGCGACGATGGCCATTGCCAGCATGGCTAGCGAGAAGAAAATCAAGGCCAGTTGCGGCCAATCCAATCCTGATAAGCCCAGATAGCGCATGAAGTCCATCTGCCTGGCCTGGCTGTAATTGAGTATCCACAGGTTCCACGAATTGTTGACGGCATCCCAGCGCATACGAATTGATTGCAACAAGGAATTATTCCCCATGGCCAGATTCACCAGGCCTGCCATGCCACGTCTTGGCTGTGTAGAAAATAGGTTTTGCATTACGCGTTCTGGTGCCACGGCTGCGGTCGGGTCTATCCTGACCCAGCCGCGGCCGGCCAGCCAGACTTCGGCCCAGGCATGGGCATCGGATTGGCGCACCTCCAGATATCCATCGATGTTGTTGGGCGTGCCGCCCTGATAGCCGGTGACCACGCGGGCAGGAATGCCCATGCTACGCATCAGCACCACAAAGGCGCTGGAATAATGCTCACAAAAACCGGCGCGGCTGGCGAACAGGAAGTCATCGACGCTGTTGTCGCCTAGCAGCGGTGGCTCTAGTGTGTAGATAAATTTTTCCTGCCGAAACAGTTGCAATACTGCGTCGATACGTTGCTGATTGCCTTCTATGCGTTGGCTGAGCCGCTGGGCATAGTCCCGCGTTTTGGGATTTGACCCTGGCGGCAGCTCTACCGATGTTTGCAGCTCTCGCGGCGTCAGTTCTGCCTGCAATGCGTATTCAGGGAAAGAGCTGGCCTGATAACGTAGCCTGCTATTGACGCTGCGCGCGCTGAAAATTTCGAATTGGGTGTTGAGGCTGGTGCGCGTGTCTTCCAGCACCGGTGCATTGCCTGGGATATCCAGCGCGAATAGCCAGGCCTGCCCGCTAGCCTCGAGGATGATTTCCTGGCGGATTTCCTTGCCCTTGCTGCGGTACAGACTTGCCGGGCGCGATGCGCGCACCACATCTTCACGCGACCAGGTTCTTCCGTCAAAGCGGTTCAGGACGATGCCGCGCCAATATAGGCGAGATTTTTCCGGGGTGACCGGCGAAAATTTCACCCTGAAAGCGATATCTTCGGACAAAGCCAGATTGCTGATATTGCCCGGGGACATAGATTCCGACAATCCGCTGCGTGCCGAATTGGCGTCGCCTGGCAGGCTCCATAGCGGCCCCTGAATACGCGGGAATAAAAAGAAGCAGACGACGGTCAGCGGGATAGCCAGAAGCAAAATGAGCGCCCCCAGTTTCGCTCGTTGCCATAGAGACGGAATGACCCCGGTGTACTGGAAAGACAGTTGCGCGGTCAGCAATGTGGCGGTGGCGAGCAATGCCATCGCTGCACTGACGATGGTTTGCGAATAAAAAAAGCTGCTCAGCAAGACGAAAAAACTGAGAAAGATGACGACGAACAAATCGCGCTTCGCCCGCATTTCCAGCAATTTGCATGCAAGTAACAGGGCAACCATGGTGACGCCCGCCTCTCGCCCAAAAAATGTCCGGAACGTGAGGAACACCCCTACCATCAGCAGCAGCGCGACAGGCAGCAATATCCAGGCTTGGGGAAGCCGGCGCCCGGTCAAGGTCAGCCAGCCACGCCACAGCAGCAGCATCGCGCAGCAGGCACTAGCCCACCAGGGCAGTGCCGCCACATGCGGCACCAGCACCAGCAAACAGGCGCCCAGTAACAGCAGGGTATCGGCCTTGTCACGCGACAGCGGGTATTTTCGCCAGCTTGCATGGACGCCCGCGATGGCGGTGTTGGCGGCATTCATGGCATTCACGGCGGGCTGTTGAGTGCTGGGAGTTGGCATCGCTTATGCTCCATAGAGTGCCAGCGCACTGAGGCAATCCATGCGATGCGCATCACCGGTCGCGGCCGGATAGTCGGCCGCCCCCAGGCGAAACGCGTAGGCCAGGCCGCTGGCATCGGCTTCGAGTACCCAGCTGGTCATGCGGGACAGGCGCAGCTCCAGATCCAGATTGCCCGGCAGGCTGGCAAAATCGAGCAGGACATCACTGGCTGACCCGCCGGAAAATTGCTTGGTGATCAGGTTGCCGCCGGCATCCAGATCGACTCTGGCAATGTGCTTCCAGGCCAGATGCTTCAGCGCGTCGCCATCCTGATACACGCGCACGCCGGAAAAGTCCTGATCGCCCGCCAGGCCCTGGCCATCCTTGTTTGCGGCCCCGGTCAGCGGCAATGGCGGTGCAAACGCTTCGGGCTGCGGGAACACCAGCACTTTGGCGTCGGGCATCCAGGTGCTCCAGGCGCGCAACAGCCCGAGTGGAAACCAGGTTTGCAGGCGCACGCGCGGGATCGGCAACCAGCCGCGCCGCAGCGTCGGGTAGCTCAGTTGCAGCGTGCTGCGGCTATGCGGCGCAATATCAACGGCTTGCTCGGGGTGGCCTTTTGCCGCAAACCCTATATGCAATGCATAGCGATAATGCTTGCGGCGGTTAATCAGGTGCAAGCTGAACTGCGCCTCTTCCCCGGCGAACACCGGCGCCGCCGGGCCAGCCGATAAGTGCAGATAGGCGAGATTGCGAAATCCCATAAACGCGTTAATCCAGGCGCAGCCGCCAAGCACAAAAGTCAGTGCAAAACCGAGATTCAGGTTGTAATTGGTGGAGGCGATGAAGAGTACCAGCAACAAGAGGATAAACATCCAGCCCGCTTTGCTCGGCACCGTAAATACCCGCCTCTGCTTGAGAAATACCTCGCCGCTTTCTGGCTGGTGTTCCAGAAACACCAGGCGGCGAAATTTTTCTTGCAGGGCGGTGAGTGCGCTCATTGGTTTGGCGGGAGAAGAATTTTGCAAAATAATTAAAAGTTGATGGGCCTGTCACGCAATGTTCATGCGGCTTTCCAGCCTGTCGCCTCTGCAGGGCGCATGGGGATTGCGTGCTGGGCCTGCCTGTTTTTAAGTTTTATACCGCGACTTTCAGCATCAGCTGCGCCAGCAATTCACTGCTTGCACTGACTTTGCCGCTGACCGATCGCAAAGGGCGCAGGCGGTGCGCAATCACCGGTATCAAGACTGCCTGTACGTCTTCCGGCAAGACGTGATCGCGCCCCTCCAGCGCAGCCCAGGCGCGCGCCGCTTGCAGCAGGGCGATCGCCGCCCGCGGACTCATGCCTTCGGCAAAAAAATCGCCTTGGCGGGTGGCGTGTGCCAGTGACTGTACGTAATCGACCAGGGCCGGCGAAGTGTGAATTTGCCTCAATGCCTGCTGTGCCTGCAGCAACTGTTGCGGCTGCATCACGGGCGTCATCGCCTTCAGCAGGCTGCGCCTGTCTTCACCCAGCAGCAGCGCGCGCTCTGCCGCGGCATCGGGATAGCCGAGCGACAAACACATCAGGAAGCGATCGAGTTGCGATTCGGGCAGCGCAAACGTACCGACCTGATGGGTGGGGTTTTGCGTCGCGATGACAAAAAATGGATCGGGCAGTTGACGGGTTTGTCCTTCTGCGGTGACCTGATGTTCCTCCATCGCCTCCAGCAACGCGGACTGGGTTTTGGGCGTGGCGCGGTTAATCTCGTCCGCCAGCAAAACCTGGGTAAAGATGGGGCCGGGATGAAACATGAACTGACTTTTTTCCCTTTCAAAAATTGACACACCGACCACATCGGCAGGCAACAGGTCGCTGGTAAATTGCAGGCGATTAAACTGAAGCCCAAGCGAGATTGCCAGCGCATGCGCCAGTGTGGTCTTGCCTACGCCTGGCACGTCTTCAATCAGCAGGTGGCCGCCAGCCAGCAGGCAAACCAGGGCCTGTCTGACCTGCGTGTCCTTGCCGATAATGATCTGGCCAACTTGCCGGGCGACGTCATGAACTTTCGAAAACATAGGTTTGCCTTATGGAATGAATGACAGAAGTGTAAACCGAATCGTGCCTGTGTGTTTTTAGTTTCTGGCACCGGCGAAAAGTGAGTAAAAATTATTGGCGGCAGGTTTGCAAAATACTGCAAATAGGATGACACTGGCAATGGAGCGTTTTCAGGTCGCTTTTTCTAACCTTTTTTTCAAGCTCTTTTTTTAGCCTCTTTTTCTTTCAAGTCCCGAATACTCAGACAGATGACTACTGCGTTTTATACCCACGCTGATTGCAAGCGCCATGAGATGGGCGCCTGGCATCCCGAATCGCCGGCGCGCTTGCAGGCGATCGACGATCAGCTGATTGCCAGCCGCATCCATAGCCTGCTCGACCATCGGCAAGCGCCGCTGGCGCAGGAAAGCGATCTGGCCCTCGTGCATAGTCCCGAGGCGATAGCGCGTATCCGCGACAATTGCCCCGATGCCGGTGCGGAAGCGGGCTATTTCCCTCTCGATGCCGATACCACGCTCAATGCCTATACCTGGCGTGCCGCGTTGCGCGCCGCCGGTGCGGCGATCGCAGCGACAGACGCGGTGATAGCCGGCCAGATAGCGAATGCGTTTTGCTCGATTCGCCCGCCAGGGCACCACGCCACGCCGACCGAGTCGATGGGTTTTTGCATGTTCAATAACGTGGCGATCGCGGCCAAACATGCGCTGGAGGTGCGCGGTTTGCAAAGGGTCGCCATCGTCGATTTTGATGTACATCATGGCAATGGCACCGAAGAGGCGTTCCGGGACGACCCGCGCGTGCTGATGGTGAGTTTTTTTCAGCACCCTTTTTATCCCTACACCGGCACCGGGCAGCCGGCATCGAACATGCTCAATGTGCCGGTGTCGGCGCATAGCGGCGGTGAGGTGGTGCGAGAACTCATCCTGGATAACTGGCTGCCTGCCTTGCACCAGCAGGCGCCGGAAATGATCTTTATTTCTGCCGGGTTTGACGCCCACCGTGAAGACGATATGGCGCAGATGGGACTGGTCGAGGCCGACTACGCATGGATTACCCGGCAGATCATGGCCGTGGCAAAGCAATATGCACAGGGCCGCATCGTCAGCTGCCTGGAAGGCGGCTATAACCTTTCGGCGTTGGCCCGCAGCGTCGTGGCGCACCTGAAGGTGCTGGCAGAACTTGACTAATGCCAACAGTAAGTCTTGCTTTGATATTGGTATCAGACAATAATCTGCAATAAATAATAGCGAATCAACAAAAATATTGAGGGCCGGCGCTGGGCCGACTAAAGGGTGAGAGCATGGCAAGACCGGAAAAAATTCGCTTGGGCGAGATTTTGTTGCAACAAAAACTGATGTCGGAAGAGCAGTTGCAGTTCGCTCTGGCGGAGCAAAAGCGTACCGGCCGCAAGCTGGGGCGCTTGTTTGTTGAAAATGGCTATGTGACCGAAGACCAGATTTCCGGCGCGCTGGCCAGGCAGCTCGATATTGCCTATATCAATCTGAAGCAGTTCAACATCAATTCCAAGGCGGTGCGTCTGTTGCCCGAGATGCAGGCCAGGCGCTTCCGGGCCATCGTCCTGGAGGAAAAAGAAAATGCCTTGCTGGTGGGCATGGCGGACCCTACCGACCTGTTTGCCTACGATGAAATCAGTCGTTTGGTTAAAAACAATATCGTCCTCGCGGTAGTCAACGAGACAGAATTGCTGTCAACCATCGACAACGTTTACCGTCGTACCGATGAGATCACCGGTCTCGCGCGCGAGCTGGAGCAGGAGCTGGGCGACAGCAATATAGATTTTGGCGCACTCGGCGTCACGCCGGGCATGGAAGACGCGCCGGTAGTGAAATTGCTGCAATCGGTGTTTGATGATGCAACCCAGGTAAGGGCTTCCGATATCCATATCGAGCCGCAAGAAAAGCGTCTGCAAATCCGCTTCCGCATAGATGGCGTGCTGCATCTGCAGACGGAAGCCGATATCAAGATCGCCACCTCGCTTGCGCTGCGCTTAAAGCTGATGTCCGACATGGATATTTCAGAAAAACGCCTGCCACAAGATGGCCGTTTTGCGATCAAGGTCAGGCAGCAGCAGATAGACGTGCGTATTTCGACCATGCCTACGCAATATGGCGAATCTGTCGTGATGCGTCTCTTGAATCAGGGTGGCGGCACGCTCAATCTTGATCGCATCGGTATGCCCAAAGCTATGCTGGAGCGCTTCCGTAAAATCATCAAGCGCCCTAATGGCCTGGTGCTGGTGACCGGGCCAACCGGCAGCGGTAAAACCACCACGCTGTATGGCGCATTGGCAGAGCTCAATACGCAGGAAAAGAAACTCATCACCGTGGAAGACCCAGTGGAATATCGCCTCCCCGGTATCAATCAGGTGCAGGTCAACGAGAAAATCGATCTGAGTTTTGCCAAGGTTCTGCGCTCTTCCTTGCGGCAAGACCCCGATGTCTTGCTGGTCGGCGAAATGCGAGATCAGGAAACTGCCCAGATCGGCATGCGTGCCGCAATGACCGGACATCTGGTCTTGTCTACATTGCATACCAATGACGCGGTCAGCACGCCAGTGCGCTTGCTCGATATGGGCGTGCCACGTTACATGGTCGGTAGCTCCTTGCAGGCGGTGTTGGCGCAAAGGCTGGTGCGTGTGATCTGTGAAAGCTGCCGTCAGCAGGAGCCCCTGCTGGCGAACGAAAAAGAATGGCTGGCGATTGAGCTGGGCGATACCGTCGATCAACACCAATACCATTGCGGTCGCGGTTGCGGTCACTGCAACGGTACCGGTTTTCGAGGGCGTATCGGTGTTTATGAATTATTGGAGATGACCGGACCTGTTGTGGATGCCGCGCATCACGATGACCCGGCCAATTTCATCCGGGTGGCGCGCGAGCAGATGGCCGGCCTCACGCTGAAAAAATATGCCGTCGATCTGGTGCTGGCGGGGGTGACCACGGTCGGCGAGGCGATGCGCATCAGTAATCAGCAAGAGGAATAGCATGCCGTTCTTTGCCTACAAAGCCAGAAATGCAAAAGGCGAACTGGTCGAAGGTGTGATCGAAAGTCCCGATAGCAATGCGGTGGCGAGCCAGTTGTTTAATACCGGCATCACCCCGATACAGATCAATCCCACCAGCAAGCCTGGAGGAAGTGACGCGCTTTCCTGGTGGGCCAGACTTAGGGAAGAGAAGGTCTTGCCTATCGACGTGCAATTGTTTAGCCGTCAGCTATATACGCTGCTGAAATCGGGCGTACCCATCATGCGAGGTCTGGCCGGCCTGCAGGAATCCGCCGTCAATAAGGCATTTGGCAAGCTGATTCAGGATCTGCGCGAATCGCTTGACTCCGGCCGTGAATTTTCTGCCGCCTTGCGCCGTCATCCCGATGCGTTTTCCGCTTTTTATGTCAGCATGGTGCGCGTAGGAGAGATGACCGGGCAGCTCGAACATGTTTTCTTGCGTTTATATGCCCATCTTGAGTTTGAAAGAGATATGCGTGAAAGGGTGAAAACTGCCTTGCGCTATCCCATGTTTGTCATGATCGCGATGGTGATTGCCATGGCTGTCATTAATATTTTTGTCATTCCCGCGTTTGCCAAAGTGTTTGCCGGTTTTAATGCTCAACTGCCATTGATGACCCGGATCTTGATAGGCACGTCGAATTTCGCGGTCGAATATTGGCCCTACATTCTCGCCGCCATGATCGCGGCAATTGCCGGGTTCCGGATGTTTATCGCCACAGAGCATGGCAAGTTTGTCTGGGACAAGGCTAAACTGCGCTTCCCCATTGTCGGCCGCATTATCCTGAAAGGGACCTTGGCGCGTTTTGCGCGCAGCTTTGCGCTCTCCAGTAAAAGTGGCGTGCCTATCGTGCAGGCGCTCAATGTTGTCGGACAAACGGTCGATAACGCCTACATCGCCAGCCGTATCGAGCAGATGCGCGATGGGGTCGAGCGTGGCGAAAGTATCCTGCGCACCGCCGCCGCCGCCGGCGTGTTTACGCCCGTGGTCTTGCAGATGATCGCTGTCGGAGAAGAAACCGGCGCGATCGATGACCTGATGGATGAAATCGCCGGCATGTATGAACACGAAGTTGAATACGAACTGAAAACCTTGTCTGCCAATATCGAGCCGATTCTGATTGTCGGGCTGGGAATACTGGTGCTGGTGCTGGCGCTGGGCATTTTCTTGCCGATCTGGGATCTTGGCAAGGTGGCGTTGCGTAAGTGATGACGACGAAGGTGACGATGCAGGTTTCAGTATGTGTTTAAATTTTGTTAATAATTGTTGCAAATTAGACTTAATGCTTGCGTAGTAGCATCAATACCAAATAATTGCTAGTATGATGACGGGTGATTTCTATAGCGCATCTTCTTGCTAATGAAGTGTTTTACCCCTTTCGTTTCTAATGTTTGTTAAATGTGATGTGGAGCCTAAAATGAAAAAAGAACAATCCGGTTTTACCCTAATTGAATTGATCGTCGTGATTACCATTCTGGGTATACTTTCCGCAATCGCTTTACCAAGATTTGCCGCTTTGCAAACCGATGCCCGCATGGCAAAAATGAATGGTGTGTTAGGGTCGATCAAGGCCGCAGCCGTCTTGGCGCACTCGATTCAGCTGACCCAGAATCTGGGTGTGAACACCTCCGTCACCATGGAAGGTTCTGTCATCACCATGGCCAATGGCTATCCGTTAGCGACCAATGCCTCTATCGGGCATGCGGCTGGGCTGTCCACCCTTGCTGGCGTGGCTTTTCCTGAGTACATCCTGGCCTCAGCGGGCGGCGTGTTTACGGTAGCGCCAGATGCAGGGCACCCTGCCTGTACCGTGACCTATACGGAGCCACCGGTCAATGGCTCGCCTGTCTATAGCAATGGTAATGTCAGTGTGCTCAATTGCTAATTAATTGCTAATTAGGCGCAAATCAAGTTTTGTAAACACGCAATAATTTTTTGAATATTTCGGAGATGAAAATGAAGCAGTTGAATCAAAAGCAATCTGGTTTTACCCTGATTGAGTTGGTCATGGTGATTGTTATTCTGGGTATCCTGGCTGCCACCGCCTTGCCCAAATTCGTTGATCTGCGGAGCGATGCGAATCAGTCAGTGGCCGATGGTTTTGGTGGCGCCTTGAGCTCCGCCGCTTCTATCAACTATGCGGGTTGCGCTGCCAAGAATTTTGCGGTAACGGCTAATGTTTGCGTTAAAGTCGCCAAGTGTTCCGATATGGGGCCTCTGCTTAATCCTGGCATCACGATTACACCAGGCGCATTGCCTACCCCGACTGTAGCAAAGAGTTTTTATATCGTGACAGATAGCGCTGCCGCACCTGCCGGCACTACCGTGACATGCAGCGCGGTATATGGAGACGGAACCAACTTAGGTGTTCCATTCACTTATACTGCGACCGGAACTTAAATTCCCGTCAGTCCATTAAAAAGGTGCGAATATTTTCTATTCGCACCTTTTGTGTTTTTGTCGTCTTTTGCGATGTCGCAATAAGTCTCTTCTTTGGTCGCCAGGACAGATTCGATGCTGAATGAAAGTCTCGATTTTTGCCAATCCTCAAAAGGATTTACCCTGATCGAGTTGATCATGGTGATGGTTCTTGTCGGCATATTGGCGGTGGCCATCGTCCCCCGGTTTGCAGATAAAAGCGCCTTTGATGAGCGCGGTTTCTTTGACCAGAGCATCAGCATGGTGCGCTATGCGCAAAAAGTGGCGATAGCACAGCATACGCCAGTATTCGTGAACGTCACGGCTGACACCATCTGCCTGAGCTATGTCGCAGATCCCAATTGCGCCAGCGTTACCGCAAGCGAAAAAGTGCTGGCCTTGTCTCCAATGCCTTTGGCCGGAGAGCAAAGCTGGATGAAAGGGCGCGCGCCCGCCAATATGACATTTGGATCGGCAATTTCCTTTTCTTTCTCTGCACTGGGAAAGCCAAGCTTTAACAATACAAGGCAGATCAGTCTGAACGGCGCCGGCACGACACTCACCATCACTGTGGAACGCGAAACGGGCTATGTGCACTGAACACCGCCTTCCCCGCAGCGCCATTCAGGGCGGAATTTCTCTGGTGGAGCTGATCATGTTCATCGTGATCGTCAGCCTTGGCATTGTCGGCATTTTGTCAGTGATGAATGTGACCACAAAAGCCAGCGCCGACCCCATGTTGCGCAAACAGGCCTTGGCGATTGCAGAATCGCTGCTGGAAGAAATCGAATTGCAGGCCTTTACTTATTGTTTTCCAGGTGACGCCAATGCCACGACGGCGCTCAGTTCAGCTGGCTGTGCTGATGCAGCAAATTCGGAAGATATCTTGCCAGCTGCGGCACGCGTCAGTAATGCCTCGGGTGTGCCAAGGGTGGCAGATAATGTGGCTGATTATCATCAATTGAGTTTGCCTGTGATCTATGACATCAACGGTAACGCGGTCGGTACAGCTGGGTACACCGCTTCAGTGAATATTACTCAGGTTGCCGCGCTTGCCGCAAATAATGATGCCTTGCGTATCGATGTCGCCGTCACGGACCCGGGATCGAATACCTATGTTCTGACCGGTTACCGTTTCCGCTATGCGCCCAGGGCGGTGCCCTGATATGAAAATTTTTGCTCAACGCCAGGCCGGTTTTACCCTGATAGAAGCGATCATGGTGATGACGATCACCGCTGTTTTAGCCGCCGGTGTCGCGGTATTTTTGCGCAAGCCGATAGATGGCTATATGGATCTGGCCCGGCGCAGCGAGCTGAGTGATATCGCCGACACTGCGGTGCGCCGCATATCGCGCGATCTGCACCTGGCCTTGCCAAATAGCGTAAGAATGGCATCTGCTCAATGCATGGAATTTTTGCCTACGCTCAATGGCGGGCGCTACCGGGCTGACGTTGACGGCAGTTCTGGCGGCGGCCATGTGTTTGACACCGCAAGCGTCATGAACACCTTTGATGTCCTCGGCCCATTAAGTGCCGCGCCTGCGACAGGCGATCAGATCGTTATTTACAACCTGGGCATAGCGGGGGCTGATGCGTATAACAATGATAACCGGGCGACGGTCGGTGCCGGTACAACAAGCAGTACTATCGTGCTTGTGCCTGCAAAGCAGTTTCCTTTCGCCTCACCCGGAAACCGTTTCCATGTCGTATCAGGTGTCGAGCAAGCTGTCGCCTATGTCTGCACTCAAGGTACGTCCGGGGGCAATGGCACGGGGATATTGTTCCGCGCATCGGCTTATGGCATTAACGCCGACCCGGGCACCTGCCCCGCGACACCTGCAGGCACCCCCATATTGGCGCAAAATATCAGCCGCTGCGAGTTCAGCTATGCCAGCGGTGTGACAGAGCGCAGCGGGCTGGTCTCGATACGCCTGGGCATTACCAAAAACGATGAGACCGTCAACCTCTATCAAGATGTGCATGTCAATAATGTGCCCTAAACAATCGCTTCCTCATGTCACTCATCATGTCGCTCCCAAGACGCGCACGCGCGGCTTTTCGCTCGTCTCGGCGATTTTTTTGCTGGTGATCTTGTCTGCTCTGGGCGTCTTTATGCTGTATATCTCAACCATGCAACAAACCACATCGACTCAGGATTTGCAGGGAAGTAAAGCCTATCAGGCCGCAAAGGCTGGCCTGGAGTGGGGGGCATATCAGATCATGACGCCGGAAAACAGTATCTCGCCTAGCCCTGTGATAGCGCCATATCTTTGCCCGATTTCGATGGTCATGCCAGTGTTTGACGGCGCATTAAAAAATTTCGTCGTTACCGTGGAATGCAGCTTGCCACCTGCTGCCGTATTTACCGAAGGGGGAAATACGATACGGGTGTACCAGCTAATCTCGACCGCAAGATTTGGCGTGAAACCGGCGGCGAATTTTGTCGAGAGAAGTATTACCGCGACGATCAATACCTGTCGCCTTGGAACGGCTGCCGGAGGGGCGCCATGTTAAAAAACATCATTCAATCATGCCAGCGTTACCTCAATGCCGACGGCATGCCTATTCGGTTTTTGCGCGCGGTTGCGGCCATGTATTTGGCCGCCCTGATTACCCCATCCCTTGCGGCGGTGGCCGAATTTAATAATACCGGCGGAACAAGTGCAAGCAACGGTTTGCATTTTTATATTGAAGGCAGTACGCACATGCAAGTGCGGCGTTTGAATAATACGGGCCAGGTATATAGTCCCGGTGCAACTCCTCCAAGTGCCAATTTGGATAACGGTGTTTTTTTACTTGCTAACGGAAAAGTCTATGGGCCGTCACATAACGTAGGCGGTGGTTTTACTCCCGGTGGCGGTATGTACAATACGTATTCCATCACAGCGCCTGTTCCCGCCAACCCATCGACTTCAGGTGTACAGCAAATTGCGACGAATAGTCTTGGCATTACCGCCGGGCCGCAGGTCACGATCAATTGGAAATACACCACGCCGCTCGATTTCCTGACCGCCGATGTCACCATTACCATTCCCCCTACTTTTAACGTCAGCGTGGCTAAACCGGTGCGCTACTACCATGTGTTTGATACTTACCTGGGGGGCAGTGATTCCGGTTGCGGCGTGAAATTCACTGATTCAAATGGAAAGACAGTGGTCGGAACGTATCCGCCTCCATCGGGTACAAGTTGCCCTTCTAGCACAGCGATACCGAATGGCGTAACGATCGTCGAGTCGTTCCGTGAACGCAGTGGCCGGGCTTTTTCCAATTATTGCGCAGCAGGATGGTCGACTTTTTATACCAATGGCGGACCGAATTGTTCTATCTCGCAAACTGCACCTCTGAGTAACACCATCGTCACCAGCTATCAGGATACCGGAATCGGCGTTGAATTTGATTTCACCGCGCCGGGAACCTACACCTTCAGCTATGACTTTGTGATCGGATCGACTGTCGTCCCCGCCTATGATCATCTTGAGATCGTGCATGACACTACTGCCACTTTGTGCCCTGAAAATGTGACGATTCTTGCATGTACTTCTTCTACCGTTCCTTGTCCGGATGGCGCGTCGGTCAATACGGGCACGCTTACCGGCAATCTAAAGGTGACGCCTGCTGCCCCCGCGGTTTCCGTCACTCCGGCTACCTTTTCGATCGGTCCCACTGTATATAACCCCACGGTCGTGTTGCAGGGTAGCGGGGCCGGAACCTACACCCTTAGTATCAGCGGCATTAGCGGCACGGTGCCTTTGAATGGCGTCAAATGTTCGGATGGCATGGTTGCGACTGACTGCAAGATCAAAATAGCCAACACGCCATGCGTCGCTGATTTTGAATGCATGGAAACTGGTCAGCCATATAACACTCCCGTAACAACGACTTCGCGGAACCCTCTGTATACCAAAATGGTCGGTACGGCCTTTACCTTTGATGTGCTGGCACTTCAATCTGATGGCGCGATTGCCACCGGTTATACCGGCGCTGTTACCGTAGAATTATTTGATGCTACGGCTAAACCTGCACCATTTTGCGCCTTTACCGGAACGGCGGTCGCAAGCCAGACACTGACATATTTGGCGGGTGATGGTGGGCGCAAAACTCTAGCCGTCCCCGTGAATCTTTCTGCAGCGTATCCAAACTTGCGCTGTCAGGTGAAGCAAAGTGTTCCAACCGCAGTGTCCGGTTGTTCATCGGATGCTTTCGCTGTGCGGCCTTCTGCCATCACGCTGACAGCCACAACATTATCTAACCTTGCTATGGCTACAGGCCCATCGGCGAATGCCATGCCGGTCATTCAGGCCGGAACTGGTTTTAAGTTGAGTGGGGCAACCACGCCCGCTGCCAGTTATGCAGGATCATTAACGCTTGATACCATCGATACCAGCAAACTTACGGCACAGACCACTACACAAGATACCGCTCAGGCAAGCGGTGGCGCGGTTGGTGCGCTTTCTCCTGCAGTGCTGACCGCCAATGCCGGTTTTATCAACGCCACTTATAATGAGGTGGGTTATCTTTACCTCGCTCCGGGAGCGTATCGCGATGATCTTTTTACTGCTGTCGATAGCGCTACGGGTGATTGCATTTCCAACACCAACCTGAATGCCAATTTGTCCGACACCTTGAGTGGTGGTAAATATGGCTGCAGTATCGGTAACAAGACTTCGTCAACGTTTGGTCGTTTCATTCCAGATCATTTCGAGATCAGCTCAGCGTCCCTGACTCCAGCATGCGCATCCTTCACTTATTTTGGACACGATGGTTTCAGCACGGGATTTACCCTGAGTGCAAAAAACTCGGCAAATAACGTGACGCAAAACTATACCGGTACGTTTGCCAAATTAAATTTAGGTACCTATACAAATTATGGATTTAGCGCAGCCCCCCTGGACGCCGGTTCGATATTGGCCAGTAGCGCTACCGTACCTAGCGGCAATTGGTCCGGTGGCGTGGCAAGCGTGACCGCCAAACATCAGATCAGCCGCCCGACGGCACTGGCTGCGCCGGGTTTAGTCACAGTCAGTGCGGCGCCAACCGATGGCGAGGTGCCTGCGGCTACTCCTGTCGCACTTGGCAGTACCCAGATGCGATATGGACGCATGAAAATGCAGAACGCACATGGTTCAGAGCTACTCGATTTACCCATTTCCTTGATTGCGCAGTATTGGAACGGCAGTATGTGGGTGAAAAATATCGACGACAGTTGCACGCCTGTTGTTGCGCCCACTTCAGGTGCGGGTTTGACATTTGTTGCTGAAGTTGCCGCAAATGTAAAAGGGAATCACCTGAGCGCAGCAGAGACCACTGCGACAGTGAGTGCTACCGGCAAGCTGAGCGCAGGAGACGGAAAATTTAAGCTGTCTAAGCCGGGGGCGGGCAATAACGGCTATGTCGATATCGCTTTCCCGGTTCCCGACTGGCTAAAATTTCCCTGGAAAGGCGGCGGACTGGATATTAATCCGCCGGGCCGGGCAACGTTTGGCATTTATAAAAATTCCAATGAATTCATTTATCTGCGCGAATTGCATTGATACCGGGGCGAGTTGCTGAAAGGGCGTTGCCGGAATTCAATCCTCAGGCAACAATTTAACATTCATTTTACGAACATACATTGACAGCAATCTAATATTAACTTAACGTCAAGCAAGATATCTATTTGGGCTTTGTGCATGGGATTTTTCTCGAAAAAAAAGAAGAACGCTGGACTGATGGCAATCAATTTGTGTCATGACGGCATTTATTCAGTCAGCCTGACACGGGTAGATGTGCCTATGCCAACGATAGAGTTTGTGTCGTTCTATCCGAAGGCGGCAAAATCCTGGCCAGAGATGCTGGAAAGATTTGCGAAAGAGTCGCCGGCCAAAAATTACCAATGCGGTCTGCTGTTGTCGCCTGATGAGTATCAGCTATTCTCGGTCGAACCCCTTAACGTCCCTGCCGACGAACTCAAGAGTGCCATGCGCTGGCGTTTAAAGGATATGCTCGACTATCACATTGACGATGCCACATTTGATGTGTTCGGCGTGCCTGGCGATAAGAGTGCGGGTGGCCGCATCCATTCCATGTATGCGGTGGCGGCGCGCAATAAATTGATTGCAGAGCGCCAGAGCTTGTTTTCAGACGCCAAACTTCCTCTAAGTGTTATCGATATACCTGATCTGGCACAGCGCAATATCTCCAGCCTGCTGGAGCCCGAAGGGCGAGGGATTGCCTTGCTTTCTTTTGACGAGAATGGCGGATTATTGACGGTAAGCTTTGGCGGAGAGCTTTATCTTTCGCGCCGGTTTGATATTAAATTGTCGCAGTTGCAGACCGCCGATGCAGATAAAAAAACGGTGATCTTTGAACGCATCACCCTGGAACTGCAACGTTCGCTGGATAATTTTGATCGTCAGCATAATTTCATTACCACAGCCAAACTGATGCTGGCGCCTTTGGGTCCGGTTGCGGCAGAATTACAATCTTACCTGGCGTCAAATATGTATATGCCGGTAGAGGTGCTAAATCTGGACAATGTGCTTGATCTGTCGAGAATTCCAGAACTCAGGGATGCGTTACGTCAGCAAGCTTATTTCATCACGATAGGCGCTGCGCTGAGACAAGAAGAGACCGTGTTATGAGCCAGCAGATTAACCTTTTTAATCCAATTTTTTTAAAAACCAGGAAGGTTTTTTCTGCGGTTTCTCTGATGCAGACTTTCGGCCTTGTGTTTTTGGGCGCGCTCCTGGTGGCGGTGTATGCGATAGTCCAGTCGAGCGGATTGAAGAAAAATGCGGATATTGTCACTGCCCAGTTACGCACGGCTGAAGCGCAGGTGGCCAGACTTCGCGCGCAAGCCTCTGTGTCAGGCGCCGATAAGATGCTGGAAGATTCGTTGGCAAAGCTTGAAGCCGATATACAAAACAGGCAAAAAATAGCGACTGTTTTGCAAAAAAGTGATTTTGGAAACACCCAGGGATATTCAGCGTATCTGGTTGCGTTTGCGCGCCAGATACCAACGGGATTGTGGTTGACCGGGTTTACCATCAGCGGCGGTGGAAATGAAATCGGTTTGCAGGGCCGGACCTTACAAGCTGAGTTGGTACCTATCTATGTCAGCCAACTTAAACGTGAACCTGCCATGCAAGGTAAAAGTTTTGCGGCACTGCAAATGCAATTGCCTCAGATGTCAAATTCGGCAAATGCAGCCAATGCAGCAATTCAGGGGAAACCTGATGCGGCAAAACGGACGGGGAGTGCATCTTATATTGAGTTTGACCTGCGCTCGTCAGGTGTGCCGGAAAAAAATAGCCCGACAGGAGTAAAGGGACAATGAAACAGCAATGGGAAAAACTTGCGGGCAAGATAGATGCGCTTAGCTTGCGTGAGCGAGGCATTATGCTGGNNAAGCAGGAGCATTCACAGATGAATACCATCCGAATCGAGATTGCACAACGCGTGGCGAACGTGACGTCAGACCCAGATGCACTGATCAAGCGGCGGATAGCCAGCGCACAACAACAGCTGGCACAAATCGACAGCAATCTTCAAACGCTGCAAAAAAATCTGGTCCGACCAGAAAAAATGAGCTTCTTGCTAGAAAATATCCTGAAACGCAATCATCAATTGCAGCTGACTTCGTTAAAAAGCCTGCCAGTCATCAATGTGCTCGATGAGATGGAACAGGGTAACGGATCGACTGGTAAGCCGGCAGCGGCGGCAGGCGGCAACACCAGCTCTAGTCTCAAGACTGCCGATGCAAATGTGAACGGGGCGATCTATAAACATGAAGTGGAAATTGTTGTGGAAGGAAGTTATCTCGATATGCTGAGTTATATGCGCGATCTTGAATCTTTACCTGAGCAGGTATATTGGAATGCGGGAAAACTGACAGTCATCGACTATCCCAAAGCGCGCCTGACTTTAACGTTGTTTACCCTGAGCCTGGAAAAGAAATGGCTCAACCTATGAGACGCTTCTGCCCACGCCTGACCCTGGACTGCGCCCTGCTTATCGCAGGCGGTTTGATGTTTGCGCAAATCGCGCTTGCGCAAAATTTGCCCGACCCGACCCGGCCACCGACCGTGATGATGGCAAGCTCGGTTAATTCCGAGGCGCTTGCCGGGCCTGTCCTGCAATCGATTTTGATCGGGCCAAACAGGCATGTCGCCATCATCAGCGGCCAGACGGTGGCGATCAATGGCAAATATGGCGACCATACGCTGATTAAATTGACGGAAACTGAAGCGGTGTTACGCAGCGACAGTAAGGGAAAAGAGCTGCTGACGCTGAAGCTCTTCCCTGATCTTGATAAAAAACTGAGCCGGGTCAGTGGTAAATGACAATCTACAAGACATATCGACAAGAAGCGCCCATAAAGGCAAGAACAGCATGAAAAAAATATTATCTTCGCTACTCATACCTGCTGTATTCGCGGGTTGCGCCATGCCTGCATCGCGCCAGGAAACATATGATCTGATTAAAAGCGAGATGAGTAAGGCAGCTGCCGCACCGAAGGTTAAGCCTGCGGATGCATCGGCAGTCTCGGCTTCCTTGTTGCCGGCATTAACTGTTGATATCCCGCCAGCGCGCAAACCGATGGAAGAGCGCTTTAACCTCAATTTCAGCAATGCGCCTGCNNATTCGCGTCACTTCAGGCTCTATTTCTGATTCGGTCGGAACATCCAATTCATCCGGCAATCAGACCGTGCAAAATAATGCGCAAAGTAGCAGCGCATCAGGCAGTAGCGCTTACGCCACGACATCAAGCAAGATCAGCACGTCATCGAATAACGATTTCTGGTCTGAGTTAAAGATGTCACTGGAATTGCTTGCCGGCGCCGGCAAGGATGGGCGTCAGGTCGTGATCAGCCCGCAGTCCGGCGTGGTGGTGGTGCGTGCCATGTCCGATGAAATGCGCAATATTGCGGCCTACCTGAAGGCAACCCAGTTATCGGTAGACCGACAAGTGATACTCGAGGCAAAGATACTCGAAGTCGAGCTAAATGATGAGTTCCAGTCCGGGATTAACTGGGCCTCATTCGCCTCGCTCAAATCTTCGCCGAATAGTCGCGCGTCATTGGGTTTTGTCTCACCGGGAACCAACTTGAGCACCACGACAGTCACAGCGACAGACACCGGCATTACGGCAACCGCGGGCACTGCATTGGGTGCGACAGCAAACGCGGCCGGCTCCTTGTTCGGCCTGGCATTTCAGACCGCAAATTTTTCAGCGCTGTTGTCGTTTCTTGAGTCTCAAGGCAATGTGCACGTCTTGTCCAGCCCGCGCATCGCTACGCTGAATAATCAAAAGGCCGTGCTCAAGGTCGGCAAGGATGANNCCTACCGTGAGTGTCGACGTGCAGCCCTTCTTTTCCGGGGTCGCCCTGGATGTGACGCCGCAGATCGACGACGGCGGCAATATCATTTTGCACGTGCATCCTTCCGTCAATAATGTGACGACAATTGATAAAACAGTCAATGCTGGCAGTGCCGGCACCATCAGCCTGCCTTTGGCTTCGAGTGTGGTGTCTGAAACGGATAGCGTGGTGCGGGGGCAAGATGGCCGTATCGTTGCCATCGGTGGCCTGATGCGCCAGTCAAATACCAGCGACCGTTCACAGATCCCCGGGGCGGGCGATGTGCCGCTATTTGGCGGCCTGTTCCGCAACACCAAGCANNCAGAACCGCATCCAGAGCCTGGCTCCCAGGAGTCGCTTCGAAAAGCAATAGCAATGTATAAGGCACATTTCGGCTTACGCGAAGTTCCATTCAGCATAACGCCGGACACCAGCTATTTTTTTTCCTTCAGCAGTTATCAGGCAGCGTTAAATACGCTGCTGATCGCTGCCAAAAATGGCGAGGGCTTCATCAAGATCACCGGTGAGGTCGGCACAGGCAAAACCCTGCTGTGCCGGAAGTTCATGGCGATGCTCGATGCCGATTTTGTCACGGCCTACATTCCCAATCCGCTGTTGGAGCCGCGCAGTTTGATGCTGGCGCTGGCCGATGAGCTGGAGTGCCGGACCGATCGCAATATCGATCAGCATCAGATGATCAAGGCGATCAATCTGCGGCTGCTCGACCTGGCGCGGCAGGGCAAGCGGGTGCTCTTGTGTATCGACGAAGCCCAGGCTTTGCCGCTCGATACGCTCGAAGCCTTGCGCTTGCTGAGCAATCTTGAAACCGAAAAAAGAAAGCTTCTGCAGATAGTCTTGTTTGGCCAGCCCGAACTGGATCGTAAACTGGCGCGCAACGAGATCCGTCAACTCACGCAGCGCATCAGTTTCCATTACCAGCTACAAGCCTTGTCGGCGAACGAAATTAATGTCTATGTCGCACACCGTCTGAAAGTGGCCGGATATGGCGGGCCGGTCTTGTTTGGGCCTGTTGCGCTGGCAGCGTTGAGACTTGCCAGTGGCGGCATTCCCCGGATGGTGAATGTGTTGGCGCATAAGTCGCTGATGCTCAGTTTTGGTGAAGGCCGGCAGAATGTCAGCGTAAGGCATGTAATGCTGGCGGCCAAAGATACGTTGGCTGTCGGTCAACTGCATGCTTATGCAAGTCAGCTGAAGCTGGCGGCAGTTTTTTTTCTGGGTTTTTCGGCGCTGCTGGGATGGCTGCTGATCAAATGAATAACGTGCGCATAGCTCGCCTAGCAGGATAAGTAATGAGCCTAATCAATCAAATGCTGCAGGACCTGGATAAGCGTGGCGCAGATGCCATGGCGACAGAGCCGATGTATTCGCAAATCCGGCCGGTAAGTGTGCCGCCCGCGCGCAAGACAGGGCGGCTGTGGCTGGCGCTGGCGGTGCTGGGCGCAATAGTGGCCTGGTTATTGTGGACACAATTCTTGCCCGGCTTCAGGCAGCGCCAGGAACTTGCTCCGCTGGCACGCGTTGCGCCAGCCGCTGCCCCCGCCCCCGCTCCTGCCGTTGCACCAAATGCTGCTGCGCAGTCACTGGATGTGCCGGCACCACCGACGAATTTGCCACCGATGGCAGATCTGCCCTTGCTGTTGAAGCTCTCTTCGGGGCTGGATAAAACGCTGATTGTTGAGGCGCCGGCGCAGGAAAAAAATCCACCGCCTGCCGTGGTCGCCAAAATAGAGAGGGTGTCGCCGGAACCGCTTGAGAAAACGGAAAAAAATAAAACCGTATCGTCCGGAACGCCGGCCAAGCCCTTAGAGCAAAGCCCTGCATCGGCTAAGTTCGCGGCTAAGTTCGTGAAGGAAACAACGCCTCAGCAACAGGCCGAGGGTGAATACCGGCAGGCCACCATCTTGCAGCAACAGGGGCGCATCAACGAGGCCGTGGCGATGTTTGAACAGGCGCTCAAATCCGATCCCCAGCATGGCGCAGCGAGACAGTCGCTGATTGCCCTGCTGCTGGACAGCAAGCGGCACGATGATGCCATACGGCTTTTGCAGCAAGGCTTGACTGCGGATAGAAATCAACCCGGGCTGGCGATGATACTGGCGCGCCTGCAGGTTGAAAAAGGTCGGCTGGGCAATGCGATTGATACGCTGCAGCGTAGCCTGCCGCATGCACAGGACAGGGCGGATTTCCTGGCGTTTCTGGCGGCGCTGCAACAACGTGAATCGCACCATAAGGAAGCGGTGGATTTGTATCAGCAGGCGCTTAAAAAAAATCCGCAAAATGCAGTCTGGTGGATGGGTTTGGGTATCTCGTTTCAGGCTGACGGACGCGGCGCTGATGCGCTTGATGCCTATCAGCGCGCCAGATCAGGAAATGGGCTAAGCCCCGATCTGTTGGCCTTTGTTGAGCAAAAAATTACCCAGCTTCAACGTTAACGTATCCCTGAAATATCATGATACTGGGGTAGGGTATTTTTTATGACGCCCATATTTAAATGGTAATTCGTTATTTTTTACTTATACTCCCTATATATATCGCTTTTCCCCGGGGCCGACGGATACCTGATAAAAACTAATCGGGAAGAGTTGCCCGCAAGTCCGTAAAATAGCGGTTTGAATTGAGTACAAAGAAGAATAAGCATGTCGATACAATGGTTCCCAGGCCACATGAACGCCGCGCGCAAAAAAGCGGCGGAAACCATGGAAAACACCGATCTGGTGATAGAAGTGCTGGATGCTCGCATCCCCCAGGCAAGCACTAATCCCATGGTCGAACAGCTGCGCACTTTTCGCCAGCGCCCCTGCCTTAAAATCTTGAACAAAAGCGATCTCGCTGATCCGCATGCGACCAAGGCATGGCTGGAATTTTACAACAGCCAAAAGGGGGTGCGCGCAGTCGCCCTGAGTTGCAAGAAGCCGTCAGATGTCGCAAAAATACCTGGCTTTGCGCTGGAGCAGGCGCCGCATCGCGGCGTTCCCACCAAGCCATTGCGCATCATGATCATGGGCATTCCCAACGTCGGCAAGTCCACGCTGATGAATGCCTTATTGAAAAAACGTGTCGCCAATGTCGGCGATGAGCCTGCGGTGACCAAAGTGCAGCAGCGCCTGTATCTGGGCAAGAACATGATCCTGACTGATACGCCAGGCATGCTGTGGCCCAAGATCGCCCATCCTACCGACGGCCTGATGCTGGCCGCCAGCCATGCGGTCGGTGTGAATGCATTGATCGAAGAAGAGGTCGCGACCTTTTTGGCTGAGATCGTTTTGCGGCACTACCCGAAATTTCTGACCGAACGTTATGGCATGCTGACCGAGGGCATTGATGCCGTCAGCGTGATTGAAGGCGTGGCAAAAAAGCGCGGGTATAGGCTCAAGGGCGGCGACTGGGATTACGAAAAAGCCGCGCATACCCTGTTGCTCGATTACCGCAGCGGCGCGCTTGGCCGTGTCAGCCTTGAGACACCGCAAAGCCGCGAACATTTGCTGGCAACCTATGTGCCTCCCGTGCTGCTGGGCCTGGGCAAGAGTGTCGATACCGGCATCGTTGCGGAAGAAGACATAGAGCCGGAACAGGAATGATTTTTTGCGCGGCATAGACTGATTTTCAAGGGCATTTATTTATCTGGCGCTGCAGCGGCGCCGCGATCGAATACCAGGAAATGGCAGCATGTGGACTTTCCTCTTTAAACTGGCGTTTTGCTCCGGTCTCACGGTATTGGCCTGGAACATCGCGAGCGCTTTCGATACCCGGTATGCCGCCATCGGACTGGTCGTCGCTTCTGTTGCCTGGGGGGTGACGTTCGCGCGCTACCTGATTGAAATTTTCCCCATCATCAAGTACTGGGCAGAACGCTCGGTATTCCATCGATGGCAGGGCAGGTTTTATATGTTTGAAAGCCGCCAGATACGTTTTTATGTGGTCGATGACGTCATCTGGATACCGCTCAAAGACCTGAGCAAATTAATCGAGCCAGGCTGGAGCGAGCGTGAGCTAAGGCTGCTTGGCGATGCGCACGGGCCGATTCCGGAACAAACTGAAATCGGCTTGTCAGAGGCCGGCCTGCTGCAGCTGTTGGCCAGCCGTACCGGACATCGCCGTGCCAGCAGTAAGATGATACGGTTTAGAAACTGGCTGTTGCAAAACGCTTTGCCCAATGTCAGGCGCCTGCCTGAATCTGCCGCCAATCACCGGTGACATGGCTGGGGCGCCGGACATTTATTTTAGGGATATTCATGCGATCAATGTTTTGTTGGATGTTAGGTCTTGGCTTACTCGCCAATAACGCCCTGGCTCAGCAGGTTCGCGTCAAGGAAGCGCCGTTACGCGCGCATCTGGCGTTTCTTGCAGATGATTTGCTCGAGGGACGCGGCACTGGCCAGCGTGGCGGTGATCTTACGGTGCGTTATCTGGAAACCCAGGCTGCCCTGATCGGCTTGAAACCTGTTCAGGGTGCTAAGGGTGCAAAGGGCGATAGTTTTCTGCAGTCGGTGAAGATAGTCGGCAGCCAGACGCTGCCGGCGAGCAGCCTGAATTTTTTAGTGAATGGCAAAGTGTTTGCGCCGGTACCGGGTGCCGAGATGGTCTTTGGCACCTCTAGTGGCAAGGCAGAAATAAGCCTGGATGCGCCGCTGGTCTTTGTCGGTTACGGCATCCGCGCAGCGGAAGAGCGCTGGGATGATTACAAAGGCATTGATCTCAAGGGCAAACTGTTGGTGATGATGGCGAATGACCCGCAGCCAACGAAGGCGGAACCAGAGCGTTTCGGCGGCAAGGCGCTGACCTATTATGGGCGCTGGACGTATAAGTTTGAAGAAGCCGCGCGTCAGGGGGCGGCCGGTGTATTGCTGCTGCATACCGATGCATCGGCCACGTATCGCTGGAACGTGCCGCAGACCTCGTTTAGCCATGAACGATTTAATTTGCCCGGTGCCGGCAATGCGCTGGAAGGCTGGTGGCAAGAGAGTAGCGCTGCAGCCGTGCTGGCCGCGGCGGGCCATGACCTTGATCAGCTAAGGGCGAGTGCTGAATACGCTGATTTCAGGCCGGTTGAGCTGAACGTGAGAGCGCAGGGTCTGCTGCAAAGTGTGATACGCCATGTAGAGCAATTCAATGTCATCGGGATAGTGCCCGGTAGTGACCCGAAATTGAAGGAAGAGGCGGTTATTTACTCGGCACACTGGGATCACCTGGGGATAGTGAGCGAAAGCGGCAAGCCTGCGCAAATCTGGAATGGCGCGGTGGACAATGCTTCAGGTGCTGCGGCCTTGCTGGCGATGGCGCAGGCAGCGGTAGCGCATCCTGCCAGACGCAGCCAGATATTCTTGTGGCCTTGCGCTGAAGAGCAATACCTGCTCGGCAGCGCCGCCTATGTCAGAGATCCTTTGTGGCCGCTGGCCAAGACGGCCGCTGACCTGAATCTCGACAGCATGAATTTTGTTGGCCTCACGCGTGATATCGGTGTGGCGGGCAGTGAACGCAGCAGCTTGTATGCGAGCGCAGCGCAAGTGGCGAAAAAAATGGGATTGAAACTGGCTCCGCCGGTGCCGGATCTGGGTGGCGCCTATTTCAGGGCAGATCATTTCAGTTTTTCACGCGCAGGCGTGCCGGCTTTTAATGTCGGTTCGGCCGTGTTTTCCGGCGACGGACACTTCGATTTTTCGAGCGAGGAAGGCGCCTCGGGGTCGACGATGAAAATGAAGGCTTTTAAAAATGACTACCATACCGTCAGGGATCAATACAAACCGGAGTGGGATTTGTCTGGCATGGTGCAGCAGGCGCAATTCACGCTCAACCTCGGTTACGCCATTGCCAATTCACCTACGTTGCCGAGCTGGAAAAAAGGCGATCCGTTTAGCCTGATCAAGCGCTAATCCGCCGTAAGGTCTGGCTTATCCGTTGATCACCTTGCGTGCGAACGACTCCAGGTAATTCATCAGCCCGTCGGCGGCTTTTTCTGCCTGCTCTTCCTGGCCTTTGGCGATGGCCTTGGCCAGCAGCAGGTGGCAGCGCGCAGCTTCCTCTATGTCGCCTTCATGCTGAAACGCGTACCAGAAGCGCCGGCATTTGATAATTAACGGCGTCACCGCAGCGACTGCCGAGGGATTGCGGCAGGCTTCGTGTATCACATGATCGAGCGCCTGATCGGCCGCCATATATTCGGCCAAATTGGCGCGTTTTGCCGCGACTATCATTTTATCGGCGCATTCCAGCAGGTCTGTCCTGTGCAGCGGCGTGGCGCGCCTGGCCGCACTGCTGGCGATCAGCCGTTCCAGCACACGGCGTGTTTCTATCAGGGTCATGTGTCCGGCCGCTTCGATATCGCTGACGATCAGCCCGCGTCGCGGCAATTGCACAATCAGGCCATTCGATGACATGCGCATCAGGGCTTCACGCAAAGGCGTGCGCCCGAGACCGGTCAGTTCAATCAGCTCCGATTCCACGATAGGCATGCCGGGCTTGAGCTGCAAGGTGACTATCATGCTCTCAATGGCATCGTAGGCGAGGTCCGCCGCGCGCAACTTGGGCAGGGCGGGTTTGATAAGCTGAGCGGGCATGAGGTTTTTCTTCTTTGTCTTAACGGTATTTTGTATGGATGTTGCAGCTGTTTTTTGAATTTTACCTTGTTATCGTTTGGCTTTTCCAGATTCCCGCTTATTTCGCGCGCATATTTTCGTGCGCATATTTTTCATGCAATTGAAGTTCCATTGCAGGCGAAAAAAAAGGCTGATCGAAACCAGCCTCAAAGGAGTATCTATTTTGCTTCGCTGGTCGCCCTCAGCCAGCGCGAGGGCGCTTGGTAGTTTGCTTAAGCCAGATAATGGGTCTTGACCCGGGTATAAAATTCCATCGCCATCCCCCCTTGTTCGCGAGGCCCAAAGCTGGATGCCTTGCTGCCGCCAAACGGCACATGGTAATCGACGCCTGCGGTCGGCGCGTTGACCATGACCATGCCTGCCTGCATCTCGCGACGGAACCGCGTGGCATCTTTGAGTGATGTCGTGCAGATGCCTCCGGACAAACCATAAGGGGTGGCATTTGCTACCTGCAGCGCCTGTTCAAGATCCTTTACCCTGATCAGGGTGCTGACCGGGCCAAAAATTTCTTCCTGGTTCAGGCGCGCTTGCGCGTCATGATTTTCGATGATGGCAGGGCTAAAGAAATACCCTTTGCCCGCCAGACGCTGCCCACCGGCCAGCAGCTTGCCACCCTCTGCCTGGCCTAGCTCGATATAGCTGAGATTTTTATCAAGCTGACGCTGGTCGATGACCGGGCCTATCTGGCTTGCAGGATCAAGCGCATCGCCCACTTTCAACGCGGCAGTTCTGGCGATGAATGCAGCAGAAAAATCCGCGTAGATTTTTTCCGTCACGATGGTGCGGCTCGACGCAGTGCATCGCTGGCCGGTAGAGAAAAAAGCGCCGTTGACCGCGCATTCCACCGCCAGCGCAAGATCGGCGTCATCAAGGATCACCAGGGGGTTTTTGCCGCCCATTTCCAATTGAAATTTCTTCAGGTGCAAGGCGCAGTGTTGCGCAATTGATTTTCCCGTGGCGATAGAGCCGGTAAAACTGACCGCGTCCACCGATGGATGTTCGACCAGCGCTTTGCCCGCCACGCCGTCACCCATGACCAGATTAAATGCGCCTGCAGGCAAACCGGATCGATCGATGATGTCGGCCAGAGCCGAGGCGCACGCAGGGGTCAGCTCGGACGGCTTTAATACCACGGTATTGCCGCAGGCAAGCGCGGGGGCGGATTTCCAGGCGGGGATCGCGAGCGGGAAATTCCACGGCGTAATCAGGCCAACCACGCCTACCGCTTCGCGCGAGGTGATGACTTCCATGCCTGGGCGTACCGACGCTATCGCTTGCCCGCCTATGCGCAAAGCCTCGCCGGCGAAAAATTTGAAGATGTAGCCGGCACGTGCCACTTCGCCAACCGCTTCCGGAAGTATCTTGCCTTCCTCGCGTGCCAGCAAGGCGCCCAGCTCCTGGCGGCGCGCCAGGATTTCAGTGCCGATAAAATCAAGCACGTCAAATCGCTGCTGCGGCGTCGAGCGGCTCCATTGCGGCAAAGCCTGCCGTGCGGCGTCGACGGCAAGCGCCACTTGCGCTGCATCGGCTTCACTGAATTCGCCGATGACATCGCCGCTGTCAGAGGGGTTGATATTCGGGCGCGTGGTGGCTGAACTTATCCTCGCGCCGGCGATTAAATGCTGATGAAGTGGCACGCTTATTCCTTAAAGGTAAGAGGAGACATCCGGGCGGCTATCCAAAGCCTTGTGGACGATGGCGCTGACACGCTCACGTTCCGCGCCGATCAAGGGTTGGCGCGGGCGACGGACGAATTCATTGCCGACACCGACCATGGTTTCCACTAGTTTCAGGTTTTGCACCAGCTTGTTAGAGACATCCAGATGCATCAGCGGCATGAACCATTGATACAGCTTAAGCGCTTCGTCATAGCGTTTGGCTTGCATCAGATTGTATAGCGCCACGGTCTCTTGCGGGAAGGCCACCACCAGGCCGGCGAGCAAGCCATCTGCGCCTACCGCCAGACCTTCAAACGACAGATCGTCGACGCCCATGAACAGCTGGTAGCGCGTGCCAACGGCATTGCGCAGATCGGTGATGCGACGGATATTATCGGTCGATTCCTTGATCGCAACGATCTGTTCGCAATCGGCCAGATCGATAAAATCTTCCGGTGTCAGATCGACCTTGTAGGTCACCGGATTGTTGTAGACCATGATAGGCAGTTGCGCGGCCCTGGCGATGATGCGCAGATTGTCTTTGGCTTCGCGCGCATCTGCCGCATACAGCACGGATGGCATCACCATGAAACCCTGTACGCCCATCTTTGCCGCCTGTTCGACAAAGCGGACGGCGTTGGCCGTGCGGGTTTCCGACACATTAACCAATACCGGTACGCGTTTGTTGGCGACATCGAGCGCAATTTTCGTGACCTCCAGCTTTTCGTCAAAAGACAAGGTACTGGCTTCCCCGAGCGAGCCGCAAGTGACCATGCCATGCACGCCGCTGCTGATTTGAAAGTCAAAATGCTTTTCCATTGCGGCAGGATCAAGGTCTTCGTTCTCTTTGAATTTGCTTGTCACTGCCGGGAAGATGCCGCGCCATTTAGTCATTTTCTTGCTCCTTGCGTTGGGGGTGGTGGGAAGCCGATGAACTGAATCAGTCGTCTGGATAACTATGGTAAAGTCTGTTAAATATATTTGCAATATATTTAAATGAAGTATTTTATCTATGCGTTCTTTACGCAAATGTTTGGTAAAAACACATCGTTCGATGTAAAATCAACATTGCTTTTTTATCTCTTATCGATAATTTGAACGCAAGCCCCACCTACAGAAACCACCCGCATGCATCTACCTCTGACCGCCCCGCAAGCTGCAACTCGTGATGAAATGGCACACGAAATTGGTGACGTCTTTTTTACTGAGCCCCTGTTCGATGCGATGCCTGATGTGGTGTTTTTTGTCAAGGACATGCAGGGCCGCTACGTGGTCGTCAACCAGACTCTGGTTGAGCGCTGCGGGGTAAAAAGCAAGCAGGCTTTATTGGGGCATACCGCCACCGAAGTCTTTCCCGCATCGCTGGCGGTCAGCTATGAAGAACAGGATCAGCTGGTGCTAGGCGGCGAGGCCGAAGTGCATGATCAGCTGGAATTGCACCTATATCCTGACCGTGATCCTGGCTGGTGTCTGACGCATAAGATTGCCGTGCGAGATGCAAAGAAAAACATCATAGGATTGACTGGCATTTCACGCGATCTGGCGATGCCTGACCAGCGTCATCCCGTGTATCACCGGATTGCCGCCGCGGTGCGCCATCTGCACACGCATTACGCCGAGCCGATACAAATGGCCGATCTGGGGCAGATCACCAATCTGTCGATTGCGCAGATTGAGCGTTATTTTCAAAAAATATTTTCACTGACGCCACGTCAGATGATCATCAAAATCAGGCTTGATGCCGCCTCCGCCATGCTGGCTGACCCAGGCAAGACCATCACTGAGATTGCGGCCGCCTGCGGCTATCAGGATCACAGTGCATTCTCGCGCGTATTCAAGGCGACGGTTGGTGTCACGCCCAGTGAATACCGGCTTGTCTTGCTCAGCAAGGCAGATTGACTGATTAAGATCGCCTGGATTTACATGCAAGCACGGTAGACCTCGGCAATCGATACCTGTTTGCTGCGCGCCTGTTCCACGCCATTCACAGGCAAGCTCACCATGCCGTTCTTTAACGCCAGCTTACGATACGCATCACTGGCCACGCCCGCATCGATTTTTCCGCGCAGTTCCTCATCCATGACCAGCAATTCATAGATGGCCAGCCGGCCTTTGAAGCCAGTCTGGCGACAGCTCTTGCATCCGGTCCCGTGATAAAACTTTTCGTGTTCATCCAATGCAAGATTTTTCCGCATCAAAGGAGAAATTACCTCCTCTTCCAGGCAATCGGGGCAGTTGCGTCTGACCAGGCGTTGCGCCAGTACGCCAATCACGGCGGAGCGTATCAGATAAGGCGCGATACCGATTTCCATCAGGCGTACCAGGGCGCTGGAGGCGTCATTGGTATGCAGCGTGCTGAAAACCAGATGGCCGGTGAGGGCGCTTTCCACCGCGATCTTGCAGGTCTCCTGGTCACGCATCTCGCCTATCATGATGACATCCGGGTCATGCCTCAGGATATGCCGCAGCGCTTGCGGGAAGCCAAAATCGATAGCCGTGTTGATCTGGATTTGCCTGGCATTGGACAGTTCGTATTCGATAGGATCTTCGACCGTGATGACGTTGACATTGTCTTTTTCCACCTCCTGCAGGGCGGCATACAAGGTCGTCGACTTGCCTGATCCGGTAGGCCCTGTGACCAGAATAATGCCGTAGCTGCGCTTGATCAGGTCGAGGAAACGGTCCTTGTCGTGCGGCTTGAACCCGATTTCATTGATCGAGCGTAATCCCTGATTCTTGTTCAGGATGCGAATGACGATGCTCTCGCCGTACTGAACCGGAATAATCGAAATACGCAGGTCTACCGACTGCGTTTTATCCTTGATGCGGATGCGGCCGTCCTGAGCCAGTCTATGCTCGGCAATGTTCAAACTCGATAAAATCTTGATCCGGCTGACCACCGCGGGCAGCAAACTATTCTTGAATTTACGGATGGAGAGCAGGCTGCCGTCGACGCGGTACAGTAGCTCGAAGAATTTTTCACTGGGGCGAATATGGATATCCGAGGCGCGCTGGTTGATCGCATCAAGGATGATGGAGCTGACCAGTTGCACCAGTGGCGCTTGCTTGGCCATCTGTTCTGCATCACGCCATATGCGCTGTTCGTCGATGAGTTCCGGGGTCGGGATGTCGAGTTCCTGCACCGTCTGAAACTCTTGGTAGTTGGCCTTAATCGCCAGGTTTATCTCTTCCTGCGAGGATAAGACAAACCGGATCGGGTGTTCCACCGTGAAACGCAATAGCTCCAGTGACTGGGCGTTCTGCAAGCTGGCGGTGGCAAGGACCAGCGCATCCTCGTGCAGGATGAGCGGTATCACATTCAGATTCCGCGCCAGTTCAACCGGCAGTAAAGAGGTGATCTTGGTATCGAAATCAAATTCTTCCAAGGCGACCTTGGGCAGGTCCAGGGTTTCCAGGACAGAATGGTCGAGCTCTTCCTTTGAAATACTGCCCATCTCAATCAGGATTTCGCCCAGTTTCTTGGTGGGCGATACGCTTTGCTGACTCAATGCCGTACGTAAATTCTCGCTCGTGACCAATTGTTCATTCAGCAAAAATTGCCCTAGCTTAAGATGATGCATTTTTTGCGTTTTGAGCAATTGCGTCAGCTCGGCAGAATTCTTGCCCAGTTGCATGTAATTCCAGGAGCGATGTTTTTGTGCGGTATCCATAATGGCGTCTCTTTAATGGCGCGGCTGCTGATCTGATCTTGTCACCAGGCGCGGTATCGCGTTTTGCTCAGCATCAATAATGCATGTCTATTTTGCTGAGGGTGTCATCAGTTTTTGCGACTTGTTGATCATTGTTAATGATTTTTGAAAAAATAGCCATGCCTGACACGCAAGCCCCATGCGGCTTTGCGGGCAGATGCCGCCAGCAGGCGCATGGATAGGGGCGTGCTGGACGTGCCGGGCTTGCTACTTTGCAAATGAGGCGTCCAGGTGTCTGCAACAGGGAGGTGGAGAAAACTGACTACGGCAAACTGGAAAAGGCTCGGATGGAGGTCGGCTGGCATCAGTCATGATGGTGTCCTTTTTTTAAGCGTATCATTAAGAACCGTCTGGTGTTGCTTAGGCTACGCTCTTATTGAGGATTTGCAAGGATAGGCAGGATGAGGCTGGCAATTTCGCGACATTTTTGGTAGTACATGTGACATGCAGGAGCGGCGACAGTTGTTTGATCTGAGACAAGCACGCAGCAAGGATTTCAGTTAGGATAATTCAGGCATGCGCAGCATCATCGCAGTACCATGTCTCAGCATGCGGCTGAACCCGCGAATTTTTATTAAGCGAATGCCCGAGCATTCAGACCGAAAGGACTCATCATGACCGACATGAATGCCTATCTCAGACTGATGGTAAGCCGCTCCGCATCTGATCTGTTTCTCACCACGGGCGCGCCGCCCAGCATCAAGATAGATGGCATCGTGCATGCGCTGGATGCGCCCAAATTGCAGGTCGGCGAAGTCAAGGAGATGGCCGAGCGCATCATGACGGCGGCGCAAAGAAAGCAGTTTGAAAGCACCATGGAATGCAATTTTTCCTGGTCATGCAAGGATCTCGGGCGTTACCGTATCAACGTGTATCAGCAGCGTGGCGAGATCGCGATGGTCATGCGCATGATCAATTCGCAGGTGCCCGATTTTGACACCCTGGGCCTGCCGGCCAAAGCGGCCGAACTGGCCATGCTCAAGCGCGGGCTGGTATTGGTGGTGGGCGCCGCAGGCTCAGGCAAAAGCACCACCCTGGCGGCCATGATCAGGCACCGCGCGGCCAATGCCGATGGGCATATCCTGACGATAGAAGACCCGATAGAGTTTTTNNNNGCGCAGCATGCGATTGCCTACGCCGAGACCGGGCACTTATGCATTACTACCTTGCATGCGAATAACGCCAACCAGGCAATAGACAGGCTGATCAACTTTTTCCCTGAAGATGCGCATAAGCAGATCCTGATGGATTTGTCGATGAATCTGAAAGCGGTCATCTCGCAGCGCCTGATCCCGGCGATCAGGCAAAAACGCGTGCTGGCGGTTGAGATCTTATTGCAGACCGCATTCATTTCCGAGCTGATGCAGCGCGGCCGCCTCAATGAAATCAAGGACGCGATGACCAAGGGCAATGAAACCGGCATCGTCACCTTTGACCAGTCTCTGTTCGCGCTGTATCAGGCAGGGAAAATCACCGCCGAAGAAGCCGTGCGCAATGCCGATTCGATCACCGATTTGTCCTTGAAGATACGCTTGTCGGCACACCATTCTATCGCCGACGCGCCGAATTTGACCATGGATGACATGCCGGAAAAAGATTTCTGATGCTTATTCTGCCGCTTGTTCTCCGGCAGCCTCTTTTGTTGCATCCAGGCTGCACAGGCTAGCGATGCTGGCGTTGGAAAAGGGCGGCCGGCCGGTGTCTTTTTTCCAGCCGAATAG